>ERZ761602.6585-NODE-6585-length-12866-cov-5.560222_pt1 | contig 12866 bp, 10 predicted proteins | sample MGYA00512165_ERZ761602 | MGnify/ENA primary metagenome ERZ761602 (study PRJEB28899, sample SAMN02445085) | bioreactor sludge metagenome | biome: EBPR sludge; isolation source: Thorneside wastewater treatment plant | place: Australia: Brisbane, Thorneside...
GCAGTCTATCGCGGCAATCCGGGCTGGGAAGGCCGCGGCGTCGCACTGGGCGCACTCGACCTGCAATGGCCGTTCGTGGGCGAGGCGTTCGGCGGCACCCAGGTGCTGACCCCAAGGGTGCAGCTGGTGGCAAGCCCACCCATCCGCAATCTTGCCATTCCCAACGAAGATGCCCGGGCCATCGACCTGGAAGACTCCAACCTCTTCGCGCTCAACCGCTTCCCCGGCTACGACCGGCTGGAAGACGGTGCCCGGGTGACTTACGGCTTCGACTGGGAACTGCAGATCCCCGACTGGCGCATCCGCTCCACCATCGGGCAATCCTACCGGCTCGACAACGACCCGCTGGTGCTGGTCGATGGCACCGGCCTCAGCGACCGGGTGTCCGACTTCGTCGGGCGCACCGAAGTGCGCTTCAAGGACGTGGTCAAGGTCACCCACCGCTTCCGGCTCGACAAGGACGATTTCTCGGTCCGCCGCAACGAATTCGACGCCGCGCTGGGAACGCAGAGCACCTATGTCGAAGTCGGTTACCTGCGGCTCAACCGCGATGTCGGCGGCGGGATCGAGGATCTGAAGGACCGCGAGGAACTGCGCATTGCCGGGCGGATTTCCTTTGCCCGGCACTGGTCGGTGTTCGGATCCGGCGTGTTCGACCTGACCGGCGTCAGCGATGATCCCACCCTGGTCGGGGTTGATGGCTTCCAGCCGATCCGCACCCGCCTGGGGATTGCCTACGAGGACGATTGCATCGAGCTCGATTTCACCTGGCGGCGCGATTTCGTGGCCACCGGCGATGCGCGACAGGGCAACACCTTCCAGATCCACATCGCGGTGAAGAACCTTGGGTTCTAAGATTGGCTTTGCCCGGCAAACCCGCTATCCGCCCTGCTCAGCCAAGGTTAAGCCGCCGCGCGGCATTGGCTCCGGCAAGTCCGGCCCGGCGTTTTCGGGCCGTCATTGGGAATTGAACTGAAGGTGACACGCCCCTTGCGCATCCGCCCTGCCACCCGCCTTGCGCTGATCCCGCTGATCGCCGCCTCGCTGGCCATGCCCTCTTTCGCCCAGCAGGGGCCGACCGGGCCGCTTGACCTGCCAAGCAACCCGACGATCTTCGGCAAGAACGATCCCAACCACCGCACCGCGACCGTGATCATCAACGGTGAAGTGATCACCGGCACCGATATCGACCAGCGCGTCGCCCTGATCGTGGCGGCCAGCGGCGGCAAGATCGGCCCGGAAGAGCTGGTCCGCCTGCGCCAGCAGGTGCTGCGCAACCTGATGGACGAAACCCTGCAGATTCAGGAAGCCCGCGCCCAGGACATGGAAGTGTCCGACGAGGAAGTGGACCAGAGCTATGCCCGGATCGCCCAGCAGAACTTCGGCCAGGATCCCAAGGCGCTGGACGCCTATCTGATCAAGATCGGCTCCTCGCCCGCCTCGCTCAAGCGGCAGATCAAGGGCGAACTTTCGTGGCAACGCCTGCTGCGCCGCAATGTCGTGCCCTTCGTCAACGTCTCGGACGAGGAAGTGCGCGAAACCGTGAAGCGGCAGGAATCGGCCCGCGGCTCGGAAGAATACCGGGTCGGTGAAATCTTCCTTTCGGCCAACAGCGAAAACCGCGAAGCCGTGCTGGCCAATGCCATGCGGATTGTCGAACAGCTGCAAAAGGGTGCCAGCTTCGTCGGCTATGCCCGCCAGTTCTCCGAAGCCTCGACCGCGCCGGTCGGCGGCGATCTGGGCTGGGTCCGCGCCGGGGTGCTGCCGCCGGAACTGGACCAGGTGGTGGTTTCGCTCCAGCCCGGCCAGATGGTCGGCCCGATCGAAGTGCGTGGCGGATTTTCGATCATCCTGCTGATCGACAAGCGCAAGGTGCTGACCGCCGATCCGCGCGACGCCACGCTCAGCCTCAAGCAGATCTCGATCACGTTCCCGCCGGGCACGACCGAGGCCCAGGCCACGGCCAAGGCGCAGGACTTTGCCGCCAAGGTGAAAAGCGCCAAGGGCTGCGCCGCGGCCGATCAGGTTGCCGCCGGGATGGGCGCCGAAGTGGTCAACAACGAATCGATCAAGGCCCGCGACCTGCCCGGCCCGCTTCAGGACCTGGTCCTGGGCCTGCAGCTGGGTGAAAGCACCCCGCCGTTCGGATCGATCGAGGATGGCGTGCGCATTCTGATGCTGTGCGGCCGCGACGATCCGAAGGCCGGCGGTTCGGTCAGCTTCGAGGAAGTGCAGACCCAGCTTGAAGACGAGCGGATCAACCGCCGCGCTCAAGCCTATATGCGCGACCTTCGCCGCGACGCGGTGATCGACTACGGCAACTGAGGTCTCCGGCGTGGAGGGTACGCCGCTGGTCGTTTCGCTGGGCGATCCGGCCGGGGTCGGCCCTGAACTGATCGCGGCGGCCTGGGCGGCGCGTGCCGAGCATGACCTGCCCCCTTTCGTGGTTGCCGGTGGTGCGGAAATCCTTTCGGCCGCAGCCCGATCGCGCGGACTTGCCGTGCCGGTGCGCGAGGTGATCGGTGCCGCCGAAGCACTCGACCATTTCGATCACGCGCTGCCGGTGCTGGCCGGAGCCGATGGCGATTACACCCCCGGCCAGCCCAGCCGCGACGGAGCGCAGCTGGCGCTCGCCTCGCTGGAGGAAGCCGCCCGCCTGGTGGTGGATGGCGAAGCCGCCGCGCTGGTCACCGCTCCGATTGCCAAGGCGCGGCTGGCCGAAGTCGGCTTTGAACATCCTGGCCAGACCGAATTCGTCGCCGCCGCCTGCGGCTACGATCCGGGCGATGCGGTGATGATGCTGGCCGGCCCGCACCTTCGCGCCGTGCCGCTGACCGTGCACCTGGCCCTGGCCGAAGTGCCTGCCCGCCTCACGGCAGAGATGATCGAGCGCAAGGCTCGGATCGTCGCCATGGCGCTGGCCCGCGATTTCGGCCTGCCCGCCGCGCGCCTTGCCGTGGCCGGTCTGAACCCTCACGCCGGGGAAGAAGGCCGGATGGGGGACGAGGAAGCGCGGATCATTACTCCGGCGATTGCCCATCTGCGCGCCGAAGGGCTGGATGTTACAGGGCCGCATCCGGCCGATGCGCTGTTCACCCCCCGCGCGCGGGAAACCTATGACGCGGCGCTGTGCATGTATCACGATCAGGCGCTGATCCCGTTGAAGGCACTCGATTTTGACGAAGGGGTCAATGTCACCTTGGGCCTGCCGGTGATCCGGACCAGCCCCGACCACGGCACCGCCTTTGCCATTGCCGGAACCGGACAGGCCCACCCCGGCGCGATGATCGCCGCGATCCGCATGGCCGGAGACTGCGTCCTGCGGCGGCTGGGACTCTATGATGACTGACCTGCCGCCGCTGCGCGATGTGATCAACCGCCACGGCCTGTTCGCCAGCAAGGCGCTGGGCCAGAACTTCCTGTTCGACGAACAGTTGCTGGACCGGATTGCCGCGATCCCCGGCAAGCTTCAGGGCGCGCAGGTGCTGGAAGTCGGCCCCGGCCCCGGCGGTCTGACCCGCGCGCTGCTGCGCGCCGGGGCGCAGGTCACGGCGATCGAGATGGACCGGCGCTGCCTGCCCGCCCTGGCGGAACTGGCCGAGGCTTTCCCTGGTCAGCTCCGCGTGATCGAAGGCGATGCCACCAAGGTCGATCACGGTCTGGAAGGCCCGTACCACGTGGTCGCCAACCTGCCCTACAATGTCGGCACGGCCCTTTTCGTCGGCTGGCTGGGCGGCGAAGGCTGGCCGCCGCAATGGGCCAGCCTGACACTGATGTTCCAGCTGGAAGTGGCACAGCGGATCGTGGCTGAACCCGGCAGCGATGCCTATGGCCGTCTGGCGGTCCTCAGCCAGTGGCGCTCGCACGCGAAAATCGCGATGAAGGTGCACCGCAGCGCCTTCACCCCGCCGCCCAAGGTGATGAGCGCGATCATCCACGTCACCCCGGCGGACATGCCCGAAGGCGTCTCCGCCCGGATGCTCGAACGGCTGACCGAGGCTGCCTTCGGCCAGCGCCGCAAGATGCTGCGCCAGAGCCTGAAGGGCCTGCCGGGCGCGCTGGACGCGCTGGAGCGGCTCGGCATCGATCCCGCCCGCCGCGCCGAGACGCTCAGCGTGGCGGAATTCGTCAGCGTGGCGCGGGAACTGTCGGCCTGAAGGCGCTTGGCGCTGAGCGATTTTCCTACATCGCCGCAGCCTGTTACCCTCTCACCGGCTCTTTCCATCGTCGATATTCGCGCAAATGCGCCCCGCCACGCCTGTTTCGTACGAAACAGGCGTGCGCGCGGATGCACTTCATCAACTAACGCGCCAAAAGCGGGCGAATCACCCCGCCTTTTTGACCTGCCGCCAGTGGTGCAGCAGCGGTTCGGTATAACCGCTGGGCTGCTCCACGCCCTTGAACACCAGATCGAGCGCGGCCCGGAACGCCGGGGCATCTTCGTTGCCCACCAGCGGCTCATAGAGCGGATCGCCGGCGTTCTGGGCATCGACCTTGGCGGCCATGCGGCGCAAGGAATCCATCACCTGGTCCTTCGTGCAGACCCCGTGGAGCAGCCAGTTGGCCATGTGCTGGCTGGAAATCCGCAAGGTCGCGCGGTCTTCCATCAGGCCGACATCGTTGATGTCCGGCACCTTGGAACAGCCGACACCCTGATCGATCCAGCGCACCACGTAGCCGAGCAGGCCTTGCGCGTTGTTGTCTAGCTCCTCGCGGATCTCGTCTTCCGACCAGTTGGTTCCTTCGGCCAGCGGCACGGTCAGCAGCGCGTCGAGCCCCGGGCTGGGCTGGCCGGCCAGTTCGTTCTGCACGGCAAAGACATCGACCGCGTGATAATGCATCGCGTGGAGCGTCGCGGCAGTCGGCGAAGGGACCCAGGCGGTGTTGGCGCCGCTTTTCGGGTGGCCGATCTTCTGGACCATCATCTCGCCCATCAGGTCCGGCGCGGCCCACATGCCCTTGCCGATCTGGGCCTTGCCAGAAAGCCCGCAGGCCAGGCCGATCTGGACGTTGCGGCCCTCATAGGCCTGGATCCAGGCGCTTTTCTTCATGTCGCCCTTGCGGATCATCGGCCCGGCCCGCATCGAGGTGTGGATCTCGTCCCCAGTCCGATCGAGGAAGCCGGTGTTGATGAACACGATCCGGTCCTTCACCGCATGGATGCAGGCGGCCAGATTGGCCGAGGTTCGCCGTTCCTCGTCCATCACGCCGACCTTGATGGTGTGGCGGGCCAGACCCAGCAGGTCTTCCACCGCATCGAACAGGTCGTTGGTGAACGCGCACTCTTCCGGGCCGTGCTGCTTGGGCTTGACGATGTAGATCGATCCGGCCCGGCTGTTGCCGAACCGGGCGAGCCCGCGCACGTCATGGGCACCGATCGCGCTGGTAATCACAGCATCCATGATACCTTCCGGAATCTCGCTGCCATCAGCCAGCAGGATCGCCGGATTGGTCATCAGGTGACCGACATTGCGGACGAACAGCAGGCTGCGCCCGGGCAGGGCCAGATCGCCCCAGACCCGGTCGCCGTTGAGTTCGCGGGTCATGGTCCGGCCGCCCTTCTCGAAGGTCTCGGACAGGTCGCCCCGGATCACGCCCAGCCAGTTGGCATAGGCATTGAGCTTGTCCTCGCCGTCGACCGCCGCGACCGAATCTTCCATGTCGCAGATCGTGGTCAGCGCGGCTTCCAGCATCACATCGGCGATGTGCAGCGGATCGTCCTTGCCGACCGGATGGTTAGGATCGACCACAACTTCGATGTGCAGGCCGTTGTTTCGGAACAGGTAACCGCCATCGCGCGCCGCGACCAAGTATTCGCTGCTCCCGCCTTCGAACACCGCCTGCCAGCCCGGCACCGCGCCATCCAGAAACGCCCGCGCCGCCTTGATCACGGCATCGCCGCGCACCGTGTCATAGCCACCTGGGCGGGCCGGCGCTGCATCGAGCGCATCGGTGCCGTAGTACGCGTCATAGAGGCTGCCCCAACGGGCATTGGCGGCATTGAGCAGGAACCGGGCGTTGAGCACCGGCACCACCAGCTGCGGCCCGGCCATGGTCGCAATCTCGGGATCGACGTTCTGCGTGCCGATGGTGAACGGGGCGGGTTCCGGCACCAGATAGCCGATCTCGCGCAGGAAGGCCTGATATTCGGCCAGGTCGATCGGCTTTCCGGCGCGGGCCAGATGCCAGGCGTCGATCTGCGACTGCAGGTCCTCGCGCTTGGCCAGCAGGGCGCGGTTCACCGGGACGAAGCGATCGAGCAGCGCCGCAAAACCGGTCCAGAATGCACCGGCATCCTGCCCCAGCGGGGCCAGCACCTGACCCTCGACAAAGGCGGCCAGCGCCGCATCGACCTTCAGACCCGCCTTCTCAACCCGTTCGCTCACGTGATCCTCGCACAGATAGGGACTCGGCGCCGCACGCGGCAGCGCCAGTCGGTTCATCAACGATCCCGGGGAGGAAGTCACGCGTCTATGCCGCAAGTGCGAAGGGAAGGCAATGGCCCACCCCTTCGACTTTAGCAGGGGAAGCGCCGGGTCCGGGGGGTTGGATAGCCCCCGCCACTCGGCTAGAGACGGTTTCATATGCAACAGTTTACGCCTGCCGAAGCCGCGCTGCTGGACCGCGTCGATGCCGCGCCGATGCTGGGCCAGGTCCAGGCCTGGAGCGCGATCAACACCGGCACCGGCAATCTGGCCGGACTGGCGCAGCAGGCCGCCGCCCTGGCCGATGCTTTCGCCGCGCTGCCCGGCGAAGTGACGCTGGAGGCTCCCGCTCCGGTCACCGCGATCACCCCGGGCGGCACCGAGGCACCGGTGGAGTACGGCCGGCACCTGGTCCTGCGGGTCCGGCCGGAAGCGCAGCGGCGGTTCCTGCTGACCGGGCACATGGACACCGTATTCCCCGCGCAACACGCTTTTCAGCAGCAGACCTGGCTGGACGACAAGACGCTGAACGGCCCCGGCGTGGCCGACATGAAGGGCGGAATCGCCGTAATCCTGGCGGCGCTGCAGGCCTTCGAGGGCACCGAGGCCGCAGCTCACTCCGGCTATGACGTGATGATCAATTCGGACGAGGAGACGGGCAGCCTGTCCTCTGCGCAGTTGATCGCCGCGCTGGCCCGGGGCAAGGCCGCCGCGCTGACCTATGAACCCTCCGCCCTGCCCGACGGCACTCTGGCCGGGGCACGGGCCGGCAGCGGCAACTGGAGCCTGACCATCCACGGCCGCTCCGCCCATGCCGGGCGCAACCCGGATGACGGTCGCAACGCAGTAGTTGCCGCTGCCGCTTTGGCACTGGGCCTAAAGGCGCTCCACCGCGATGGCCTCAGCGTCAATCCGGCGAAGATCGACGGGGGCAGCGCCAACAATGTCGTGCCAGACCTCGCCGTGCTGCGCTTCAACATCCGCCCGCGCGAGGTATCCGCGGCCGAGGCCTTTCTGCTGGACCTCAAGGCCCTCATCGCCCGGATCGAGGCCGAGCATGAGGTCCATGTCCACATGCACGGCGGGATCAGTCGTCCGCCCAAGCCGGTCGATGCCCGGGCCGAGAAGTTGTTCGGCATTGTCGAGGAGTGCAGCGCCCTGCTGGGCCAGCCGATCACCCGCAAGGCATCGGGCGGCGTCTGCGATGGCAACAACATCGCGGCTTGCGGGGTCCCCGTGGTCGATACCATGGGCGTGCGCGGCGGCTCGATCCATTCACCGGACGAGTTCCTGATCGTCCCCAGCCTGGAGGAGCGCGCGAAGCTTTCCGCGCTGGTCCTACATCGTCTTGCCACCGGAGCTCCGCTTTGACTTTTGTAATCCGCGCCGCCAACCACGGCGATCTTCAACACATCTATGAAATGGCCAAACGCACTGGCGGTGGGTTCACCAACCTGCCGCCCGATCGCAACGCGCTGACCGCCAAGCTGGACCGCGCCCAGGCCGGTTTCACCCGGATTGCCGTAGGACAGCCGGAGGACGTGGGCGATGACCTGTTCGTTTTCGTGCTGGAAAACGTCCAGACCGGTGAAGTGCGCGGCACCTGCCAGGTGTTCTCAGCCGTCGGGCAGAAGTGGCCGTTCTATTCCTACCGGATCGGCGCCTTGACCCAGCACAGCGAGGAACTGGGCCGGACCTTCCGGGCCGACATCCTCAACCTCTCGACCGACCTGGAAGGGGCGACTGAAGTGGGCGGGCTGTTCCTGCATCCGGGCGAGCGGGCCGGCGGGCTTGGCATGCTGATCGCCCGCAGCCGCTACTTGTTCATCCGCAACCACCGCGCCCGCTTTGCCGACCGCACCCTGGCCGAACTGCGCGGGGTGATCGACGAGGCCGGTGGATCGCCGTTTTGGGACGGGGTGGCGGGCCGCTTCTTCGGGATGAATTTCCAGGACGCGGACGAATTCAACGCCAAGTACGGCAACCAGTTCATCGCCGATCTGATGCCCAAGCATCCGGTCTACATCGCCATGCTGAGCGAAGCCGCGCGCCACGTGATCGGCGTGCCCCATCCGACTGGACGCGCGGCGATGCGGATGCTGGAGAACGAGGGTTTCGCCTGGGAGAACTACATCGACATCTTCGATGGCGGCCCGACCATGACGGTGCGGACCGACCAGATCCGCTCGATCCGCGAGGCTGCCGATGCCTCGATCGTGGCCATTGATGACCGGCTGGGCGATCATCTGGGCGGGGAGAAGAAGCTGGTTGCGCACGGCCGGATGGAGCAATTCCGCTGCGCCTACGGTTGGGCCGAGGAACGTGACGGCGGCATCGCGCTGGATCCGGCCTGCGCCCGCTTGCTGGGAGTCGAGCCGGGTCAGAGCGTGACCCACGTGGCGCGGTGGTGAACAATGGCACTGGTTGAAATCAACTTCGACGGGATCATCGGCCCTTCGCACAACTATGCCGGGCTCAGCCTCGGCAATCTCGCCTCGGCCAGCCATGCCGGCGATGTTTCCCAGCCGCGCGCCGCCGCCTTGCAGGGGTTGGCCAAGATGCGCCACAACCTGGGCCTGGGGCTGACGCAGGGCTTTCTGCTGCCCCTGCCCCGGCCTAATCCACGCTTCCTGGCCGCAATCGGTGCCGACGGGAGCGAGAACCCCCGGCTGACCGCCGCCGCCTGGTCGGCCAGCTCGATGTGGACTGCCAATGCCGCCACGGTATCGCCCGCGGCCGATACGGCGGACGGGCGCTGCCATCTGACGGCGGCCAACCTTGTCACCATGCCGCATCGCAGCCAAGAATGGCCAGATACAGTCCGCCAGCTACGCCTCGCCTTTGCCGATCCGGCGCACTTTGCCGTTCACGATGCGGTGCCGCCCTGTTTCGGTGACGAAGGCGCGGCCAATCACATGCGGATGGGCACCGGCCACGCCGCGCCGGGGCTGGAGATCTTTGTCTACGGCACCAGCGGCGGAGCCTTCCCCGCACGCCAGCATGTCGAGGCCAGCCGCGCTGTCGCCCGCCTGCACGGTCTCGATCCGGCGCGTACGCTGTTTGTCGAACAGAACCCTGAAGCGATTGCCGCAGGGGCCTTCCACAACGACGTGGTCGCCGTGGCCAACGAGCGAGTCCTGTTCACGCACGAACTCGCCTTTGCCGACCCAGAAGGCACCTACGCTGCGATCCGCGCCGCCTTGCCCGAAGCCGAGATCGTCGTGGTTCCGGCCGATGCGGTAAGCCTGGCCGATGCGATCAAGTCCTACCTGTTCAACGCCCAGTTGCTGACCCTGCCCTCGGGCGAAATGGGTCTGGTGATCCCGACCGAGGCCTGGGAGCATCCTCGCGTCCGCGCCTGGCTGGACGGAATGCTGGCCTCGAACGGCCCGATCCGCCGGGTCTTGCCGGTCGATGTCCGCCAGTCGATGGCCAATGGCGGTGGCCCCGCCTGCCTGCGCCTGCGGGTGGTAGCCGATCCGGCGACGGTCGATCCGCGCTTCCTGCTTGATGCAAGCAAGGCTGACCGGATCGAGGCGGTAATCGCCGCGCACTGGCCCGAGGAGATCTCCGCTGCCGATGTCGGGTCGCCAGCCCTCGCCGAACGGGTCATCGCCGCGCGGCTCGCCTTGCTGGACGCGCTGGACTTGACCGAACTGCCCTGAACGGTCCGACCTGAGTCCCCTGTCGGGACACTTTACAGGCAGCCCAGCCCTTAACCACTGTCTTGCGCCGAACCACTGGGTTGGCATGATGGTTGCTCTGATTCCCGTTAAGGATTGTGAGGGACCATGTTCAATAAGATCGGCCGCCTGTTTGTGATCAAGTCGCCGATCGAGGCCTATCTGATTATCTACGCCCTGGCGCTTGGCGCGGTGGAGCGCGGTTCTATCTATCTGACCAAGTTCCCCGGATTCGGCGGCAAGTTGCTGTTTCTGGCCTGCACCGGAGCGGTGTTCATGGCCGGCGGCAAGATCCTGGACTGCCTGCGCCACGAAAGGCGTCTGGCGGAACGGCCGGAAACGGTGTTCTGAGCGAAACGGTGGGGGGATTCTGTTGCTAGGCTCCCCCCGGGCCCCCGGTTTCCGATTCTGTTACCCGGTTCGGTCCGAACCGTGCTGTCGCTTTATAACGTCAGGGCGTTAGCCCCTAGAATTACGCGGCGAGAGCAAGTGCTTCGTTGTCGTTGGCACTTGTGGGTTTTGAGCCTTTAACGGGTTACTCAGCCCGGGCGAAAACAGTGCTTTTCAACACACGTCGATCCTAGTTCGGCCCCGTCATTTTCCTCGCCGTGGCGGGGAAGGTGGTGGAGCCGCCGGGTACCGCCCCCGGGTCCGCTGCATCTATTGCACACCGCAATTTATCGCCATAGCCGGACAAGTCCGGCACGGACCCATATAGGGCATCAATGCTGAATGTGAAGTGACCGCCGCGCGGATCACTTCTTCAGGGCATCGCGGATCTCGGTCAGCAGATCGACTTCGCTCGGGCCGGCCGGGGCTTCCTCCGGCTTGGGCAGAACCTTGTTGGCCTGACGCACGATCAGGAAGATCACGAAGGCCAGGATCAGGAAGTTGATCACCGCAGTGATGAAGCTGCCCCAGGCCAGCACATTGGCTCCCGCTTCGCGCGCGGCAGCCAGCGGGGTGCCCTCGGCCACAGTTCCGGACAGGACCACGTACTTGTTCGAAAAGTCGGTATCGCCCACCACCGCACCGATCGCAGGCATCAGCACATCGTCGGTCAGCGACGAGACGATCTTGCCGAACGCTGCGCCGATGATCACGCCAACGGCCAGATCGAGCACGTTACCGCGGGCAATAAAGGCCTTGAATTCACTAAACATGTTCGCGTCCCCTCATGGTAAAGTCCAAATGAAGCAAACCCTGCCACGCGGGCTTGCGCCCTGCAACCGGCATCGTCCGGTTTCGCTTGAACGGCGCTGGCGTGTTACTACATTAAGCCAGCCCGCAGCAGGCGGGCGTTTGGAAAGGCCCTGTCGATGTCCACCTCGTTCGAACGCTATGGAACCTTTGGCCGTTTTGCCGTGGTTGCGGTTGCCGCCGCATCGGTGGCGGGCTGCGGGATCAATTCGGTGCCGACCGCCGAGGAAGAAGCCAAGGCCAAGTGGGCAGACGTCCAGGCCGCCTTCCAGGCCCGCGCCAATCTGGTGCCGAACCTGGCCGCCGTCGCCAAGGGCGCGGCTGATCAGGAGCGAGGCATTCTGACCGGCGTGGTCGAGGCCCGAGCCAAGGCAACCAGCATCCAGCTTTCGCCCGACGATCTGACCGATCCGGCCAAGATGAAGGCGTTCGAACAGGCGCAGACCCAGTTCTCCGGCTCGCTTGGCGGGTTCGGCCGCCTGCTGGCCAATGTCGAAGCCTATCCCAACCTCAAGTCGATTGACAATTACCAGATGCTGCAAAGCCAGCTGGAAGGGACCGAGAACCGGATCCGCGTGGCGATCCGCGACTATAACGAGGCGGTGCGCAAGTATAACACCACGATCCGCACCTTCCCGGACATCATCGGTGCCAAGATCATCCACGGCGCCAAGCCGATGGTCCCCTATCAGGCGACCACGCCCGGCGCGGAAGCGGCCCCCAGCCTTGAAGGCAAGCTCTGATCCGGCCGGACCGGAGCTGAACCGATGACGGGCCCTGCCCTGTCCCGCCCATCCGGCCGCGCGCTGAGCCTTGCGCTTGGCGCGTTGCTGGCGCTGGCCGCACTGCTGCTGCCCGCGCTGGCCCGGGCTCAGACCTTCCCCGAACTGACCGGCCCTGTGGTCGATCAGGCGGATATCCTCCCGCCCGAGGCCGAAGCCCGCCTGGCGGAGAAGCTGACTGCGCTTAAGGCCCAGTCGCAGCGCGAGCTGGTGGTGGTGACCCTGCCGGACCTGCAAGGCTATGACATCGCCGATTACGGCTATCAACTCGGTCGGCACTGGGGACTGGGCGACAAGGAACGCAACGACGGCGCAATCCTGATCGTCGCCCCTAACGAGCGACGGCTGCGGATCGAGGTTGGCTACGGACTGGAAGCGGTGCTGACCGACGGCCTGTCCAGCCAGATAATCAACCGCCTGATCGTGCCGAAGTTCAAGGCCGGCGACATGCCCGGCGGGATCGAGGCCGGAACCGACGCAATCATCCAGCAGTTGACCCTGCCGGCCGAGGAAGCCGCGCAAGTCGCCGCCAAGGCCCAGGCCAACCCTTCGTCCGATGGCATCCCCATCGGGGTGATCTTCTGGCTGGTGATCTTCGTGCTGTTCTTCGTCCTGCCGTTGCTGCGCCGCCTTGGCGGTTCGCGGCGCTATCGCGGTGACAGCGGGCTTGGCCCGGTGATCGTGTGGCACGTGCTGGACGAGATCAGCCGTTCCTCGCGCGGAGGCGGCGGTGGCGGCTGGGGCGGCGGCGGCTTTGGCGGCGGCGGCGGGTGGGG
>ERZ761602.6591-NODE-6591-length-12861-cov-5.089567_pt1 | contig 12861 bp, 12 predicted proteins | sample MGYA00512165_ERZ761602 | MGnify/ENA primary metagenome ERZ761602 (study PRJEB28899, sample SAMN02445085) | bioreactor sludge metagenome | biome: EBPR sludge; isolation source: Thorneside wastewater treatment plant | place: Australia: Brisbane, Thorneside...
TGCGGGTCGCTGTCCGGGGCTAGCGCCTTGCCCATGATTTCGACCACGGTGTAGCGCCTGAGCAGCGAGTTCAGGCACTGCGAGGTGGCCAAAGTGTCGTTCACTGCTGCAAGGGCAGTGGGCATCAGAAAACCAGGGTGCTCCAGGCCGGGTCGGCGGCACGCGACATGAACTGAACCGCGCCACCATGGCCCGTACATTCGGCGATCAGGGTCTGGCCCTCCAGCCCCTGGGCGCGCAGCGCTTCTGTGCAGGCGTAGAACACGGCCCCGTGGGCAGCGGCCTCGCGCATGGCGTCGTATACCGTGCGGTCAGTCAGGGCGCTGGCGCGCAAACCGACCGAGACCCCTGGCACCAGCAGGTGCACGCTGCGTGCCGTGAAGTACAGCTCCACCGGCATGTCCATCGCCGCGGCGGCGGCGGCGTGAAAGAACGGAGTCACCAGACGGTGTGGCGCTTCCGGTTCGCTGGCCCAGAGCAGGATGGCGACACCACTGAGCGAGTTGGTCTCGAAGCCCATGCGGGTGCCGCCTTTCAGTCTTCGATGCGGAACAGCCGCGCGTGCGCCGCCATCGCGTCAGCAATGGCTTCGCCCGTCACCAGCAAGGATTGCTCCAAGGCCAGAGCCGATGGCCGCAACCGAATCAACCAGCCGGCGCCGTAGGGGTCTCGGTGCACCAGCTCGGGTTCCTCGCGCAGCCGCGGGTTGATGGCCACCACCTCTCCACTGAGCGGTGACTTCACGGACACGATGGACTTGGCCAGCTCGACTACACCCATGGATTTGCCGCGCTCCACCATCAGGCCCACGCCTTTGGGTCGGCACATGTAGACCTCACCCGATAGCCGCACACCAAGCGCGGTGATGCCTTGGGTGACCAGTCCGTCGGCATCCACTCGCGCCCAGACCTGGTACTCAATGAGGTAGAGGTGATCGGCTGGGTCGGTCATGCGTGTGCCGACATACGGTCGGCGGCAACAAAGGGGCGGAAAGGAATGGGAGTCGAACCCACCCGGCGACGCATGGCGCCACCCACCGGGTTTGAAGCCCGGCCGACCCACCAGGATCGTTTCCCTTCCGCAAAACTCGCTCCAATGGGAGCCCTTCGAAGGTCGAAGCTGTTCATCATGCCACGACCTCCGTGAAAAGTCGGCAGTCGGCGCGCAATTTGTGCGTATCGCCGACACGCCGCAACAAACCGATGCGGTCGAAGTGCTCCAGGATCTGGATCGCACGTTTGCGCCCGAGCCCCGTCGCGTCGCGAAAACTGGCCGCCAGCACCACACCCTCGTGGGCCTCGGCCACCGCGTGGCACAAGGCCACCAGTTTGGCCATGGTGGCCAGAGGGTAGTACAGGTCTTTTACCACCTGGTGCAGTTCACCCCGCTGGGCCAGGCGCAGCAGCGTGACACGCATGATGGCTTCTGGTTCGCCAGTGGATTTGGCGAGATCGCGCACCCAGGCACCTTCGAACCCCGCCGCGGCCAGGCCGGTGGCGACCTTCTGCGCGATGCGCTCCTCTGCCACCGAAAGGCGCACGCCGTGCTCAGGCAGGTGCACGAGCGAACCCCGCAAGGTGACCTTTTCCTGCGCCTGGGCGCGCGCAAGCAGGGCACGAAACAACGGCACTGCCAGGCGCGGCAGCGCCAGCCGGCGCAGCCGCGCGGAGTCTGGCCCGAGTTCGTCAGGGTGCTGCTGGTGGTAGCTGGCCAGCGTGGCCAACAACTGCGTTTCGGCCTGCGCCGCCGGCTCGGGCGCAAGGGCCATTTCGGCCGCTGCGTCGCCCGTGCGCAGCACATCGGCGGCCACTGTGACGGACGCCCCGCCCTGCGCCATCTGCCAGCGGTGCAGGTCCAGCCCCTGGGGTGATGCGGCCAGCACGGCGGCCAGGCGCTCGTCAGCGGCCTCGACCTCCAGCGCCCGCAACACCGCAAGTCGCTGCGGCGTGCGCCGGTAGCGCACCGGCGCGAACGGGTCCAGCACCACGGCGCCAGCCAGCGTGCGCGAGGCGGATGCATCGCGCAGCACGACGCGGTCGCCATACCAGGCACCCACCGGGTGGCGCAGTACGAACTGCACCCAGCCGCTCTGCCCTGCTTCGATCACCGGCGGATCGAGCACCGCCACCGTGGCCATGACGGCGGCCGAACCCAGGTGCAGGTGCACCGGCGTACCCGAACGCAGGGCGCGCGACTCACCGGGCCACAGGCTCAACCGCGCATCCATGCGGTCGCTGCCCAGTGCAGCGGCGGTGTGCACCAGCCACTGCCCGCGCTCCACGTCTTCGCGCGCCACCCCCGCCAGCCCAAGCGCGCAGCGCTCACCGGCAAAGGCTTGCTGCACCTCACGGTTCTGCGCGCGCAGGCTGCGCACCCGCACGCGGCGCAGGCCCGGGGCGATCACCAGTTCGTCACCCACCTGTACCGCACCCGCGTGCACCGTGCCCGTCACGACCGTGCCGATGCCGCCCAGCGTGAAGCTACGGTCCACCGCGAGGCGGAAGGCCGAGCGCCGGTGGGGGTGTTCACCGATCTGCGCAGCGATCTGCCACAGCCGCGCGCGCAAGGCCTCGATCCCTTCCCCCGTCAGCGCGGAGACCACCAGCACGTCGGCACCGGCCAGCGTGCTCTCGACCAGCAGCTGCTGCACCTCGCGCCGCACCGTCTCCACCCGTACGGCGTCGGCGCGGTCGCATTTGGTCACGACCGCCAGCCCGAGGCGAATGCCCAGCAGAGACAGTACCGCTAGGTGCTCGCGCGTCTGCGGCATCACACCGTCGTCGGCGGCTACCAGCAGCAGCGCGAGGTTGATTCCAGTGGCGCCCGAGACCATGGTGTGCACCAAGCGCTCATGGCCGGGCACGTCGATGAAGCCCACCCGCTGGCCTTCGGGCCCGTCCATGAAGGCATAGCCCAGCTCGATCGTGATGCCACGCTTCTTTTCTTCAGGGAGACGGTCGGTGTCGACGCCGGTAAGCGCACGCACCAGCGTGGTCTTTCCGTGGTCGATGTGGCCTGCGGTACCGACGATCATGGTCGCTTCGGTGTTGTCAATCAGGGCTGTATCAGCTGAACATATCGTCGAACTTCAGTCCAGCCCATCGGAAGTTCTCGTCCACCAGCTGTGCGCGCCTTTGGTTGTCGTCGATCTGCGTCTGCTCGATCACGCCCTTGTCGTTGACCTTGTAGTCGAACTGCACACTGATGGCTTCCCGCGGATCGCCGTTGACCATCATGTAGCAGAGGTTGTCGGGCAGCACCGTGCCGGGGGACCGGCCGGCCAGCCGCTCCGCGATGTAGGTGGCGACGATCTGGCCATGCTTGTTGGCCACGTGGCCGCTTTTTGGATAGAAGAGAAACTGGGGTGACACTTGGCCAACGGCATCGCCGATCACATAAACGTCGCGGTCCTGACGCAGGTTCAGCATCTGCGGGTCCACGTCGGCCCAGCCGGTTGGTTTGCCTTGCGCGTTGGTGCCCACGGCCCCCGCCTTCCAGGCGATGTCGCCGGCCTGGTGAGGCGCCATCAGCACCGCGTGATCGAAGCGCATGTCGCCCGCCGAGGTCTTGATCGTCTTGTTGAAGGGATCCACCTCGCGCACATGCGCATTGGGCACGTAGGTGATGTAGTCCTTGTAGAGCTCGTGGAAAGCGGCGCGGAAACCAGGGCCGATGGGTCGCACGCCATCCTTGTGGTCCAGGATGGTCACCCTGCCCTTGATATTGTGCTTCTTGAACCACCAGGCCACCATGCAGGCGCGCTCGTACGGGCTGGGCGGGCAGCGCTGCGGCGGAGGGGGCAGCGTCATGACCCAATCGCCGCCCTTGAAGGCATGCAGCGCCTTCTTCAGGGCGATGTGTTCGGCATTGGTCACGTAGGCGGCGGGAAAACGCGAGCGGGTGGCGCCCGCCATGCGCTCATCGCTGCTGAACCATGCCTCGTAGTTGTAGCGGATGCCAGGCGCCAGCACCAAATAGTCGTAGTCGATGCTGCCCTGCGTGGTCACTACGGTCTTGGCGGTGCGGTCCACCTCGATCATCTCGGCGTGCACGAACCGGTAACCGTAGCGTTCCGACACCTGCAGGTAGTCGTGCATCAGGTAGCTGGTGTCGACCATGTCCACCAGCCACTTGTTGCTGACCGGGCACGAGAAGAATACCGGGTTGCGCTCTACCAGCACCACCTCGGCCTGCGGGGCCAGACGCCGCAGGTACTTGGCCGCGGTCAGGCCACCCCAACCACCACCACAAACCACCACACGGGGTTGCTGCCCTTTGGAGATCAGGCGGGTCTGGGTCCTGCCGATAAAAAAGGGCAGGCTGGGCGCGCCTGTCGGCGCGCTCGGCGGCGCGGTGGCGCAGCCGCTGAGCAAGATCCCGGCGGTGCCGCCCAGAAAGAGTCGTCGGTCGATGGACATGGTCATCCCCTTGTGGTGGTTGTGGTGCTTACGAAAGTAGCCGACGCAGGTCGTCCAGCTGTCCAGCCAGGTCGGCGGGCCGGTCGAGACAACGCAGGTCGAGCAACAGCCTGTCTTCTGACACCCGCCCGATCACCGGTAGCGGCAGGCGACGCAGCGCGTTAGCCAGCTCGTCGAGCGCGCGGCCAGCGCCTTTTTTCACAACGGGTGCTATGGCCAGGCCCGCCGAGGGCAGGCGCTCAACCGGAAGCGAACCTGACCCGATCTGGCCCTGCATGCGCTCGACGCTCACGGTGAAACGAGGTGCCACTGCCTCTGCCAACGCTGCGAACAGCGACTCGGCCACGCGCCGGATGTCTGCCTCGGACCGCGTCAACAAACGCAGGGTCGGCAGGTCTTGCGCGACGCGCTCGGGGCGCAGATACGCCATGAGGGTCGCCTCCAAAGCAGCCAGCGGTAGTTTGCTCATGCGCAACGCACGCTTCATCGGGAACTTGCGGATCCTCGCGATGGCAGACTTCGTGCCGACGATCAATCCGGCCTGTGGCCCGCCCAGCAGCTTGTCTCCACTGAAAGTGACCACATCGCACCCGGCAAGAAGCTTCTCCTGGGGCAGAGGTTCTCGCGGCAGCCCCCACTGGGCCAAATCGACCAAAGACCCCGAACCCAGATCTGTGACCAATGGCAGGCCTTTGGCATGGGCGATCGGAGCTAGCACGGCTTCGTCTACTGCCGTGGTGAAACCTTGTACGGCGTAGTTGCTGGTGTGCACCTTCATGATGAGCGCTGTCCGCTCAGTAATGGCTCGCTCGTAGTCTGCAGGGTGGGTCCGATTGGTGGTTCCAACTTCGACCAGCGTGGCGCCTGCGGAACTCATCACATCTGGCATGCGAAATGCGCCACCGATTTCCACCAACTCGCCACGCGAGACGATCACCTCTTTGCCGCGGGCCAAAGCAGCAATACTGAGCAGGACGGCTGCTGCATTGTTGTTGACCACAGTCGCTGCCTCTGCACCGGTCAATCTGCACAAGAGTTCCTCGACGATGCTGTCCCGGTCACCGCGCCCGCCTGTCGCCAGGTTGTACTCCAAATTATTCGGGCTACACATCAAGTGCATGAGGTGCTGCAAAGCACTGTCGGCGAGAAGCGAGCGACCCAAATTGGTGTGAATCACCGTGCCGGTGAGATTGATCACCGCACGCATACGCGGTGCTAAGCGCGCATCCACTCGCTGGCCCAATGCCTGGGCCAAGACAATTGGGTCAACTTCTGCGGGAGAAAGCTGGTGGGCAAGCGCCTTGACACGCAACAACTCCAGTAACCCTCGGGCCTCGTTGGCAACCATGGTGTGACCGTGTTGGCTCAACAACGGGGTCACGTTGTCCTGCCGCAGCAAGCGATCGACAGCGGGCAAGTCCTTCGGGTGAACCTTGGGGCTGGCCTTGGAACCGTCGACGACGGATTCGCTGGGCCGCTCCATCACGCCCCCCCGGTTTCAGGGCTTGGGTCAGGAGGAAGTCCTGGATCCCCAAAAAGCAGCATGAAGTTCACGCCGTGACGAGTCTTGCCGCCGTCTGACACCAAGAGGTCGAGGGTAAGCGTAGCCAGATCGTCGGCTACCGGGTCCACCGATGCGTCCCGGTCGGTATGCACGATTTTGAGGTAATGGCCACATTCATCACAGGTTTCTGCTTGAACCGTGGCCAGTGCCGCACGGGCACCCTGTGAGGACACCGGGTCGTGGTGCCCCTCGACATCATCAGCGGAAGCGGCATCCAACGCTTCGTAGGCCAGGCCTTTGGTGCTCAGGCAATGGCTGCACTTGATGCGTACCATGTGCCACTGCAATCCGCACAACGAGCAGTGCAAGTATCTCTGGCCCAGGGATTCACCTGCTGTCCTTGAGATACTTGCCGTCGGCAGACTGCCACAACAGGGACATACGGTTTCGTCATCGATTCGCCCAAAGGGCTGGCCATCGCTTTTGTGATGGTGCTGAACCGACAGCAACATGTGCGTCCAATACACCTGCAAGGCACCAGCAACAATTGGGGCGGCGGCGATGTCCAAGCCATCGGCAACGCCAGTTAACAATGCGTCGGCTTGTCGTTCAAGGAACACGTCATCAGCTGCCAGCAGACGGCCGAGGACGGGTTGCACCCCGGCCGGGGCCATCCCCAGCAGATCTTGTGCAAGTGCTCGGAGGACACCATGCCACATTGAGTCACGTGGCCAGTCAGCGGCGGGCAGGGGTGGTGTGCCTCGCTTGGCCGCCACATCAATCGCTCGCTGGTCGGGCAAGGTCACACCAGAGAGGCTGTCGAGTTGGTGTTGTTGCCCGTGCGCAAGATCGGCCATGAAGCTCAAATAGTCCGACATCACGTGCCCGTGAGAGAGTTGCCGAAGACGCATCTCGCGCTCTGCGAACACAGTGGTACGCTCGGGGAAATGCAAGAACGGGGTTTCCCCCGCAGCCCTCGCGGCAATTTCCTCGGCAGACATCACTCTCACCGTTGCTGTGGCAACCATGAACACTCCTGTATTAGTACATCAGGGCGGAACCAACCGCCCTGAGATAGGTTTAGACCGTGTCACCGGCCTTTGGTCATTTCTTCGTGCCACAGAGGGTGGTTCAATTTCGCCCAGCCCTCGCTCACCGTGCCACGTGTCATGGCCCGTACCGTGCCTTTGACCCAGATGGCCGCGTAGACATGCATGATGGTGGCGGCAATCAGAACCACAGCTGACACCGAATGCACCAACACGGCAATACGCAGAACAGGTATGGGGAACAAAGGTGCAAACCAAGGCCGCCAAAACATGAACCCGGTGATCAACAACAACACCAGACTCACGGCCATGGCCCAAAACACCATCTTCTGACCGTAGTTGTATTTGCCGACTGGAGGCATGCCCTCTTTGTCGCCCTTCAGCATGCGGCCAGCATGCTTCTTCCACTCACGGTCCGCATCGTTGATGACGTTGTCGCGCCAAAGCTTTGTGAAAAGACCCAAAAAGCTCAGCACCATCAGCACCCCCATGAAGGGGTGGAGGATGCGGGCCCATGCGCCCCCACCAAACAAGTGACTCAGGAAGAACAAACTGGGGTGGAAGAACGCCAACCCGGACAACCCTGCAAAGACGAACATGAGCGCCATGAACCAATGGTTCATTCGTTCGGCATCCTGATAGCGTTGAAGCATTTTGGTGGCCATCATGCTTGCTCCTTCTCTTCAGACTTTTCTTCAACTGGGCCGACCTTCATGTAGTGGAAGAACCCGGCAACAACGGCACCAATCATCCCTGCGACCGCGAGTGGCTTGGCTATGCCTTTCCACAGCGAGACCATTGGGCTGATGGAGGGGTCTGTTGGCAGATCTTCCAGTTCGGGTCTATCTGCATGCTTCAGCACGTACATGACGTGAGTGCCGCCAACACCCTGTGGGTTGTACAAACCTGCTTTCTGGAAACCGCGCTCCTTGAGTTCGCCCGCACGCTTTTCACCATAGGCCACCATGTCGTCTTTGGTCCCAAAACCAATGGCGCCTGTGGGACATGTTTTCACACAGGCTGGCTCCAAGCCCACACCCACGCGGTCAGAACACAATGTGCACTTGTAGGCCTTGTTGTCCTTTGCGCTGATGCGAGGAACGTCAAACGGACACCCTTTCACGCAGTAGCCGCAGCCAATGCAGTGCTCGGAGTGAAAGTCAACAATACCGTTGGCATATTTGACGATGGCTCCTGGAGACGGACAGGCTTTGAGACAGCCCGGGTCTTCGCAATGCATGCAGCCGTCCTTGCGGATGAGCCATTCCAAGCTGCCTTGCTCAGGCTCCACCTCAAAGAACTTCATCACGGTCCAAGAGGACGCGGTCAGGTCTCTCGGGTTGTCGTAGACGCCGACGTTGTCTCCGATGTCATCCCGCAAATCGTTCCAGTTCATGCAAGCCACCTGGCAGGCTTTGCAGCCGATGCACTTGGACTCGTCGATGAGTTTGGCCACTTGCGGCGCTGCGGTTCGTACCTGCGGCGTGGGTGTGGTGGTCGCTGAGCGCGCCACCACGTCGAGCGATTGCATGCTTCCCATGATTAGCCCACCTTCTCAATGTTGACGAGGAATGCTTTGAATTCCGGTGTCTGCGAGTTAGCGTCGCCGACAAACGGTGTCAATGCATTCGCCAAGTAGCCGTTTTGGGCCACGCCCTTGAAGCCCCAGTGAATGGGGATACCCACGTGGTGCACCTTCTTGCCATCAACATCCAGGCCTTTCATGCGCTTGGTCACAACACACTTGGCAACCACTTCCCCACGGTTGCTTCTGACCTTGACCGTATCGCCTTGCTTGATACCCTTCGCTTTCGCCAACTCCTCACCGATTTCGACGAATGGAGCCGGTTGCGTGATGGCATTGCTGCGGGAGTGCTTGGTCCAATAGTGGAAGTGTTCCGTCAGTCGGTAGGTGGTCGCCGCATAGGGAAACTCCTCCTTCTTCCCGAAAGCCTCCATGTCGCCTTTGTAGACGCGGGCCGCCGGATTGCTCACCGCCTTGGCGTTGCTCGGGCACATCAGGTTCACCCCGACCGGCGTTTCGAAAGGTTCGTAGTGCTCGGGGAACGGCCCTTCATTCATTCCGATTGCGTGGAGTCGTGCCACACCTTCGGGATTCATGATGAACGCGCCAACGCCTTGCTCAGGTGCTGCATCCGGCCGCATGTCAGGCACATCTGCCCCGCCAGCCCAAGAAGTGCCATTCCAAGCCAAGTATTTCCTGGACGGATCCCATGGTTTGCCGTCCTTGTCTGCACTGGCACGGTTGTAAATGATCCGCCGGTTTGCCGGCCACGCGTAGCCCCAATTTGCGAATACGCCCAACCCTGTTGGGTCGCTCGTGTCTCGGCGTGCCGTCAGGTTGCCTGCCTGGCTCCAGCAGCCGGCGTAAATCCAGTTGCCACAGCTCGTGGACCCGTCGTCGCGAAGCATCGCGAAACCCGGCAGCTGCTCCCCTGCTTTCACCAGCACCGTTGGCGGAGCTTTGGGATTTTTTGGGTCAGGTGGGCTCATCACATCCGCCAAGGCCTTGCCGTTGATCTCACGCAGGACCTCGATAGGAGATGGCACATTGGCGTTGACATAGGGCCACGACAGCGCCGCTACGGGTTCTGGCAGGGTGCCTCCATCTTTGGCATACATCCCACGCAGTTTCATGAACAGCCGAGCCATGATTTCCAAGTCGGTTTTGGCTTCTCCGGGGGGGTCGACGGCCTTCTCCTTCCAGCCAATCACTCGACTTGAATTGGTGAAGCTGCCAGCCTCTTCCGCGAAACAGCTGGTCGGGAAGCGAAAGACTTCTGTCTTGATGTCAGAAGGTTTCACGTCATTCAGTGGACCGAAGTTCTTCCAGAATTCACCGGTTTCTGTTTCGAGCGGATCCATCACCACCAAGTACTTCAGCTTCGACAATGCGGCCGAAAGCTTCTTCTTGTTGGGCACAGCCGCCAGCGGATTGAACCCCTGACAGATGAAACCGTTCATCTTTCCCTGGTGCATGCGCTCGAACATTGCCAGGATGTCGTATGCGCCGTCCCGTTTGGGCAGCCAGTCGTAGGCGAAATCGTTCTCGGCCGTGGCCGCCTTGCCGAAGTACGCCTTCATCAAGCTGGTGTTCCACTTGGCAAAGTTCTGCGTGAACGCCATCTGGTTGGGGCGAAGCGGCTTTCCGGTACGTGCGGCAAGGTATGTCGCCCTATCGACGTCGGCCTCAGTCGGAGAGGATTGGTAGCCACTGAGCACTTCCGAGTAGGCACACATGTCGGTGATGCCTTGCACGTTTGCGTGCCCACGAAGTGCGTTGATGCCGCCACCTGGCCTGCCCATGTTGCCCAGAAGCAACTGGATCATCGCCATCGTCCGTATGTTCTGCGAACCAACAGAGTGTTGTGTCCAACCCAACGCGTAGCAGATGGTCATTACCTTGTCGGTGGCAGCGGTCGCAGCAAGCATTTCAGCAATCTTGAGGAACTGATCCTTTGGCGTGCCTGTGATGCGACTGACCAACTCTGGGGTGTAGCGCGAGTAATGCGCCTTCATCTGCTGGTACACACATAACGGGTCTTGCAGCGTCTCGTCCACCTTGACGAAGCCGTCACTACCTATCTGGTATCCCCAACTGGCCTTGTTGTATGAGCGCTTGGCTTCGTCGTAACCGCTGAAGAACCCGTTGTCAAACTTGAACTCAGGCTTGGTCAGGAAAGCCGCATCCGTGTTGAGCTTGACGTAATCCAGGTGGATCTTGTTGTTTGAAAGCAGGTAGTTGATGACACCGCCGAGGAAGGCAATGTCAGTCCCCACGCGAATGGGGGCGTAGGTGTCTGCCATCGAGGCTGTTCGCGTGAAACGCGGATCCACCACGATAAGTTTGGCCTTGCGTTGCTGCATGGCTTCAACCACCCACTTGAAACCGCAGGGGTGCGCTTCGGCGGCATTGCCACCCATGACCAGGACGAGATCGGTATTCTTGATATCAGTCCAAGAATTCGTCATCGCTCCGCGACCGAAAGTCGGGCCCAGACTGGACACCGTCGGCGCATGTCAAATGCGTGCTTGCGTATCGAGAGTAACGATTCCCAAACCACGAGCGATCTTGACGCTCAGGTAACCGGCTTCGTTGGAAGATGCAGACGAAATCAGGAAACCGGTGGTGTTCCATCGATTCACCGTGATCTGTTTTCCATCCTTCTCCACCGTCTTGATCAGATTGGCATCACGGTCCGCTTTCATGTGCGTCGCGACTCGCGTGAGGGCCTCGTCCCAGGATATGCGCTTCCACTCATTGCTCCCGGGTGCACGAACCTGCGGATACTTCACACGATCGGGGGACTGGATCATGTCCATCACACCAGCGCCCTTTGGACACAGTGTGCCTCGGTTGACCGGGTTATCCGGATCGCCTTCAATGTGGATGATGGAAGACTTGACGTTCTTGGCCTTGTCACCCAAGGTGTAGATCACGATGCCACAACTGACCGAGCAATAGGGGCAGATGCTGCGGGTTTCGGTGGTTCGAGCCAGTTTGAAGTTGCGCGTTTCGGCCAATGCCGCTGTGGGCGAAAAGCCCAACGCCACGAGGCTGGAACCCACCAACCCCGCTCCACTGACCCGGAAAAAGTGTCTCCGGCTCATGTCCATTTGATTTGCCTCCTCCGAGTCCCGTGACTCGTTCGCGTATACGCCTGCTACCCGGCAGAGCTGCCGTTAGTTTGCATGAGACGAATACAAAATTGACCAACCAATCTACTTAGGATTTGTGTTACCTAAGGTGCAAGACAGGTGCTTGAAATGCTCACTGGACAACTTGTCGCTGGCGTCTGTGAGGTTGTCTGCCGTCCTAGGTTGGCGTTCCTGACGTGAATTGCGGCGGAGCTAGTGGTGCGAAATTTGCTTAAGACCTAAATAAGTGATCGACGTGTTCTTCCTGACCAACAGTTAAGCCCATTCATGGGTCTTGAAAAGTGGTGTGAATCGCAAAAAAAAAGCCGAAAAATGGTCAGCGAGATCAGCATGCTGTCTCCTAGGCGACAGTAATGTGGCCCAACAGGAATCTGAACAGCCCTTAAGAATCCGGGCGCCTTGGCGGGTGCTGATGTGGGGTGAGCCGCGAAGGCGGCTGGGAAACAGTGGGGCCTCGGAGTTCAGCATGGCATGATGATTCCACGCATCGACCTCTTCGCGCGTGGTGGCCGTGATCTCAAACTGGTCAGGTCGTTGCGTCTTGCGCTGCATCACCATGGCGCGAGATTCGACATAGTTGCCATGGCAGACATCTCGACCCCTCAGGCCACCAGGTCGCCGCCACGAATTATGCTTTCGAAGCCCAGATTGAACAACGCAAGCTGACCCGATACTCATTTGCAATCGCACCCGGATGGCCCTGAAGTCTTTGGGTTGCAGAGGTGCCTTCTGGCCAATCAGTTTGCCCTTCGCCCAGGGGTCGCAGCGGCAGGTTGTGGCCAAAGTGCTCATCATGGTCTCCTTAAGAAAGACAGCGGGCACCGTCTATCCATTCGGGCCGGAGCCATCCCCTACAACACCGGCATCCATGACTGCGAACAGAATGAACCTGCGAGGAATGTGACGCAACACCACCAAAACGCCGACCGTCCGGTGGACATTCAGTTGAAGTCATTGGCACCAACGCGTTTCGTTTTGGCCAATGGCCGCAACCTTGTCCGTCGGGTGATTGGCCAATACCAAGGTGAATGACTGTTATCGCTGCAATCCGGCCAATCAAACCACCTGGCTTCTAGGTCTTTGGGGCTTCTTCAGTCAATTCCAGCCATCGACTTTCCGTCATCACCCAACCCATTGCCCCGCCCTACACCCCCATCACCCGCACCGCGCAATACTTCAGCTCCGGAATCTTCCCGAACGGGTCAAGCGC
>ERZ761602.6592-NODE-6592-length-12858-cov-7.122315_pt1 | contig 12858 bp, 10 predicted proteins | sample MGYA00512165_ERZ761602 | MGnify/ENA primary metagenome ERZ761602 (study PRJEB28899, sample SAMN02445085) | bioreactor sludge metagenome | biome: EBPR sludge; isolation source: Thorneside wastewater treatment plant | place: Australia: Brisbane, Thorneside...
GCCGGATACACCGGACCGATCCTTGGGGCCGTCGCCGCGCTCACGATGCTGACCGGCGTGCTCGGCGCCGCCGCGCAGTTCGACATGCGGCGCATCCTCGCGTTCCACATCATCAGCCAGATCGGCTACATCCTGCTCGCGACGGCGCTCGGCACCACCGCGGCCTTCAGCGCGACGATCTTCTACACGGTGCATCACATCGTCGTGAAGGCGAACCTCTTCCTCGTCGCGGGCATCATCCACGCGCTCACCGGGAGCTACGACCTGCGTCGCACCGGCGGGCTCTACGCCTCGCGCCTCGGCCTCTCGGTGCTCTTCGCCGTGCCGGCGCTCTCGCTCGTGGGCATCCCGCCCATGTCGGGCTTCTGGTCGAAGCTGCTCGTGCTCCGTGAGACGATGGCCGGGGGGCACGCGGCGTGGACGGTCGCGGCGCTCGCGGTCAGCGTGCTCACGCTCTACTCGATGATGAAGATCTGGAACGAGGCCTTCTGGAAGCAGGCGCCTGCACCCGAGCCGAGCGGCGACGCGGCCGCGGCACCGGCTCGGGCGGCCTCGCCTCGCCTCGCGCTCGCCTACCTCGCCTCGGCGCTGCTCGGCTTGGTCACGCTCGCGATCAGCGTGTGGCCCGAAGCGCTGCTGTCGTTCTCGAACGAGGCCGCAGTGGCCCTCGTGGGGAGGCGCTGAGTGTCGAAGCCTCTGCACGCGCTCGTATTGCTCCTGCGCTTCGCCCTCTCGGTGCTGCGATCCGGGGTCCACACGGCCTCGCTGATCCTGCGCCTCCGGAGCAGGCCCGAGCCCGCGCTCGTGCGCATGAAGCTCGCGCCGATGAGCGAGTCCGGCGCCGCGCTGCTCGGCAGCCTCGTCACGCTGACACCCGGCACCACCGCGGTCGACATCGACCTCGAGCGGGGCGAGCTGCTCCTGCACCTGCTCGACGGCTCCGATCCGGCCGCCACGGTGCGCGGGATCCGCGCCGAGTTCGAGGGGCACGTCGTCGCCCTCTTCGGAGCTCGGCCCACGTGAGCGTCGCGGCGCTCGTCGTCTGCGCCGGCGCAGCCGCCGCGATCGCGCTCGGCGTGGTGCGCATGCTGCTCGGCCCTCGGCGCGCCGATCGCATCGTCGCCTTCGACCTGCTCTTCTCCGCGGGCGTCGCCTTCGCCATCGCCGCGGCGCTCGCCACGGGGCGCACCGAGCTGCTCGACGTGGCGATCGGGCTCTCGCTCGTCGGCTTCGTCGGCACCATCGGCTGGGCGCGCGTCGTCGAGCGCGCCCCCGAAGAGCCTCGCTCCCCCACCGCCGGCTACCGGGAGCGTCGACGATGAGCGCGACGATCGGCCTCGTCTTCCTCGTGCTCGGCGCCGCGTTGCTCGTGCTCGCGGGCGTCGGCGTGCTCGTCTTGCCCGACGCCCTGAGCCGTCAGCACGCCGCCACCAAGAGCGGCACGCTCGCGCTCGCGCTCGTCTGCCTCGGCGCGGCGCTCCACGTGGGCGAGCTCGACTGGGCGCTCCGGCTCGCGGTGATCTTCGGCTTCTTGCTCGCGACCCTGCCGATCTCGTCGAACATGCTCGCGCGCGCCGCCCTGCGCGAGGTCGAAGGCGACGAGGCGGGCCGGAGCGCAGAGCTCGTCGACCCGCCTCGCTGAGCGCCGCGGCTCCGGCTCAGATCGCCTGAGCGACGCGCTCGCGCACCCAGGCAGCGGCCTCGCGCGTGCCGAGCGCTCCGCCGACGTCGCGCGTGCACTGGCCTGCCTCGAGGGCCTCGCCGATCGCCCTCTCGATGATCGCCTCGTAGCCCTCGAAGCCGAGGTAAGTCAGCATCATGCCCACGGTGAGGAAGGTCGCGAAGGGGTTCGCGACGTCTTTGCCGGCGAGCGGAGGCGCCGAGCCGTGCACCGGCTCGAACATCGCGAGCCGGCCGGGGTCTGCGGGGTGGATGTTGGCGCTCGCCGCCATGCCGAGCCCTCCCTGCAGGCCGGCGCCGAGGTCGGTCACGATGTCGCCGAAGAGGTTGTTCGTGACGACGACCTCGAACTGCGAAGGGTCCTGCACCATGAAGAGGCAGAGCGCGTCGACGTAGACGTGGCGCGGCTCGATCTCCGGGTACTCCTCCGCGACCTCGAAGAAGGTCCGGTGCCAGAGCTCGTGTGCGAGCTTCATCGCGTTGGACTTGTCGGCCATCGCGAGCTTCTTCCTGCCGTTCGCCTTCGCGTACTCGAAGGCCGCGCGCACGATGCGCTCCACGCCCTTGCGCGTGTTCACGTCTTCGTTGATGCCGATCTCGTCGGGCGTGCCCTTCTTGAACTGGCCGCCGAAGCCCACGTACACGCCCTCGGTGTTCTCACGGAACACCACGCAGTCGACGTCCTTCGCCGTCCTGCCCTTGAGCGGCACCAGCCTGTCGGCGAGCGCCTTCACCGGGCGCACGTTCGCGTAGAGGTCGTAGCCGAAGCGGATCCCGAAGAGGATGTCGCGCGCGTGCTCGAGCCCGGGCACACGCGGATCGCCGAGCGCGCCGAGCAAGATCGCCGAGCACTCCTCGCGGATGCGATCGGCGATCTCCTTGGGGAAGGTCGTGCCGTCCCGGAGGTAGCGATCCGCCCCCAGATCGAGCTCCCAGAGCTCGATCGGCAGCGCCTTCTTCTCGCGCAACAGCTCGAGCAAGGCCACGCCCTCGCGCGCGACCTCCGGCCCGATGCCGTCCCCCCCGATGACCGCGATCTTCTTCGGCGCGTTCATCGCTCAGCCGAGGACCTTGTCGATCGGCACGTACTCGAGGCCGTGGGCCTCGGCGACGCCCTGGTAGGTCACCGAGCCCGCGTAGGTGTTCAGCCCGAGCTTGAGCGCGCGGTCGTCCTTCGCGGCCTTCACGATGCCCTTGTTCGCGATCGCGATCGCGTAGGAGAGCGTGGTGTTGGTGAGCGCCCAGGTGCTGGTGTGCGGCACCGCGCCCGGCATGTTGGCGACGCAGTAGTGCACGACGCCGTCGATCTCGTAGGTAGGGTTGTCGTGCGTGGTCGGCCTGCAGGTCTCGATGCAGCCGCCCTGGTCGACGGCGACGTCGACGACGACCGAGCCCTTCTCCATCTTGCCGATGAGGTCCCGCGTGACGAGGCGCGGCGCCTTGGCGCCGGCCACGAGCACCGCGCCGACCACGAGATCGGCCCGCTGCACCACCTGCTCGATGTTGATGGGGTTCGAGTAGAGCGTCTCCACCGCGCCGCCGAACACGTCCTCGAGGTAGGCCATCGTCTCGGCGCGCACGTCGAGCACCGTGACCTGTGCGCCCATGCCGACGGCGATCGTCGCGGCGTTCTTGCCGACGACGCCGCCGCCGAGGATGACCACGCGGCCGCGGCGCGTGCCGGGCACGCCGCCGAGCAGCACGCCCTTGCCGCCCTTCTCCTTCTCGAGGCACGAGGCGCCGACCTGCACGGCCATGCGGCCCGCGACCTCGCTCATCGGTCGTAGGAGCGGCAAGAGCCCGTCGGGCGTCTCGATCGTCTCGTAGGCGACGCCCGCGACGCCCTTCGCCGCGAGCTGCTTGGTGAGCTCGGGCTCGGCCGCCAGGTGGAGGTAGGTGTAGAGGATGAGGTCCTTGCGGAAGAAGCCGTACTCGGCAGCGAGCGGCTCCTTCACCTTCACCACCATCTCGGCGCCCCAGGCGTCGGCCGCCGTCGGTACCATCGTCGCGCCCGCGCGCACGTAGTCCTCGTCGTGGATGCCGCTGCCCTCACCGGCGCTCTTCTCCACGACGACCTTGTGGCCCTGCGACACCAGCGCACGCACGCCCGCGGGCGTCATGCCGACTCGGTACTCGCGCGTCTTGATCTCCTTGGGGACTCCGATGAGCACGTCGACTCTCCTTGGCGGTGGGCTCGTTCGCCCGATGCGGCGCACTCTAGTCGATCGATGCCTCGCGCCAACGGAGGATCCGGCGCGCTCCACGCGAGGCTCGCATCGCTCGCTGTGCGCCGCAGCGCGTCACGCTCCCCGAGCAGCTTGACGCAGTTCTTCCCGTGGCCGAACACTGCTCTCCATGCGCTTCGGCCTCGCCCAGCTCCTCGCCGCCACTGGAACCACCCTGCTCGTGGTGGGCGCTGCCTGCAGCGGCGACGATCTCGCCACGGGTGAGCAGGAGCACACCGAGGGCGAGTACATCCAGGCGAACCACCCGCTCTACTGGAACGCGTCGGAGTACGCGGCCTTCCGATCGATCACCGACCGCGACAGTTGGTCCCCCAACCCCCAGCCGGTCGCGGGCGACGACGTAGCCACGCGCTGGCTCCAGCACTGGGCCGACCTCATCGACGGGATGGTGCGCGCGAAGGTGAAGGCCGACACCGGCGAGGAGCTCGTCGCGCCGAAGCCGATCATGCACCTGCTCCCCTCGTCACGCATCTCGAACGCCTGGGTCACCGCGGTGCCGGCCTGCGTGCCCTGGCAGGTGCGCCCGACCGGCGCCCAGCCGAGCGGCGAGGGCGGCGCGGGCGGCGGCGCGTCGAGCGGCTCGGGTGGCGTGCAGACGAGCGCGCTGCTCTTCAACCATTATGGCAAGAAGGTGCAAGAGCTCGGCGGCGGCGAGGCGGCCGGGTGCATCCCGCGCGACGACTTCGCGCCCTTCGCGGAGACCTTCCTTCGAGAGTGGAACCAGGGCACCCCCAACTGCCCCGCCAAGCTCGCGGCCGACGGCGTGATCGAGGTCGACGAATCCTGCATGGGCAACTTCGAGCACGCCTCCAAGTCGGCCGTGTACGCGATCTCGCCCCACATCCAGTTCTCCTCGGATTTGCTCGCCGCCGGCACCGAAGCAGGCGCGGTCTTCGTCGTCGGCCACGAGCTCGCCCATTACTACCGAGCGCACGGCTCACCGCTCGCGAGACACAAGTATGGCTTCTGGTACGACCAGGACGCGCGCACCGCGCGCCGCCCGGTCCCCTCGACCGACGCCAAGGAGCTCGAGGCTCTCTACAAGGAGATCGAGGCGATGCCGCGCGCGAACAGCCCCGAGATCCCGGGCTCGACGCACACACCTCGCTTTCGCTCCGTCGTGCTCGACTCGATCTGCTCCTACCTGGGCGCCCGCTCGTCATCGGCCGAGCTCGCGCCGGCCTGCGCCGAGGCCGCCTCGCTCTGCGGCACCGTCGCGCCGCTGTCCTATTCGCGCCAGGCCAGCGACGAGCAGGTGGCGGCCTACGTCGCGCTCGAGGCGCAGCTCACGAGCTGCGGCGCCGTCGAGACCCTCGGCTCGGTTCGAGACGCCGCCGTCGCGCGGCTGATCGTCTCCCTGCAGACCAAAGGTTATCTGCCTGGCGGCCCGGCCGAGACGGTGCCCGTGCCGGAGAGCTTCGGCGCGCTGCTCGCGCAGCTCCAGAAGCTCGCCTCCGAGCAGGACGCGAAGGTGCAGAAGTTCGCAGAGCGCCTCCGCCTCGGTCGCATCGGGCTCTACACCACCGAGCAAGAGGCAGACGACCTCGCCGTGGAGTGGACGAACAAGCTCGGCTTCACGACGGGCGCCGCGATCGACGGCTGGCTGGCCTATCTCGAGTACTTCGCCCGGGGCTATGCTCCGCCGGGGGAGCTGTCGCCCTCGGAATGCCGCAGCCTCTACGAATCCAACTTCAAGGACGGTCGCGCCTACGTCACCGTGTGGCTCGGCGATCTGAACAGCGCGCACCACGCGGGCTGCTATCGCGTCTACAACATCTGGCGCGAGCAGCGCGCGCACGCCTACACCCCCGCGGCCACCATTGCCCGCCCCGACTTCGCCACCTGGGACGAGGTGCTCGGGCGCGCCAAGGAGCTGAGCCAGGGCTATTGACGGGGGGCGCGGATCCCACCGAGCAAGACGCTGGCGACCACGCGTTTGCGACGCTCGAGCTCGCCGCCCTCGAGCTGGGGCAAGAGGGCGTCGAGCACGACGGCGTCGACCGCCGGGTAGAGGACGAGCGAGAGCCCGGAGCGCACCATCTCGCGCGCCGTGACGTCGCTCCGTAGCTCACCCTGGGACTGCAAGCGCTCGGCGATGCCCACCACGGCCTCGAGCAGCGGCACCGTGCGCTCGCGCAGCACCTCGACGAGCAGCGTCTCGCCCGAGAGCAGCTCTGCGCGCAGGAGCGCGAGCATCTTGTGGTGCCTCGCCGCGAACTCCACCATCACGTCGACGAAGCCGTGCACGATGGCCTCGAGCCCCGTCGCGCTCTCGAGCACCTTCCAGCTCGCCACGGACATGTCGTCGACCACGCGCCGCACGACCGCCTCGTAGAGGCCCTGCTTGTCGACGAAATAGTGGTGGATGAGCGCGGGCTGCACGCCCACGCCGCGCGCGATCTCCCTCAGCCTCGCGCCGGCGAAGCCTCGCGCGGCGAACTCCTCTGCCGCGGCGTCGAGCAGCTTCTCCTGGGTCGCCTGCGCGCGCAGCTCGCGTCTGGTGCCGGCGCGGCTCTCGGGCGCGGACGCATCACTCCCGCCCGGAGCGGGCGCTTCGGCGAGAGGAGCGCGGAGCCGGTCGCTGCGGCGCATGGGAGCACAGGCGTAGTACACGACGGCGCCCAGCGGAAGCGCCTGGCGCAGCGCGCCCGGCTGCCGATCAGACCGTCGCGTCCCAGCTCTCGTATTGGATGACGCCCAGCTCCTCGAAGCCTCGCCGCACGCGCGGCGTGAGCAGCCCGAGGCGCTTGGTGTTGGGCACGATCTTGGAGAAGAGCAGCGACTGGAAGGTCTGCATGATCGGGCTCGTCTTCACCGCGGCGAGGCAGTCGTCGACCGGCAGCCCGAGGTTCTGCCACACCTCCTGCATGAGGAAACGATCGCGCATCAGGCGCGAGGCCTCGACGACGAAGTCCTCGCGGTCGCGCAACTCGCTCTCGCTCATGTCGGCGTAGATTCCCTCGAGCGAGAGCACGCCGAAGGCCACGTGGCGCGCCTCGTCCTGCACGATCATGCGCACGATCTGCTTGATGAGCGGCTCGTTCGCCGTCTGCGCGATGAGCCCGAAGGCCGCGAGCGCGAGGCCCTCCACGAGGATCTGCATGCCGAGGTACTTCATGTCCCAGCGGCGCTCCTGGAGGATCTCGTCGAGCAGCTGCCTGAGATGCGGCGAGATCGGGTAGCTGAGCTCGACCTTCTCGCGCAGGTAGCGGTCGTAGGCCTCGACGTGCCGCGCCTCGTCGACGACCTGCGTCGCTGCGTAGAGCTTCGCATCGGCGCTCGGCACCGCGCAGACGATCTGGCTCGAGGCGAGCAGCGCGCCCTGTTCGCCGTGCAGGAAGTTCGAGAGCAGGTACGAGGTCGCGTGCTGGCGCAGGAGCGGGATCTCGCGCTTCGGGTCGAGCTTCTGCCACATGGGCGTGCCGAAGATCGGGATGAGCTGGTCTGCGACGTTCTCCGCCTGCGGGTCGACCGGCGTGTCCCAGGCGAGGTAGCTCGCCGCGTTCCACTGCGCCTCCTTCGCCTTCTCGTAGAGCCGGCGCAGGTCGTCGCGCTCGGCGTCGTAGGCCCAGACGTAGCTCGTCGCGAAGGCCGTCTCGACGGCGTCGCTCGCGACCTGCGTACCCCGCAGCCTGGGCACCCCATCTCGGCCGTCGACCGCGCTCCCGTGGCCAGGACCCCGAAGACCCTCGGTGGACGCCTGCGCTGGGAAACCCGGGACGAGCGCCGAAGCGCCGGATTCGATCGCTGGAGCCATGGCCTGCCCTCCTCGGTGACGAGCGGGAGTCTATTGCTGACTTACTTTTTCGTCAATGAACTTGCTCGATCTTGCCTCCTCAGCTTGACAGGGGGCTCATGCGTGCCATCGGATTCAGGTACCTAGATGCTGGTATCTGGCCCTCCCTCCGACCCGTCCAATTCGGGTACTACCATGCCGGTGTCTGGTTCGCCTCAACCCAAGAGCGCGCCTCGCGACCTCGACGAGCGGGCGGCCCAGGTCGCCGCGGCTTTCGAGACCTTCCTGCGCGCGCTCGGCATGGACATCGACCCTGCCGCCGTGCGTCAGGCCGCGCGCGCCGCCCGAGGCGACATCCACGAGCACGCCGCGTTGCTCGAGGAGCTCTCGACCCGGGCCGATGCGCTCGGCCTGCGGATCTTCGGCTTGGAGGCCTCGCCCGAGCAGCTGGTGAAGAGCCCGCCGCGGAGCTTCCCCCTGCTCGCGGAGCTGCCCGACGGCTCGACCCTCGTGCTCGAGTCCGCCAAGGGCCTGCGCATGCGCGTGCGCCACGGCGAGCAGACGAGCTGGCTCGGCGCGCCCTCGCTCGCCGCCAAGCTCGGGCTCACGCGACCCAACCAAGCCTTCGTCTTCGCGGCGGCCGAAGCGGCGCTCCCGTGGGGGCTCTCGGCGGAGCACGACGCTCACCACCACGGCTCTCCGCGCGAGCGCGTCATGGCGCTCTTGCGGCTCGAGCGGAGCGACGCCTTCACTCTGCTCGTCTACGCGGTGTTCATCGGCCTCACGACGCTCGCGGTGCCGGTCGCCGTGCAGGCGATGGTCAATACGCTGAGCTTCGGCACCTTGATCCAGCCGCTCGTGGTGCTGGGCCTCATCGTGCTCGGCTGCCTCGGGCTGTCCGGCCTCTTGCGCGCCCTGCAGGCGGTGGTCGTGGAGCGCCTGCAGGTCCGGCTCTTCGTGCGCGCGGCGACCGAGTTCGCGCACCGCCTGCCGCGCATCTCGATCGAGGCCTTCCACCGCATCCACCCGCCGGAGCGGGTGAACCGCTTCTTCGACGTGATCACGGCGCAGAAGGCGGTCGCGGCGCTCGCCACCGACGGCCTCTTGCTGGTGCTGCAGGCCTCGATGGGCATGCTGCTGCTCGCCTTCTACCACCCGTTCCTGCTCGCCTTCGCGGTGGTGCTGCTCGCGCTCGTCGCGCTGATCGTCTTCGGCCTCGGGCGGCGCGGCGTGAGCACCGCGATCGACGAGTCGGCGCTGAAGTACGAGGTGGTCGCGTGGCTGCAGGACGTCGCGCGCTCTCCCGTCGCCTTCAGGCACAACCCCGACCTCGCGCTCGAGCGGACCGACGACCTCGCGCGCCGCTGGATCGACGCGCGCAGGACGCACTTCAGCGTGGTGCTGCGCCAGACCGTGGGCGCGCTCACGCTGCAGGCCCTCGCGAGTGCCACGCTGCTCGTGACGGGTGGCCTGCTCGTGCAGCAGGGCGAGCTCACGATCGGCCAGCTCGTCGCCGCGGAGATCGTCGTGACGATGGTCGTCGCCGGCGTCGCGAAGCTCGGCAAGCACCTCGAGACCTACTACGATCTCGCGACCTCGCTCGAGAAGATCGCGGGCGTCACGGAGCTGCCGCTCGAGCGCACCGGCGGAGCGCGCGCGCTCGTGGGTCGCGGCCCCTCGAGGCTCGATCTGGTGGGTGTCTCTTGGGTGAGCCCGAACGGGCGCGTCATCCACGACGGCGTGAACCTGCACGTCGAGTCCGGGGCGAAGGTCGGCGTGCTCGCCGCGCACGGCGCGGGCAAGAGCGTGCTCGCCGATCTGGTGTACGGGCTGCGCGAGCCCTCGTCGGGCACCGTGCTGGTCGACGGCATCGATCTACGCGAGCTGAGCCTCGGTGAGCTGCGCCGCAACGTGGCGCTCGTGCGCGACGTCGAGATCTTCGACGGCTCGATCGCCGACAACGTCACCGTCGGCCGCACCGACGTCTCGCTCGAGGACGTGCACCGCGCCCTCGTCGCCGTCGGCCTCTCCGACGACGTGCTGCGCCTGCGCCAGGGCGTACGCACCGAGCTCGTCGCGGGAGGCTCTCCGCTCTCGCCCGGGCAGGCGACCCGCCTGGTGCTCGCGCGCGCGCTCGCGGCGCGCCCGAGGCTCATCGTGGTCGATGGTCTGCTCGACGAGCTCGACGCCGAGGGGCTCGAGCTGCTCGAGGCCTGCCTCGACGCCGAGTGCGAGCGCACGAGCCTGCTCGTGCTGACGAGCCTGCCGCACGTGGCCGAGTGGTGCGATCGCTTCCATCGCATCGAGCCGCCTCCGCGTGTCTCCTTCGCCCCACACGCGGCGCCGCGGGCCGCGCTCTCCGGAGGTGCCTCGTGAGCTCCCCTTACCGAACGTTCGTCGGCGTCGAGGGCTCGGTCGCGATGCGTCTGGCGCGCCCCATGGCGCCCACGCGCACCCTCGCGCGCGTGCTCTCGGGCACGCTCGTCGCGGTCGCGCTCGTGCTGGGCTTCGCGCCCTGGGTGCAGACCTCCTTCGGCGAGGGTCGCGTGGTCGCCTACGCGCCGCTCGACCGCCGGCAGACGATCGCCGCGCCGGTCGATGGGCGCGTGGCGCGCTGGTACGTGGCGGAGGGCTCGCGCGTGAAGGAGGGCGATCCGATCGCCGACATCGCCGACGTCGATCCGGAGATCCTCTCGCGACTGCGCATGGAGCGCGAGGCGGTGGTGAGCCGCATCGAGGCGGCGAAGGCGCGCATCACGGCGGTCACCCAGCGCATCGAGGCGCTCGGCGCCTCGCGCGACAGCGCGATCGAGGCCGCGCAGAGCCGCGTGCGCATGGCCGTGCAGCGCACGAAGGCCTCCGAGCGCGCGATCGAAGCGGCGCAGGCCGCCGAGCGCACCACGCAGGCGAACATCGAGCGCCAGGCCGAGCTCGAGAAGAAGGGCCTCACCTCACGTCGAGCGCTCGAGCTCGCCGAGCTCGACCACGCGCGCGCCGTCACCGATCTGGCGCGCGCCCACGCGGCCTTCCTCGGCGCCGAGAGCGAGGAGCTCGCGCTGCGCAGCGATCTCATGAAGGTCCAGGCCGACACGAGCGCGCTGCTCGAAGACGCGCGCGCCGCGCTCGCCTCGGCCGACTCGGAGCGCGCGAGCGCGACGGCGGAGCTCGCGCGGCTCGACACGCGCCTCTCGCGGCAGTCGGCGCAGTCGATCGTCGCGCCGCGCGAGGGCGTGGTGCTGCGCCTCGCGGTCGCACCGGGCGCGGAGCTCGTGAAGGCGGGCGACCCGATCGTCGTGTTGATCCCCGACACCGAGTCACGCGCGGTGGAGATGTGGATCAAGGGGACCGACGTGCCGCTCGTCTCGGAGGGGCGCGAGGTGCGTCTGCAGTTCGACGGTTGGCCCGCGGTGCAGTTCAGCGGCTGGCCCTCGGTCGCCATCGGCACCTTCGGTGGGCGCATCGCGCTCGTCGACGCGACCGACGACGGCAAGGGGCGCTTCCGTGTCCTGGTCGTGCCCAACGAGGGCGAGGAGTGGCCGAGCGCGCAGTACCTCCGCCAGGGCGGGCGTGCGCATGGCTGGATCCTGCTCGACGAGGTCCGGCTCGGCTGGGAGCTCTGGCGACAGTTCAACGGCTTCCCGCCGTCGCTCTCGAGCTTCGGCGAGGGTGAGCCCGGCTCGGACAGAGCGAAGTCGGGTTCCAAGAAGGGCGACAAGCCTTGAGCGCAGCTCGAGCACGTCTCCCGGGCTTCGCCGCCGCGTGTGCGCTGCTCGCAGCAGCGACCGCAGCCTCCGGGCAAGCGCCGATCGGCGATCCCTCGCCGGTGCCACCGCTGCCACCGCCCACCGCTGCGCTGGCGCGGCCGCTCGTGCTCGACGACGTGCTGCGGAGCGCCGAGCGCGCGCATCCGCTCATCGTCGCCGCGGCGCAGGAGCGCCCGCTCGCCGAGGCCGACGTGCAGAGCGCGGAGGGATCCTTCGACGTCGCGTGGCGCACGCGCGGCGTCATCGTGCCGCTCGGCGGCTACCCGAGCGGGCGCGTCGACTCGATGTTCGAGAAGCCGACCACGCTCTGGGGCTCGACGCTCTTCGCCGGCTACCGCTGGGGCAGCGACACCTTCGCGCCCTACGACGGCAAGCTCGTGACCAACGAGTTCGGCGAGGTGCGCGCGGGCCTGCTCGTGCCCGTCTGGCGCAACGGTCCCATCGATCGGCGCCGCGCCACGATCGAGCGCAGCGAGCTCGGGCTCGCCATCGCCGACGCGACCGTGTCGCAACAGCGGCTCGAGATCGCTCGGCTCGCCGCATTCCGCTACTGGGACTGGGTCGCCGCCGGCAAACGGCTCGAGGCCGCGAAGCAGGTGCTCGAGCTCGCGCGCCTGCGCGACGCGCAGCTCGGAGCGCGCGTCGAGAGCGGCGACCTTCCGGCCTTCGAGCAGCTCGACAACCGGCGCGCCATCGTGCACCGGGAGCAGCAGGTCGTGCTCGCAGAGCGCGCGCTCGAGCAGGCGTCGATCGAGCTCGGGCTCTTCCACCGAGACGAAGCCGGCAGGGTCATCCGACCCGCGAGCGAGCGGCTGCCCCGCGGCTTCCCCGAACCTGCTCCGCTGCCCACGAGCTACGCCGGCGAGCTGGAGACGGCCTTCGCGCGACGCCCGGAGCTCGAGCGCCTCCGAGCGCAGCGCGACCAGACCCGCGTCGAGGAGCGCTGGGCCGACAACCAGCGCATGCCCGCGGTCGACCTCGCCGTGATGGGCTCGCAGGATCTCGGCCAGGGCAGCGTCAAGCGCGAGCCCTTCGAGCTCGAGGCGGGTCTCGTCATCGACATCCCGCTCGAGCGGAACGTGGCGGAGGGTCGCCTGCGGGCGGCTCGCGCCCAACGCGCGCGGGTCGACGCCCAGGAGCGCTTCACCATCGATCGCATCGAGGCCGACGTGCGCGACGCCGCAGTCGCGCTGAGGACCGCGTTCGAGCGCGTCGGCGTGGCGAAGCAGGAGGTGTCGCTCGCCCACCAGCTCGAGGCGGGCGAACGAGAGCGCTTCGAGCTCGGAGACTCGAGCCTGCTCATCGTGAATCTGCGAGAGCAGGCCGCGCTCGAGGCCGAGGTGCGCGCCATCGACGCGCTCGCCGACTACCACAAGGCGCGCGCGGCGCTCGAGGCCGCGACCGCGCGACTGCTCGAGCCGAAGCCGCGCTG
>ERZ761602.6593-NODE-6593-length-12854-cov-4.720681_pt1 | contig 12854 bp, 8 predicted proteins | sample MGYA00512165_ERZ761602 | MGnify/ENA primary metagenome ERZ761602 (study PRJEB28899, sample SAMN02445085) | bioreactor sludge metagenome | biome: EBPR sludge; isolation source: Thorneside wastewater treatment plant | place: Australia: Brisbane, Thorneside...
CGGTGAAGTCCGTCGAGGTGCTGGCCAACCGCTACACGCTCAACGACAGCGAGCGCGCTGGCGTGCTGCGCCACCTGATCGCCGATGGCGACCTGACCGGCTACGGGCTGGTGAATGCGGTGACGCACTACTCGCAGGAGGTCGACGACTACGACCGCGCCACCGAGTTCGAGGCGCTCGGCGGCCGGCTGCTCGAGTTGCAGCCGGCGGAGTGGAAGAGCCTGGCCGAAGCGGCCTGAGCAGTGATCTGAGCAGTGGCCTGAACCCAGGCCCGTGACCGGCCGTTCCGGCGCAGCCCGTGTTCCCTGGTGGAGCGCGGCTGCACGGATCGGCCGGCGTTTCCGCGCGTTTGCGGGTGGCAATGCATCGTGCGGTCGATGCGGCGCCGCTCCAAACGCCGCGGCCGACCCTAAGCTGTGGCGCACGTTCAACCCACCGGCCCGCCACGCACACGACACCCCATTCAACTGACCGCGCCCCCACACGGGCTCACCCGAGGACGGCACCATGCACCAAGCTCAGCTCTCCGACGTACAGCTGACCAACCTGACCCTGCTGCTCACGATTCGTGACGGCGTGCTCCAGGATCGCCCCGCCACCTGCTGCAAGTTCGGCCTCGACGCCGCGCAGGCCGAGCGCATCGGCGCTCTGGGCGTCCAGCAGATCATGGCCCTCGTCGCCAACCTCGGCGACGCCACGCTGTTTCCCGCGCGCCGCGATCTGCTGGCGCTGCTCGACGCGCCGCTGCCGCTGGCCCGCCCGCTCGCCGCGGTGCACGCCGCCCAGCACCTCACCGCCTGAACCGTGGTGCCCGGGCCATGAACGAATCGCGGACCCCGCCGCGCGTCGACCGACAGTTGCGCGCCCTGCAACTGGCCAAGGACTGCGCCGCGCTCGGCGCGCGCGTGAAGACGATCGGCCACCTCACCGGGCTGCCGCCACGCGAGCTGCTGCGCATGCTGTTCCCGGACCGGTACAACGTGCCCCGCGGCCGCCCGCCGGATTCGCCCGAGTGGTACCACGGCGCGAACCTGCTGTACCGCGCCGAAGCCTCGATCGTCGTCTCGATCTACCAACGCCTGCGGGTCGCAGGCTTCACCGCGGCCGACGCCCTCGTCACCGCGTACCGGCAATACCGCGGCGTGTGCGTGCCGCCGCACCGCATCAGCTTCGACCGCGCCTTCGACCTGGTGGCGCACACCGACGGACTGTGGCTCACCGGCACGCAGAGCTTCTCGGTGGTGGCATGCCCGAAGTGCCACAGCGAGTTCCTCGCCGCGTTCGGCTCGATCGCGATGGCCAACGACGACTGCCCGTTCTGCAAGCTGGTGCAGCGGTACGGGACGGATCAGCGGGTGCAGGCGTCGTACCCGGTGAGGCCGCTGCCTGATATGTCGGCGATCGAGCTTGGGATGCGGCGGCTGTTGATGCCATCCGGGTGATCCAGAGCGCGAGACGATGGCTTCGCCAGCGCTGCGACAGCCAACTCTCGGCTATGGCCCGGAGGCTTGCTCGCCCGTGGCTGGACCGCAACAGGCAGTCGCGCCCGTGTCCGGCACCGCATCATCGCGTCGCATCGCTGTGCCCGTCGCAAATGTTCGCGGCCTGAGCATTGGGTCAGTGGTACCCTGCGATCGCTGCCTCAATCAGGGTTGCACCTTTCGTCTGCGTCGGTGTTGGTGTCGGCAACAGCCGCCGACTCCATGAATGCGGGCTGCGCAATGATGACGGGCGTGACGACGTCCCGGATCTGACAGAGCCCGGAGATCAGCAGGTCGTACTGCTCGGTTCGCCGGGCCTGGTCCCAAACAATCGGCAACACCTTGCGATACGGGCTGCCGACTTTGAGGTAGAGGCTTACGTCTTCTCCGATCTGAGAGATGAGGTCCTGCGGTGAACTCCTCTCGCGCCAGTATTTGACCTCGATGACCAAGTGAAGCGATGGAAGGACGAGATCTGCCCGAGGCTTCTTCTGCCCGACGGAAGCCAGCCACTCTTCATCTCGAAGGTCAGGGAAAACCGGCGCGAGCAAAGCGCACAGCAGGTTCTGGAAGTGGTACTCGTTCTCCACCGCCCACTTCTGGGCCGTGGATGTTGGTGTCTTCTTCTGCGCTTCCCAAGTCCAACGGCGCAGGCCCGATGGAACACGACGCAGAAGCAGCGCCACGTCTTCCAAGTTCGGTGTTCGCAGATTGACCTGCACCGCCGCCTGCGCGAGGAAGCGAAATGCCGCGAGGTCCAGCACAGCCGCTTCCGGATCCGCGTAGAGCACTGACTGAATACGTCCTAGCAGCCGCGTCACAAACTCGTTGCTCGTGACCGCACTCGGGACCAGCAGCCCGCGCGCCACGTAGACTGTTTCGCAACTCGTGGCGCACGCGACTGTCGGCGTGTCGGCCAGGCCGCTCTTGGAGCGTGCCTCAACCAGGCTCAACAACTCCTGGCGCCAACCGTTGTCGGCTTCGATCCCAGGCGGCCGCTTCGCCAGCAGCGAGCCGATCCATGCGCCGAACTTCTGCCAGCGGTCGGCGTCGGCAACGGCCAGCAATCCAGTTTGGATGCCCGTTTGCGCCACGGGCTGCACGAGGCTCACCATGGAGTTCTGCGATCCCCCGATGCGTCCCGTCAGCCAATCGACACCTTGCGCAAACGCGCTGTGGCATGTGGCAGGCAGGCCCGGATCGATCGCTAGCAGGAAGCCCAGCGCCGCGACCGCATGGATCGAGCGACCGCTGCCCGCCACCTCGTCCGACAGTTCCGCAGCGAGCTGTGTGCCGCGCCCGGCCGCGAAGTCCTCGCCCAGGGCCCAATGGCAGAAGGCGGCCGGCAGGGGCCCAGCGTTGCACAGCGCCAGCGCCTGTGCTTCCACGGCTCGCAGCGCCTCGAACAGCAGTGGGTTGTTCGCGCTCACAGGAACCACCGCGTCGTTCCAATCTTGCCCAACATGACGCTTGGGCTCCATCGATTGCCGAGTCGATCAAGGCGGCCCAGCAGTCCGGCCACTAAGTCCGAGTAATAGATCGTGACGGGCATGGCCGCGGGCAGAAAGCTGCGCCATGAGTGATTGGAGAACCAGTAGACCTGCTTGGTTAGGTAGATGAGGTCTGTAAACGTCGAGTCGCGATGCAACGTAAGCAGCAAAGGTCGGGGCAATCCGTCCGTTGGCCGCTTGAGCTGCTGCGGCCCGGTCAGCGTTAGCAAGGTCTCGTTGTGGCCGATTTCGGCATAGAGACCGCGCGTCGGTGTCTTCTCGCCTCGGCCCTTCACCCCCACCGACTCATTGTCGAACAGCAGGTATGGATGGTCCTCTTTCACGTGCAGGAAGGCGAACTGCAGATCGAAGGCAGAAAATTCCTTGAGCGCAACCTTCAGCGAATCTATCTCGGTGCTGCGCATGGGCTTGAACGCATGCACCACGACGCGGACGGAGTCGCCCTCGATCCAGTTCATCTCGCTGCGCACGCGCTGCAAGGTGGCCAGCAGAGAGTCCGCCAGCGCCTCCCCGTACTTGGCCATCGGCACCGCGTTCGACAGGTTCGACAGCAGGTAGCCGCCATCGCCTCGGAAGACGCTGGTGATGCCGACGATTCTCTCCTTCCTCGAGAAGCGTGACTCGCCGATCGCTGCGCTGCCCAAACCGATCACGACCTCGTGCGCAATCGCCTTGTCCGACTTGATCAGCCACGGAATGCCGCCGAGCTTCGCGTACACGGCGAGCGCCAGGTTGCTCAGGCTGTAGGCCAGGTTGCCAGGCGCCATCGCGAACGTCTCGCAGGCGATGAACTGCGTTGGGATCTGGTTCGAGAGAAATGCCGCCTTGGCCACCAGATAGGGGTTCTGCTGGGGTGGCAGTTGCCGGGAGTCACGTTCCGTCTGCACCAACGCGAGGTGCCACGGCGTCCCTTCTGCTCCCATGCGCACGGCCTTCGAAGCCGCTGCATGGTAAGCGTCGGCGGTGAAGCCGTCCGCTTCCACGAACGTCAGCGCGAGGTCCTGCAGGCCATAGATTCCCAGAAGTCCGCGCCCGAAGGGAAGCGAGTTCCCCTCAACCGTCAAACCATCGCGGAACTTAGTCAGGAAAATCTCGAACTGGCCGCGTCGCTTGCGATCGCAGACGACACATACGTTGGGCCGCGTCGGCGTGAACACGTGACGGCTGTACGGGCCGAACTTGCTGAGACCCACCGCGGCTCGGGTCTCCGACCGGAGCGTTCCCGCGTCGAAGACGTAAGTCGGTGTGGTCCCTTCGGCGAACCGAGGGAACGCGCTATGGCCGTCCTCCCCGAGGAGCTCTCCGATGTCGACGCTGAGCTTGTCCTGGAGCCCAATGCTCCCCAGACTGCGGACCCAGCCGGAGATCCGCACGACGTGCTCCAGTCGGGCGCTCCCTCGGCTGTTATCGAAGACGACCTGTTCCATCTTCGCCTGGGCGCGGCCGGCCGCACCGCGGGCGAAGTGCTGTAGCAAACGCCGCAGGTTTTCCTGCGAAGCCTCGAGGTAGAGTTCCTCAAGCGGAAGATGTTCTTCGACTCCCTGGAAACGATCGGACAGCCGCGCCTGGGTGCTGGACATGCTGCCGACGCGGCCGACCAGTCTGCGCTGCGGCAGCATGCGGGCATCGTCTGACGGCAATCGGCGCTCGACCGCCAGGCCTTCCGAGCGGAAGCCTTCCGACTGCAACTCCGCCAGGCTCGTGGCGCACGACTTCTGGATTTCAATGTCCCACAGAAGCCCGAGCGGGGACGATTCCTGCAGCTTCAGCGATCGAATCGAGATCAGCACGCGCGATTGCAAGTGGATGTGCCGGTCCACATCGGCAAAGCCGGTCGGCAAGACCCGGCCTACTGCGGTGATCGGGTTGTAGCGCACCACCGGCCGCCGGTTCGCGCTCAGCAGGCTGACCAATCGCTGTTCCAACAGCGGACGCAGCAGCGACTCGTGCTCCGCCGCCGGCACCGTGGCCGGCGTGCCCAGAGGCGAAACGTCCGGGGCGAGGGGCAAGGCCACGATTTCGTCGCCCCGACGACTCACGGCGTACTGTTCCCTGTGTCCGTTGCGCAAGTCGCGCAGTTGCTGCGCATCCCGGAAGGGCACGGTCTGCAACCGAATGGTATTTCCCGTCACTTGCAGGGGCGTGAAGTTGAGCTGCAGTTGTCTCCCCATATTCGGTCCTACTTCTTCTTCAGCATGAGCTGGATCATCGCGAACATCCGATGGAACAAGTAGTCGACCTGATCGACATCGATCACCGGGACCTGGCTCAGCTCCGAGTGGCGGATCAGGTGGCTGTTGCCGATCGAGGTCAGCTCGTGGGCCTCCGCATCGAGCCGCGCCCGCAGCGCCGGCTCGCGGGCCATTGCATCGAAGATGATCTTCACGGACCGCTTCTTGTCGTTCGGATCGGCCATCGACTTCAGACGCTCCCAGCCATCCCACAGGCGTTCGAGGGCCTCCCGACGCACCAGCGGACTCCGGTCGGAGAACTTCACGCGGCATTCTTCGAGCATGTTGTCCAGAGTCCGGTCGCCGCTGTTGAACGCGGTCCGCCGGAGTTCCTCGCCGAGGACGGGCGGGAGCACGCGCACGATGCGCCCCGTCGAAATCATCTCGTACGCGACGCCGTTGCGCGCGAACATGCGGTTGACGCTCGCTCGGAAGTCGTCCTGGCCGCCCGGTTGATCGAAGCTCAGGTGGTGGTGGCTGAAGTACTCGTGGTACTTCCCCGGCGTGGGTTTCGCGGCGGCGGCGTGGACGAACTCGATGAAGTCCAGGATCAGCAGGGTGTCCGGCGCGAAGGGCTCTTGCTCCGTAAGGAACCCGCCGTCGCCCGTTTCGCGGGTCATCTCGAGCGGCCACGCGAGGCCGGGCATCTCGGCTGCGATGGCTGCCGCCAGCGAGGCCGTGTCGCAGCCGCAGATCGCCTGCCCGTCAGGGCAGCGTTCGGGGAAGCGCAGTCCGAAGGCGCCGCTGTTCAGGAGGCCCTGCACGAGCGCCACGAGTCCGGCCCAGACCACCGGCGAGATGGTCTGTTCGGTGCGGGCGCAGGGGCCGTTCTCCCGGTCGCTGAAATAGTCAGACATGGATTCGTCTCCATCCCTAGCCGCAGATCATGACAGCCACCGGCAGGGTGGTGACCAGCCGGCGCGGCATCTAGGTGGCCTCCCGAATTGTGGTGATCAGTGACGACTCGTCGGAGTTGAACATCAGGTGTACCTGGGTCTTCGCGCGCGTGACCCCGACGTAGAACAGTCGGCTTGCCTCCTCCAGCTGTTCTTCCGTCCGGTCGTAGCTGCTCGGAAATACACCGGCCTCCAGCCCCACCATGATGACGGCCTGGAATTCCAGGCCCTTGGAGCTATGGAGCGTCATGAGGTTGATCTGGTCTTGGCTCCGGCCTTGGTTACCGAAGATCTCGACCGTGAAGGCCTGCAGCGCGCCGCCGCGCATCGCCGCTGCGTCGAGGTCCTCAAGGTTGTCGATCTCGTCGGCCAATCCCGGCTCCGCGCGCAGCATGGCATCCAGTACAGCATCACGCAGCGACTGCAACCACTTGCGCAGCGGCGTAGCGCCGTTGCGCAAACTGAAGAGCGCTGAGACGAGGCGCTTGCGCTCGACGAGCTGCTCGGACTCGCTGCGGAGCGAACGTCGCATCCGGCGCCATTCCTTGAGCAACTGGGAGAGCTGCACGTCGCCGCGCTCCCAGCCGCCAGCGCACCACTGTGCGGCCGACGTCAGCCACTCCGTCAGGCGAGTGCGCTTGATCGGCGATCCGTTGTCCAGGCGGAAGTACCGCATTCCAAGCCGATCCGCCGCTTGCGCGATCGGCGTGCCTTCGTTCAGCGAGCGGTACAACAGCGCGATGTCTCCCGGCGTCCAACCCGGGTTGGCCTTGAGCAACCCGGGCACGAGTTGGCCCAAGGCGTATTCGGCCTGCCCCTGCAGGTTCCGCTCCAGCCGATGAATGCGGATCTCGCCCTTGCGTCCGTCGTGGGAGCGGAAGTCCGAAGGCTCAGCGAGCAGGCTCTTCGACGCCGTGATGATGCTGTCGGCGCACCGATAGTTGAGCCTGAGCGTGACGGCCTCCATCCCGCGCATGCGAGCCAGCGCCTTCAAAAGTGCCGGCTTGGCGCCCGTGAACCCGTAGATCGACTGGTCGGGGTCACCGACTGCGATGACGCGCACTCCTGCGCGAATCAGCGCCAGCACGATGCGGTGCAGCGGCAAGCCCAGGTCCTGGTATTCGTCAATGACGACCACCGGGTACTTCGCCCGAATCGCGCGGCGCACCCAGGCGTGTTTTTCGACAAGGGCCAGTCCCGCAAGGACCAGACCGTCGAAGTCGATTAGGCCGTTGTCGAGCAGCAGTGCCTCGTAAGCCTCGACGACCGTCGTCTCGCGGCCGGACCAGCCGCGCCATTCGTCGCTGTCTCGGTCGGGGACGGTGCGGCGCAGCCTATCGGAGGCCGTGCGGAACCAGCCTGGCGCTTGACTGCCCAGCGTCGAGCGGTAGGCGTCGGCGAACAGCTTGCGGGACTGGGCCGGCGATGCCACCACCAGCGGCTCCGGCACATCGAGACCGGCCATTCCGGCATAGGGCAGGACCAGCTCCGTCAGGCAGAAGGAATGAACGGTAGAGAGCACGAGGCGATCGCCGTCCTCTACGCCGAGTCGGTTCAGCCGGGATCGCAGCTCCCCCACGCAGGCGTTGCTGTAGGTGATGCACGCAATGCGCCGGGGGCGATGCACATCCTCGGCGAGCAGCCGGGCGATCTTGACCGTGATGGTCTTGGTCTTCCCGCTGCCGGGACCGGCGAGGATGGCGCAGTTGCCGGTCGACCCGTAGGCAGTCCACTGGTCCTCATTGCCGCGAAGATCCTCCGCGGCTTCGACGTACGCCGGTGCGGGTCCGCTCATTCCAACTTGCCCGTCAGGTACCGCAGCGCCTTCCTGATGTACGGGGGACACGCGTCCACGCCGTCCGCCAGGAGCGCCGCGGCCAGTCGCTGAGCGACGCGTCCCTTGCCGATCGAGTCGATGTCCTTCAGGAACGGCTTGGCATCGAGGGAGGCGGAATCCGCCGCCAGTGCAGCGAACCGCTTATGCATCGCCTTGTTCGTCGTCAGCGCCTTGACGGCCTTTGAGAACTGATCCTCCGCGCCGGCCTTGAAGACATCCACTTCGAAGGTGAATTCGTTGAGGAACACGCCGTACTTCGGCGCCAGCGTGAGCACGTCCGAGAAACTGCTCTTGTCCCAGAGCGCCTTCGGCAATACGGCCTTCATGATGTGATTGACAACGCGGTTCTCGCCGTAGCTGTCCGTCGTACCTGCCGCTGCGGGGTCGTCGTCCTCCTGACTCACCTCAGCGGCTTTGGGGTCGTAGTCGGTCAGCACTACGAAGGGCAGGTCCAGTCCCTTGGGTCCAAGCAGCTTCACGTAGGGCGCGAAATTGGTGCCGGCGATGGAGCATACGGAGATGCCCATCGCATCGAAGTCGATGCTCTTGTCATACAACTTTGCCAGCGTCGGCAGCAGAAAGCGCTCGGCATCGCCCTCGACGAGGATGACACCCTTCGAGAAAAACAACTCACCCCGGGTGACATCGATATAGCGCTCGAGGTCTTCGCGGTCCGCATCGGCGAGCTTGATGCCTTCGAGTGACCGCGCGATCGTGTGCCCCTCTCCGCCCACATGGCGGAGCACGACGACGTTGGACAGCGGCGCCACGCTGGCCACGTTCGGCGAGTGGGTGGTCAGCAGGATGCTCCGTCCCTCGCGATCGCGTTGGGCCTCGCCTCGCGTCTTCAGGAAATTGCCGTAGATCAAGCGCTGCAGATGCGGGTGCAGGTGGGCCTCTGGTTCCTCGATCGCGAGGAACGTGTGCTGCCGCTCCCCCTCTTCCACCAGGTACTGGAGCTCGAGGTGCTTCAGCGCCAGGTAGAGGACATTCGCCGATCCAAGGCTCGCCTCCGCGACGCCGCGCTTGCCACCGTCGATCATCATCTGCAGCGCGCGCAGCATCCGCTCGGGATCGGTCGGCGCAAAGCCGAGGGCTGTCTCAATGGCGTGCCGGGGGCCGACCATCGCAGTGAGCTGTCCGTTGACTTGGGTCACGACGTCGGCAAGCTCCGGAAGCGCGGCGATCTTCAAGGTGGTTGCGTGGACCTCCTCCGCTATCGTTTCCAGGGCATCCTCGTCCACGGTCTTGGCGGCCCGGTCGAGCAGCGGCCGTAGCGGAGAGCGGGCCCATCTCGCGAGGTCGGACTCGGCGTCGCGCAATGCGGGGAACAGGTCCATCGGCATCCAGCGGCGTAGCTCGTAGCCGACGGTGTTGTCGGAACGTCCACCGCCGAAGACGATGAACTCGTAATCCGCCTCGCTGCGGGGGGCGCGGTCGAGCCCGGCGACTGGCTGGTAGCGGTAGGTGATCCGCGCCACCATCGGATCCGGCAGCACCAGGTGGTCGGCCAGTACAGCCAGCAACTCTTCGCGGTCCTCTAAGCCGCTGAACTCTATCGACACCTCGATCACGTCCTCTGCCTTCAGGGGGCGCTCCAGGCCGTCCCAGAAGTCGTCCAAGCGCAGCCTTCGCGCAGAGTCCGGAAGCGAGGGATCCAAGATCAGCCGCAAGGCGAACAGCAGGTTGGTCTTGCCGACCTTGTTTTCGCCAAGCACGACAGCGTGCTGCCCGAGACGAACGTCGAGGGACCTGAAGTTCCTGAAATTCTTGACGATGATCCGGCTGAGTCACAAAGCATGCGCCCTGTGTTCCGCCTGTTCTTCCGCCACACCGGGTCGGAAGGAGAACAGGGTTATGGAAACACAATGTAGCGCGTGCATCAGAGCGAACTTGTTGGCGCTCAAGTACAGGGGACCCGGCCGTGACTCACGACACGGCTCAGGCCGGTGCTGAATCACCAGAGTCCGGCCGCTTCCTCTCACCACAACTGCGAATGGCTGGTCTTCGCGAGAGCGATCGACAGAACCCGAACGGCCGCAATCAGTCCTGAAGTTGGACAACCGCGCGTGGGCAGCCACTGATGGCCCGCGTTTGCGCTCAGCGCACGATGCCGAATGCCTATCCTGTGACCCACCTTTTCGGCGGGACACGCAGAGCCAGCACGTCAAGACTCGGCCTGCACGTATCCACCGCGCGGCCCGACCTTGCCAAACGTACCGCACCCCTACCCCTTCGCCGCCGCCGATCCCGGCTTCGCCGCGACGCCGTTGGCTGAACTGCTGGAGTCGCACGACGAACTGATCCGGCGCATCCGCCTGTGCTTCGGGCTCGACCAGGCGGCCTTCGATCGCGAGGTGCTGACGCTCGTTCGCGCCTACGCCGCCTACGTCCATCTGCTCCCAGCCACCCCCGACAACTACTTCAAGGCGCCGGGTGGCCTGCTTCACCTGGGGCTCGAGGTGGCGTTCTACGCGCTGCAGGGCACGGACGCACACATCTTCTCGGGCCAGGCGACCATCTCCACGCGCCGGCTGATTGAGCCGCGCTGGCGCCTGGCCACGTTCATCGGTGGGCTGTGCTGCGAGCTGCAGCGTGCGCTCGGGTCGATGATCGTGGCCAGTGCCGCCGGCAACGAGTGGCCGGCCTACCTGCAGCCATTGTCGGCATGGCTCGTGGACCAGCATGCGGCGCGCTACTTCGTCCGCTGGCGGCCGCATGGCCGGGACGCTCTTGGCCTCGGCCTCTTCGCGCTGCCTCACGTGGTGCCAGCGGCAACGCTCCAGCACCTGGCCAAGGCCAACGCGACGGTCGTCCCGCACCTGCTGGCCAGCGTCGGCGGCTTTCCGGTGTATCGCGAACCGAACGTGCTCGACGGCCTAGTGCGGCGGTCGCTGGCGCTGGTCGTCGATCGCAATCTCCGCGCGAGCGCCGACCGCTACGGCTCGCCACAGTTCGGCTCGCACCTCGAACGCCACCTCATCGATGCGATGCGCCGTTTGGCGGCGACGAACCCGGCCTGGCAGCCGAACCGAGACAGGTGCCGCGTCTGGCTGGCGCGCGATGGGCTGTTCATCGTCTGGCCGCAAGCCATCGTCGACGTGCAGGAGTTGCTCGAGGCCGACAGCATGCCGGGCATTCCTAAGTCGGCCGAGACCATCCTTGAACTGCTGGTTTCGGCAGGCGCGATCTCGCCGCGCGAGGGTAGCCATCCCGCGTGGACCATCGCCCCGCCGGGTGCGAAGGCGCCGGTCGATGCGCTCAGGCTCGCGACGCGCGAACTGCTCTGGTCGGCACTCGATCCCCTGCCCGCGCCGCTCGACGCGAACCTCGTCGTGTCGGCTGGCAGCCTGGCCAGCGCCCCGCCCGCGCCGCCCCTACCGAAGGGCCAGCTATCACTGATCGACGATCCCCATGAAGCGCCGATCGCGACGCCCCCCGCGCAGCAGCCCGCTGCCAGCTCTGCGCCAGCAGCGGTGACGCCGCAACCCTCCATCGCTCAGCCGCTCATCGCCCTGGCGGCACCGATGCGCCTGAACCCGGCAGTGCGAGCCGCACTCACCGACATCATCGCGACGTTGAACCCCGGTACTGCCGAGCCGGCGGCCTGCACCGTTGCCAACGGCGTGTTCGTTCCGCTCGATGCCTTCGAGCGCCGCGCCGTCCTGCCCGCTGTGGCTCTTCGCGCGCTGGCGGATGCGCGCATGCTGGTGCACACCGGCAGCCCGGGCTCCCAGACGCTGTCGCGCGACTTCGCCGGCAAGGCCACGGTCGGCCTGGTGATCGATGTCCGGCATGTGCAGGGGCTTGATCCGGCCTGCTTCGTTGCGCCATCTGCCGACGGCGGACCCTGACATGCTGATGCGTCGCTACGAGATGCCGTGGCGGCCCGCCTACGAGGGTTATGCGGCCGTCAGCTGGATCGTGGCCTGCGCGTTCTTCGCCGCCGTGGGCGCGACCGGCCATCTGCCCCGGCCGTTGGCATTGCCGCTGTCGCTGACTTGTTTCGTGTGGGGCATCGCACGCGCCGCGCAAGCGCTGCGCACGCTCGTGCTGCGCGCGTCACTCGGAGGCCGCGCGGTACAAGTCATCGGCACCGGCGAGCTGGCGCGCTGGTGCACCAGGCCCGACCACGTGTTCCTGGGCTTCGGCTTCGAGTGGCAACCCGTGCACGCGCAGCGCCTCTATGAGCTCGCCAAGGTCGACTACCGCGCGTTCGCGGTCTCGCCGCGCCTGCTGGGCTGGCTTGGATACCCCGCAACACCGCAGCCCGACGCCGAGATCGGCCTGCCCTACATCCACGGCGTAGAGCCGCGCGAGGTGCCGCTGCACCGGCCGCTGCAGAACTTCGAGGGCGGCACTCTGCTCGTCGGCACCACGCAGTCGGGCAAGGGCGTGGCCCTGGCCAATCTCATCACGCAAGCGGTGCGGCGCGGCGACGTGGTGATCGTCATCGACCCGAAGAACAGCCGGCGCCTGAAGCGCGTGACCCAACGCGCCTGCGAGGACTGGCGCACGCCGGACACCTTTCTGGAGTTCCACCCCGCCTTCCCGGAAACCGGCGTCCGGCTCGACTTCACCTTCAACTGGCAGAAGCCCACCGAGATTGCCTCGCGCATCCAGTCGATCATGCCGCCCGACACCGCGGGCGCGTTCTCGGCCTTCGGCTGGGATGCCGTCAACGTGGTCGTGCAGGGCCTGATCGAACTCGAAGAACGCCCCAACCTCGTCAAGCTGACCAAGTACATCGAAGGCGGCATCGAGCCGGTGCTCGAAGGCACGCTGCGCCGCTTCTACGAGCGCACGCTCGGCGCCGGGTGGCGCGAGCGGCCGGAGATGAAGAAGCTGCTGCACGACGCGCACCGCGGCAATCTGACGCGCCCGTCGGAAGCGGCCAG
>ERZ761602.6595-NODE-6595-length-12852-cov-7.075252_pt1 | contig 12852 bp, 9 predicted proteins | sample MGYA00512165_ERZ761602 | MGnify/ENA primary metagenome ERZ761602 (study PRJEB28899, sample SAMN02445085) | bioreactor sludge metagenome | biome: EBPR sludge; isolation source: Thorneside wastewater treatment plant | place: Australia: Brisbane, Thorneside...
CCATATCTCTGAAGAACCCCGTCACGACCGTCGAGACCATCCTCAAGCGAGCGGCTTCGGTCGCGGCTGTTTGGTTGATCGAGGCGGCCTCCGTGCGTCCCTCGAAGTTGAGCAGGTTGCCCCCCCGCTCCATCTCCGCTGACCGTTTGATCCCGGAAAGCTGTATGCCGGCCCCTTGCCTGCTGCTCCGCTCGGCGATGCCGCTCCCCCGGCTGATGGCGCCGATGCTTTCGGACGCCTGCGCCTCGTAGGCTTTATTGATATCCCCCTGGTACGTGTTCGAAGCCTCGACCTTCTTGTCGGTCACGATGTCCGTGTTGTTGTTCTGCAGCGCGACGGTACTGCTCGTAGTCGAATCCATCCGCTTGTTAACCTCCTGGATCGGATGCTTGTCGCGCGCCCAATCGAAAAGTTCCTGCCCGGTACGGATCGGGACGGAAGTGCCGGCGATCGACGAACCGCCCGGCGTGAACTCGTAGGTCTTCATCCCGAAACGTTCAAGGTTGGCTTGCCCGCGCAGCTCGATCTCTTTTTTGCCGTCGAATGTGCGTGACTCGCGAGTGCCTTCCGCCTCGGCCCGCATGCCGGTGATCTCTCGCTGTGTTGCGGCGGAGCTGCTTGCAATGCCGAAGGTCTTATTGGCCTCGGCAAGAAGTGTTTGTGTTACCTGATTTGCGCGGATCTGCCCGAGACTTGTAACCAGTCCGCCTTCGACACCCGAGACGGATGAAATCAATCTCGCCTCAGTTGATTGGTTTGCGGCCTCGAGCGCTTTCTTTGCGGCAGCCTGTTCGGCATTGTAGATGCCTTGTATCTGAGTGTTCTCCGCCTGGCGGTGAAGAGCCGCTCCAGCGACAAGACCGTAAGTTTCGAGAGCCGTGCCAATGGATGAGAGCATCCATCCCATAGATATCTGGGACACGCCCTCGTACACCTGTCCGCGAAGCACACGATAGCTTAGCCACGGGACAAGAATGAAACACAAACTCGAAACAAAGAATAATGCGGTGACTATCAGCGCGCTGGAAGCAGGATCATAGTTACTATTGGTTATGATCGTCGCCGTTGTCGGATCAAGCGAGAAGACCGCTTCGCCGTTGTAGATCGAGAGAGCAAGCAGTCCGATGCTGTAGCAAACAAATAGAGTGACCGCCTTTACGATCGGAAACGCAAGAGCGAATGTTGCGACGCCCCAGCAAAACGGATAGAAGATCTGGTTCGCAAACTTCTCATCAAAACCGAATGCCGAGAGCACCGGAGCGGAAAGCTTAAGCCCGATCAGAATGAACAGTCCTGCAAGTGACAAGAATATCGAACCGAATTTGATGATGTTCTGCCCGATCACCATGAACGTAAACATCTTCGGCATATCCCACCCGAGCACGTTCATCTGGCTAGTGATGTCATTAACGGACGAGTTTTTATCGGTGAGGATCCCGATAAGCCCGGGTTCCCCGTTCGGAAGCCTTTCAGCCAGGATCGCATCGGGATCTTCGACGGCGAAGTTTGCTTTCACATACTGTTTCATCTTCTCGTCGAACTCCGCGACCAGCGTAGTGTTGTATCCCCGAATTGGGCGCGCAAAGAATTTGCCTGTCACGGTCAGTGCATCGATGATGAAGGGAGAGGCTCCAATGATGACCATAAAGATGATCGTCCTCACGCCCCAGGCGACGAGCTGTTCGGGTCCGATGCCGCGGTTGTCGTGAAACCTCCTGATGAAGGCTAGGATAAGAACAAAACTCGCGATGATCCATGCAAGGAACATCAGTATCGGCATCAATGGCCTAATGATCGTGTCGAGTACGGATCGAAACAGCCATTCCTGTCCGGTCCGCATCATGTTCGTTATCTGTTCGCTGAAACTCGGAGCGGTCGGCTTCGGCAGAATCACCGGTCCGGGTGGCGGAGTTGCCGTTGGACTGGCCGGATACTGATTCTCGAACTTCTGCAAAACGGGCGCCGGGCTTCCGTCGAGCGGCGGCATGAACGGTGAATCCGAATTGATCGTCAGGATGAGATCGTTGGCCGTAACCGGTCGGCCATTAACCGTCCCGATCGGCGTCTGCCCTTCTACCCGTGGCGGGCGAGGAGGACGAGGCGGTTGTTGACCAACCGCCGTCGCAAAGAGGCAGGCGTAGAGGATGGGCGTCAGGCAGAGCGTTAGAGCGGCAGCGCGGCCGCGCGAGATGTTCTTTACGTTCATGGCGTTGGTTATCCGGTCGACTAGTTTGGTGGTCTTAGGGAAGGGGATTCTGGTAGACGTCGTCGTCCCAGATCTCGTACTTTTCGAGTTCGCGAAGAAACGAGTCTGAGGCGCGGGTGATCCCCGTCATCATCTCCGATGTCTTTCGGATCTCCTTCCCGAACTCGGTCATCTGCTCTACCTTCAGACCGTAGGCGATGAACTTTGCCTGGATCTTTGCCTCGAGTTCACGAAGCTGGCCTTCGACGGTGGTGATGCGAAGATTGACGGCGAGCATCTGGTCGATCAAGGATTGAACGCCGTCTTGATTGGCATCCGGATTGGCAGCGATCGCTCTTGTCGCATCCGCGATCCTTTCTCTTTCCTCATAAAGTTTGGCTAGATCGAGAAGGAGATTCTCGCGGTCGAAAAGCATCCGCTCAAGTTCGGAATCGAGTTTTGCGAGACGTTCTAGGTTCGCCATGTGGGCATCCGCACTGCGACCGATCGAATGGCGCAGAAAGTCGTCGAGATCGCGCTTGTTCGCCTCCATATCGAAGATCCCGTTCTTGAGCCGACGTGCAATATTGACGACCGAATGGATCTGACTCGTTATTGTCGCCTCGATCCGTTTCTTAAGCTCGAATGTTCCCCGGAAGAGCCGGCCAAGAGTTGCGTAGGTGGTTATCAGCTGCTTGTGCCGCATGATCTGCTCGTCGACCTTATCGAGAATGCCGCGTAGATTGGTGACGCTCTCGACCATCTTCTGATACTGCCTCACCGCATTCTCGTACATCGTGATGTAGTGATTGATCGTCTCTACCCAGCGGGCAGCTTCTTCGATCTTCTTCGCGACCTGGAGTGTGTATTGGGAAGGATCGAACACTGTCCACTGTGCATGAACCGGGCGCACATCGATTCCGATAAGAATCGATGAGAGGATCGCTCCCAGGATGAGTTGTCTTAAGATTCCTGATCTGTTTCTAGTCATTGGACGGTTCCTCCCGTTAGTTCATTCAGATCGGCGTCGGAAAGCGATGTGAGCCCAACGGCAGTCAGTCCGCTCGGGTACTTTGCCGCGAGCCAGGTGACTATAAAATCGAGCGGCAGATCGGGACGCAGATTCTCAACAAGACGCCGGGCATTCGCTTCGTTGATGTCGTTGGTATTTGCCCACAGCATTGCGGGCGAGAGATGGATCTCTGCCATCTGGACGATCTTGTCGATACCGCTTCCGATAACGAAGACCCATTGCGTGTACCGGCCGTACTGATTCCTTATCCCGCGGATCGCGGAGATGGTTTCGGGAGCGAGTTCGCAATCATCGGCGAGCCTCTCGAAGCCGCCGATCTGTTTCCCGATCATCTTAACGCCCGAGTTCTTGACGAGATCGATGCCGGTGACATTCGGCTGCTCTGCAGTTCCGGTGAAATGCTCGTAGGCCTGAGAGAAAAGGATCGTGACAAGTCCCTCTTTGCGGCCCGTGACCGTAGCTTCGGCGATCAGTTCCTGAATAGCGGGAAAATGCCGGTTGATCTCGCGCATCTCGTCGCAAAGAAACAGGATCGGTGTCTTCTGGTTTTGCTCGTTCTCTTCGCCGATCTCCTGCATGATCTGAGCCGAAATGCGGAAACCCACGCTTTCTCGGATCTTCTCATCGAGGCCACTTATGCCGGACAGTTCGAACACATCGAACATCGACGGCTCGTCGTATTCCGGATGCGTCGGAGCGTTGAGCCACGGATCTTTGCGATGAATGTTGAGTTTCAAATAAAGCTCATTGGCTTGCCGCTCTTCACCCGCGTTCCAGTGATAACTTTTGAGTATGTCGAGAAAGTGTCCGAGGATCGGTTGGAACTTTGGGCGTCCGTGACCGTTGCGGGCCGCCGCCATTTTGTAGACCTCATCGATCACCGTCGCCGCGATGGCGCTCGTGATCGCATCCGACTTCGGGGTCTTGCTAAGGATCATGATGTCGGTCAGCACCATCGCAAGCTGGCGTTTTGTCGGTGGTACTGCGTTTTCGATCCCCGGATAGTTCCAGATATTGATCGGCCTGGGGTTGTTCTCGGTGAACTCGATGTGCCGTCCGCCGAATAGCCGACAGATCGGCTTAAAGGAATGCCGGTAGTCCATCACTCGCACCTTCACGCTGCCGCGATGGGAGCGTATGTCTGTGATCAGCATCGAGGCTAAGAAAGATTTGCCCTCGCCGGATGCGGCGGTGACGATGACGGTCGGCGACTTGATGAGTGAGCGGTCGTACAAGTCGAGACCGAACATTTGACCGTTCGGCGTGGTGAAGATCGAATGCGGGCGCGAGCTGCCTCGCCAACTTGTCTCCGTCGGTACAAAGGCGATCACCGAGTCAGCCGCCTCCGTAAGTTCCTGACCGGTCCGTCTACTCGATAGCTCTCCGGCAAGCATTCGCGGATATATAGCACGCTGGCGGACAGCGTCTTCCCGGACCGCGTCGGCTCCGATCTTTTTCCTGATCGCAGAGACGACGGCATCGCAGCGGCCATCGAGGATCTCGAGCTGCCGGCGGGCTTCTTTGGCTCCCTTTGACCTGTCCGCAAAAACGATCACGTTCATCCGCAGGTTGCAGATCTCTTCGTTGTCGGCTTCGACCTGTTCAAGCAGATCTTCGAGGTCGCTTTTGATCACGACCGCATCCTTCTTAAGATTTCGAAAGCCGAGCCATGTGTTCCGGCTGCCCTCGATCCGATCGATCCGCTTTTGGAGGTCCTTCTTGGCTGCCTGCTTCTCGGTGGTCATCAGATCGACGATGATCTCGTGCGGAAAACCGAGGCTTCGTGTAGCCGTGAGATACCGCATCACATCTGCTGTGACGAACCCGTTAGGAAGTGATTTGAGGCTTACCAGACTTGCGGGTGTTCCATTATGGCGAACGACCGGATCCCCACCCGCTTCGACTGAAGTGCTCGTGAGATATCTCCTGATGTCCACGCAGCCGTGTTTGGGAAGTTGCGGAACGGCGGCGTGATCCCGCCGATGACTTACGAACAAGCTTGAGAAGATCTCTCTCGCGTTCATTTCCCGCGGGTTCAGCGATTTCGGAAAGTTTGTTTCGAACGCCTGAAAGACACGAAAGGCTTTTGCCCGACAGTCCAACTCGGCTTTGTGCTCTCTTGTGAGGTGAGTTTCACAAAGAACATTTCTTGCTTTAAGGATCGGCTGTCCTAAGAATCGGAGAAGGCCATGTTCGCGAACAACTCGGATAAGTGAAGGAAACACCGATCCGAAGAGACTGCTGTCCGTCTTGTCTCTTACGGGGACGCGTATCCAAACACTCGCCGTCTGGCGCATTACGTGACCTGAGCTGATCGATTCCTCGTACAGGACAAGATTCGTGGCGTGAAGGACCGACGCGATCGGATCGGTGCCTTCTATGCTCCGCGAACGGAGATGATCCTTGAGCACTTTCCCGTCATCGACCGCATTCTGAAAACGGAACTGGATGATCGTATCCGGCGGCTTGTCGAACTTTAGGATCGTTTTCAGGTCCTCGATCCGCTGCTCGGTCAGCCTGCCGTCGTCATAGAGGGTGTTCGCCGGCTCGAAGCTGTAAGCCTTGCCAAAGCTTCCGTCGCGGTACCGGATAATATTCCCTTCGAGACCGAGGATCTCGGTCGGAAGAAGGCGTCCGTTACCACTCTGGATCTCGGGTGAAGCGGCGGCACTTACAAAGAGTGGAAGCTTGCTAGCTTCATCACGGTGAAGGCGAAAATGCGGGAACACTCGCCGCCCGATAGCCAAGCCGATCCCGGCAAACGCAAAGCTGCCGAATAGCGTGATCGCGATATGTGTGAATGAAAGGTTTGCAGTATCCATTGTTCTTGTCCTCAGTCTCGAACCCAGTCCGCCGTCTCTAATTCCGAATTCATCGGCAGGCGATACGACGCATTGCGATCGGCGACGCAATCGAACTTCTGCGAGAGCCAACATTCGGGTTTGCTGAGGCGGAGATAGTTGAACGTCCCCAAAAGCACTAGGAACGTAAACAAACCAAGCGGGAATCCAAGCGGCACATAACCGAACCAAATACCGAGGATGAACGGAGTCAGATACGCAACTCCGGTTGGTATCAGGATGTACTTCCAGTCGGTCGAGTAAACCCCGAACCTCTTTAGACCGCGAAATACGTTTGGCCTTGTAGCTCGTCGTCTCATTAACGCCTCCCCTAAAAGTTGGTGTCTACGCCAACAGCCCTTCCTTGGGCGAGCTGCCAGAAAACCGCGACTATAGTCCCGAAAGCGAATGAAAGCAGCGAGCCGAACGCCTGATTGCCCCATTCCTTTCCGGTCATCTTGTTGTAGATCGCCCACGCTACCCCGACGGCGCCCAAACAGAACAAAATGATCGCCATCAGCTTGAGTGCTTCGCGGATGATGTTGGAGAGATTGCTTGCATCGCCGGTGAATATCGGGCCTTGAGCAAGCAGAACATTTGTAAAAAACAGGATCGCCGCGATCGGTGTCAGTGACGCAGCGAGAGATCGGATCGTTCTTAAAAGCTTTTTCATACTTGTCCTCGCTAAATAGGTTTGCTGACGTTTCGAGAGCTCGGAGAAACGTCAAACGCTTTTGCCGTTCTGCAATGCTCGTGCCGCTGAATAATTTCGAGCCGTGCTGGCACATCGCTTGCGAATATCCGTCGTCATGAAAAAACAGAACTTCATGGCGGCTGTCTTTTTACTGCTCGGATGTCTTAGTGATCCAATGGCCCTCCTCTCTCAATCCAAACCCGCTTTCACACGCACGACGCTTTCGAGAATGGACGTGCTTTCACGAGCAGCTCTTTTTGAATCGGCAATAGCCGAGGCGGCGCGCAAACAGGATGTCGATCCGCTGATCCTCTGGACGATCGCATACAACGAAACGAGGTTCCGTCCCTGGCTGACCAGTCCGAAAAATGCTCAAGGGTTAATGCAGTTCATGCCGGCAACAGCCTCGCGCTTCGGCCTTGCTAACCCGTACGAACCGGATGCGTCGATCCACGCGGCGTCTCGCTATGTGAAGTATCTCGGCGGGCTTTTTAACTGGCGTCTGGATTCCGTTCTTGCGGCATACAACGCGGGCGAAGGCACCGTGATGGCGTATCTGCACGGGAGGAAGCTCATCTCTGCCGGCAAGGTGATAAACGCGTCGAAGCGAAAGACTTCAGGAGGAATTCCGCCCTATCGCGAAACGATGAACTATGTGTCGCAGGGCATGAAGATATACAGGTGGCTAATGACGCAGAGCAGATTTCCGACAAGTTCACTTACTCCCGACAGCTCAACAAAGAACCAACCGAAGTCCCGGGATCTGACCGCGCCTGAAAAGAAAACCGCCGCGAGTGCAACCGTATTGAACGTGCTCTACGATCCGCGGACCGGCAGACGTTATCGCGTTGACGGTTCCGGAGAATCTCCTTTACATACGATCGATCAGGACGGACCCGTGATCATTGCACCAGAACTTCGCAGTTTTCCCACCGGTACCGCGAGATCTACTTTTGCAGGAGTTAACAAGCCGTAGAGCTCTGGTTCATTTTCGGTGCGATTTGGATGAACCACGCACCACTGGACAAATTTTGCTCCGGTTTAACCGCAGGTCGCGCGATATTTCGGGCTTGATTTCGCGGAATTGCTTTGGCACTGCTTTTGCGAATCGGAAAAAGGGGCGGCCAGATGAAGGGCCAGCATGAAACCTATGATGGAACAAGAAACGACACGATCATTTGCACCGGATGCCGCGGCCGATATTCTCGGATCGCCCCTCTACTTAACTCGCGATCCGGACGATGTATTGACGATCTCGTCGCTGTTCAGAGCCGTGTGGGTGCTATTGATCGTCCTGTCGTTAAGTGTGGGAATGAATATTTTCCTGTCGCTTAGAAAAGCAGATCGTATTGTCGTCGATAGATCGTCCGGACGGGTTGTAGAGCTTAACAACCGTGATTACGGCTCAACGGAAACAGTAGGCATCTCGCCCGATACGCCGTCGACCACCGATAAGAAATATCTCGTGAAAGAATTCCTTACGGCGCTCTATGAGGTCGAGCAATCAACTCGAGAAAGCCAGGTGAACAAGCTGCTGCGGATGCTCGATCCTGATCTCTCGATCGCGATGGCAGGACGGCTGAAACAGAACGGCGTGCTCGCAGCCGAGAAAGTGGAGAGTGTCAATTCGTCGTGGGAGCTTCAGGATCTTACAGTCGATGAAAGCGATCCATATGTGCTTCGTGCGATCGGAGTAAGAAAGATTCGCCGGAAGACTGCGGGGCAAGACGTCGAGGAATCCGTGCAGCTTAAGGCCAAATTCTTGCTCAAGGATAGCCCCTCATCACCCGTTCGAAACGACAACAACTTGCGAACGGGATTCACGATCGTTCGATTCAGGGTCGAACCGATGAACGGAAAATCTATTGCGCCTTTGACGCTAATTGCTGACGAAGGAGAACAAGAAAATCCGGCATCCGCCACGAACCCGAGTCAGTAACCCTTCGCACCTCGCTTCACAAAAACTATATGAACTTACATTTTCGAAGACGCACCTTTGCCGCATTACTTCCCGCAATTATCCTTTTCGGCGGGCTTGAAGTGACGGCACAATCGAATCCGGTTTCGGCAAAGCCGAAAGTAACCAAAAGAACCAAACCGAAGCCTTCCTCCGGACCGGTTGCCAAAGTTCCTGCGAAACCACTCCTGTCTCCGCAGACGGCTCCCGTGTCCATCGTCAACCTGGCCGAACCCGACTATCTGTCGGGCGAGGCCAGCGTGACGGTCAATCCGAAACAGCCGACCGTGATCAGGCTTGGGCTTTCACAGAATGCGGTCTCGATCATCGAATTTCCAGCTTCCGACGGTATCTACTACATACATGAGGGCAATCCGAAGTTTGCATCGGTCTTTCAATCCCCTACGAAGGAAACTGACCGTTCGATCACGGTATACCCAGGTGAATCGTTCCTGCCTGCTCGCGACGGCAGTACGGCGGCTGCGATAAGCCTTCAAATGCGATCGGGACTTGTTCTGATACTAGAGTTTGTCCCCGTGACGGACCTTCGAAAGAACGCTCATAGATGCGTGATCAGATACGACCGAGAAACGGTGGTCGCCGCGAGAAGAACCGCCGGGCTTGCTTACGATCTCGGAGGCGAGAATCCTATCTCCGCTCCACTCACTTCCAGAGCTGCGTCGAAACTCGTTGGCACTTCTTCTGCGACCGAAACCGCAAAAAAGGAAGAAATTCCTGATTCAACCGAACACCTGATCAAATCCGCATACACGAGCTTAATTCGCGCTGGAAGAACGCAAGAAAAGAAGAACCAGGGACGACAAATAACCGACTCGGAGATCTCGATCATTGCCAACAGAAAGCTCGCCGAGTCTCTGCGGGACCAGAAGAAGCACTTTGCATCATGGTCGAAACCGCAATCGGGGTTGGAACTTGCAGTCTCCCGCGTTTCTGAACTCGACACCGAAACCCGGCTGGTTGTCGTGGCGGTCCGCAACGTGACCGCCTCGAACCTAAGACTTGTACCGAGCTCTCCGGAACTGCAGGTGCAAACGACGGATTCGGGCGGCAGCAGTATTCAGACTAGCCGCCTCGAGGCTCAGTACGTTGAATCGACAACGCTCGAAGGTCTCGTGCAGCCCGGTTCGACGGTCTATTACGCGCTGGTGTATAAGACACCGATACTCGGAACGAACCAGACTATTCGGCTTCTTGTGGCACATCGAGAGGCGGCCGATGCACCTCTCGCGTCATCTATAAGTGATCAAAAAACCAAGGAGTGAGTGAAGCTCATGGAATCAACAACACAGATGAATGATATTCCGACAGCTCTTCCCGGGGTTGAGAGCGACGATGCTCGTGAAAAACTGCTGCTGGAAACAACGGCAACCGATTCTGATATCGAAGAAGAGGCCGAACTTGCCGATCTTGCAAATGAGAAAGGCACGTCGAAGAAACGCGGCTGGAAAGTGATTCGCACGATTCTAGGGTTTTCGATCTTCGTAGGCGTCCTGGCATTAGCTGTTTCCTGGTTCTTTGGGATGGGTTGGTTCGCCGAATCAAAAGCTCAGCCGGTAAGCAGAAATGCTTCGAGGGACGCACCGACATCGCCCGAAACAGAAGACCAGAAGCTGAAAATGGCTCTCAGCATGGTCGCGGCAAGCGATTCAAAGACAAACGGAATACCCGCTGACGAGATCGACGCGATCGAAACAAGTACGACCGCAGGGCAATCCGTACTCGAGACAGACCCTTTGAGTTCGGCGCTCAATGCCATCGATGTCCCGGCAAAACAAGTCAGTGGAAACGCGATGGCGAATCCGGCACCCTCCGTGGATACGCCGGCTACGAAGGCAATCGTCCCGGATTATTCAGGGTCGCTTGTGACGAAGAAGAAACCAGGTGACGCTGCCCTTGCGCAAACGAACTCTCCAGGCGATACGCCCGGACGATCAATCTTCTTTGGATTGTCGAGGAAACCACCCGAGCAATCAGTTACCCACCGCAGCCCCGATGATACTGTCCGAACAGTCTCGGTAAGCAATGTTCCGAGTAATGGAATACCGTTTGGGACATTGCTCCCCGTGCGTCTCGTCGGCTCGATCTATACCTTGCGCAGGTCAGGCGGATTTGTCCGGATGGAATTGACACGCCAAGTCGATGGAAACGGATTCTCATATCCCGCGGGAACAAAAGTGATCGGCAATATTCGCGGCAGCGAATCTTCAAGAGCATTTGTCACGATCATCGGACTTATCGACCCGGTCTCCGGTGCTCTCGTTAAATTCGGGGGCGAGCTGCTGGGCAAAGATGGAGCTTCCGGGATCGAAGGAAAACGACGAAGACTCACAAGCCAGTGGGCACGCTTTTTCGACGGTCTTAAGGAAACGGCCTCGTCCGTGCTTGGATCAGTCGGAGCGTTGAGATCGGGCGGGACGGTGATCCTTAGCGAACCGCTCCGGCGAGGCTCGGAGTCGATGTCTGAAGACCTTTCAGATGCGCTTGTAAGTGGGAGTAAGGAGAATACGTTTATTGAGGTATCGGCCGGTTCAAATGGATACGTTCTCGTCACCGATCTTCCTGACACTTCATCTGCTTCATCCGCCCCGGCCACTAACCCGAGAGTGGAGGCCAAGAGATGATCCCGCATGATCCGAACAGGCAGCAGATAGATCCAAGGCATCTCGTTAGCAAAGGAAGCGAACGAGAACTCTATCAACTGATCGTCGGAACCGGTTACGTCCCGGACGATCAGAACTTTTCGGATTTCTGCGAGAGCCTGAAGTCGGGACGAGCGTGGCTCATTTCGGGAACGCGAGGGAGCGGGAAGACCGCGTTCCCCGAAGCTCTCGCATCAGCCTGCAATCTCTCGATGTGCGTCGTGGCGGGACGAGACGGTCTCAAGCAGGAAGAGATCCTTTACGACTGGGACCGTGAAGAACAAGAGGTTTGGATGCGAGAGAGTCTGACGATCGCTAGAGAGCTTCCTGCAGAAGACCGAGCGGCGTTTCTTGAATCGGCAAGGAAAAAGAAATGGCAGAAGGAATTTCTGATCCTGGGCGAGGTCGGATTGGCATATGAACTCGCGGCAAGAGCGGCCGACTTGAACACTCCGCCGCCCGTTCTCCTGCTCGATGAGAGCGATAAGTTCGGGGCAAGTATCGAAGACTCACTGCTCATGCCACTCGAGCGCGGTCTGATCTACATTCCCCGATTTGACGGCGGGTTTGTGGGAATTGCGGATCGCTCCTTGAGACCGATCGTGATAACCACGTCCAACGATTTGAGAAACAAGCTCAGCTCGCCATTCGTGTCCCGGCACGTCTTCAGCAGTTTTGCCACGCCGTCGCTCGAAAAGGAACTGGAGATACTCGCGGCCAGGAACCCGCACGCCACTTCCAGCCAGTTAGCTTTGTCGATCAAGCTTCTCGATGCCGTTCGGGGTATAGCTGGCCTTGAGGATCATCCGAGTATTCGTGAGTCGATCGATATGTCGTCTGCCTTTAATCGTGATTCGATATGCGACCTCGATACCCGCACTCTTCGAAGATACCTCTGCCACTTTGTGAAAAGCGCGTCAGCACAGAGTCTTCTCCGACTGCAGGACGATTACCTCATTAGTTCTGCGATCGCCTATCATCCGATCGTTGACGACTGGCTCGGAGCCAGGGACCCGGAATGGGCCGGAAAATGGGGGCTTTCCTTGAGCGCGGAAACACTCATATGAAACCGGCCACTCGAGAAACAACTAAGGGCGAAGAAGTCAAAACCTCGATCCGTGATCGGATCGATAGGTCCCTTGCTGTCTGGAGGAATTTCAGAGGGTCCGTAACCTTTTGCATGGCGCTTCTCGCATTCTTTCTTTATCTAGCCGCCAGAACATTCAGCGGCCACAATGATCCCGCTCAACTAAGATTTGTCGAGAACCCCGTCGATCCTCACGTTGGGTCAGCAGTGAGCGGCTCCACAATCTCCACCACAGTCTTCACGGGAGAGGCTCACGATACGGCTCAACGCCTACGCGAATGCGGCTCGCTTCTGATCGCTGTCTCTTTGTCGGCGTTCGAAGAGTTTCGAGTCCACGGCAAGTTTCCCGCGACCCTCGCAGAGTTACTGGCCGGCATAAGAAACCGCTCGCTGCTG
>ERZ761602.6596-NODE-6596-length-12852-cov-6.425412_pt1 | contig 12852 bp, 12 predicted proteins | sample MGYA00512165_ERZ761602 | MGnify/ENA primary metagenome ERZ761602 (study PRJEB28899, sample SAMN02445085) | bioreactor sludge metagenome | biome: EBPR sludge; isolation source: Thorneside wastewater treatment plant | place: Australia: Brisbane, Thorneside...
CGAGCGCGGCGCGCGGCAGCCGAAGACAGAGAATTCTTCCCCGACTTCTCCGCATCGTCTCGATTCCTGACGAACAACAAGTCGGAAAAGCCGAACCCCTGGGTTCGGCTTTTCCGGACAGACATTGAGTCGAGGGCCTCGACCTCAGCCTGGCGCGCGCGCATCGCGGCGGGGAGCGCGCTACGCTCCCGTGCACCATGACCGCCCATCGAACGGCGCTCGCCTGCCCTCGCTGTGCCACGCGATCGAGCTCGCCTCCGCCGCTCTACAGCGGCAGCGCGGGCGCGATCATCCTGCACGCCTGCGGCGCGTGCGGGGGCGTCTTCCTCGGGACGAAGTGCGCCGCGCAGCTCGCGAGCTCCCTGCCCGACGACGCGCTCCAGCTCGCGGCGCAGGTGAGCGACGCGGCCCGCTATCGCGCCGACACTTCGGTCGCGCTGCGCTGCCCGGCCTGCCTCGACACGATGCAGCGCAGCACGGTCGCGCGCGCGGGCGTGGAGATCGATCTCTGCGCGAAGCACGGCACTTGGTACGACCGCGACGAGCTCTCTCGCGTGGCGGCGGCGATCCGCTCGAGCGCTTGGGGCCCGCCGGCGAGCGCAGGCGCGGCCGGCGCGGCGATCGGTGGCGCGGCGATCGTCGGAGCCACGGTCCAGCCTTCGCCCACCATGGAGCAGGTCAACCAGACCCTCGGCGACGTCGCAGGCGCGACCGCAGAGGTGGCGCTCGAGGTGGGGGCCGAGTCGGTGCTCGAGGGCGTCTTCGGCCTGCTCGGCCTGCTGCTCGAGTGAGCTCGAAGCTCAGCGGGCCGGGGCGAGCTCGGTCTCGGCGACGATCCGGAAGAGCGGACCCAGCCGACGGTCGAGCGCCCAGCCGTAGAGCGCCACTCGCCCGAGCCGGACGCGCGGCGCGCCGAGCTCGAGCGCGCTCGCCCACCGCAGACCTGCCCTGCGCTCCTGCTCGCTGGCGCTCTTCGCAGGCCTCGCGATCGTGACGTGGGCCTCCGGCGGTCGCCGGTCCGGCTCGACACCGGCCGCAGCGCAGGCGCGCTCACGCGCCGGGCCCATGGCGGCCTCGACCGCCTCTCTGCCCTCGCCCAGCACCGCCGAATACGCCGAGGGCCTGCGCGAGGATCCCATCGGCACCACCTCGCCCAGGGTCACGTCGAGCGCGCCCAGCTCCCAGGCGAGCGCCTCGAAGCCTCTCCGTGCCGCGGCCTCGTCGACGGGGCCGAAGAAGGCGATCGTCGCGTGGAGGTCGTCGGGGTGAAAGCAGCGCACACCCGGCGGAGGCGGAGGGAGCTGAGCGAACCACGCGCCCGCGTCGACGGGTAGACCGACGAACCAGTTCGGCATTCAGCGCTCTGCGATCGTGGTGGTGCCTTCGAAGACGCGCACCGCGGGGCCACGCATGCGCACGGACCAGTCGCTCGGATCCACGCGGATCGCGAGCTCGCCGCCCGGCAGTGACACACGGAGCGGCTCGCCTCGAGGCGCGCGGCCCTCGTGCACTGCGACCGCTGCCACCGCGCACGCGCCCGTGCCGCAGGCGAGCGTGTAGCCCACGCCTCGCTCCCAGACGACCACGTCGATGTGCGTGCCTTCGACGCGCACGAACTCCACGTTGGTCGCCCCGCGGGGCGCCTTCTCCACGATCGGCGCCACACGATCGCGCTCGGCCTCGCCGTAGGGCTCGAAGCTCACCGCGTGCGGGTTGCCGATGCTCGCGGTGAGGAATCGATGCAGCACGCCGTCGACCTCGACCGAGAGCTCGTCGCCGAAGCTCACCTTGCCCATCGCGACCTCGACCGACACCGAAGCATCGTCGCCGACGGGCTCGACGAGGCAGGCGAGCTCACCCGCGTCGGTGCGCACCACGGCGCTTTCGCCGACGCGCCCCTGCGCGCGCAGCGCTCCGACCACGCAGCGCAGGCCGTTGCCACACATCTCCGGGCGCGACCCGTCGGCGTTGCGCACGATCATCGTCGCGTCGACGCCCTCGGCTTGCCCGACGATCAACACACCGTCGCCACCCACGCCGAAGCGCCGATCGCAGAGCGCGCGGATCACGCGATCGTCGACGTCGGCCGGCAGCTCGCGCGCCTCGACCACGAGAAAATCGTTCCCGAGGCCTTGCCACTTCTCGAAGCCGAGACGCCTCTCCGTCACCGTCGTCCTCCTTCGAGCCTCGCGCGCACTTCGTCGGGAGCGAGGCCGGCGACCTCCACGACCTTCGTACGGCTGGCCTGCCCGAGCACCAGGCTCAGATCCCGCCGCGCCACGTGGAGCAGCTTCGCGAGCAGCTCGATGATCGCGGCGTTGGCCTCTCCGTCGACCGGCGGCGCCGCCACGGCGACGTCGAGCAGCCCCTCGCGCACGCCGAGCACCTGGCTCCGCGAGGCGCGCGGCTTCACGCGCAGCTCGAGGCGCGTCGCGTCTCCGCTCGCTCGGAGCTCCAGATGCTCGAAGGCGCTCGACACGGCCCAAGCCTAGCACTCCGCGGCGCGTCGACGATCGAGCGGCGCGGTGCACACCCTGGACCGATCGTCGCGATCGGCCCAGGGTGCATGCAAGCAGACCGCCGGGTGCACACCTCGAGCTTCTGCTTCGAGCGCCGGAGCCCTCACCCAGGCGGGTTCGGGCGCTCGAAGCACCATCGAGGCAAGCGATTGGCGGTGTAAGCTCCTCGCGTGTCACGGCTGCGTTTTCTCACCGCCGGCGAGTCGCACGGCCCCGAGCTGGTCGCGATCCTCGAGGGGCTGCCCGCCGGCCTGCCGCTCGAGGCCGAGCGCATCGACGCCGAGCTCGCGCGCCGGCAGCGAGGCTACGGCCGCGGCGGCCGCATGAAGATCGAGACCGATCGGGTCCGCTTCGTGGGCGGCGTGCGCGGCGGGGAGACGATCGGCGGCCCTGTGGCGATGTGCATCAAGAACCTCGACCACGACAAGTGGCTCGCTTCGATGGCGGCGGCGCCCTTCGCCGAGGCCCCGGAGCCGGTCACGCGCCCTCGCCCGGGTCACGCCGACCTCGCGGGCGGGCTCAAGTACGACCGCGCCGATCTGCGCGACGTGCTCGAGCGCGCGAGCGCGCGCGAGACGGCGGCGCGCTGCCTCGTCGGCGCCGCGTGTCGCGCCTTGCTCGAGCGCGCAGGCGTCGACGTCTACGCGCACGTGGTGTCGATCGGCGGGGTGCAGGCCGATACGAGCGGGCTCGACGACGCCGCGCTCCGCGAGCGCGCGCGCGCGAGCGATCTCGCGGTGGCCGACGCCGACGCCGAGGCGAGGATGCGTGAGGCGATCCACGCAGCCTCGCACGACGGTGACACGCTCGGGGGCGTCTTCGAGCTGCGCGCCACGGGGCTCGTGCCTGGGCTCGGGAGCCACGTGCAATGGGACCGCCGCCTCGACGGTCGCCTCGCCCAGGCGCTCATGAGCATCCAAGCCATCAAGGGCGTCGAGATCGGGCTGGGCTTCGAGGCCGCGCGCAGGCGCGGCTCGGAGGTGCACGACGCGATCGACTGGCAGGGCGACACCCAGCGCTATGCGCGGCCGAGCAACGGCGCCGGTGGGCTCGAGGGCGGCATGAGCAACGGCGAGACGCTCATCTGTCGCGCCGCGATGAAGCCGATCAGCACGCTGCGGCGCGCCCTGCGCTCGGTCGACGTGCGCACCAAGGAACGCAGCGACGCGGCCTTCGAGCGCAGCGACATCTGCGCGGTGAGCGCGGCGAGCGTCGTCGGCGAGGCGATGGTCGCGTTCGTGCTCGCCGACGCCCTGCTCGAGAAGTGCGGCGGCGACAGCCTGCGCGAGCTCTTGCGCAACCTCGACGGCTACCGCGCCCAGATCGCCGCGCATCCGGGGCAGGCTGCGCCGTGAGCCGAGCCGCGCCTGCTCCTCTCGATCGCGTCGTCCTGCTCGACGGCCCCCCCGGCGTAGGCAAGTCGACGCTCGGGCGTGCGCTCGCCGACGCGACCGGGAGGCCCTTCGTCGATCTCGACGAACGCATCACGAGCGAGGCAGGCGGCATGACGATCGGCGAGCTCTTCGCGGCGGAGGGCGAAGCGGGCTTCCGCGCCCGCGAGGCACGCGCGCTACGTGCGCTGCTCGACGCCACGAGCGGCGCAGCGCCGAGCCCCGTCGTCGCGCTCGGCGGCGGCGCGCTCGTCGATCCGGCGCAGCGCGACCACGCCCTCGCGCGCGCGCTCGTCGTCGGCCTCGAGCTCCCCATCGCGGAGCTCCTCGTGCGGCTCCGCGGTTCATCCGTGGAGCGACCGCTCCTGCGCTCGAGCCCCGGCACAGCTCCGGCCGCCGCCGTCGACGAGGCGCGCCTCCGAGAGCTGCTCGCGACGCGGCGCGCATCCTACGAGCGCGTCCACCTCCGCCTCGACGCGGCTCGTCCCACCGACGCGCTGCTCGACGAGCTGCGCTCGCTCGTCGGCGACGCGCCGATCCCCGTGGGTGGTTTCTCACGCCCTCAGCTCGTGCGGCCGACCGCAGCCGCCGCGTCTGCGTTGGCTCTCGCGCTGCGCAGCCATCGGCCGAGCTCCTTCGTGTTCGTCACCGACACCACCGTCGCCGCGCTGCACGCCGAGCGCCTGCTCGCCGAGCTCGCCGAGCGAGGCTTCACGCCCGCCGCGCGGATCGATCTGCCCCCGGGCGAGCAGCACAAACGCTTCGACACCCTCGAGGCGCTGCTCGAGCGCTTCGCGGAGGCCCAGCTCGATCGGGGCGGGCTCGTCGTCGCGATGGGCGGGGGCGTCGTGAGCGACGTCGCGGGCTTCGCTGCGTCGATCTACATGCGCGGCATACCCTGGATCGCCGTACCCACGACGCTGCTCGCGCAGGTCGACGCGAGCGTCGGCGGCAAGACGGCCGTGGACCTCGCCGCTGCGAAGAACCTCGTCGGCGCCTTCCACCCGCCGAGCACCGTCATCGTCGCACCGCGCTACGTCGAGACCGAGAGCGAGCGCGCCGTCGCGAGCGGCCTCTCGGAGATCGTCAAGGTCGCCGCCGTCACCGACGTCGCGCTGTTCGAGCGCTGCGAGCGTGGCCCCGCCGGCGCGGCGCGGCTCGATCGAGCCTTCCTCGACGAGGTCGTGCGCGCGGCGATCGAAGCGAAGCGCAGCGTCGTCGAGCGCGACCCCACCGAGCGCGCGGAGCGCATGTGGCTGAACTTCGGGCACAGCTTCGGACATGCGCTCGAGGTCGTGGGCGGCTTCGAGCGCTACACACATGGCGAGAGCGTCGCCGCTGGCATGCTCCTCGCGCTCGCGCTCGGCGTGCTCGCGGGGCGCACCGAGCCCTCGCTGCTCGGGCGCATGCGCAGCTTGCTGCTCGAGCTGCGCTGTGTGCCGATGGTCGAGCGCGGCGAGCTACGAGAGAGCCTCCGGTACCTCAGGGCCGACAAGAAGCGTCGCGGTGATGCGCTCCTCCTGGTGGAGCTCAGCGCGCTGGGCTGCGCGCACGTGCAGCCCTGGCGGTTCGAGGAGCTCGAATCGAAGCTCGAGAGCGCCCTCGACGTGATCGAAATTTTCCCTGACTGAGCGACCCAGCTAGGCTTGAGGGCGAAGGCGCGAAGACTTCTTCCCTTCGCGGAGGCTCCGACCATGTCGATCACCACCCGAGCTGCTCTGGTTGTTGCGTGTGCGCTTCCCGCTCTTGGCGCAGGCTGCGTGGAGTCCGAGGGTACCCTCGTGCTCACGAACGTCGCAGCCGCGACGGCCGTGGCCGTGGACCCGGATACCGGTGAGTGCGTCTCCGGAGAGGTCGAAGAAGGAGGAGCCGGTGTGGTGTTCCCGGCGGCTTGCGCCGGACGGGCCGCCATGATTTTCAACGCCACGCTTCGCAACCAGATGGCTGAGGACACGCGACCGTCGACGCTCCGTGTGCGTGCGCGCGACGTCGTGCTGACGGAGTACGAGCTCGAGGTCACCTCGCTGGCAGGCTCGACCGGGGTGTTCCGTGTTCCGGGCTCCGGATTCGTTCCCTCGGGCCAGGGCGTCGGCCAGTTCGACGAGGGGGAGACCCAGTTCTTCGTCGGCGATGAGCTCACGGAGGATCTCGACACCGCCCAGACCGCCGTGCTCGCCGTGCGCTACTTCGGGCGTACGACGGGCGGCGACGACGTCGAGACGCCGTGGTTCTACTACCCGATCATCGTCGCCGAGTGAGTCACAGCGCCAGCTGATCGCGACTCATCGAGCCGCAGCGTCCCGAGCGCCGAAACGGTGGCGACGCGCGCGCCCGCCGCGTCGATCACGACGCCGAGGACGGCTTGCGCATGTCCCTCGAGCCGCAGCGTCCCGACGCTGCGGCTCGATGCGTTCTACCTCGCTCGAGCCGCCGCTCAGGGCTTCGGCGAGGAAGACGAAGGGCAGCGCCAGGAACACGGTGTCGATCTGGGCCGCGATCACGATCGACGTCTCTCGGGCGTCTCCGAGACCGACGCGCCCTTGGGCGAGCAGACCAGCCGTCACCACGTAGCTGGCGCTGTGGTTGTAGCTGCGACTACCGAAGAAGAGCGAGCTCGCGAGGCCCGGCTCGAAGCCGTGGTCGTCGTCGCCCGCGCGCCCGTAGAGGCCGAGTGAGGCCACGACGGGCACGGCGTCGATCACCGGCAACAGGACGGACACGCCGCCCCCGAGTTGCAGCTCGTCGAAGGCGTGCGTGAAGACCTCGGCGTAGGGGCCCACGCCGAAGTCGGTGCTCGACTCGCGCAGGAAGAGCACGTCTCCGCGCAGGCCCATGTGAAAGGCGGTCTGCTGCCAGAGCTCGTACTCGTAGGCCCGGCCGGCCACCCCGAGCGTGAGGCCCAGGTTCGCTTGCGGCTCCGCCTGCGCCGGCCCGGCCACGAAGGCCACCGCGAGCGCCGCGGCGAGCGCCGCAGAGTAGACGAGGCCAGCCGGTCCGGTCCGCACCCGCGCAGGGTACTGCGTCCCTGGGGTTCCGCGTAGCCCGTCACTTCGAGCTCGGATCGCGCGCTGCGTGTTATGTTGTGCCGATGGTCAGCCGTGCCGTCGAGCTCCGTGTGGGGGGCCAGACCTACCGCGTGGTGTCCTCCGCGAGCCCCGAGGAGCTCTTGCGCTTGGCGGAGATCGTCGACGCGCGGATTCACGCGCTGGTGCCCCCGGGCAGGCCGGTCAACCCTCAGACGATGCTGCTCGCCGCCATGGCGCTCGCGCACGATCTCGAGGAGCAGCGGGCGAAGACCGCTCAGGTCGCCAGCAGGGCGCGCGAGTCCGTCGGCAGGATCCTCGACCGCCTCGACGCCACCATCGCGACCACCGAGGCAGCGCTCGGTCCCTCCGTCGACCCGGCGACCTGAAGCGTGCTGCAGGGTCGGCGGGGTCGCGGTAGCAAGGTCCTCATGATGGGACGCTCTCGGCTCGCCCGCGGCTCCACCGGAGTGGGCGGTCGCTCGTCGCGATCGCCCGAGGCGCTCGGGCGATCGCGCGCGGCGGCGTCATGAGCGCGCTCGATTTCCTCGAGCTCGAGCTCGCCGCGCTCGCGCACGCGGCGCGTCTGCGCACGACGCCCGAGCCGGGCGCGAACGCCGGCGCGATCGTGTTGTGCTCCAACGATTACCTCGGCCTGGGGAAGCTCCCGCTTCCTGGCGGTCCGCGGGGCGGCTCGGGTGCCTCGGCCCTGGTGTGCGGCTACGGCCCCGAACATGCGGCCGCGGAGCAGGCCCTCGCTCGCTGGCTCGCCGTGGAAGCTGTGCTGATGTTCAGCTCCGGCTATGCCGCCAACGTCGGGGTGGTGCCGGCGCTGGTGGGTCGTGGCGACGCGATCTACTCCGATGCCTTGAACCATGCGTCGCTCATCGACGGTGCGCGCCTCTCGGGTGCGGATATCCACGTCTTTCCTCATCTCGACGTCGAGGGGCTCGCAGGACGGCTCGAGGCCACGCGGGATCGCTACCGCCGGCGCCTTGTGCTGACCGAGAGCTACTTCAGCATGGACGGCGACTGTGCCGACCTGGCGCGGCTGCGTTCGCTCTGCGAGGAGAACCAGGCGATGCTCATGGTGGACGAGGCCCACGCGCTCGGCGTGTACGGCCCGGCGGGCCGCGGCCTCTGCGCTGCGGCGGGCGTGGTGCCCGACGTGCTGGTTGGCACGCTCGGCAAGTCACTCGGGCTTCAGGGGGCCTTCGTGGGGGGCTCGGCCACGCTGCGGACCTGGCTCTGGAATCGTGCGCGGAGCTTCGTATTCTCCACGGCGGCGAGCCCCGCGGTGGCCGGAGCGGTGCCGGTGCGCGTGGCTCTGGTCGCCGGTGCGGAGGCTCCAAGGGCATGGCTCGAGGAAGCGTCGGAGAGGGTTCGCGCCGTCCTACGCGAGGCCGGCGCGCCCATGCCGCCAGGCAGCACTGGGCCGATCGTGCCTTGGGTGCTCGGCAGTGAGCGCAGGGCGCTGGCCGCTTCGGACGACCTGCTCGAGGCCGGCTTCCTGGTGAAGGCCATTCGCCCGCCGACCGTGCCCGAAGCCGGGTCGCGACTGCGTCTGACGCTGGACGCCGGGCTTGGGCCGGAGGCGCTCGAGGAGCTGCTGACGGTGCTTCGTGCTGTGGCGGCGCGCCACCGTTTCACGTGAAACCGCGCGCGGGTGGCGCTGGGCGGCGCGCATGGTGCGTCGGCGCCAGCTTCGCGAGAGCTCGGGGGTCTCGGCCAGAGGGGCCGGGGCGTAACTCGTCGGCACAGCCACGCTGCGACCTGCACTTGGTACTCGGGGTGCTCGGCGTGTGAGGGCGCGCGCCGCCGGGGCGGGGAACGAAGGCCCCTGGCACCTGGCGTCTGGTCACCGGATTCGGTCTCCCGCTCGGCGGGCCGCCCACGAACGGCGCCGACTGGGCCGGCCTCCGTGTCCAGGGGCCGCTTGCTTGCGCTCCTGGCGGCGAGGTTCGTGGTGCTGGGGCCGTGCCGGCCGGAGGTCTCGCTCGCTGTCCGCGCCTGTGGCCCTGCAGAGCGAACAGGCATCGACGGCCTCGCGTCCTGGGACCTCCGAGGGCCGGAGTTCCGACTGCCGAGGCGCAGGGAGTTCCTCCGGCGTAGCCCCCGCGCGGGTGCGCGAGCGGCTCTGCTGGGTTCCTGCCTGGCCTGCGCCGGTATTCCCGCTCCGTCCGCGGCTCGCGAGGCGCTCGGTCGTCGGGGGTTCCGGAGAGGGCCGGTGCTCGTTCCGCGTGGCCGAGGCGCGGGACGACCTGAAGTCGCCCTCACCTGGGTTTCACGTGAAACGCTCGTCCGCAGCCACCCGACCTCGCTCCAGCCTCACGCGGTGGGTCACAAGGCCGCCGAACACGAGATCGTCGTGGGTCACCACCACCGCCACGGCGCCGCGCTCGACCTCTTCGCGCACCACCTGCACCAGTCGTTCGGAACCCGCCGCATCGAGTCCTGTCGTGGGTTCGTCCAGCAGCACCAGCGCAGGCTCATGGAGCAACGCACGTGCGAGCGCGATGCGTTGCCTTTGACCTCTCGAGTTGGTGCGCACGGGCCGATCGGCGAAGGACCCCAGTTCGAAGCGCTGGCGCGCGTGATCCCAGGCCTGCGCCGGGTCCAGCCCATGAAGCTCGGCCGCGAGCTCGATGTTCTGCCTCCCCGAGAGGTCCGCGTAGCAGAGCAGCTCGTGAGAGAGCAGGCCGACCGTGCCGCGCATGTGGCTCAGCTCCGAACGGCCGTCGAATCGAAGCTCGCCATGGGTCGGGGAGGAGGAGAGACCGAGCAAGCTCAGCAGGGTGCTCTTGCCAGACCCGTTCGCCCCGACCACGAGGCTCAGCTCACCGGCTCGGAAGCAGACCGACACGTTCCGCAGTGCCGTCGTATGGCCGAAGCGCTTCGTCACCCCCACCAGCTCGACCGTGGAGTAGCTCAAGGCTTTCGCCGCCCCGTCTCGGTATCGCCGTCGAGCTCCGCGAAGGACGGCGGGTCGTCCACCACGGTGTGCTCGTTGTCGTCTTCGTAGGCCGACACCACGGGAACCCCTCGCGGACCCTGCCTCATCAGCACCTGGGTCGGCTCCTCTTCGTCCGAGGTGGAGCTCGGCGCTTCGTCCCAGTGGTCCAAGGTCTCGACGAACGCTGGTGGCACCGACCCCGCTCGCTTTCCCGGCGCCCCGCTCGACGACCCGGCGCCGTTCTGTTCCAGCCGCTTGGTCGGTGCCGGCATGCGTCGCCCCACCCAAGCCCGCGCTCGCCCCGCCGCTTCGCCCCCGGCCGCGGCCTCCGGCGGCGCCCCCGATGCGTCCGACATACCCCGAGTCGCGCCTACCGGCGCAGCGACGCCGCCCGGAGCAGCTGCCACGGCCCGTGGCACCTCTGGCAGTCCACTCTGGGGGGGCATGGGTACGGTCGCGCGCGCTCCGAGCGGAGCTGCCACGGCCCGTGGCGCCTCTGGCAGTCCATTTCGAGGCGCCATCGGGGTGGTCGATCGAGCCTCGACGACCCTCTTGGGCGCCGCCGCACCGAAGCGTGGGTCACGCGCCACATTGGGATCTTCTGTGCCACTACTGGCCGCTTGCACAGATGTGCCACGCGTACCCGTAGGTAGGCTACCCACATCCCGAGCGGGCGCCGAGGCCCGCCCTCGGTCGCTCGGCCGCACGGCCGCGCGGAATGGTTGGAGCGCTTCCCCCAGCTCTCTCGCCGAAGCGAACCTCTGCTCCCGCTTCTTCGCCAAGGCGCGATGCACCACGGCCGCCAGACCTTGCGGCAGACCACGTGCGACCTTCTCGAGGGGCTCCGCTTCGGCCGTCAGGATCTGCACCAGGAGCGCGTTGTAGTTCTTCGCGACGAAGGGCCTCCGACCGCTGAGCGCCTCGTAGAGCACGACCCCCATCCCCCAGACGTCGAGCCGACCATCGAGATCACGCTCTCCGAGCGCCTGCTCCGGCGCCATGTAGTAGGGCGTGCCCATCACCATCCCGGTGCGCGTCAGGTGATGTGGTTTGTCCTCCAACGAGGTCGCCTTCGAGATGCCGAAGTCCAAGACCTTCGCGACCGCTCCACTCGCTCGCTCCGCGAGGAAGATGTTGTCGGGCTTGAGATCGCGGTGGATGACCCCCTTGCGATGCGCCGCTTCGAGCGCCGCCAGCACTTGCACGGCGATCTCCACGACCTCGGCGGCCGGCACCGGCCCGCGCGTCTCGAGGCGCCTGGCGAGCGTCTCCCCTCGCAGCCGCTCCATCACGAGGTAGGGCGTCCCGTCGTCGAGCTTGCCGATATCGAAGACCTGACAGATGTTCGGGTGCCCGATCTGCCCCACGACCCGCGCCTCGTGCCGCATGCGCTCGATCGCGTCGCTCTTCTGCGCGTTCTCGGGCCGCAGCACCTTGACGGCCACGTGACGCCCGATCGCCCCGTGCTCCGCCTCGTAGACGGTGCCCATGCCGCCTTGACCGATCACGTCGACGATGCGGTACTTACCGTCGAGCGTCGTGCCCACGAGCGAGCGCTCGGCGGGCTGCGACCGCGGTTGCCGCGTCGCTCGCACGCCCGTCCGCCCGCCTTCCCGACGCGAGGCCTGTCCACGCCCTTCGTGGACGATCGCCAGGCCCGTCGTCGGACAAACCGTCCTCGACGAGACGTGCAGCAGACCGCAGTGGGCGCAACGAACCATCGACACGCGGCACTCCACACTCGGCCACTTCGCCGCCGACTGCACGCGAAAACGGCAGACCCACCGCTCCCTCTCCTGCGCGAGCTCCAGCATCGAGCGCACACGCACCCCCAGCTGCGCCGGACCCCCTGCCAACCTGTGGGCAAGCCTGCTCACAATCTGCGGCAAGTGCGTGGAGCCCAGGACCACCAAGGCTCCGGAGGCCGGTCCTCCACAGCCTCACCCGCCGCAGCCCCACAGCTCGGCACCCGACGCATCCACCCGATAGTCTTGGCTCTTCCGGCCTTTTCCCCAGAGTCCACAGGGCCTACGAAGACCACCAGAGATCAATTCTCAATTCTCTGATCTCGACAGAGCGCGCTTCGCGCCCTGACCGAGCGCGGAGCATCCGTCCAGCGTAGCCGAGCCACCGATCCCCATACCTCCCCGCGCAGGAATCCTGCTAAGACCGCCAGCCCGAGGAGCCCATGGAAGTCGTCGTCCCGAAGAAGGAGCTCTTGCGCCTGGTGGCTCGCTGCCAAGGCGTCGCCGACAAGAAGAGCGCCATGCCCGCGCTCTCCAACGTCCTCCTCTCGGCCGAGGGCAACGCGCTGCACGTCAGCGCGACGGACCTGTTCCTCGCGATGACCGGGCAGACGCCGGCCGAGGTCACGGTCGCAGGCTCCGTGGCCGTGCCCGCTCGTGAGCTCCACGAGCGCATCAAGGCCATGCCCGACGGCCCGCTGCAGATCACGACGACTGCCGGCGCCCAGACGACGATCAAATCCCTCGCTTCGCCGCGACGTTTCACGCTCCCGGGCGTTCCCGGCAGCGAGTTCCCCCAGCTCCCGAAGGCCGACCCGGACGCACCCAAGCTCAGCCTCTCGGTCGACCTCATCGCCCGGCTCTTCGGCCGCACCTACTTCTCGATCTCGACCGACGAGACCCGCGCACACGTCAACAGCGCACTCTTCGAGTGGTCCGGCGATCGCGTCCGCATGGTGACCACCGACGGCCACCGCCTCTCGAAGATGGAAGCGACCGTCGACGGCTCGAGCGCGACGGCCACGATGCTCATCCCGCTCAAGGCCGTGTCCGAGCTGCGTCGCCTGGCCGACGACGCCCGCAACGAGCCCCGTGACACCAAGAGCGACGCCAGGCCCCAGGTCGCCATCACCCAGAGCGGCCCGAACGCCTTCTTCGACATCGCGGGCATGCGCTTCAGCGTGAAGCTCGTCGACGCGCAGTTCCCGCCCTACCAGCAGG
>ERZ761602.6598-NODE-6598-length-12851-cov-6.057049_pt1 | contig 12851 bp, 3 predicted proteins | sample MGYA00512165_ERZ761602 | MGnify/ENA primary metagenome ERZ761602 (study PRJEB28899, sample SAMN02445085) | bioreactor sludge metagenome | biome: EBPR sludge; isolation source: Thorneside wastewater treatment plant | place: Australia: Brisbane, Thorneside...
TCGGTCTCGGTCTCGGTCTCGGTCTCGGTCTCGGTCTCGGTCTCGGTCTCGGTCCCGGTCGCCGTCGCCGTCGCCGTCGCGGTCTCCGTCGCGGTCGCCGTCGCCGTCGCGGTCTCCGTCACCGTCTCTGCGCTGATCGCAGTCCCCGTCGACGTCGCGGTCTCCGTGGCAGTCCCCGTCTCCGACTCCGGCAAGGGATCCACGATCTCCACCAGCCGCCCGTAGAGCCGCAGCGCGCGCTCGTACTCTCCCGACGCGAAGCTGTAGAGCGCCGCGCGGTCGAGCACGAGCGGGCGGTACGTCGCGAGGTCCGGGTTCGCCTCCATCAGATCGCGCCCCCGCAAGAGCTCCGTGCGCGCGAGCTCGTACGAGCCCACGTGGAACAAGCTGCGCGCCTTCGAGAGTCGGAACGAGAGCTCGCTGGACGGCGTGCGAAACGGCAGGCGCTCGCGTTCGTCGAAGAGCCCGAGCGCGATGCGGTGGTTGCCGAGCTCGCTCTGGAGCTGCCCCACCTGCTCGAGCAGGCTCGCGCGACGACGTGGCGCGTGCGGCGCCAGATCGAGCGCGAGGTAGTAGCGCGCGTGCGCGGCGCGCCGCGAGTCGGAGTCGCCGGTGCGTCGGTAGCGACGGTGCGCGAGGAACGCATAGAGGTGATGCACCTCCGCCGCGCGCGGCCAGTCCTCCGCGACCGGATGCAAGAGCGCTTCGAGCCGTGCGCTCTCCGCCGCGTAGGCTTCCGGATCGACGATCGCGTCGAGCTCACGGGCCGCGAGGTAGGCCTCCGCGAATCGCCCGAGCGGGCTCTCCGCCGCGAAGCGCGATGCGGACTCTTCACGCAACGCCGCAGCGCTCACGCCTTCGCGCAAGGCGGCCTCGAAGTAGCCGAGGTGACCTTCGAGCGACTTCGTGTCGTCCGCGATTTTCCGGAAGAGCGCGCGGGGTGAGCGTCCGCGATCGAGCTCCACGTACGCGAGCTCCAGCACCACCTGCTCGTAGATCACCTCCGCGTATTTGCGCTCGGGGTGCTCGACGGGGAGCTCGTCGCGCCACGTCCGCGCGACGTGCCGCGCGAGCTCCGTCCAGTCGCGGTGGGACGCGCGTTCGATCACGGTCATCGCGATCGCACGATGTGACTCGAACTGCGGTGATTCGGACTGCGGTGACTCGAGATGAGTCGAGTCGGCGCTCACGACGCGCGCCCAGATCCCGTCGAGCACCCCACGCAGCTCCGATTCGATCGCGCTCGCGTCGGCGCCCTCTGCGCGCGCGGCTTCGTCGGCCGCGACGAACGCGAGCCGGACGTCGATGAAGAGCGCGAGCGGCGAGCGTTCGTCGAGGCCTTCGCGCGCTTCGGCGAGCTGTTCGCGTGCACGCTCCACCCGACGTCCACGCACCGTCACGTCGACGAAGACCTTCGCGTGGTGCAGACGCTCGCGGAGCGAGAGCGCCGGATGTGCGGCCAACACCGCATGCACCTGCCGCCAGCGCCGTCGTTCGCCCGCGATGCGGAGCAGCGCGTCCGCGACGGTGCCCCAGAGCTGCACCACGTTCGGATCGCGCTCTTCGTCGATGCGCACCTCGTCGAAGCGCGCCAATGCGTCGGTCGCGTCGCCGAGCACGAGCGTGATCTCGGCGTCGACGAGCCGTGCGAGCCGACCGATCGAGGCGTCCTCGGAGGCGAAGTGCGTCGCGAGCCGCGCGCTCCGCTCGCGCTCGGCCGCCACGAAGACCGCGTCGAGGTTCCCGAACGGGAGCCGCTGCTCGGCGCGACGGTGCGCGATCAGCTCGCGCATCACCGCGACCCAATCCCGCAGGTGTGCGTCGTCGGCCGCCTCCACCGCGAGCGCCTCCGCGTGGTGCTCGGCCGACTCGTACTCGTGCAGCGCGAGGTGGCTCGTCACGAGCTCGCGCCTCGCGAGGGGAGCCGCGGTCGGATCGCCGCCGGATCGAAGCATCGTGAGCTCGCGCGCGAGAAGCCCGATCTGCTCGCTCGGATCGCGGCTCGCCGCGCGTTCCGCCCGGACCTTCGCGAGATCCCACTCCGGCACGAAGAGCCCCTCGAGGGGCATCGAGTCGATCTGCAGATGTTCGCCACGCACGCAGGTCGCGACGAGCCGGTCGGTCGCCGGCGCCGGGTGCTGGCAGTCCATGCTGCCCGAGGTGAGCTGCTCCTCCGTGCCCACGCGGATCGGCGCGCTCGCGCTCGCGTCGAAGGGAACGCGGTAGAGCACGCCGCGATCGTCCTCGTCGATCGTGCCGTCGAAGTTCGTGTCGTTCGGGTGCTGCACGAAGTAGAGGTGGCGACCGTCGCGCGAGAACACCGGCCCGCTCGTGGTGCCGGGCAAGAGCGGCTCGATCCGGAGCTCGCGCTCGCTGCGCAGGTCGCGCAAGACGAGACCGTCGCTCGCGCGGCGCAGGCCACGACGACCTTCGCGCGGCTCGAGCGGGACGAACACGAGCCAGCGACCGTCGGGCGAGATCTCCGGCGTCGCGAGGTGCCCACGGTGGATCACGCGCCCCGCGACCTCGCCGTCGTCGAGCGGAAAGCGACGCACCTCGTGAGGCGCATCGGGTGACGCCTGCACGAGGGCTCCGACGCGGCCGTCCGGAAACCAGAAGACGTGGTGCACCGTCGTGCCTTCGCGCGTCACGCAGAAGCGACGCTGACGCTCGATCTCGAAGACACACGCGTCGCCGCCCGCGTAGCGGCGGTACGAGACGAAGAGCAGATGCTTCCCGTCGGGCGAGAGGCGCGGGAGATCGACCTCCGCCGACTCGTCGAGGAGCAAGCGCGGGAAGCCTCGCTCGAGGTTCTGTACGAAGAGCTCCGCGGTGCGGCTCTCGTTGCCGAGGAAGTACACGTCGCGGCCGTCGAGCGAGAGCTGCGGTCGGTAGTGATCGTGACCGCCCGCGGTGATGGCGCGTCGCGGCACGAGCGCGCTCGGCACCTCGGCGCGGGCGCGCGATCCGAGCGCATCGGGAAGTCCGACGAGCACCACCCACGCCGCGAGCATCGCTGCGCGCTTCGATGGACGAGCGCTCAGCACCGCTTCGACTCCCAGCCGGACTCCGTCTCGATCTGCCCGCCGCACACCACGCCTTCGAGGTGTCGCTCGCGCCAACGCGCGCGGAGCTCCGCCGGATCCGCGTCGGGACGGCGCTCTTCGAGGTGGCGCCAGAGCTGCCGACGCGCGCGGTTCACGCGTTGGACCATCGCGCTCGTTCGCCGCTCGCTCAGGCGGCGCGAGCAGGTCGCGGGCGTCTCGACGAGCTCACCAGAGGCGGCCTCGCCCACGCAGTGGAGCAGGAGCAGCTCGTCGATCACGTCCGCGTCCGTGCGGAGCATCGCGTGCACGTCGACCAGCGTACCGAGCGCGTCGTCGGCCACGTCGGCCCCGGACTGCCTCAGCTCCGCGCGCGTGAAGTCGACCCCGCGCGGCAACGCCGCTTCCTCGCGCAGCGCGTTCTCCAGCGGCTCGAGCTCACCGCTCGCCAGCTCTTCGAGGACCGTCTTGCGATCGAGGAGCACCACGTCGGGCGCGGAGATGCAGGCGCCGAGCGAGAGGATCGCAAAGACCAGCGCGGATCTCGCCACGAGTTCGGAGATGCGTCGAAGGCTCATTCGTCTCTCCCGAGCAAGGGTGCGACGTGACGGTTCATCAGCGGCCCGAGCGGGATGCCCCGGATCGCGCTGACGTCGAGGAATCGACCGATGATCCCTCCGAGCTCGACCTCGAGGGACATCAGCCCCTGCGCGAGATCGAGCGTGACTTGGTTCGGGTGTGCGAAGCGCAACACGCCGCGCAGCGAGTTGAGCGAGGGATCCTCGCGGTAAGGATCGAGCAGATCGAGCAAGCCGCGGAGGTGCGCGGTCGCGACACGCACGATCTGGATGCGTCCGTCGAGCTCGAGCCGTGAGGGCGTGAACACCACCGCGGCGTTCGCGTCGAGCGGCGAGCGTGAGGTTCGCGTGCGCAGGCCCGTGATGTTGCCGCGGAAGGTCACGCTCTCGCGGCCCGGCACGTAGTCGACGAGGACTTGCCCCGTGATCAGCGCCTCGCGGTGGTTCAGGCGCACGTCGTCGAGCGCGAACACGTTGCGGTCGAGGCGAAGGCGTCCGGTGAGTGGCCCGACCTCGACCTCGCCGACCCGGATCGCGTCGAGCTCCACGAACGCCTCGTCGTCCGCGGAGATCGTGTCGAGGTGACGCACGCGCGCGAAGGCGCTGCGCTCCGTGTTCACCACCACGCGGAAGCCATCGCGGCTGAGCAGGAATGCCTCTTCGATCGGGACCCGCGCGCGCGCCCCGCGCAGCGCGATGGCGAGGCCCGGCAAGCTGAGATCCACGTCCTCGAGCTCGGCCTGCGCGTGCATGCGGAAGAGCGAGCCGTCGCCCGACTCGATCGTGAACGGGAGGTCGATGCGACCGCTCGCGGCGAGCGCGCTCGGCGCTCCGTCGAGGCGCGCGAGATCCTGCTGCAACCGACCGCGCATCGTGACGCGCACGGGTGCCGCGGTCTCGACCGGTGGCGGAGGCCCTCGACCTTCCGCCGCCTCACGCGCCGCTCGTTCTGCACGCCGCTGCGCGCGTCGCTCTTCACGCGCCTGCTCCTCCGGGGTCAGCGGCGTGGCCGCGCGCCGCGCGCGTTCGGCCGCCTGTCGTGCGAGCGCTTCCTCGTGATCGAGCCCGATGCGCTCGACCTCCTGCGAGAGCTCGAGTCGCGTGCCGCCCCGCTCGTTCGCGAGCACGAGGCGATCGATGCGGAAGCTACGCCGATCGGTCGTGACGTCGCCCACGAGCGTGATCGCCTCCATCGGATACGCGGGCACGAAGTCTTGCTCGACGAGCCCGATCGAGCCCTCGGTGTGCAGCGTGGTGCGGCGGTTCTCGGGCGATCCTTGCGACTCGAAACGCAGCGCTTGGCGCGTGTCGGTCGCGGTCACACGGTGCAGACCGTCCACCACGTCGATCGTGGTGATCTCCAGCGCCGCCTCGCCCGCGAGCGATCGCTCGTCGCCGCGCAGGGTCGACGACACGAGCACCTTCGGCACCCGCACGCGGATCCCGCCACGCTCGCGGTAGCGCAGCGACGACGCCGCGACGCGCACCGTCTGCTCGAAGCTCGGCGCGGCCGCATCGATCGCGTGGAACACCCGCCCTTCCCCGTCGATCTGCGCGGAGTCGACGCGCACCGGCAGCTCGGGCGGCAGCCATTGCGAGAGCCCACGAAGGCCCTCGGCCACGAGGCGCTCGCGGTGCACCAGCGTTCCGTCGGTCTCGAGGTTCGCGTCGACGTCGAGCGCGAAGCTCATGTCTCCCGCGTTCTCGCTGCGCGTTTCGCTGTGGATCGAGAGCGCGTTCAGATCCGCGCGCGCGGTCGTCACCAACGTGACGCCGTGGGGCAGCGTCTCTTCGCCGAGCGTGGGCGGCTCGATCTCGAGGCGGAGCGTCGCGTCGTGGATCGCCGCCCGCGCCGTGTGATCGAGGGTCGCGACGATGCGTGGGAAGACCAGAGGCGCGCCGCCCTCGCCGCGCAGGCCGATGCGACGCAGGCGCAGCTCGCCACGATGCGCGATCGTGGGGTCCGCACGATCGAGCCCCGCGTAGGTCCCGTGCAGCGTGAGGTTCGCGCGGGCGCGCTCGAGCGCGAGCTCGTCCATGCCGAGCAGCGGCCCGATCATCGCAACGGTGCGCCCGCGGAGCTCCACGTCGAGCTCCCCCGCGCCGCGATCGAAGTGCGCCCTCACGCCCGCGCGCAGCGTGCGCTCACGCGGTCCGTCCTCGAAGGTCGGCGGCGCCTCTCCACGCGCTTCGGCCTCCGCGATCAGCCGCGCGCGTCGCTCCGCGCGTCGCTGCTCGCGCGCCGCGATCTCCTCCGGCGTCTCGACCGGCTCCGCGTCCGCCATCGGCCAGAGCTGCAGCTCCGCGTTCAAGCGCGCCCGCGAGCGCGCGATCACCGTATCGAGCCGCAGCTCCGAGAGCGTCCACGCGAGCTCGCCGCGCTCCACGATCGGCGTGGGCTCGCGATCCGCGGTGGCGTAGCGGACGTTGCCGAGCGGGATGCGCCCCGTGAGCCGCGCGGGTGTGCCTCCCGCGATCGGCGCGCGCGACGAGATCCCGAGCCCGTCGATCACCACGTGTTGGATCGCGTCGCGCAAGTCGACCCGCCGCGTGCGCGCGTCGACCACCAACGTCGCGCGCGAGCCTGCCTCCGCGAGCACGAGCTCGTTCAGCGCGAGCCGCAGATCGAGCCCGTCGACCTGCGCAGCGAGCGCGTCTTGGCGCGCTTCGATCGTGGCCACGCGGGTGTGCGTGCGGACGTCGAGCTCGGTCGGGCTGCGCGCGGTGCCCTCGAAGTTGAGCGAGAGCTCGCGCGGCGTGAGCTGCAGACCGTCGGCGTCGAGCCCGATGCGCGGGGCACGGAGCGAGCCTTCGAACGTGACGGGCGCCACGAAGTCGGGATCGAGCTCGTGCGCGGCGGCGGAGAGCGCGAGCGAAGGGAGCTGCGCGCGCGTGGTCCCCGCGCGTACGTCGACCGCGCCCGTGGTCAGCGTGGCGCGCGGCTCCCGAACGCTCGGCGCCTCCAGCGCGAGCGAGAGGCTCGCAATCGACGCGCGCAGATCTCCCGCTTGCACCGAGAGATCCGTGAGCCCGAGGGTGGCGTGCGCCGCGCCACGCGAGCCGTCGAGCGCGAGCTCCGTCGCGTGGGCCTCGAGCACCAGCGCGCGACCCGCGAGCGTCGTGCCGGCGTCCTTCGCAGCGACCGCGTCCGCGCGCGCGTCGACGTCGAACGACACCCGCTCGCCACGCCACGTCCCGCGCCCCTCGATCGTCGCGCGCTCGATCACCGCGCGCTCCTCCGGCAACGCGATCCTTCCGGCACGCGCGTCGAGCTCGAAGCGTACCTCGTCGGGTCCCTCGGCGGCTGACCCCGCCGACTCGGCGGTTCCGTCGGCGGCTGACCCCGCCGACGCAGCGGATCCGTCGATCGGCGTAGCTCGCGCGGTCGCGCGCACGTCGTCGAGCGCGAGATCCACCAGCTCGGGGATCGCCGCCGCGAGCGAGCCGAGATCCACCTCGATCGAGCTCGGCGCGATCGTGAGCCGCCCCTCGTCGGGCATCGTCACCCCACCCTGCCCCGTCGCGACGTCGTCCAGCACCGCGAGCCGCGTGACCTGCACGCTCGTGCGCGCGGCGTCCGGCTCGAAGCGAGCTTCCGCGTCCAGCACGAGCAGCTCGCGCGGAAGTCGCAGCGCGTCGACGTCGACCAGCGGCGCTTCGAGCACCAAAGCGCGCAACGTCGTCGCGCTCGTGAGCGTGATCGCGTCACCCGACACCCCACCACCGAGCACGACGCGGTGCTCCGTCGCGAGCCGCGCTTCGTTCTCGTTCACGCGCACGCGCAGCCCTTCGTCTGCGCTGCCGAGCACGAGCTCACCACGCAGCACGCCGGCTTCTTCGTGCGCGTGACCGCGCAGCGTCGGGCCTTCGACCTCGACGTCGACGCCCTCGCGCGCGTCGACGAAGCGCACGCGCACGTTCCGGACCTCGAGCGACGCGACCTCGAGCCCCGCCAGCTCGGGCGGCAGCGTCAGCGCGGCGAGCGACCGCGAGAGCGGCGTCGGCTCGGTCGGCGCGTCCTCCCCGAGCAGCGACTGCAAGGCGAGCAGCAGACAGTCGGTGCCCTGCGCGTCGATCGCGTGGAGGAAGTCCACGCCCTCCACGAGCACGCGCACGTCGCGCAGCCGCCCGGCGAGCGCCTCGCCCGCGTCCCAACGGACGTCGACCCGCCCGACCCGCAGCCAGTCGTCGCCGTGGACGCGGCAACCCTCGGTCATCGGCAGCCGCAGCGCAGCCAGGCGAATCGCACCGGAGAACGGCGAGAGCTCGAGGTCACCGTAGTCGAGCGCGAGCCCGTGCTCGGCGGCGGTCTCGCGGGCCAGGTCGCGGCCGGAGTCCGACTCCACGAACACGAGCGCGCCCGCGACCGCGAAGACCACCAGCGCGAGCACCACGAGCGCACCACGCCACGCCCAACGCCAGAGCCGCGCGAGACGGCGAGGCGGGGCGGCCGTGGGCGGTCGCTTCGGCTCGTCCGGCATGCGGCGCAAAGGATGTCACGTCACGCGCGGCGCGGCTCTCGGATCGACGCTTCGTGCAGAACCGTCGGGATGGACCGACGGTCTCCACGACGCTCGCGCCGGCACCACCACGACGGATTACCCGTCGACCCGACGGCACCTCACATGTTCCGCCGGTACTGCCCGCCCACTTGGTAGAGCGCGCGCGAGATCTGCCCGAGCGAGCAGACCTTCGTGGCCTCCATGAGCGCGTCGAAGAGGTTGCCGTGCTCGACCGCGGTCTTCTGCAGTGTCGCGAGCGCGACCGGGGCGGCCTCCGCGTTTCGCGCCTGGAACGCCCGCAGCGTCGCGATCGCGCGCTCGCGCTCCTCGACCGTCGATCGGATGACCTCCGCGGGCACGATGGTCGGCGAGCCCTTCGCGTCGAGGAAGGTGTTGACGCCGATGATCGGCAGCGCGCCCGAGTGCTTGAGGCCCTCGTAGTAGAGGGACTCTTCTTGGATCTGCGTGCGCTGGTACATGCGCTCCATCGCGCCGAGCACGCCGCCGCGCTCGCTGATGCGCCGGAACTCCGCGTAGACCGCCTGCTCCACCAGCTCCGTGAGCTCGTCGATCACGAACGCGCCCTGCAGCGGGTTCTCGTTCTTCGCGAGCCCGAGCTCCTTGTTGATGATGAGCTGGATCGCGAGCGCGCGACGCACCGACTCTTCGGTCGGGGTCGTGATCGCCTCGTCGTACGCGTTGGTGTGGAGCGAGTTGCAGTTGTCGTAGATCGCGTAGAGCGCCTGCAGGGTCGTGCGGATGTCGTTGAACGCGATCTCTTGCGCGTGCAGCGACCGGCCGCTCGTCTGGATGTGGTACTTCAACATCTGCGAGCGCGGCGCGCCGCCGTAGAGGTTCTTGATGGCTTTCGCCCAGATGCGCCGCGCGACCCGCCCGATCACCGAGTACTCCGGGTCGGTGCCGTTGCTGAAGAAGAAGCTGAGGTTCGGCGCGAAGTCGTCGATCTTCATCCCCCGCGCGAGGTAGTACTCGACGAAGGTGAAGCCGTTCGCGAGGGTGAACGCGAGCTGCGTGATCGGGTTCGCGCCCGCCTCGGCGATGTGGTAGCCGCTGATGCTCACCGAATAGAAGCGCGTCACATCGTTCGTGATGAAGAACTGCTGGATGTCCCCCATCATCCGGAGCGCGAACTCGGTGGAGAAGATGCACGTGTTCTGGGCTTGATCCTCCTTGAGAATGTCCGCTTGAACGGTGCCGCGGACCTCCTTGAGGACGTCCGCGCGGATCTTCTCGTAGGTCTCGCGCGGCAGGACTTGATCGCCCGTCACCCCGAGCAGGAGCAGCCCGAGCCCGTCGTTGCCCTCCGGCAAGTCGTGACCCCCGTCGCTCTCGTAGCGCGGGCGCGGCAGCCCCTTCTGCGCGTAGATCGCGTCGATCTTGCGCTCCACCTCGTCGACGAGCCCCGCCGCGCGGATGTGTTTCTCGCAGCCCTGGTCCACCGCCGCGTTGAAGAAGAAGCCGAGCAGCATCGGCGCCGGCCCGTTGATGGTCATCGAGACGCTGGTCGCGGGGTCCGCGAGATCGAAGCCGCTGTAGAGCTTCTTCGCGTCGTCGAGGGTCGCGATCGAGACGCCGCTGTTGCCGATCTTCCCGTAGATGTCCGGCCGGTGATCGGGGTCTTCTCCGTAGAGCGTCACCGAGTCGAACGCGGTCGAGAGGCGCTTGGCCGGCAGCCCACGCGAGACGTAGTGGAAACGCTTGTTGGTGCGCTCCGCGCCGCCTTCCCCCGCGAACATGCGTGCGGGATCCTCGTTCGTGCGCTTGAGCGGGAACACCCCCGCCGCGTACGGGAACGCGCCCGGCACGTTCTCCGTCAGGGTCCAGCGCAGGATCTCACCCCAATCCGAGAAACGCGGCAGCACCACCTTTCGGATCTTCAGCCGCGAGAGGCTCTCGCTCACCAGCGGAACCTCGATCGTCTTTCCGCGCACTTGATACGCGAAGGTGTCGCCCGAGTACGCCTTCTTCGTCTCCGGCCACGCCCGCAGCGTCTTGCGGCAGTCCGCGTGCAGCCGCTCCACGAGCGCCGCGTAGCGCTTCCAGAGCGCGACCACTTCGGGCGCGTCGTCGTCCCGCGGCGCGGGATCGACGAGACCGTCCGCGGCTGACCCCGCGGACCCGAAAGGACCGTCCGCGGCTGACCCCGCGGACCCGAAAGGACCGTCCTCGACGCGATCGTCACCACGCAGCTCCGCGATCGCTCCGCGGAGCTGGTAGAGCCGCGTCGCGATCCCGCTCTGCTCCTTCACGAACGCTTCGTAGCGGTCCGCGCTCTCCGCGATCTCCGCCAAGTAGCGCACGCGCTCCGGCGGCACGATCGCGACCTTGCCGCTCGCGCCCGTCGGCACGTCGATCGTCGAGCGCAGCGGCGCCCCCGTGCGCTCCACGATCGTGTCGATCACCCGGCGGTAGAGGCGCGTGGTGCCTGGATCGTCGAAGTTCGACGCGATCGTCCCGAGCACCGGGATCTGCTCGTCGCTCGCATCGAAGCGCTGGTGATTCCGCTTCCACTGCTTGCGCACGTCGCGCAGCGCGTCGAGCGAGCCGCGCTTGTCGAACTTGTTGATCGCGATGGCGTCGGCGAAGTCGAGCATGTCGATCTTCTCGAGCTGCGTGGCCGCGCCGTACTCGGCGGTCATCACGTACAGCGAGACGTCGGCGTGCTCGGTGATCTCGGTGTCGGACTGACCGATGCCGCTGGTCTCGACGATGACGAGGTCGAACCGCGCGGCGCGGCAGATCTCGATCGACTCGCGCACGTGCTTGGACAGCGCGAGGTTCGACTGCCGCGTCGCGAGCGAGCGCATGTACACCCGCGGGTCGTCGATCGCGTTCATGCGGATGCGGTCGCCGAGGAGCGCGCCGCCGGTCTTCCGCTTCGAGGGATCCACCGAGAGGATCGCCATCGTCTTGTCCGGGAAGTCGCGCAGGTAGCGGCGCACCAGCTCGTCGACGAGCGAGCTCTTGCCCGCGCCGCCGGTCCCCGTGATGCCGAGCACCGGCACCTTGCGATCGCCGAGCTTCTCGCGCGCCGCCGCGCGGATCGCGTCGCCTGCTGCGGCGTCGTTCTCCGCGAGCGAGATGAGCTTGCCGATCACGCCGGGGTCGCGCGTCTCGAGCTTGCCGAAGAGCGCGTCCCGAGCATCCGCCTTCACCGTCTCGAAGTCGCAGCCCTTCACCACGAGATCGATCATCCCCTGCAGGCCCATCGCGCGGCCGTCGTCGGGCGAGAAGAGCCGCGCGACGCCGTACGCGTGCAGCTCCTCGATCTCGCTCGGGAGGATCGTGCCGCCGCCGCCGCCGAAGATCTTCGTCGCCGCGCCCGCCTCGCGCAGCAGGTCGACCATGTACTTCAGGTACTCGACGTGGCCGCCCTGGTAGCTCGTGAGCGCGATGCCCTGCGCGTCCTCTTGGATCGCGCAGTCGACGATCTCCTTCACCGAGCGGTTGTGTCCGAGGTGGATCACCTCCGCGCCGCTCGCCTGCAGCAGCCTCCGCATGATGTTGATCGCCGCGTCGTGCCCGTCGAAGAGGCTGGCGGCGGTCACGATGCGGACGTGGTGCTTCGGCTTGTACGGCGTCGCCGCGTGCGGGGAGCTCATGGGCGCGTGATAGCGAGGCGCGCGCGGAAGGGAAAGCCCCGCGCGTGACGGGTCGCGCAGGTCGGACCGCGTCCCGTCCGGCCGGCCGCGCGTGGGGCCGAGCACGTCGCGACACCTCGCACCTGCCCGCCGCTCCGGCGAGGATCCCCCGACGCACGCGCCCCGAAACGCGAGTGCCGCGCCAAGCCCGGCCGCGATACCGTGCGCCCCCTGGAGGGGCCGATGACGACGTGGACGGATCTGCAGCGCGCGCTCGAACCTGCGAAGAAGCCGATCGAAGACGGGGTCGCGCACGCGCCCGAGGCGACGCGCGAGCTGCAGCGGACCCTGCTCGACCTCCTCGCGCGACCGACCCCTCCCGCGCCCGACGTCGCGCTCTACGGCGCGATGCTCGCGCTCTTCGGTCCCCGCCCGACGTACCGGCATCCGAGCCGCGTGATCGACGTCGCGCGCTTCGCCGCGCCGGTCGGCGGAGGAGGCTTCCTCGTCGACGTGGTGATGGCGTCGCGCGCGTGGGCGCAGTCGTCCGCGGCGAGCGTGGGCATCTACACCCAAGAGCTGTCGTGGATCGAGCCGGGCACGGATGCCGACGACGACGAGCGCTGGCTCGCGCTGCGCGAGGTGCTGCGGGAGGCGCCGACCCTGCGCGACGACGCCGCGACACGTGCACGTGCGCACCTCGCCGAGCGCGGCCGACACTCGAACGTCCATTGGGCCCTCGCCGCCGCGCTGCCCTTCGCGGACGATCTCCTGACCGACGACGACCTCCACCACGCGCTCCACGTGCTGCTGACGGGCGAACGGGACGGCTACTACGCCGAGTACGCCGGCGATCCGGTCCTGCACCTCGGCCGCGCCCTCGCCACGGGATTCGCCTTCCAGGGAGAGCCCTCGCCCCATCGCGGCGGCGCTCCGCGCGGCGAACCCAGCGACGGGCTGCCGCCCACGGCCTTCGTGAGCTTCCTGCAGAACCACGACCAGATCGGCAACCGGCCCTTCGGCGAGCGGCTGGCGCAGCTCTCGCCGCCCGAGGCCCTGCACGCGGCGACGGCCGTGCTGCTGCTGGCGCCGGGCATCCCGCTCCTGTTCATGGGAGAGGAGTGG
>ERZ761602.6599-NODE-6599-length-12850-cov-6.103947_pt1 | contig 12850 bp, 14 predicted proteins | sample MGYA00512165_ERZ761602 | MGnify/ENA primary metagenome ERZ761602 (study PRJEB28899, sample SAMN02445085) | bioreactor sludge metagenome | biome: EBPR sludge; isolation source: Thorneside wastewater treatment plant | place: Australia: Brisbane, Thorneside...
ACCACCCACAGGGTACCTTTAACGGGTGGTTGGGCCGGGGGAGCGGGCCGGTGATGCGAGGAAAAACCGGATGGCTTTTCCGGACCGCCGTCAGGCGGATAACCTACTTAAACGCCGTGATCCGGCCGCTGTCATCCAGGATATAGAGCGTGCTGCCCGCGACGATCGGGGCCAGCGTTACCGCTTCCTTGAGTTCGGCCTTCAGCACCGGCTGGCCATCCCCCACCGCGGCGGCATAGACTTGGCCTTCGGAATTGACGAACCACAGGTTGTCTCCGGCCAGAACCGGGCCGGACCAGAAGATCGGATCCTTCTTCTTTTCCTGGTTGCGGAAGCTGGGCAGCTGGGTCAGCCAGCGAACCTTGCCGCTTGAACGGGCGATGCAGATCAGGCGCGAATCGTCGGTCAGGGTGAAGATCCAGTCACCCGCCACCGCCGGGGTCGAAATACCCGCCAGGTTGAGTTCCCAGATCCGCTGGCCGGTGACCAGTTCATAGGCGGCCATGCGCCCGCCCTGGCCCAGCGCGAAGACCCGGCCGCGATCGATGATCGGGTCGGCGTCGATATCGGTCAGCACGCCCACGGTAGTGGACAGCGAGGTCCGCGCCAGCGCGTCCGACCACAGCTCGCGGCCGTTTTCATAGCGATAGGCGATCAGTTCGCCGGTGGAGAAGCCCGCGATCACGGTCGACTGGCCCACGGCCGGAGCGGCCACCCCGAACACCCCGGTCTGCCCGACCGAGGCCGCGCGGCTCCACTGCTGGGTGCCGTCGGCGGCGCTGAGCGCGATCAGCTGGTTGGCCTGGGTCATGACGAAGACCGCGTTGAGCGCAATGGTCGGCGAACCGCGCAGCGGCCCGGCCGGCTTGACCTTCCACAGCACCTTGCCGTCAACGGCATCCAGCGCGGCGACCTCGCCCATGCCGGTGGTGATGTAGAGCCGCCCGTCGGAATAGCTCGCCCCGCCGCCATAGACCGACGTGGCGCCATCGCCCTTGATCTGGAAGCCCTGCTTCCAGCGCTGCGCCCCGGTGGCGGCATCGAAGGCATGGACCACGCCTTCGGTATCCATCACGAACAGCGCGCCGCCGCCGACCACGGGCGAAGCGGCCAGCCGCTGCTTCTTGCTCGATCCGGCGATCTGCGCGCTCCACACCTTGGTCGGGTTGGCCGCCAGGGCAAGGTTGCCATAGCTCTTGCTGGCGGTGCCGCCGGCCTGGGCCCATTCGGCATTCTCGGTCGCCAGCGGCACGATCACCGCCACATTAGCCAGCGCCGGATCGACCTTGGCGCTGGTGTCGATCTTGCTGAGGATCGGCACGCGATTGCCCACGGTCGGGGTCGAAGGCTTGTCCTTGCCGCCGAACACGCCGCATCCGGCAAGCCCCAGCACCATTACAAGGGCCAGCGGGGCGGAAAGGCGGCGGGTCAGGTGGGTCGATTTCATTCGCGGTTCCTTGGCTTGATGCCGGATCTTATTGCGTGGCGGCGTCGGTAGCGGCCGGACCCGGCTTGCCTTCGCCCTCTCCTTCGAGCTCGGGATCCTCGATCCCGGCATCGAAGCCCAGCCCACCGGCCAGCTGGCGCATCCTGGAGCGCAGCGTTCCGGGGACTTTCTCATTCTTGCCGATCTCGGCGAACAGCTTGCCCGCCTCGTCCGGTTTGCCCATTTCGAGATAGGCCATGCCGAGCAGTTCGCCCGCGCTGCCGAAATAGGCATTGCCGGGAACGGCAATCGGCTTCAACCGGGCCACCACGTCTTCCGGCTTCATCGTGTCGAAGCGGATCGCCACTTCGCGCACGGTCGCCAGATCGCGGTAAACCTGCGGCACGTCCTTGTCGGCGGCAATGGCGGCAAAGCGGGTGGCCGCACCGGCAGTATCGCCCTTCTGCGCGGCGATGGCCGCCAGTTGCATCAGTGCCACCGCGCGGGGGCCGTCCTTGGCCTCCCTGGCGATCACTTCCAGATCCTTCTCGGCCTCGGCCAGCTGGCCCGCCTCGATCCGGTCCAGCGCCATGGTCAGCCGTTCGGAATAGCGCGCCTTGGCCAGCTTGTCCGAATGATCCCAGTACAGGTAGCCGCCCAGCGCCAGCAACCCCGCGGCAATCGCCGCGCCGACCGGCTTGCCATAGCGCTTGAAGGTGTTGAGCACCTGCTCTTCGCGCAGGGCATCGTCCACTTCGCGCAGGAACACGTCCTGCTGCGCGGCTTCCTTGCTGCCGGGCTTGGGGGGCGGGGAATCGGACGGGGGACGCGTAGCCAAGAGTAAAGCCTTCAAAATGACTGTCGGCGGCTGTTTAGCGGATGGACCGGCCTTTTCAACGCCCTTCCCTTGCCAATCCCCGGTGAAGCTGCGCTAAACGGGGCGGATCAGGGAAAAGCGCTGCGGCCCAGCGCCGCGGCATAGGTCCGGCGATAGGCGGCAATCATCGCATCCTCGGCATAGTCGGCCTCGGCCCGCAGGCGGTTGGCCGCGCCCACGGCCGCGCGCCGCCCGTCATCGGCAGCGGCACCAGCCAGCGCCTCGCCCAGCGCCGCCTCGTCCCCCGGCGGCACGATCCACGGTGCATTGTCCGGCGCAACCATCGCCGCGACATCACCCACCGCCGGGCTGACCACGGCCAGGCCCGCCGCCATCGCCTCGACCACTGAGATCGGGAACTGTTCGCTGTCGGAAGACAGCGCGAACAGGTCGAACAGGCCCATCACCCGCGCCGGATCGGGCGCAAAGCCGGGCAGATGGACCCGCTCGGCCAGCCCCAGCCGCGCCGCCTCGGCCGCGATCGCGGCGCGTTCCGGCCCTTCCCCGACGATCACCAGCCGCCAGCTTTCCGGCATGGCGGCAAAGGCACGGACCAGCCGGGGCAGGTTCTTGACCGCGCGCAGCCCGGCCATGGTCCCCAGCCAGCGCTCCCCCGGCCCCTTGACCAGCCCCGGCAGGGCATCGGGCGGCGGCGCTTTGGCAAAATCGGCCAGCGGAATTCCGTTGGCGATCCGCACCACCCGCCCGCGCGGCTGGTGCCAGATATCCAGCGCGATCCCCTCCAGCACCCGCGAGGGCACCACCAGCGCCGCCGCCGTCGGCAGGGCCAGCCGCCGCAGCCAGTTGCGCACCGGTTTCAGCCGCTGCGCCTCGTCCTGGTTGAAGCCGTCCTCGTGGTGGACCAGCGGCGGCAGAGCCAGGCGGCGCGCGAACAGCCGGTGGGCCAGCACCGCGTCCATCGCCCCCCAGTTATAGGTCAGGACCAGGTCATGCCCGGCCATGGCCGTGGCAATCCGGCGATAGCGGGCCAGCGAGGGGCGGCCGGTCAGCGCCGGAAAGTCCGCCGGATAGGATACGTTGAGCGCCGGATCGACCACTTCGGCCGCGCCCAGCGCGCCGGGCACACCGGAAACGACGGTATGATCCACTTGCGCGCCGAAAGCGGCCATCAGCTTGGCGGCGCGCAGTTCCTTGCCGCCCGGATTGAAGCTGGAATGAAGGTGCAGCAGCCGCAAGCGTGCTACTTCACGCGGGCCAGCAGCCGGTCGATCGCGGCCACGGCGGCGGGTTCGTCCAGCATCGGCGCATGGCCGACGCGCGGCACGGTCACCGCTTCGCAATCGGACAGCATCCCGGCCATCTTCGCCAGCGTTTCCGGGCTGAGAATGTCCGACAGTTCGCCGCGCAGCAGCGTGACCGGGCGGCCATCCAGCGCGGCAAAGGCCGGCCACAGGTCCACCCCGGCCTCACCCCCCGGCTGGCTGAACGGCTCTGCGATCTTCATGTCGTAATCGAACACGATCCGCCCGTTGCCGCCCACCACCATGCAGCGCTTGGCCATGGCCAGCCAATCGGCCACCTGGTAATCGGGGAACACGTCCCCCTGCCCTTCCTGCAATGCGCGGGCGGCGTGCATCCAGGTCGGGAAGCTGCGCCCCTGGCCGACATAGCCGCGGATCCGCTCCAGCCCTTCGGGCGCGATTTCCGGGCCGACATCGTTGAGCAGCACCCCGGCCAGCCGCTCGGCCCCGGTCATCGCCACGATCATGGTCATCAGTCCGCCCAGCGAGGTGCCGATCGCGACGAACCGCTCGATCCCTTCCTGTGCCAGCAACTGGCCCAGGTCCTCGACATACTGGATCGGGTTGTAGGTGGCCGAATCCTTGGCATAGGCGCTGTCGCCCCGGCCGCGCAGGTCCGGGCACAGCACCCGCCATTCGCCGCTGAGGCGCTCTGCCACGTGGGCAAAGTCGCGCCCGTTGCGGGTCAGTCCCGGCAGGCAGATCACCGGCGGCCGGTCCGTGCGGCCCGGATAGTCGCGGAAATGCAGCTTCAGTCCGTCCGAACTGGTCCAGAACCGGTCGGCAGGAGCGCCCTGTGCGGCAGCAGAGGCAGGCGGCTGGGTGGATGGCAAGGTCATGATCGGTCTGCCTTATTGCCCGCGCATCGGCCCGGCGCAAGCGGGCTGCTCTTTCCGTGCCGCGCCAGCACAACAAAATTAGCCATTTCGGATATACCGAAACGCAAGGCTTTTCATATATCTGCAATATGTCTAAGGCCGCTGCGGTGCCTGTGATGCAACCACGGGAACGGGACGGGACGCAAATTGAGCAAGGCTGAACTGGTATCTTTCGAGCCGGCAACCGGCGCCGAACTGTGGCGCGGCAAGCACGGCAACGTTGACGAGATCGTCGATCGTGCCCGCCGGGCCTGGCCGGCCTGGGCGGCGCAGCCACTTGCCAACCGGATGGAACTCGTCCGCCGTTTCGCCAACGAAGTGCGCAAGGAAAACGAAAAGCTGGCCACGCTGATCGCGCGGGAAACGGGCAAGCCCCTGTGGGAAGCCCGGACCGAAGTTGAAAGCGTGATCAACAAGGTCGAAATCTCCATCCGCGCCTATGCCGAGCGGACCAGCCAGCGCAAGCTGGACAACGCCCTGCAGGGGACTGCCGCGCTGCGCCACAAGCCCCATGGGGTAATGGCCGTGCTTGGCCCCTATAATTTCCCTGCCCACCTGCCCAACGGCCATATCGTGCCCGCGCTGATCGCCGGCAACGCGATCGTCTTCAAGCCGAGCGAGAAGACCCCGGCCACGGCCGAGCTGCTGGTCCAGTGCTTCCACCGCGCCGGGATTTCCGCCGCCGTGGTCCAGCTGCTGATCGGCGGGCCGGAAGAAGGCCAGGCCCTGGTCGGGCATGAGGGGATCGACGGGGTGCTGTTCACCGGTTCGGCCCACACCGGCATTGCCATCAACCGCCGCCTTGCCACCCGGCCGGACAAGATCGTCGCGCTGGAAATGGGCGGCAACAATCCGCTGGTGGTGTGGGACACGCCCAAGCTGACCGATGCGGCTGCGCTGGTGATCCAGAGCGCTTTCACCAGCGCCGGGCAGCGCTGTACCGCCGCGCGGCGGCTGATCGTCAAGGCATCGATGTACGATGCCCTGATCGGCGAAGTGAAGCGCCTGGCCGACCGGATCATTGTCGGTGCGCCGCTGGACGAACCCGCCCCCTTCATGGGGCCGGTGATCGACAACCAGTCCGCCGACGGGCTGACCGAAAGCTTCCTTTACCTGCTCAGCCACGGCGGCAAGGCGATCAAGCATCTGGTCCGCCCGCGCGAGGATCTGCCGTTCCTGTCCCCCGCGATCATCGATGTGACTGCGGTAAAGGACCGTCCGGACGTGGAACTGTTCGGCCCGCTGCTGCAAGTGGTGCGGGTCGATGATTTTGACGAGGCGATTGCCGAGGCCAACAACACCCGCTTCGGCCTCTCCGCCTCGCTGGTTGGCGGCACTCCGGCGGAATACAACCGCTTCTGGGCCAATGTCCGCGCTGGCGTGATCAACTGGAACCGGCCGACCAACGGGGCCAGCTCCGGCGCGCCGTTCGGCGGGGTCGGCCTGTCGGGCAACCACCGCCCGAGCGCCTATTACGCGGCCGATTACTGCGCCTATCCGGTCGCTTCGAACGAAATGGAACAGCCGCGCGCGATGATCGGCGTCGGCCTGCGCGAGGAATAGGGCGGCCTCACAGCCCCGAAGTGGCGAGGTCCACTTCGGTCAGCCCGTCCCCGGCATCGCGCAGATACACGGCAAAGCGTCCCGCGCCCTTGCCGCCCTGCACCACCAGATCGCCGCCCTCACGCCGCACTTCAGGCGAAAGCCCGGCCTTGCGCGCGCTGGCGAAATAGAAATCGGCCACTTCCCCGGCTGAAACCGGGGTGACGAACCGGACCAGCCGCAGCTTGCAGCCCGGCGCATCGCTGCCCGCCGCCACCCGGGCATGGCCGCGCGGATAGACCGGCAGGGCGCCGGGCAGCAGCGTCACCCAGCCAAACCCGTAACCGACCGACTTCGCGCAGCCCTTGCCGCCCATATCCAGGGCCGCGGCCACGGCTTCCAGCGTCACCGCGCGGGCGAGGCGCGATTCCGCCTGTTCGCCCGCCGGGGGCGGAGCCGGCGGAACCGGTCCGCCGCCCAGCAGCTCGCGCGCGGCGAGGCGCGCCCGTTCGGCCTCTTCCGGCCCGCGCTTGTCGGGCGGAACCTCCGCGGTGGCCGGGCCTCCGCCGGACAATGCCGAATCCGCGCGGTTCTGGCTGGTCAGGTCCGGATCGGCCATGATCGGATCGGACAGCGCGGCGGTGACGGCGGGATCGCGGTTCTCCCGCTCCGTCTGGCCTTCATCGCCGCCGCAGGCGGACAGGGCCAGCGCCAGCGCACCGGCGGCCAGCGCGTTTCGCAAGGGGAACCAGCGGCTTGCCATCATGCCATCAGTCATGCCCGATCATGCCGCCCGGCGCCAGCCCCGGCGGGCTTGCGGCCTGCCTGCCGCCCGGCTAGCGCGGCTGCAATGTCCGCTTCCCCCGATCCGAAGCCGCAGGGCGGCCTGGCCCTGGCCATTGCCACCTACACGATCTGGGGGCTGCTGCCGCTGTACCTGATGTTCGTGCGCGAGGTGCCGCCGTTCGAATTCGTCGGCTGGCGGATCGTCTTCACCCTGCCGCTGTGCCTGCTGCTGGTCCTGGCCCTGCGGCAGGGCGCGGCGCTGAGGGCCGCGCTGCGCTGGCCGGTGCTGCGTCTCCTGATGCTGAGCGCGGTGCTGATCGCGATCAACTGGATGATCTATATCCTGGCCGTGCAGACCGGCCACGTGCTGGCCACCAGCATCGGCTATTACATGAACCCGCTGGCCAATGTGCTGGCGGGAACGCTGTTCCTGGGCGAGCGGCTGAGCCAGCGGCAATGGCTGGCCGTGGCGCTGGCCGCCATCGGCGTCTCGTTCCTCGCCTGGGATGCGCTCGATACGCTGTGGATCAGCCTGACCCTGGCGATCTCGTTCAGTGCCTATGGCGTGGTGCGCAAGCTGGCCCCGGTCGAATCGCTGGCCGGGCTTTCGGTCGAAACACTGGTACTGCAACTGCCGGCCCTTGCCCTGCTGGCATGGTACGCCGCCCAGCCCGCCGGCAGCGCCTTCGGGCGGGAGCTGGACCTCAGCCTGCTGATTGTCCTGTCCGGGGTGATCACGGCCGTGCCGCTGCTGATGTTCGCCATGGCGGCGCGGCGGATGGACTATTCGGCGCTGGGAATGGTCCAGTTCCTGTCACCCACCATCGTCTTCTTCCTGGGCCTGTTCGTGTTCAACGAACCGCTGAAGCCCGCGCAGCTGGCCTGCTTCGTCCTGATCTGGACGGCCATTGCGGTGTTCATGTGGGACCTGTGGCGCAAACGCTCAGCCGATAAAGCGCCAGCCTAGCGTTTCTCCGGCATGGAACGGCACAATCGGCGTGCCGTTGGCGTCGATCACATCCGGCACGGTCACCGGGGCCTTTTCCAGCGTCACCGTGCCTTCATTGACCGGCAGGCCATAGAAGGCCGGTCCGTTGAGCGAGGCAAAGCCCTCGAACTTGTCCAGCGCGCCCTCTTCCTCGAACACGGCGATGTAGCTTTCCAGCGCGTAGGGCGCGTTGAAAATGCCGGCGCAGCCGCAGGACGCTTCCTTTGCGCCAACCGCATGGGGCGCGCTGTCGGTGCCGAGGAAGAACTTGGCCGAACCCGACGTGGCCGCCTTGCGCAGCGCCAGCCGGTGGTGTTCGCGCTTGGCCACCGGCAGGCAGTACATGTGCGGGCGGATCCCGCCGGCGAACATCGCGTTGCGGTTGATGTGGAGGTGCTGCGGGGTGATCGTCGCCGCCACGTTCGGCCCGCTTTCGGCCACGAACGCTGCCGCTTCAGCCGTGGTGATATGTTCGAACACCACTTTCAGCCCCGGCAGATCGCGCACCAGCGGCGCCAGGGTCCGCTCTATGAACACCGCCTCGCGGTCGAAGATGTCGACGTGGCTGTCGGTCACTTCGCCGTGGACCAGCAGCGGCATGCCGATGGCTTCCATCCGCTCCAGCACCTTGCGGATATTGGCCACATCGGTGACGCCGTGGGCCGATCCGGTGGTGGCATGGGCGGGATAGAGCTTGGCCGCAGTGAACACGCCATCGCTGTGCCCGCGCGCCACTTCGTCCGGGTCAATGCTGTCGGTCAGGTAAGCGGTCATCAGCGGGGTAAAGCCCGGGCCGGCCGCCGCGACAATCCGCTCCCGATAGGCCCGCCCCGCCTCGACCGTGGTCACCGGCGGTGACAGGTTGGGCATCACGATCGCCCGCGCAAACTGGCGCGAGGTGTACTTCGCTACCCCGTTCAGCACAGCCCCATCGCGCAAATGGACATGCCAATCATCGGGGCGGCGGATCGTGAGGCGAGTCGGAGCGTCGGTCATCCCTTTCCCTTAGGCGGCAGGCACCCTATCTGTCACCCATGACTGCAACTCACCTGACCAGCCGCGCCGTGATCCGCCTGTCCGCCACGGAGCCTGGCGAAGATGTCCGCGCCTTCCTGCAAGGGCTGGTAACCAATGACATCAACGGCCCGCTGCCCTGCTGGACCGCGCTGCTCAGCCCGCAGGGCAAGGTATTATTTGATTTCATTGTATGGGAAGGCTCTGACTGCCTAATGCTCGACTGCGAAGCGCGGCAGGCCGAGCATCTCGTTAAGAAGCTGTGCCAGTTTCGTTTGCGGCGGAAGATTTCGATCACAATCTATCGCGAAGCCGCGGTCTTTTGGGGCGATATGGCTGGAGACCCCGAATCAGGCAACGACCCTCGACTTCCAGCGTTGGGCTGTCGCTGGATCAATAGCATCGAATTCGCGAACACAGGCAGCGCCGACGAAGCTTGGCTTGCCCATCGGCTCAAATTGGGCGTTGCCGAAGGCGTCGCTGAACTTGGTTTTGGCGACCTGCTCTGGCTGGAATGCAACGCCGCGGAACTGAACGGGGTAAGCTTCACCAAGGGCTGCTATGTCGGGCAGGAAAACACCGCGCGGATGAACTGGCGGCAGAAGGTCAACCGCCGGCTGGTGGTGGTGCCGCTGGACCAGAGCGATCCCGCCCGCCAGCGCGCGGCCTATCCGGAGCTGGGCCTTGCCGTCGATCACCGCCGGGTCGAGGATATCAAGCCGGAATGGTTGCCGGAGTGGCTTCAGCTGGACGCCTGACCCTCGATCGTGATCCCGGCCTTGATGGCGCCGTCGATCAGCATCTTTTCCGCCATGTCACGCGCCGCCGTGCGCTTGAGGCCCAGGCTGTGCGCCAGCGGCCCGCCCATCAGCGCATCGCCCAGCGCCATCAGGCACAGCGCGTGTGTGACATCGTGCATCTTGCCGCTGTCATGCTCGCCCAGATCGTCGACCAGCTGATGGATTGCCTCCAGCAGCGGATCGAGCGCATCCTCGTTGCCGTTCATCAGCATCCAGGTGGCAAGCGCGCCGCCGCCTTCCTTGTCGAAGGCATCGAAAGTCAGGTCGACCACGTCGCGCGGGGTCCCCTCGCCCGCGCGGGTCGCCAGCACGGCGTCCTCGATCGTGGCACAGATCGTCACTGCCAGATGCTCCGCCAGTGCTTTCTGCAGGCCGGCGGCCGAGCCGAAGTGGTGCAGCAGGTTGGCGTGGGTCCGGCCGATTCGCGCCGCAACGGCCTTCAGCGTGACCGCCTGCGGGCCCAGCTCGATCAGCAGCGCCCGCGCCGCTTCCAGCGCCACGGTGCGGCTCTCCTCCTGGGTCAGGCGCTTCCTTATTGACATGAGTGTCAGTTATCCCCATACAGGCGTCATGAACGCCCCCACCAAGTTCCCCCTCGACGTAGAACCGGCCGCGCCCCTCGGCAAGCCGGTCGATGGTGCCACCCCCGCCGATCTGGAGATCATCGTGCGCGACCAGCGCTTTGGCCGGCAGCAAAAGCCCGGCCGCTGGTGGCTGGGCGGCGATCCGATCGCCACGGCTTGGCACAACGCGCTGTCCGCCACGTTCCCGCGCGGCGAAGCGATGTTCATCGAGGCCGTGAAGGCCCACCGCGAAGGCGCCCCGCCCAAGCTGGAGGCCGAAATCCGCGCCTTTGTGAAGCAGGAAATCAACCACACCCGCGAACACGTGGTCTTCAACAAGGCCGCCGCCGATGCCGGTTACGACATGGCGAAGATCGACGCGCGGGTGGGTGAGCTGATGGAAATGATCAAGCAGCGCCCGCAGATCGTCAACCTGGCGGCGACCATCGCGCTGGAACACTATACCGCGATGATGGCGCACGAATTCCTCGCCAACCCGCAGCACTTCAAGCACGCCGAGCCGGAAACGGCGGCGATGTGGCGCTGGCACGCGATCGAGGAGATCGAGCACAAGGGCGTCGCCTATGACACCTTCCTGCATGCCACCCGCAACTGGAGCCGCCTGCGCCGTTACCGCCTCAAGTCGGTGATGATGCTGCTGGTGACTTTCAACTTCCTGCGCAACCGCTGGAACGACACGCTGGAACTGCTGGAGCAGGACGGGCTGAGGGGCTGGAAGGTCAAGGGCAAGCTGCTGTGGTACCTGGTCGGTACGCCGGGCGTGCTGCGCAAGATCTTCCCGGCCTGGGTGGCCTATTTCCTGCCCGGGTTCCACCCGTGGAAGCACGACGACCGCGCGCTGATCGCCAAGGCGGAAAGCGAATTTCCCGATGCGGTGATGGTTCCGGCCGAATAACCGGACGCCAGCCGATCAAGCAGAAGGGGCCCCGACCGGCTGGTCGGGGCCCCTTGTCGTTTTCAGGCCGCGCGCATGGCGTCCGACCCGTCATCGTCGCAATCGCTCGGTTCGCCCAGCGCGATGCGGTGTTCGACTGACTGGATCTCCTCACCGCGCGACAGGCTGAAGCGCTGCCGCAGCCGTCCGGTGGGGACAAACCCGGCCTTGCGCAGCACGGCCCCCGATGCCGGGTTATCGATGAAGTGGCCGGCCACGATCTCGCGGTGGCCCAGCACCTTGGCGAGGCGCAGTACCGCGCGGGCCGCTTCGGTGGCATAGCCCTTGCCCCAGTGTTTGCGGGCAAACCAGTAACCCAGTTCGACCTCGCCTTCGACTTCGGCCAGCCCGACGCAGCCGATCAACTCGGCCGGGGCCAGGCTGGTCGGCAGGGTAACGAAGAAGTGCGGCAGGCGCGGATCCTGCGGCTGGCTGGCGAACCAGCGCGCGTCGTCAGCCGTATAGGGCCACGGCGCGCGGGCCAGGTTACGGACCACGCCCTCGTCGGCGATCCCGCCCAGCAATTCCTGCCAGTCTTCCGGCCAACCCGGCCGCAGGAACAGCCGTTCGCTGCGAATGAACATTGTCTCAACTCCCGTCATCCGCCCCACGCCGCGCCCCTAGGCTCGGCGTGTGACACTGCCATTACGCCGCGAATCCGGGGCTTTCCGGGGCGGCGCGGTGAATGAGGGAGACACGAAAAGAGGGAGACGGGCTGGCCCCTCTCCCTCGCAATGCCGGTTTCGTGACACCGGCGGGGCCATCCCATCGAGGATGGCCCGTCATCGACCATCCGTTATTCGGCGGCTTCGGCCATGTCGATCGACACGTACTTGCGGCCAAGCTTGCCGGCGTGGAATCGCACGCGGCCGGCAGTCAGGGCGAACAGGGTGTGATCCTTGCCCATGCCGACATTGGCGCCCGGGTACACCTTGGTCCCGCGCTGACGGATGATGATGTTGCCGCCGACCACTTCCTGGCCGCCGAACTTCTTCACGCCAAGGCGGCGACCAACCGAATCGCGACCGTTACGCGAAGAGCCGCCTGCTTTCTTGTGTGCCATGTCGAACTACTCCAGAATCTTATTCGGCGTCAGCGGCCTTGGCCTTCTTGGCCGGGGCCTTCTTCGCGGGCTTTTCCGCAGCGGCGTCTTCAGCCTTGGGGGCGGCTTCCTTCTTGGGAGCGGCCTTCTTGGCTTCCGCACCGACGGCGACGATCCGCAGCAGGGTCATCTGCTGGCGGTGGCCGTTCTTGCGGCGATAGTTGTGGCGGCGGCGCTTCTTGAAAACGATCACCTTTTCCGACTTCGCCTGGGCGATGATTTCGGCCGAGACAACAACGCCAGCGGCGTCCTTGATCTCGCCGCCGTCGCCGGCCAGCAGGACGTCGGAAAGCGTGATGGTCTCACCGGCTTCACCAGCCAGCTTTTCGACCGCGATCTTGTCTCCGGCGGCAACCCGGTATTGCTTGCCGCCCGTGCGCACAACTGCGAACATGGTGCTTCTATCCGTTCATTTCACCTGACTGCCCAAGGATTCAGGCAGCGCATCGGCCCTCGCCCTAAGGCAAGGGTGCCGAAAGAAGGGCTGCCCCTAGTGCAAGGTGCCCATGCTGTCAACGGGTAGAAGACTCGCTCTGGCGCGGTTTTCCAACCATGCTAAGGGAACCGCGATGCATTGCCGTCCCGCCCCGCTTCTGCTCCTGTGCGCCAGCCTGACGCTGACCGCCTGTGCCACCAACGATGGCCCCTATCCTTCGC
>ERZ761602.6600-NODE-6600-length-12845-cov-9.950899_pt1 | contig 12845 bp, 14 predicted proteins | sample MGYA00512165_ERZ761602 | MGnify/ENA primary metagenome ERZ761602 (study PRJEB28899, sample SAMN02445085) | bioreactor sludge metagenome | biome: EBPR sludge; isolation source: Thorneside wastewater treatment plant | place: Australia: Brisbane, Thorneside...
GCTGGGGGCCGGGAGGTTACGCTCACGGAGCAATCGCTTGACAACGGGGCCGCTTCCGGCTTCGATCCACCTGCCAGCCCTCCCGACTCCCTCTTCGCGGCCCCCTCCCCCTCGCCGCATCCTGGATTTTCCCATGTCCCGACTGTCCGCAGGCACCCTCTCCCTCACCCTCCTCATGGCCGCGCTGGTGTCGTGCACCGGCGACGAGAAGGGCACCGACACCTCCACTGGAGATGGCGGCACTGACACCGGCGACACGGGTGAAGAGCCCGACCCGGTCTGGGAGTCGGTCTCCATCGAGAGCAGCAAGAGCGTGACCGGGCTCTTCGTCTCGGCGCAGGACGAGGCCTGGATCTCCATGGGCGGGGGCCAGACCCGCCTCTTCCAGAGCGGGAGCTGGACCACCGTCGACATCGAGGTCGAAGACCAGGATCTCAACGGCATCTGGGGTTCGGGCTCGGGGAGCTCGGCCACCGTCGTCACGGTCGGCGACGCCGGCTTCATCGGCACCTGGACGGGGGCGACCTGGGAGATCACCGACGTCGGCACCACCAACTTCGAGTCCGTCGACGGCCCCTTCGAGACCGACCTGATGGCCGTCGGCTGGGGAGGCATCTACAGCAACGCCAGCGGCGAGTGGACCTACGTCAACATCACCGGCGGCCACCGCTTCAACCACGTCTGGTACGACGGCGCCATCGGCGCGGCGGTCGGCGAGGAGGGGGCGCTCGGCCTGTACTCCAAGGGCGTCTGGACCATCATCCAGGAGCCCGAGCGGCGGGCCTTCTACGGCGTCTCGGGCACCGGCCCCAACGACATCTGGGCCGTCGGCGAGAAGGGCACCGTCCTGCACTGGAACGGCACCGAGTGGGAAGACCTCTCGCCCGAGGTGGGCGAGTACGGGATCTGGGCCGTCTGGGCCCCCAACGCGTCCAACGTCTTCATCGTCGGCAACAGCGGCCTGGCGATGGTTCGTCGTTCGGGCGTCTGGGAAGAGCTGCCGACCGGGACCAACAAGAACCTCTACGCCGTTGGCGGCACCGGCCTCAGCGACGTCTGGGCCGGCGGCGGCTTCGGGACCGTCCTGCGCTACCAGCCCTGAGCCGGCCGGCGGGGTCTACCAGGCCACGCCGATCCCCGCGCTGACGCTGGAGCTGTGGATGGCCGTGGCGTCGACATGCACCGCCAGGCGCGGAGCGGCGGACCAGGATCCGCCCATCGGCTGCGAGAGGAAGGAGAAGCCACCCGCGAGGCCGACGGGCCGCGAAGGGCTGAGCTCCAGCTCGATCGACTGCTCGCCGAGCGGCTGCACGCGGAAGGCGTAGAGCGGAGCCGCCTGGGCGCCGAAGTGCCCGATGAAGCCGCTGTCCAGGTCACCGACCGCGAGGCCCAAGGTCGCGGTCGCGGCCAGCAGGCTGCTCTTGCCGGCCTCGGGTCCCTGGTTGCCCGGAGAGCTGGAGTCGACCCGGCCCTGGGCGTGGACCCACCAGGAGGAGGCGATCGGCAGCGCCCCGCGCAGCGCCGCCGAGAGCGCGAGGCCCGTGGCGTCGAAGTCGGCTTCGTCCACCCGGGCCCGCTGGTAGCCGAGGCCGACGGCGAGGCCCAGGCCGCGGAGCAGGGCGATCTGACCCTCGGCGCCATAGACCGTGCGCTGATCCCAGGCCTCGCAGGCCTCGCCCTGGCAGTCGGCCTGCTCGACACGGGTCGCGCGGACATCCACCAGGCTGGTGAGCCGAAGCCGGGAGACCGAGGGGTTCACGACCGGGTCGACGACGGGCGCGCCCCAGGCGATGGTCGAGAGCAGAAGCACCAGCATCAGGTCGGAACCCCCAAGCGTGCGCCCACCTATACCGCGGGCCCAGGCTCTGCCGCTCCCGATTGCCAGCGGTCCAGCTTCCGGCTACCCGCAGGGTCCGTGCCTACACCCCTCCTGCTCCTCCTGACCCTGGCGCTGCCTTCGGCTGAGGCGGTCCCCGATCTACGCGGGCAGGCCCACCTGGAGCGCCGCCAGTTCCGCATGGCGGCAGAGTCCTTCCGCAAGGCCTCCGCCGAGCGCCCCGACGATCCCGAGCCCCGGCTGGGCCTGGCCCGGGCCTGGGCCGGGCTGGAGTGGTGCGGACGGGCAGTCCCCCTCTTCGAAGAGCTGCGCGACAGCAGCTTCTACGGCCATCGCGCGGCAATGGACCACGGCGCCTGCCTCGCCGCAATCGGCCGGAACGCCGAAGGGATCGAGGTGCTCGAAGAGGCGGTGCTGCTCAGCGGAAACGGCAGCGGGGCCATCGTCCAGCTGGCCTGGGAGGCCCTGAAGGGCGCGGACGAGCCCCTCTTCCGCGCCGTCGCCAGCCAGCTGATCGAGGCCGAGCCCGGCTCTGCCGGCGCGCTCCTGCTGGAGGGGGCCCGCTGCTGGCTGGACGGGGACCCCGATGGCCAGGAGGCCGCCCTCCAGGCCCTGCGCAGCCTCCAGGGGCACTCACCGCAGGCCGATCTGCTCGACGCCTGGGCCGCGCTGGAGCTGGGCGAGCCGGCCCGGGCCGCGGAGATCCTGCGGGGAGAGGACCGGCTCAACCGGATGCGCCTGCCCGAGGTGGCAGTCTGGCTGGCCGAGGCCAACCGCCGCGACGGCAACACCGAGATCGCCCACACGATCCTGAACCAGCAGTCTCGCGGGCGGGAGAGCTCGGTGCTGCGCGGAGCCATCCTGCTCCGCGTGCGCGCCGATCGCGAAGGCTTCGCCGCAGCTCGCCCCGACGCCCTGCGCCTGCTCGACGCCCACCCCGATCAGCCCGAGGTCGTCGCCACCGCCTGGTACATCGCGATGCGGGGCGGAGACGACTCCGCATCCGGCCTGCGCCAGCGCTACGAGCGCCTCGCCCTGCCCGACCGGGCCCCGCTGGACCTCCTCCTCCCTCCGCCTCCGGTCACACCGGCTCCCTCCGAGGCCCCATGAACGCCCTCTCCCTGCTGTTTACGCTCGCCTGCACCGGCTCCGACCCCCAGGCGCCCGCGCCGGGGACCCCTGCCCCCGAGGCCGCCGGGACCCCCGCGCGCCGGCCCGACATCGTCCTGGTGACGCTGGACACCACCCGCGCCGACCGCCTGGGGGCCTGGGGACACAGCACCGCCGCCACCGACTGGCTGGACAACAAGGCCAGCGCCGGCACCCGCTACAGCCGGGCCTACTCGGTGCAGCCCCTGACCATCCCCTCCCACGCCACGATCATGACGGGCCTCTGGCCGTGGAAGCATGGCGTTCGAAGCAACGGCGACGCGACCCTGGACGACTCCTTCGAGACCCTGGCCGAGCGCCTGAAGGGCGGCGGGTGGCAGACCGCGGCCAGCGTGGGGGCCTTCGTCACCTCGCGCACCTGGGGCTTCAACCAGGGCTTCGACGCCTTCTTCGACGACATCCAGTCCAAGTCCGGCGACACCTGGCACCAGCAGCGGCCCGCCGACAAGGTCGTCGACGACGCGGCGACCTGGGTCATGGGCGCGCGCAAGGAGGACCCGATCTTCCTGTGGGTGCACTTCTACGACGCCCACTTCCCCTACAACCCGCCCGAGGCCTACGCCGAGCAGTTCAAGGGCCGGCCCTACGACGGCGAGATCGCCTTCATGGACGACCAGCTCGCCCGGCTGGAGGGCGTGCTGAAGGCCGCCGGTCGCGATCCGATCTGGGCCATCATCGGGGACCACGGCGAGTCCCTCGGCGAGCACCGCGAGCTGACGCACGGCCTGTTCGTCTACGACGCGACCCAGCACATCCCCTACCTGATCTCGGGTCCGGGAGTGCCCGCCCAGGTCGTGGACCAGCCGGTGAGCCAGGTCGACCTGGTCCCCACCCTGCTCTCGCTGGCAGAGCGCCCGGCGGCCGAGAACATCGACGGCAAGGTCCAGCCGGGCAACCCCCACCCCATCTGGATGGAGAGCTTCCAGCTCACCGAGCAGTTCGGCTTCTCGCCTCACCTGGCCATCGTACAGGACCAGCACAAGCTCATCCACAAGCCGATCCCCGAGCTGTACGACCTGGTCGCCGACCCCGGCGAGCGCAGTGACCTGGCGTCGAGCCAGGCCGAGACCCTGGCCTCGCTCAACTCGGTCTACGCCACCCTCAACCCCTCCCTCCCCACCGGACGCACCCAGGCGCTGGACCTCGAAGCCCTCGCCCGGCTCCAGGCGCTCGGGTACATCACCACCGACTCCTTCGACGTCGACTTCGGCTCCCTGCCCGACCCGACCCTGCACCGCGACCTGATCGGCAAGCTCCTGCGGGCCGAGATGCACAGCTTGCAGCGTGAGCACGAGCAGGCGCTGCCCCTGGCGAGGGAGGCGCTGGCCGAAGGCATCGACATCTCAGGGGTGCACCAGCGGGTGACCCGGGTGATGGCGATGGCCGGTCAGAAGGACGAGGCCCGGGCGGTCCTGGAGGACAGCGTCAGGCGCTTCCCCACCGACGTCGCCCTGCTGCAGCGCGCGACGGCCACGGTCGGCCGCGAGGGGGACAACCAGCGCAGCCTGGCGCTGGCCCAGCAGGCCCTGGCCGCCGACCCCGAGAGCGAGCGCTCCGCCGAGTATGTCGTGGGCGCCCTGATCAACCTCGGGCGGCGCGACGAGGCCCTGGCGATGGCGCTGGACTGGGCCCAGCGCAAGCCCGAGGCGACCGGGCTGGTCGCGCTCGCCGGGATCCTGCTCTTCGAGAAGGGCGACCTGCCCGGTGCCGAGAAGCAGCTTCGGCTGGCGGCCAAGCCCTCTCGCCCTCGGCAGGGTGTCTGCGAGCGCCTGGGGGCGATGGCCCTCACCGCCGGAGTACCCAAGGACGCCGAGCGCTGGCTGGCCCGGGAGGAGGAGCTCTACGGCCTGAGCCTGCGAGGGATGCGGGTGAAGGTCAGCGCGCTGTCCCGCCTGGGTCGGCACGAGGAGGCCCTCGCCCTCGCCGATGGGGCCCTGACCAAGGCTCCCGGGGACCTGGACCTGTTGCAGGCCCGCGCCGCCGCCTTGATCGACCTGGGCCGCCTCGACGAGGCCGTGACCGAGCTGGACAAGAGCCTCGCCCTGCACCCCGAGCAGGCCGATCTCCTGATGCTGCTGGCCAACGCCCAGAAGAAGCAGGGCAAGGACGATCTCGCCCAGGCCACCCGGGCCCGCGCCGAGGCCGCCCACGCCCTGCGCAGCGCCGCGCGAAAGGGCGCCGCCGGGGGCAAGCCCGCTCAGTAGTAGTGGTACTCCGAGGGCCACTCGTAGTACACGGTCGAGCCGTCGTACTCCGCGGCGGTGACGGCGTACCAGCCGTACTCGGAGAAGTAGTACATCAGCGCGCCGTACTCGCCGTAGCCTTCCCGGTAGTAGTCGCTCTGATACCCGTAGTGGTAGACGTAGCCGTCGTAGTCGGAGGGGGTCGTCGAGGTGTGAGTGACCAGGGAGCAGCCCGTGGACCTGGTGTAGGCGCTGGACGAGGAGATGACGCTGAAGGCCCATTCGCAGGAGCCGCAGCTCGGCACCGACAGGCTGCTGCCGTACAAATCCGAGCTGATCACACAGTTGACCAGGCCCGCCTCACCGCGGAAATAGGCTTCCTCGAAGCCTTCGTACGTCGAGCCGATGGTGGCGATGCCATCCCAGCCCGTAGCGAGGCGGTTCAGGTCGGTGTCGGCGTCGCTGTCCGCGTCGGCGTCCGCGTCCGCATCCGCGTCGCTGTCCGTGTCGGTGTCGCTGTCGGTGTCCGTGTCGCTGTCCGTGTCGCTGTCGCTGTCCGTGTCGGCATCGCTGTCCGTGTCGCTGTCGCTGTCCGTGTCGCTGTCGCTGTCCGTGTCGCTGTCCGTGTCGGTGTCGCTGTCCGTGTCGCCGTCCGTGTCCGTGTCCGTGTCGCCCTCGCCGCCCCCGTCCCCGGGACCGTCGCCCTTCTCGACCTCGAAGCAGGCCAAGGCCAGCCAGATCAGCGTTCCAGTCAAGCTCACCGCACACCTCCACAAAGAGACGACGCGCCGGTGGTTGGCCGGCGCGTCGAGGGTTCAGCACATCCCGAAGGACGCGGAACGACTACAGGTAGTAGTAGTAGTAGCCCGAGGGCCAGTCGTACATGAACTGGTCGCCGCTGTAGTCGGCGAGGGCGACCGCGTACCAGCCGTAGCCGGAGTAGTAGTAGCGCAGAACGCCGTACTCGCCGTAGCCCTTGATGTAGTAGTCGCTCTGGTAGCCGTAGTTGTAGGTGTAGCCGTCGTAGCCGGAGGCGGCCGAGGCATCGAGGCCGAGCAGGTCGCAGCCCGTGCTGCTGCCCAGGCTGCTGCCCGAGGTGTCCACCGAGAAGGCCCACTCGCACTCGGCGCAAGCCGCCACCGAGAGGCTGTTGCCGTCCAGGTTGGAGCGGACCGAGCAGTCCAGGGCGCCGTTCAGGCCGAGGAAGTAGGCGTCTTCGAAGCCCGACCAGCCCGCGCCGGTGACGGTGGCCTCGCCGTAGTAGCCGGCCAGCATGATGCCAGTGTCGCTGCCGCTGGTCCCGCCGCCGTCGGCGCCGCCGTCCGCGCCGCCATCAGCACCGCCGTCTGCGCCGCCGTCGGCGCCGCCATCGCCGTCGCCGGTCTCCTTGTCTGTCTCGCCGCAGGCGGACAGGCCGACGGCCAGCAGGCCCGCCAGCAGGATGGAAGAAAGCGGCAGCGTTCCAGTCAGGTTCGTCATCGTGCGTCTCCAGGATGTACCCGACCGGGTGGCTCGGGCGATGGTTGAGAGGGCTCAGGCCCCACACAGCCTACTCGGCGCGAAGACGAATCGCAAGCCCGGATGCATCTGGACTCAAGGCTGAAAGCCAACCCGCTCGCCGATCTCGGTCGCCACGCTGCGCACGCCGCGCTGCAGCTCGGGCATGCGGACCCACCCCAGGACCAGGACGGCCGTGAAGGCGACGCTGAAGATCACCATCAGCTGGACGGCCTTGGAGGTCTTGAGTCGGGGGGCCACGGAGTGTCCTCAGACGTCGAAGCTGACGCCCTGGGCCAGGGGAAGGTCCGTCCCCCAGTTCAGGGTGCAGGTCTGGCGTCGCATATAGGCCTTCCAGCTGTCGCTGCCGGCCTCGCGGCCCCCACCGGTCTCCTTCTCGCCACCGAAGGCGCCGCCGATCTCGGCGCCCGAGGTGCCGATGTTGACGTTGGCGATGCCGCAGTCGCTGCCGGTGGCCGAGAGGAAGCGCTCGGCGGCCCGGAAGCCGTCGGTGAAGATGGAGCTGGAGAGGCCCTGCGGCACGTCGTTGTTCCAGGCGATGGCCTGCTCGAGCTCGTCGAAGACCATGGCGTAGAGGATCGGCGCGAAGGTCTCCTCGCGGCAGATCGGCATGTCCGGCCGAGCCCGGATGATGGTCGGGCGGACGAAGAAGCCCGGCCGATCCAGGACCTCCGCCCCGGTCAGCACCTGGCCGCCCTGGGCTCGGGCCTGCTCGATGGCCTCCCGGTACTGCTCGACCGCCAGCGCGTCGATCAGCGGGCCCACGAGGGTCCCGGGGAGGGAGGGATCCCCGATGGGCAGACGCTCGTAGAGCGCCACCAGCCGATCGAGGAAGCCCTCGGCGATGTCCCGATGCAGCATCACCCGCCGGGTCGAGGTGCAGCGCTGGCCCGCGGTGCCCACCGCCCCGAAGGCGATCCCGCGCAGGGCCAGCTCCAGGTCGGCGTCCTTGTGGACGATGATGGCATTGTTGCCCCCCAGCTCCAGCAGGCAGCGGCCCAGGCGACCGGCCACGACCTGGCCGACCCGCCGCCCCATCCGCGTCGAGCCGGTGGCGCTGATCAAGGGGATGCGCCGATCGTGGATCAGGGCCTCGCCCACGTCCGCGTCCGCCCCCATGATGAGGGTCAGCAGGCCCGGAAAGCCGTGGGCTTCGGCGACGGGAGCCAGCAGGCGATGCATGGCCAGGGCGTTCAGCGAGGCCTTGATCGAGGGCTTCCAGATCACGCTGTCGCCCGAGATCAGGGCCACCATCGTGTTCCAGGCCCAGACCGCGTTGGGGAAGTTGAAGGCCGTGATCACCCCCACCGGCCCCAGCGGATGCCACTGCTCGTACATGCGGTGGCTGGCGCGCTCGCTGTGCATGCTCAGGCCGTAGAGCTGGCGCGACATGCCCACGGCGAGGTCGGCCATGTCGATGCTCTCCTGAACCTCGCCGAGCCCCTCGGAGAGGACCTTGCCCACCTCCAAGGTCACCAGCCGGCCCAGATCGTCCTTGTGGGCGCGCAGGACCTCGCCCATCTGGCGCACCACCTCGCCCCGCTTGGGCGCCGGCACCGAGCGCCAGGCCTCGAAGGCCTGCTGCGAGGCGCGGATCACCTCTTCCAGCTGCTCGGGTCCGGCCAGCCGGACGCTGGCCAGCGTCTGGCCCGTGCTGGGGTCGGCGCAGCCCACCACCGCACCGGAGGTGGGGAGGGCCCGGCTGCCGATCCAGGCGCCCGAGCTGATTTCGTCGATGCCCAGGCGGGCGAGAAGGTCCTTCATGGCGGTCTCCGCTTCGAGGGGCCTTGCGCTAACGCGCCCTCCCCGGCGGCACCAAGCCGAGGCTCAGGCCGGGCCGCCTGCCGGCTCCTTCTTCACGACCTTGCCATCGACCATCACCCGGGGGCGGTCGTGCTGGCTGAGCGAGTAGGGCCGGCCTTCCAATCCGGGGTCGACCCGCCAGGCCTTTCCCTCCAGCTCCAGGTAGCCATCGGGGCCGATCCGGCCGGGAAGGCCACCGGCTCGCCAGCGCTGGTGCTCGTCCAAGCTCATCCCGAGGCGCTCGGCCTCGGCCACGGGCTCGCGCACGGGTGAAGGATGGCCGGCGCTGTCGGCCAGGGGCACGACCGGGGTCGGCTCTGGCCGACGCTCCAGCTCGTCGAGCCGCCCCCGCAGCTCGCTCAACTCCGCCTCCAGGCGACGGTTCCCCTCGGCCAGGGCCTGAAGCTCGTCCCTCAAGGCCAGGATCTCGGCCGGGCTGGCGTAGCCCCGGTCCTGAAGGACCTCGGCCACGATGGCCCGGACGCTTCCTTCCAGGACCCGGCCGGCCGGTCCGGAGAGCGCTGCGCTGACGATGTCGATGAGGGGCATGGTGCCTCCAGGATCAAGGGTTCAGGCCCGATGGCTCAGGCAGCCGATGGGCCGAAGGTGGCGATGGATCCGCTGGCCAATCGCCGAGGAGGAAGATCGGGCTGGTCGAGGTCCAGGCAGAAGATCCCCGGATGGGGCTTGCCCGTGTCGTCCAGCGAGCCCTCCGGGGAGGGAGGGAGGGAGGGATCGGCGTGGCCGGCCCAGCAGAGGTAGCGCCCGCTGGCGTCTACGATCGGGTGACTCTCGGCGAACTGCTCGAAGAAGTGCAGCAGGAACACCTGCTCGCGGGTGGGCCAGAAGGAGACCAGCTCTCGCTCCTGCGCCTCGCCGCTCGCGTCGAGCTCGACCCGGGTCCAGCGCGCGCAGCCTGCCTTGGCGTCCAGGCTGGCATAGACCAGCCGGTTTGGACGACACCAGAAGAAGGCCAGCAGCGGCCGGGTCGTCGCCGGCTGCACCTGCCCCGTCTCGATCTGGTAGATCCCGAAGCCCTCGTAGGGGGTCCCGTTCCCCTTTGGCGCGCTGGCGACGGCGAGATGCGCCCCGGTCCGGTCCGCCAGCAGGGCCAACAGGCCGCGCTGCGTTGCAAGGTGGCAGGGCTGCTCGCCGTCCAGATCCGACAGGCAGATGTGCGAGACCGCGCCCGGAGAGGCCGTGGCGAACACCACGCGAGGCGGGACGCTTCGGATCACCACCGGCGCGCAGAAGCTGCCCGGTCCAGCCGGGTAGGCGTGATCCTCACCGGTGCCCAGCACCGTCCGCCGCGCCAGTCGACCCGGTCTGCCCTCGCGCCCGCCGGAGTGCACCAGCACGCTGGTCGAGTCCGGCGCCCAGGTGAAGAACAGCGGGACTCCCTGGTCGACCAGTCGTCGGGTCCCCGTCCGAACCTCGATCACCGAGAGCTGCAGCTCCTCATCCTGCTGGCTGAGCAGGCCGATCCGCTGCCCGTCGGGGCTCCACGAGGCGTAGATCGGGTGCTCGTCCTCGCTGTCGAAGAGCGAGCGCTCCTCCACCCCGCCGACCTCGGCGATGAAGAGCTGCGCGGCCTTGCCACGCTCGCTGGCCCGAAAACCCATCAGCCACCGGCCGTCCGGCGACCAACAGGGCCAGGCCGTCGCGTCGGCCGCCGGCCCGCCAACGGCCTCCAGCCCGCCCGCCAGGTGCGACCAGGTCACCTGGACAGGGCCGGCCTCGTCCACCCCCACGGCGTACAGCTGCCTGTCGCGGCCCACGAACGCGATCCGCGGCAGTCCTGGGGTTCCCGTGGACATCAGCCGATCAAGCGCCAGACGAGCCACAGCTGCGCAGCCAGCGCCACCACCGGGATGACCATGGCCACCTTGGGCGAGGCACGCAGCGACAGAACCCCCGCCCGGTCCCGCTCCAGCTCCGCGTCGAGCTCCCGAGCGAGGCCCTCGGGGAGCGTGTCACCCTGCCCGCGCGCCGACCAGGCCAGGGCGATGGCGGCGTCGTGGTTGGCACCGAAGGAGGCCAGGGCCAGGCCCGAGCCGAGCAGCGCGTGCGGGACCAGGGTCCAAGGCCGGCCCGTCGCCACCATCAGGATCGCCCCGATCAACAGCAGGAGCCCCGCGGCGAGCAGGGGCACCCCCACCCAGCGAGCGCGGGTGCAGAACAAGGCCTGGTCGAGATCCTTCATCCCGCCTCCGCCGTCAGGGGAATCGAAGCCGAGAGCCCGAGCCCTTGGAAGATCAGCCGGATCCCATCGGTAGAGAGGCGCTCCACATCGGGGCGGATCCCCACCGCCGACTGGCCGGCCAGCCCATCGATGAAGGCCTTGAGGAGCTGGGCCACCGCGATGGAGTCGATCACGGCGAACTCGCCCATTCGCTGGCCCTCGTCGATGATGCGGGCGAGCTGCTCGACGAAGCGGTGGTGGACGGCCTGCACCTGGTCCCGGATCTCTTCGTCGCGGATGGCCATCTCGGTCATCAGCAGGAAGAAGCGGGGTGGAGACTTCAGACCGGCGAAGTAGTCCAGGTACTGACGCCCCAGGTCCAGCAGCTTGATGGTGGCCGGCCTGTCGTCGACCTCGGCCTTCTGCAGGAAGGAGAGGGTCACCCGCTGCTCTTCCTCGACCAGGGCATAGAAGAGGTCTCGCTTGCTGGGAAAGTAGAAGTACAGCGCCCCCTTCGAGAGGCGGGCCCGTCGGGCCACGTCCTGCATCCGCGCGGACATGTAGCCCTGCTCGATGAAGACTGCGCGCGCCGCCCGCATGATCTGCGCGCGCCGCTCGGCCTCGGGTTGGTGACGGGTCATGCCAGGCAACCTGCCACGGTGTCCGTCACCGGGCAAGCTGCCCCTCACAACAACCTCCCATCGCGTACCCCCTGACGCCCAACCTGCTACGATGCCTTCCCCACAGCCTGGAGCACTCGTGATCGGGCTCGTAATCGCCACCCACGGCCGCATCGCCTCGGCAGCGGCCGAGGCCGCCGAGATCGTCCTGGGCCCCCAGGACGCGCTCGCCACGGTCGACCTGCCCTCCAACGCCAGCGGAGACGACGCCTGGGGCCTGCTCCGCGACGCCGTCGCGGCCGCCGACCGCGGCCAGGGGGCCCTCATCCTGGTCGACATGCTCGGCGGAACCCCCAGCAACCTCGCCATGGCCCTCCTCGCCCGCGAGCGCATCGAGGTCCTGACCGGCGTCAACCTGCCGATGGTGCTCCGCGCCCTCCGACAGCGCGACACGCTCGCCCTCGCCGAGCTCGCCAACGACGTGGCCGCATACGGCCAACGCAACATCACGGTGGCGAGCGACTGGCTCCGCCCCACGACCAAGGAGGGAAGATGACCCGGGTAGAGGTCGAAGTGGTCAACGAGCTGGGCCTCCACCTGCGGGCCGCAGCCCGCTTCGTCGAGGAGGCCGGCCGCTGGCCCTGCCAGATCACGGTGTCCACGACCGGACCCGCCGTGGACGGCAAGAGCCTCCTCGCGCTCAGCTCGCTGCTGGCCCGCCGCGGGGCCACGCTGAACATCCTCTGCGACGGTCCCGACGCAGACGCCGCCGCCGCCGCGTTGCAGGCGCTGGTCGCCTCCGGCTTCCCGGCCACTGGCGGGCGGTGAGCCCGCGCACCTTGCGCGGAGTGGGCTGCGCCCCAGGTCGCGCCGCCGGGAGGGCCTGGCTCTTCCGCCCCCCGTCGCCGCGGACCGGGGCGCTGACGTCGCGCTTGGAGGCCTTGCGCCGCGAGCTGGTCGACGCCCGCCGGGCCTCGATCGGCGCCACCCCTGACGAGCTCGCCCACTACGAGGTCGTCCTGGCGTTGATCGACGACCCCGAGCTGAGCGGCCCGGCCCTGCGCCTGGAGCGCGCCGGCCTCCCCGTCCACGAGGCCATCGACGCCGCCTTCCAGCCCGCGATCGCCCGCCTGCTCGTCCACGGCGACCCCGAGCTCGCCGCCCGAGCCTCCGAGCTGCGCACCCTGCGGGATCGCCTCCTCGTCCGCTCCCCCCTCCCCCCACCGCTGGCGCGGCCGGTCATCCTCCTCGCCCGGGACCTCTCGGCCGACCAGCTCCTCGACTGGCTCGGCCCGAGCGGCCGGGGCCGGCTGAGGGCCCTGCTGCTGGAGCGCGGCGGTCCCCTCACCCACACCAGCATCCTGGCCCGCCAGCGGGGCCTGCCGGTCGTCGGAGGAGTGAACGGGCTGCTGGACGGCGTGGAGCCCGGCGAGAGCGTGCTCGTCGACGCCGACCGAGGCCTGGTCCTGGCCTCCCCCGGACCCGACGAGGCCCGCAGCTTCCGAGCGCATCGCGTCCTCGCCCCCCCCCGG
>ERZ761602.6601-NODE-6601-length-12845-cov-8.337451_pt1 | contig 12845 bp, 13 predicted proteins | sample MGYA00512165_ERZ761602 | MGnify/ENA primary metagenome ERZ761602 (study PRJEB28899, sample SAMN02445085) | bioreactor sludge metagenome | biome: EBPR sludge; isolation source: Thorneside wastewater treatment plant | place: Australia: Brisbane, Thorneside...
GATGCCGCCGGAGACGGGCTTGCCGTCGAGCGTCACGTGCTTCTCGTCGAGGTGCCAGCCGCGGGGCCGGGGGAAGAGGACGGCGGTCTTCTCGTTCAGCCGGTACTGCTTGCCGTTCTGCTCGAGGGTGATCGTGCGGCGGATGGCGTCCATCAGGTTCGCCTGGCCCTCGATCATGTTGTCCCAGGTGGGGCAGTTGGCGTCCTCGAAATCCGCCATGAAGGTGGAGGCGCCCGAGTTCAGCGCGTTGATCACCATCTTGCGGTCCGTCGGGCCCGTGATCTCGACGCGGCGGTCCTGGATGTCGGCGGGCTGGTCCGCGATCTTCCACTCGGCCTGGCGCACGGATTTCGTCTCCGGCAGGAAGTCCGGCAGCTGGCCGGCGTCGAAGGCCTTCTGGCGCGCCGCGCGGGCGGCGAGCAGCTCGTCGCGGCGGCCGCCGAACTGGCGCAGCAGCTTCGCGGCGAAGGCGAGCGCCTCCGGCGTGAGCACGCGGGCGTGCTCCTGCTTGAGGGGGCCGGTGATTTCCATCCCGGCGGGCAGGGTGATCTTCGTGTCCATGGGGTCCTCGGCAAGGCGGGATTGGGCGGGCGACGCCGTCATATTGCGCCGCAACATCCCAGTCTATTACGTCATGGGGGATAAGGTAATCGCCCGCCTTGGTAAAAGGTCTTATACTCCCGGTGACCTATGGACCGCTTCAAGGAATTGACCACCTTCGTCGAGGTCGCCCAGCGCGGCAGCCTGTCGGCGGCTGCGCGGGAAGAGGGCATCACGCCCGCGATGGTGGGCCGGCGCATCGACCAGCTCGAGGAGCGCCTGGGGGTCAAGCTCTTCAAGCGCTCCACGCGCAAGGTCACGCTCACGCCCGAGGGCGCCACCTTCTACGAGGACTGCCACCGCGTCCTCGCGGACCTGCGCTCCGCCGAGGATTCCCTCACCGCCGGCGCGAAGAGCGCCGCGGGCCGGCTCATCGTGACGGCGCCGACGGCCTTCGGCCGCCGCCACATCGCCCCGCACCTGGCCGGCTTCGTCGCCGCGCATCCGAACCTCAGTGTGCAACTGCACTTGTCGGAGCGGCTCGTGGATCTCAAGAACGAGCGCTTCGACCTCGCGATCCGCATCGCGGACCTCAAGAGCGCCGACCTCGTGGCCGTGCGGCTCGCGCGCAACCACCGGCTGCTCGTGGCCTCGCCCGGTTACCTCAAGCGCGCCGGGCGCCCGAAGGCCCTGGCCGATCTCGCGCGCCACAACTGCCTGGTGACGAGCACGGAGGACGGCACTTCCGACGGATGGCACTTCCAGGAGCGGGGCAAGCCCGTCGTCGTGAAGGTGGCCGGCAACCTCCAGTGCAACGACGGCGAGGTGCTCACCCGCTGGGCGCTCGCCGGCGAGGGCCTCGCGTTGAGGAGCGCCTGGGAAGTGAACGAGGAGGTGAAGCGCGGCCGCCTCGTCACCGTGCTCGACGAGTTCGCCGCGCCCGGCAACAACATCTACGCCGTGTTTCCCGAGCGGCGGCTGCTGCCGGCGAAGGTGCGATTCTTCATCGACCATCTCAAGCAGTCCTTCGGTGACCCGCCGTACTGGGAAGACGTGGCGAAGGCCGCCCGCTAGCGCCTGAGCTTCGCGAACTCGCGCGGCTCCCACTCCCGCATCCCCACGACGAGCCCCGTGCCCCGCCGCTTCGGCAGGGGTGAGGCGAGGCTTTCCTCGTGCAGCTCCGCGAAGCGCCGCCGGAGCCTCGCGAGCTCCTCGCGCATGCGCGCGATGGCGCCTTCCGTGAGCATGCCGTGGGTGAAGGATTCCACCTCGCCCTCGGCGGCGAAGCGGCTGTCCATGAAGTCCGAGAGCCAGTGCCGGCGGAAATGGGCGCGGATCGGCCCGTCGGGCCGCCATTCGAAATCCCGCGCGACGTTCAGGCGGATGCGATTGCCCGGCAGCAGGTCGATGAGCCGCAGGCGATCGAGCCGTGCGAGGTGGCGGACGACCTCCGCCTCCTTCAGGCGGTAGGCCGCGAGGATGTCCGCCATCGTCCAGTGGTTGAGCACGCAGGCGGCGACGACGAGCCGGTGGGGGTCGGAGACGATCTCGCGCTCCTGCGCCGGGGTGAGGGCGCGCACGCGCTCTCCCGTCGTCTCGGCCTCCTGGGCGAGCTCGGCCAGGGTGTAGCCCGCCAGGCGCGCCACCTGCACGATGCGCTCGAGGGAAAAGCGCCCCGAGGCGAACAGGCGCTTCACGCTGGATTCGGCGAGGCCGAGAGCCGGCGCGACGTCGCGATAGGCGAGGCCCTGCCGGCGAAGCAGGCGCTTGAGCGTGGCGACGAGGCGGTCCGTCTCGGTCATGGCGGAAGTATCGCTTTTCGCGACTTTCCGGGCAATTCCACGCGACTTCCCATGAAGAAGTTCCGCAGCGTGCGTCCGCGGCGCAGGCTTTGCCCACCGGCCGCTCCGGCCTTCCCTTCCTTCCCGCCATGTCCCGTGTCCTGCTCGCGTTCGTCGCCGCCGCCCTGCTGCTTCCGGGCTGCGCCGCCAACTTCCCCCGCCGCGAGGTCCGCCAGTCGGCCAGCGTCGTCGAATACCTCTACCCGAAGGCCGACGAGGCCCCGAAGCTCGAGCCGGGCATCGCGATCCTCAAGCCCCCCGTCAAGGTGGGCATCGCGTTCGTGCCCTCGGCCCCGCGGCCGGGCGCGCTGCCGGAGCCCGAGCGCGCGAAGCTCCTCGCCCGCATGAAGTCGTCCTTCGAGGGGCGGGACTTCATCGGGCGCATCGAGGTCATCCCGACCGCCTACCTGCGCCCCGGCGGCGGCTTCGACAACCTCGCGCAGGTGGCCCGGATGTTCGACGTCGACGTGGTCGCCCTGGTCTCCCACGACCAGGTGCGCTTCAACGACAGCAACGCGCTCGCCGTCCTGTACTGGACGCTCGTGGGCGCCTACGTGGTGAACGGCGACGAGTACGACATCCACACGATGATCGACGTGAGCGTCTTCGACGTGGCGAGCCGGCGCCTGCTGCTGCGCGCGCCGGGCACGAGTCGCGTGGGCGGCAGCGCGAACCTCGCCAACTACGGCGAGCGCACCCGCCTCGCGCAGGCGGACGGCTACGAGAAGGCCGTGGCCGAGGCGGTGCCGCGGCTGGATTCCGAGCTCGACGGGCTCAAGGCCCGCATCCGCGCCGCCGATCCGGGTGTGCGCGTCGAGAACCGCCCCGGCTACAAGGGCGGCAGCGCGTTCGATGCCGGCAGCCTCGCGTTCTTCGCGGCGCTGGCGGCCTTCGCGTGGATGCGCCGGCGCGGCGGATGAGCGCGCGCCTTGCATCGCCCGGGGTCGTCTCCTATCTTGCCGGGGCGCGGATCGCGCCGGTCCTCGCCGCCGCCGTGATCGCCGCCGTGCTGTTGCCGGACGCCCTGGCCCAGCGACTCGAATGGCAGCGTGTCCCGCTTCTCGCCGGCGAGGCCTGGCGGCTCTGGACCGCACCTTTCACGCACCACGGCACGGCCCATGCGGCGGCGAACGCGATCGCCCTCCTCGTGACGGGCGCACTGGCCGAGCGGGCCGCGGGGCCGGGCCGGGTGGCGGCCGTCCTCGCGATCGCGGCGCTCGCCTCGGGACTCGGGCAGCTCGCCTTCATGCCGGCGATGGAATCGTGCCGGGGCGCCTCGTCCCTCGCGTGGGCGCTCGCCGGACTCGCGCTGTGGGCCGGGCCGGCGGGCGGACTTCCCTTCGTGCGATGGGCTCTCGCGGGCCTCGCGGTCGTGAAATTCTGGCTGGAGATGACCGGCGCGCCCGGCGCGACGCTGCCCGAGGGCGTCGCCGTCGCCTGGGCGGGGCACGCGGCGGGCTTCGCCTGCGGCATCGCGCTCGCACCCGCTTCGCCCGCCACGCGATCGGCCTAGCGGAACTCCTTCACCACGTGCTGCTGGCGCCGGCTCACGGCGAGGCGCTCGCCCGTGGCGCGGATCACCGCCTCCCAGCCCGATTCGCTCTCGCCCCCCGCCCGCTCGAAGGCCGCGACGGCCGCGCGGGCCACGAGGCAGTTGCGGTGGATGCGCAGGAAGAGGCTGCCGAACTCCTCCTCGAGCTTCGTGAGGGACTCCTCCACGAGGAACTCGCGGGCGGCCGTGCGCACCGTCACGTACTTGAGCTCGGCCCGCAGGTAGAGGATGTCCGCCACGGGCACCAGCGTGACCCGGCCCCGCTCGGGGACCGAGAGGTGGCGGCGGGGCTGGTTGGCGGCGGCCTCGAGCGCCGCGCGGCCCGGGTGCGCCGCCCTGGCCTTGCGCAGCGCGGCGAGCAGCCGCTCGGCCCGGATCGGCTTGAGCAGGTAGTCGATCGCGTTCACGTCGAAGGCCTTGAGGGCGTAGGCGTCGAAGGCCGTGGTGAAGATGATGGCGGGGGGCGATTCGAGCCCGCTCATGTGCCGGGCCGCCTCCAGCCCGTCCATGTCGGGCATGCGGATGTCGAGCAGGACGATGTCCACGCGCTCCCGGGCGAGGGCCTCGAGCGCCTCGCGGCCGTTCCTCGCCTCGTCGGCGATGACCAGCGGGAAGTCCGCCCGGCAGTCGTCCAGCAGGTCCCTCAGGCGCGATCGGGCCGGCGCCTCGTCGTCGACGAGGAGCAGGCGGGGAACGGCCGGGTCGGCGAAGGTCATGACGCGGGCACGTAGGGCAGGCGGATGTGGACCTCGAAGCGCCCGCCCTCGTGGCGGGTGCGCATGCTGGCCTCGGCATCGTAGTGCAGTTGCAGCCGCTCGCGGATGTTGGCGAGGGCCATGCGGTTGCCGGCATGGGGTTCGCCCCCGGCCTTCACGGGATTGGCGAGCCGGATCGCCACCTGGTCGCCGTCCCGCCGCGCCTCGATCTGCATTTCCCCGCCGCCTTCGAGGGGCTCGATCCCGTGGTAGACGGCGTTCTCGACGAGGGGCTGGACGATGAGGGCGGGCACCAGCGCGTCCGCGGGCATGTCCTCGAGCTTCCACGCGACGCGCAGCCGGTCGCCGAGGCGAAGCTGCTCGATGGCGAGGTACTGGCGGGCGATGTCGATCTCCCGCGCCATGGGCTGGAGCGCCCGCTCGTCGGCCATGAGCACGCGGAAGAGGTCCGCCAGGTCCTCCAGCGCCCGCTCGGCCCGCTTGGGCTCGGATCGGATGAGCGAGAGGGCGGCGTTGATGCTGTTGAACAGGAAATGGGGGCGGATGCGGGCCTGCAGGGCCTGGATGCGGGCCTCGGCGATGGCCGGGGCGAGCGCGCGCGATCGCAGGTCCAGGTAGGCGAGGCTCGCCCCGGTGGCGAGGAGCACGAGCAGGGCGAGGCGGACGAATTCCGCGCCGAGCGGGGCGGCGAACGCATCCTCGAGCACCCGGGCCCAGGCGGCGGCGAGCCCCACGGCGACCGCCGCGATCAAGGCCACGGAAGCGGCGTAGCCGAGCCGGTCCAGCACCCGCCGTCCCGCGCACGCGAGGGCGAGCACCATCACCAGCACGGGCTCGACGTAGGCCACGGCCGTGAGGAAGCGCGGGCCCAAGTCGTCCAGCCCACGGGCCTGGACCGCCGCGCCGGCCAGGGCGAGGAGATTCACGAGGACCAGCACGCGCAGCATCACGCCGAGGTTGCAGAAGTTCGGCAGCCGGATGCGCGAACCCGTCTGATTTATACTCGTCACGCAGCCATTCTTCCCGACGCCGCCGACTCCATGCAACCCGAAGATCCGAAATCCGGCGGCGCAAAGCCCGCCGGCGCCTGGTCGGGGCGCTTCGCCGAGCCCTTCGACGAGCTCACGCAGCGCTACACCGCCTCCGTCTCCTTCGACCGCCGCCTCGCCGAGCACGACATCGCCGGCTCGCTGGCCCACGCCCGCATGCTCTCGCGCTGCGGCATCCTGCCGGCCGCGGACCTCGAGGCCATCGAGCGCGGCATGGCCCAGGTGGCCGCGGAGATCCGGGAAGGCCGCTTCGCCTGGTCCCTCGCGCGCGAGGACGTGCACCTGAACATCGAGGCCCGGCTCACGGAGATCGTGGGCGACGCCGGCAAGCGGCTGCACACCGCCCGCTCCCGCAACGACCAGGTGGCCACTGACATCCGCCTGTGGCTGCGGGCCGAGATCGACGGGATCGCCGCGCTCCTGAAGCGCGTGCGCGCCCGGCTGGTGGACATGGCCGAGGCCCACGCGGGCACCGTGATGCCCGGCTTCACGCACCTGCAGGTGGCCCAGCCCGTCACCTTCGGCCACCACCTGCTCGCCTACTTCGAGATGTTCACCCGCGATGCCGAGCGCCTGGCCGATTGCCGCCGCCGCGTGAACCGGCTGCCGCTGGGCTCGGCGGCGCTCGCCGGCACGGGCTTCCCGATCGACCGGGAATCGGTTGCGCGCGAGCTCGGCTTCGAATCGGTGTGCGAGAACTCCCTGGACGCGGTCTCGGACCGGGACTTCGCCATCGAATTCCTGGCGGCCGCGGCCCTCGTGATGGCGCACGTCTCCCGGCTGTCGGAGGAGCTCGTCCTCTGGATGAACCCCCGCTTCGGCTTCGTGGACATCGCCGACCGCTTCTGCACGGGCTCGTCGATCATGCCCCAGAAGAAGAACCCGGACGTGCCCGAGCTCATGCGCGGCAAGACCGGCCGGGTCTACGGCTCGCTCGTCGCCCTGCTCACCCTGGTGAAGGCCCAGCCCCTGGCCTACAACAAGGACAACCAGGAGGACAAGGAGCCGCTCTTCGACGCCGCCGACACGCTGGCCGACACGCTCACGATCCTGGCGGAGCTGCTGGGCGGCGTCACGCCCCGGCCGGAGCGCATGCGCGCCGCGCTCGCCGAGGGCTTCGCCACCGCCACGGACCTCGCCGACTACCTGGTGAGGAAGGGCGTCGCCTTCCGGGACGCCCACGAGATCGTGGCGCGCGCCGTGAAGGAGGCCGAGATCGCCGGCGTGGACCTCGCGGCGCTGTCGGTCGAGCGGCTGCGGGCCTTCTCGCCGCTGGTGGATCCGGACGTCTTCGAGGTGCTCACGCCCGAAGGCTCGGCGGCCTCCCGCCGGCACATCGGCGGCACGGCGCCGGAGGCGGTGCGCGCCGCGGTCGTTCGCGCGCGGGCGCGGCTCTAGCGTCCTTTTCGGCGGCGAGCCCCGCGCCGCCGGCCGGCTTCAGCCCGTCTCGTCACGCCGCGCCTCGTAGAGGCGGCAGATCCGGCGCGTCTCCGGGCCCGAGAGCCGGTCGCCCATCAGCCCGCACCGGGCGATGCGCTGGGACAGGCGCTGGGCGTGGGCGCAATCCGAGCACTCGCCGAACATCGGGCCCTCGTTGTCGTCCTGGAGCGTCGCGAGCGCCTCGCGCAGGGCGGAGGTCGCGTTGCGGATGCGGTTGGGGCTGATGTTGCGGGTGGCGTTCTGCCAGGCGAGGGTCGGCTGGGATTCGTAGAGGAACTGCTCGCCCGAGTTCGACAGGCGCAGGCGCACCACCCGGCGGTCCACGTCGTCCTGGTAGCGCTCGATGAGGCCGCGCCGGTCGAGCAGCAGCAGCGTCTGGGACACCGTGCCCTTGGTGAGCCCCAGGTAGGCCGCGAGCGCCTGCGGCGTGTTGGAATAGCGGTTGGCCTTGGCGAGGTAGACGAGCGCCTGGACGTGGACCGGCTGCAGGTTCTCGTCGGTGCCGGCCTTGCGCAGCTCCGCGCGCATGAGGTTCGCGAGCCGCTCCACGAGCTCCAGCAGCACCAGCGGATTCTTGTCGAGCACCCCGGAAACCCTCCGCGCGCACCCCGCGACGCCCGATTAGTATCGGGTCGATACGGAAAAGTCAAGGATTTGCGAACCCGCCTTTTCGTATCGAGTCGATACCTTGGCGCCGGAAGGCCCGTTTCGCGGCGGTTTTCAGCCGAAGTCGAGGGTGCCGCCGCCCTGCGCGGCGGCCAGGCGCGCGAGCGCGGCGAAGAGCGCCTCGCCCGAGCGGGTGTCGCGCCACGCGCCGGCCTCGTGGCGGAAGTGGAAGCCGCCCGAGCGGGCCGCCACCCAGATCTCCCGGGCGGGCGCCTGGCGGTTCACGATGATGCGGGTGCCGTCGGGGCAGCCGAGCGTGAGCACGCCGCCCTCGAGGTCGGCGTCGACGTCGCCGCCGGCTTCGGCGGCGGACTCGATGCGGGCGAGGATCGCGTCGGCTTCGCGGTGGAATTCGCTCTCTTGCATGGTCGGGCGGGGCGGGTCCGTGTGCTACATTTCAGGCCTTCCGATGATACGCGCCATCGCCTGCCTCGCCATCGCCCTCGCGCTCTGCGCGTGCGGGCAGAAGGGCCCCCTCAAGCCGCCCGCCCCGCCGGCGCCGGCCCCGGCGGCCCCGTGAGCGCGCTCGCCCGCGTGGACGGGCGCCTCCGGCTCGAGGGCGTCGCGCTCGCCGACGTGGCCGAGCGGTTCGGAACCCCCTGCTACGTCTATTCGCGCGCGGCCATCGAGGCGGGCTGGCGCGCCTTCGACGACGCCCTCGCCGGCTCGCCGCACCTCGTGTGCTACGCCGTCAAGGCGAACGCCAACCTCGCCGTGCTGGGCGTGCTCGCCCGGCTGGGCTCCGGCTTCGACATCGTCTCCGGCGGCGAGCTCGCCCGCGTGCTCGCGGCGGGGGGCGAGGCCTCCCGCGTCGTCTTCTCCGGCGTGGGCAAGAGCGAGGCCGAGATCCGCACGGCCCTCGCGGCGGGTATCAAGTGCTTCAACGCCGAGAGCGAGCCGGAGCTCGAGCGCATCGACGCCGTCGCCCGCGCCCTCGGGCGGCGCGCGCCCGTGTCGCTGCGCGTGAACCCGGACGTCGACGCGGGCACCCACCCCTACATCTCCACCGGCCTCAAGGGCAACAAGTTCGGCATTCCCCACGAGCGGGCGCTCGAGGCCTACGCCCTCGCCGCGCGCCTGCCGAACCTCGAGGTCGTGGGCATCGACTGCCACATCGGCTCCCAGATCCTCGACACCGCGCCGCTCGCCGACGCGATGGAGCGCGTGCTCGATCTCATCGACGCGCTGGCCGCCCGCGGCATCCGCCTGCGCCACGCCGACCTGGGCGGGGGCCTGGGGATCGCCTACCGCGAGGGCGAGCGCGCGCCCGACGCCGGCGCCTGGTCCCGCGCGGTCGCCGCCCGCCTCGCGGGCCGGGGACTGGAGATCGTCCTCGAGCCGGGCCGCGCGGTGGTGGGCAACGCCGGGGTCCTGCTCGCGCGGGTCGAGTACCTCAAGACGGACAAGGAGAAGCGCTTCGCCATCGTGGACGCCTCGATGAGCGAGCTGCTGCGCCCCGCCCTCTACGAGGCGTGGCACGAGATCGTGCCGGCGGGCCCGGAGAGCGCGCCGGTCGCCGAGTACGACGTGGTGGGCCCCGTGTGCGAATCCTCGGACGTGCTCGGCACGGGCCGCACGCTCGGCGTCTCGCCCGGCGACGTGCTCGCGATCCTGTCGGCCGGCGCCTACGGCATGGCGATGAGCTCCAACTACAACGCGCGACCCCGCCCGTGCGAGGTGATGGTGGACGGCGCGAAGGCCGTGCTCGTGCGCGAGCGCGAGCGCGTCGAATCGCTCTACGCGCTCGAGCGCACGCTCGACGCCGCGACCTGACGCGCGAAACGCGCGATGCGGGCCGCATTGGTATCGATTCGATACCGATTGGCCGCCAGTTCGATCAAATAAGCGCCCTTGACAGCGACCCGAACCGCGGTCCAGCGGATTTTTTCGCATAGAATCCGCCACACCAAGCAGGTGCGGCGCGGCTTTCGCGGCGCAACTGATAAGAGCCACCAGGCTTCCGTTCGATCCAGAAACCCGATCGCTTGGTAGTGGCGGGAATCGCAAACCGGCCCTCGGGCCGTCCGCCGCGAGAGAAACTTCGGTCAACAATCGAAAGGAGTACGACGATGGCAACCGCGAAGAAGAAACCCGCCGCCAAGAAGGCGACGAAGAAGGCCGCCAAGAAGCCCGCCGCCAAGAAGAAGGCCGTCAAGAAGCCGGCCGCCAAGAAGGCGAAGAAGCCCGCCGCGAAGAAGAAGGTCGCGAAGAAGAAGGTCGCCAAGAAGGCGACGAAGAAGGCCGCGAAGAAGAAGGCGAAGAAGCCGGCTGCGAAGAAGGCCAAGAAGAAGCCAGCGAAAAAGCCGGCCAAGAAGTCGAAGAAGCCTGCCGCGGCGAAGCCGGCGGCTGCCGCGAAGCCCATGGCTCCGGCGGTCACCCCGGTCATCACGCCGCTCATCAAGCCGATGTCCTGACCGGAAGCGCCGCTTCCGGGCCGATCGGCCTAAAGCCCGAAACCGAGGCACCGCCTGTCCTGACCGGCCGGGCGGTGCCTCGACAACGGGTTTTTCCTTCCCCTCCCCGCCGCACCCCGCGCCCGTCCGGGCCGGTTCCCCTTCCCGTCTATCGCCGCAATCGCCAGGCCGCCCGCTCGCGGTAGCCGCCCTTTTCGCGCGCCGATTCCACCAGGCTGAAGGCCTCGACCCGCCACGAAACCGCGTCGATGTCACGCCGGCCGGGCGGCTTCGCGATCCGCCGGGCGAGCGTGAGGTGGGGCGCGAAGGGCCGGCGCTCGAGGTCGAAACCCGCTTCCCGAAGGCGCGCGTCGATCTGCGCCTGCAGCGACGCGAGCGCCGGCGGCACCGACGCGCAGCCGGCCCAGGCCACGCCCGTCTTCGAAAAGGCGCCGAGGCGTTCGAGCGTGAGTTCGAAGGCCGGTGCATCGATGCCCCCCACCGCCACCGGGATGCGCGCCTCCCGGACGGGATCGACTTCGCCGAGGAAGGCGAGGGTGAGGTGCAGGTTCGCCGCGGGCACGGCGCGGCCTCCGGTCTCGTCCGCCACGCGCCGGGCGAGGGCGCCGAGCGCCTCGCGGGCGGGACCGGGGGGCCACAGCGCGAGGAAGAGCCGCGCCACCGCTAGAGCAGGAAGACCGTCGCGAGGCCCAGGAAGATGAAGAAGCCCATGCTGTCGGTCACGAACGTGAGGAACACGCTCGATCCCACGGCCGGGTCGCGGCCGAAGCGCTCCATCGTGAGGGGGATGAAGATGCCCGCGAGCGAGGCGACCAGCAGGTTGAGCATCATGGCGAGGGCCATCACGCCGCCCAGGGCGGGATTGGCGTAGAGGAGCCAGGCGACGACGCCCAGCACGCCGCCCCAGAGCAGGCCGTTCACGAGGCTGATGCCCAGCTCCTTGGCGAGCAGGCGCCGGGCATTGGCCGCGCTCACCTGGTCCAGCGCGAGGGAGCGCACGATGAGCGTGGTGGTCTGGTTGGCGGAGTTGCCGCCGATCCCCGCCACGATCGGCATGAGGGCCGCGAGGGCCGCCAGCTTCTCGATGGATCCCTCGAAGGCGCCCACCACGCGCGAGGCGAAGAACGCGGTGCACAGGTTGACGGCGAGCCAGGGCCCGCGGTTCTTGGCCGAGGACCAGACCGACGAGAAGAGATCCTCTTCCTCCCGCAGGCCGGCCTGGGCGAGCTGCTGGGCCTCCTGCCGCTCGCGCACGAAGTCGAGCACCGCGTCCACCGTGATGCGCGCGATCACCCGCCCGTCGGCCGAGACGACGGGCGCGCTCACCAGGTCGTAGCGGTCGAAGGCCTGCGCGGCCTCGTCGGCCTCCTGGTCCGGCGAGAAGGTGACGGCCTCGCGCTCGATGAGCCCCGCCACGGACCGGTCGGGGTCCGCGACGAGCAGGCGCTTCAGGGGCAGGACGCCCTGCAGGTGGTCGGCACGGTCCACGACGAAGAGCGCGTCCGTGTGGCCGGGCAGCTCGTCGTAGCGGCGCAGGTAGCGAAGCGCGGCCTCGACGCTCACGTCGTCGCGGATGCTCACCACCTCGAAATCCATGAGGGCGCCCACGCTGCCCTCCGGGTACGACAGCGCCGACTGGAGCTGCGCCCGCTCCTCGACGTCCTGGGACTCGATGATGTCCTGGACGACCTCCTCGGGAAGGTCCGGCGCGAGGTCCGCGATCTCGTCGGCGTCGAGGGCCTGGGCGGCCGCGACGATCTCGGCCGAATCCATGTCCGCGAGCAGCGTCTCGCGGACGGCGTCCGAGACTTCGAGCAGGATCTCGCCGTCGCGGTCCGTGCGCACCAGGCCCCAGACCACGAGGCGGTCCTCGAGGGGCAGGCCCTCCAGGATGGTGGCGACGTCCGCCGCGTGCAGTCCCTCGAGGCGCTTCTGCAGCTCCGCCAGGTGCTGGCGGTGCACGAGGCTCTCGGCCACGGCGCCGCGCGGGTCGTCCTCCGCCGAGCGGTGCACGAGCTCCTCCACCACGCGGTGCTTCGCGAGGAGTTTCGACACGGCGTCGAGATGCTCCTGGGGCGTCAGGGAGCGGGGCGGTTCGGCGTTTCGGGACACGGGAGGCGGCCGGCGGGGGGTCGCCCATTCTAGTCCGGGCGGGCCGCCTTCCGCGACGGAAATCGCCGCGGGACGCCCGTCAGGGCACCTCGGACGAAGGCATGCGCGCGAGCAGGATGCGCGTCTTCTTCTCGAGCCACGGGGCTTGGCGGTTGCGGTCGTAGAAGCGCGGGTTCGGGACCATCGCGGCAAGGCGCGCGGCCTGCTCCGGCGTGAGCGAGGCCGCCCCGGTGCCGAAGTAGTGGCGCGCCGCCGCCTCGGCGCCGAAGACGCCCTCGCCCCACTCGATCACGTTGAGGTAGAGCTCGAGGATGCGGCGCTTGTCGAGCACGGCCTCGAGCATCACGGTGGCCACGGCCTCCTGCGCCTTGCGCCACGGGGTGCGCGAGCCCGTCGTGAAGAGGTTCTTCGCGAGCTGCTGGGAGATCGTCGAGCCGCCGGCCACCACCTTGCCGCGCTGCTGGTTCTTCTCCCAGGCCTTCTGCATCGCCTCCCAGTCGAAGCCCTCGTGGTCG
>ERZ761602.6605-NODE-6605-length-12842-cov-37.735982_pt1 | contig 12842 bp, 7 predicted proteins | sample MGYA00512165_ERZ761602 | MGnify/ENA primary metagenome ERZ761602 (study PRJEB28899, sample SAMN02445085) | bioreactor sludge metagenome | biome: EBPR sludge; isolation source: Thorneside wastewater treatment plant | place: Australia: Brisbane, Thorneside...
CGCCGGGGCGCCCGGCCTCGCGCACGTCCCCGGGACGCGGGACGAAGACGAGTCCCTTGAGCCGGGGCAGCAGTTCGGTGTCGTCCTGGGCGTCGGCATCGGGTTCGGGGGCCTCCTCGCGGACCTCCCCCTGGCGGCTGGGCGGGGGTGTGCGCGGGGCGACGCGCTCGAAGTCCTGGGCTTGGGCGGCTACGCCGCCGTAAAAGGTGAAAAGCAGGAGGGCGGCGAAGCCGCCGTGAAAGGTGCGAAAGTGAAAGGTAAAAGGTCGGAGAAAGGAGCGGGACTTTTCAAGGCCCGTTTGGGTTGAAGGGGACTTGGAAAGTCCTCCTCCGTTGCGCTGCTCCATCGCTTCTCTCATTCCGGTTCCCGGATTCCTGGCGGCATCGAACAGCGGCGTGGTAGGGACGCCTGGCTCAGGCGTCCGCCGCAAGGTCGCGCAAGGCATCGATGGCGGACGCCTGAGCCAGGCGTCCCTACCGTGCGTTGAATCGAATGCCATTCCTTGTTCCATCGAAAACATGCTTGGGCGATAAGGCGGGTCATGGATTTTTTTCCAGAGCTTTATAAAGCTTGGATTTTTCATAGGACTTTTTCTCCAAGACGCAGTCATCCACAATCCTATGGACTATTTTGATCATTTCTTTGTTGAAAATACCGCCACTATTTGGTTTTCCGCCATGACCAGACAGAATCTCACCTTCGACATTTAATATCAAATAGGCATAGTTTGAAAGGCCAATGCCATTTTTTTGATCATACTTATAAAAGATACCATCCTTACTGTCCCAGCCAACGTCCCCCCAGACCTGCTTATCGTGATGGCCGGAAGCGATAGTCGTGTATTCACTTTGCCACTCCTTTTTCTCTGAGCAGGGATTCGCGTGATGGCCCAGCTTATAGACTCTCTTATGTGATGAGAAACTGGTTTGATTGATAGCCTTGATTCGCTGGGATATCGGAAATATGGTTTCTACGGCGCCGTCGGTTTTTGAAGACAAGGAGATCATAGCGGGGGGGATGTCGGCGGGCCAATGGTACAAAGCCATCTTCAACTTCCTGGCACGCAAGGAATCAGAAGCCGGATTGACCATGATGGCCAAGTCCGCCAACAATTGATTCCTGCCTGATTCCATGAGTTTCCTTTCCTTGTCTGTGGCATTTTTACTCGTTTGAGTGCCATCCGTGGGTTCCTCTCTGATGGTGTTCCTGTTTGATCCAGATCCCTGCCTCCAGTACGCGTAGTAGGATACGAGGGACGGCCCCATCACCCTCTCGACGATCCTCCCGCCGAATGAATGCCCCACCAGGATCATGCGTCTTTTTTGATCAAGGCAGGCTCGACGGATTTCCCAGAGGTCGGCGGTAAGGGTGACATCCCCTACATTGTCAGCGACTCTTTCACGGTTGGCATAGCGGGCAAAGACCGCAGGCGCGGCCAGTGCGCCCACGATGGGAACCGATTCATCCACAGAGGCTCCTCTCCACCCGATATAAATTCCGGTGGGCTTTTGCTTATTAAAAGTTTTCTCCTTGATAAACTTGTTGAAGTATCTCAAATCCGGGCTGGATTCCCTTGCATCATTTCGCCAGCCATGGATGAACACGATGACCGGCCCCATGTTTCCGTCATTCAGAACGGCTTCGCAGGCCTTATTTAGCTGGATTCTCTCCCACGCATCACCGCGGTCGTCGTACTCGATGACATGAAGATGCGGAGAATAGACATCTGGTTTTTTGTCCGCAGGTTGGATGGCAAATTCATCAGCGTCTCTTTTATCATAATCCACCCAATGGGATCGGTGAGCCGTGCAGGAAACCAAAAAAAGCAGTGCCGAAATAGTAAGTAAAACCTGATTCATGGGATTATTTTTTATCTTTTCCTGCATCCCCCTTATTTTCAGCTTTGTCCTTCGCTTCTTGTGCTTTAACGGCGGCTTCGCGTTCCAGCAAGGCCACCCCCTTGTGCAGGAATCCCACCTCCCAATAATTTTTAAGATCGGTGAATCCCTCTTGCAGAGTATACAAGTCAGTTCCTTTCAATGATTCTTTTCTGATTTTTGTCTTGATGGTGACTTTTTCCGCTTCCATCACGGAAACAATGGCGCGTAGAGAGGAGTCCTGGAGATAGGCGGAGTCAATCGAGTCGTCCATGGAGGTGGCGCCCGCCCCGATGGCGGACAATACGCTTATCGTTTGAGCTCCGGGGTTGGTGGCCGTGGCAACATGGGCACCGACATTGATGAGCTTGCTGGTCATTTTGGCGTGACCTCGGTACCTTCGCAGATGTTCCATGGCGTAGGCATGCTCCTCGTCAATAATGGCCATTAATTCGAACAAAATTTCGTTCCGCACCTCTTTTTTTCTGTCGGAACTGCCTGCGTTTTGGTAAGCGTCCAGATAATACCGTTTGTGTGGATTCGTTTGACTCGGTCTTTTGACTTCATCGTAGCTGTAGGCGTAGGCCGTATCCACTTTGATCCTGGCATTTTGCGCCGAGGGATTGCCGATCACGAATCCCTGTTTTTGAGTGAATATCCCATTGCTGCATGAAGCCAACGCTATGGATGCGGCAATGATCGCGGCTTGAATTGTCTGTTTCATTTGATTTTGCGATGGCACCGTTCCCCTGCTTTCATTCTTCACTCCTCTACTTCTCCTGAGTGCAACGAAGAAATCACCCCCTTATACTCCCGCGTCTCATACTCCACTTTGCCCTTGCCTTCGTCCTCCTCCTCGTCGTCCTCGTCCTGGAAGAAGCCGAAGGGCCTTGCCCGGTCGGGGCTGCCGGACAGGTCGAGGGCGTGGCGGTTTTCGGGGATCGTGGTGGTGGCGGCGCTCACGGTCAGGGTTCCGTCCACGAAGGTGATCGCGTAGTTGCCCGAGATCAGGCCCGAGGACGTGATGGCGTAGGCTCCGGGCAGGGAGGCCGGAGTCGCGGCGGTGCCGAAGCCCAGGACACCGGCAAGGTCGCCGGGGCCTTCTCCAAGGATGAAGCCGTCGAATGACGCCGTGAAGGCCGGGTTGGGCTGGCCCTCCTCGCGGCTGGCGTCGTCGGCGGTGATGGTGAGGGATTTGGGCGTGATGTCGGCTGACAACCCTGCCGGATCGCCCGCCAGCGTGTAGTTGCCCGCGTCGGCTCCGCCGATGGTGAAGCCGCTCGCGGTCACGGCGATGCCGATTCCGGCGTTCACGTCGGCGAAGGTGCCGCTGCCGCCCGTGAAGGTCACCGTGTCGCCGGACACGAGACCGTCCAAGGCGGCTCCGCTGAGGTCGAACGTGGCGCTGGTGTTGCCGTCGTAGATTTTGTTGGTGGCGGTGACTCCGGTGAGGGTCAGCGATTTGGGCGTGATATTCGCAAGCAGTCCGGTGGGTTGGGCGGAAAGGCTGTAGTTGCCAGCTGCCGCTCCGGTCAGGGTGTAGCCGGTCGCGGTGACGGTGATCCCATTGCCCACGTTGGCGCTGGCGAAGGTACCGCTGCCCGCTCCGATGATGACGGTATCGCTGCCCACGATGCCCACGAGGTTGCCACCCGCGAGGGTCGCGCTGGTGGTGCCGTCGTAGATTTTGTTGCTGGCAGTGACTCCAGTGATCGTCAGGGCCTTCGGCGTGATGTTCGCGGTGATGCCGCTGGGCTGGGCGGAAAGACTGTAGTTGCCTGCCGCCGCTCCGGTCAGGGTGTAGCCGCTTGCGGTGACGGTGATCCCGTTGGCGACGTTGGCCGTGGCGAAGGTGCCCGTGCCCGCTCCGATCTGCACCACGTCGCTGCCGACGATGCCAGTGAGAGTTCCACCTGCGAGCGTCGCGCTGGTGTTGCCGTCGTAGATTTTGTTCCCAGCGGTGACACCAGTGATCGTCAGGGCCTTCGGTGTGATGTTCGCCGCGAGGCCGCTGGGTTGGGCCAAGAGGCTGTAGTTTCCGGCGGCGGCTCCGGTCAGGGTGTAGCCGGTCGCGGTCACGGTGATGCCATTGCCGACGTTGGCCGTGGCGAAGGTGCCGGTTCCTGCGCCGAGGGTCACGGCATCGCTGCCCACGATGCCGACGAGGCTGCCGCCGCTGAGCGTGGCCGTGGTGTTGCCGTCGTAGATTTTGTTGTTGGCGGTGACCCCGGTGATCGTCAGGGCTTTCGGCGTGATGTTGGCGAAGATGCCGATGGGCTGTCCGGCGAGGCTGTAGTTCCCGGCGGCGGCTCCGGTGAGGGTGTAGCCGGTCGCGGTCACGGCGATCCCGTTGGCGACGTTGGCGGTGGCGAAGGTGCCCGTTCCCGCTCCGATCTGCACGGAGTCGCTGCCCACGATGCCCACGAGGTTGCCGCCAGCGAGGGTCGCGGTGGTGTTGCCGTCGTAGGTTTTGTTGTTGGCGGTGACGCCGGTGATCGTCAGGGACTTCGGCGTGATGTTGGCGAAGATGCCGCTCGGTTGGGCGGTGAGGCTGTAGTTCCCGGCGGCGGTTCCGGTGAGGGTGTAGCCAGTCGCGGTCACGGCGATGCCATTGCCGACGTTGGCCGTGGCGAAGGTGCCCGTGCCCGCTCCGATCTGCACGGAGTCGCTGCCCACGATGCCCACGAGGCTGCCTCCGGTGAGGGTGGCGCTGGTGTTGCCGTCGTAGATCTTGTTGTTGGCGGTGACGCCGGTGATGGTGAGGGCTTTCGGCGTGATGTTGGCGGTGATGCCGCTGGGTTGGGCGGTGAGACTGTAGTTGCCAGCGGCGGCTCCGGTGAGGGTGTAGCCGGTTGCGGTGACGATGATGCCGTTGCCGGCGTTGGCCGTGGCGAAGGTGCCCGTTCCCGCTCCGATCTGCACGGAGTCGCTGCCGACGATGCCCACGAGGTTGCCGCCGCTGAGCGTGGCCGTGGTGTTGCCGTCGTAGATCTTGTTGTCCGCGGTGACACCGGTGATGGTGAGGGCCTTCGGGGTCACGGTGATGCCGCCGCCGGAGGTGAAGGTGCCGAAGCTGTAGCCCGCCGTGTTGGCGAGGGTGCCTTGGGAAATGGTGACGGTGTAGGGCGATCCCGACACCTGGGCATTGGCGGCGGCTCCGCCGGAGGCGAGCACCGGGGCACCGGTCAGGCCGATGTTGGCGAAGGTGTCCTGGGTGAAGGCACCGTGCGAGGCGTCCACGAAGCCGCTCACGGTGTAGTGGGTGCCCGCCACCGGCGTGGGGAAGGTGTAGGCGGTGCCGTATTCCTTGCTGGCGGACAGGGTTGCCTGCACCGTCAAAGAGGGTGTGGCGGCGAAGATATAACGGTTGCCGGTTTCGGTGACCGAGGCGGGCGGATGCGAGGTGATGGTGCGACCGTAGAGGGCCTGCTGTCCGCTGACCAGTCCACCGTAGAGGTTGCCGCCGGGGGAGTTGGAATAGATCAGCCAGCGACCGTTGGGAGCGGACACCGCGTTGGCTCCGGTGAAGTTGGCGAAAGTGCCCGGCGTGGAGAGGACCACGGCGTCGCCGGTGGCGTTGGATGTGACCACCGCGTCGTGTTCGAGCTGGATGCCGTGGTTATCGCTGCCGCTGCCCCCGATCCCGGTGATGGAAACCGCGCCCGAATCGCCGCGCACCGCCGTGTTGGTCCCGAGCAGATAGACGCCGATGTTGTTGCCGGTGCCCGCGCCCCCGGTACCGTGCAGAGTCACGGTGGCCGCGTCCGCTCCCGTGCCCGTCGATTCCACCACCGCTCCGCCGTTGAGATAGATGCCGCGGTTGCCGACGCCGGTACCATCGCCGCCCACGCCGGTGATAGAGAGGTTGCCCGCCTCGCTGCGCACCGCCGTGTTGGTCTCCCATAGATAGACGCCGTAGTTGGAGTTGGTGCCTGAGCCGCCGGTGCCGTGCAAGGTCACGGTGGCCGCGTCCGCTCCCGTGCCCGTGGATTCCACCACTGATCCGCTGGTGAGCAAAATGCCGAAATTGCCGACGCCGGTACCATCGCCGCCCACGCCGGTGATGGAGAGGTTGCCCGCCTCGCTGCGCACCGCCGTGTTGGTCCCGGCCAGCCTGACGCCTGAGTTGTTGAAGGTGCCCGTGCCGCCGGTGCCGTGCAGGGTCACGGTGGCCGCGTCCGCTCCCGTGCCCGTCGATTCCACCACCGCTCCACTGAGGAGGTAGATGCCGTAGTTGTTGTCACTGCTGCCATCGCCGCCCACGCCGGTGATGGAGAGGTTGCCCGCCTCGCTGCGCACCGCCGTGTTGGTCCCGTTCAGCCGGACACCGTAGTTGCCGCTGGTGCCCGCGCCGCCGGTGCCGTGCAGAGTCACGGTGGCCGCGTCCGCTCCCGTGCCGGTGGATTCCACCACTGCTCCGTTGGAGAGATAGATGCCGTAATTGCCGTTGCTGCTGCCATCGCCGCCCACGCCGATGATGGAGAGGTTGCCCGCCTCGCTGCGCACCGCCGTGTTGGTCCCGTTCAGCCAGACGCCGAGGTTGCCGCTGGTGCCCGCGCCGCCGGTGCCGTGCAGGGTCACGGTGGCGGCGTCCGATCCCGTGCCCGTGGATTCCACCACCGCTCCGTCGCCAAGGACGATGCCGTAATTTTGTGGGCCGCTGCCGTCGCCCCCGATCCCGGTGATGGAGACCGCACCCTCCTCGCTGCGCACCGCCGTGCTGGTCCCGGTCAGAAAGACGCCAATGTTGTCGGTATTGCCATTGCCGCCGGTGCCGGTCAGGGTCACGGTGGCGATGCCCTTGGATTCCACCACTGCTCCGTCTTCGATCTGGATGCCTCGATTGTTTCCGCCGCCGCCCGCGATCCCGGTGATGGAGATCGCGCCCGCCTCGCTGCTTATCTTCGTGTTGGCATCGACCAGCCAAACGCCTTGGTTCAAGGTGCCTCCGCCCCCGCCCCCGGTGCCATGCAGGGTCACTTTCCCCACGTTCGCCCCCGTGCCCGTGGATTCCACCACCGCGCCGTGCCAGAGGGAGATGCCGATATTGCCGTTGCCACTGCTGCCTCCCTTGCCGGTCAGCGAAATATTCCCCGATCCCGTCGTGCGCAGGGTGGCTCCATCCAATCTGATGCCATCGTAATTCCCCGTCCCGTTCCCCGCCGCGTTCATCACGATGGCGTCGAAGTTGGCTCCGTTGTGGGTGTTCCGGATCACGGCTCCGTTGTTCACCACGATGTTGCGCCCGGCGTTCAGAGTCAGGGTCGTCGGGGTCGCCCAGGTGATGTTCACGTTCCCATTGACGGTGATGGTCTCGGCTCCGCCGCCGGACGCGGCGCTGGTCTGGATGGTCACGCTGGCCGATGCCAACTGGCTGGTGATCCAGCCATCGTTGAAGGTGTTGAGGTCGATGCTGGCATTCGGCCCATCCTGAATGGTCACGGAACCGGGATCGAGCAGCAGGGTGCCGAAGGCCCCACGGGTCGCGCCGAGGTCGGCGAAGCCGCTCATGCCGAGATAATCCTTGCCCGAGACCTCGGCAAAACCTCCGTCGCCGGACTCCGCCCCGCCCCGCGCGGAGATGCGCCCGCCGAACTGCGTGGTGCCGTCGGACCACAGGATGACGGTGCCGCCTTTGCCCGTGGTGGCGGCGTCGGCGAGGATGAGCGAGCCTTCCTCCGCCGTCACGGTCTGCGCGTTGCGGATGCTGGCGTCCTTGCCCTGATAGCCGCCGCCGATGAGGACCTCGCCGCCATTCCCGACGCCCCGAGCCGAGACGTCGATCTTCGATCCCGAGGCCAGCTCGACATGGTCGGCCTCGATGCGGACCTTGCCTCCGCTGCCGTTGCCCTTCCGGGCGCTGATGGTGCCGCTGTGCTGGACCTTGCCCTTGCCCGCGCTGAGGTAGACGCGACCGCCCTGCTTGCGAACGCCGGTGGCGCGGGTGACGCCGCTGTGCTTGATGGCCAGCGCATACTCGTTGCCGCCCGCGGCCTTGATCTCCGCCGCCGCCGCCCGGATCAGACCCGCCTGGGTGGCGCTGGAGGTGCCAGACGCGCTGCCCGCCTCGACGAAGACGCGCTCCTGTCCGCTCGCCTTCACCAGCACCTCGCTGCCCGCCGCGAGGGCGGCGGTGCCGCGTGGCGCGTCGATGGTGCCGTGGTTCTCGACGGTGTGGGCGATGAGGATGACATCGGAGGTGGAGCCTCTGATCTTGCCGAGGTTGACGACGGAGGCGGTGGAGCCGCCGGAAAAGCGCAGGTCGCCGCCCGCGAGGAAATCGCTGTCGGAGACATCGAGGGTGGAGGCGAGGAAGCCGCCGGTGTTGACGACGCCGTTCTTGCCGACGAGGACGCCGTTGGGGTTGATGAGGTAGATCTGGCCGTTGGATTGCAGCGTGCCGTGGATGGCGCTGGGGTTGCCGCCGAGGACGCGGTTGAGGGCGGCGCTGGTGGCGGAGGGCTGGACGAAGGTGGTGGTGTGGCCCGCCGAAATGGAGAAGTCCTGCCAGTGGATGATGGCGTGGTCGCTGGTCTGGTGGACGGTGAGGGTGGAGCCGGAGGAAGAAATCGCGGCCTGACCGGCCACGATCTCGCCACCCGTAGGGTTGGCGAGGGCGGCGGAGCCGCCGAAGGCGCAGTAAAAGGTGAAAAGGAAAAGGTGAAAGGTCTGGAACCAACGGGACTTTTCAAGTCCCGGTTGGGGTGGAGGGGACTTGGAAAGTCCCCCTCCTTGGTTGCTCCTGGCTCCTCGGGCGCTCCTTGAAAGACTCGTAAGTCGTTTTAAATCAACGAGTTCCCCCCCCCCCCCCCGCAAATTTTGCGGAGTGCGCGGCGCAGTGTCGCGAACGACGGGGACGGGACGGGGCGGTTCGAGCGGGCGCGGGAGTTCATCGGTCGAAGCGGGTGGGTGGCGGTGGCGGTGACCGCGAAGCGCACGGTCGCGGCATCCTTGGGGAGGCTGGCGGGAAATGCAAGGAAAATCGACGCGAGGGGCGACAAATCCAGGCTGGGAGCCTGCGGCGACCGCTGATTTTCGCTGATCTTCGCTGATTTTTCTTTGGTTTTGGCTGGGCTGCCGGGCTGGATTTGCGTGGATTCGCGGCCATTTGCGTTTGAAAGGGACGAGGAACGCGAATTTTCGCAAATGGCCGCGAATCTGCGCGAATGGCCCGTCGGCATGGTGGAGAATACGCGAAGCGGATAGCCGAAGGCAATTTCGTGAGAACTTCTCCCTGATCAGGGATCGAGGGGTAGTGGTTCATTCCAGCAAGAATGATGGATGGAACGTGAAAGAACGCGCCAGCGCCTGTAGCCGGCCTCAGTGAGGCCGGATCGAGCGTTCAAACGACGCCCGACCGAGGTCGATGACCTCGGCTACAGATTTACTTAGCTGGAATGGACCACTAACGCCTCTCCGCTTGGCTCTTCATGAAACGAGGAACGCGAATGGTCGCAAATGGAAGAGGGTTCCTCCACTGGCTTGATCCTGTTGGAATTTTAAAAAAATCCCTTTATTTTTGTTAATTTTTGTTAATAATACGGAATCCCTATTCATTCCATTCAGCCATGCTTTCCGTTCCCGCCCTCTACGCCGCCTTTTTCTTCGCCTCGCTTTCGGTGCTCTTCCTCATCCTTTGTGTGAAGATGCCGGAGTTGTGGCGCTCGTGCCGGCGTTTTTTCCGGCAGTTGGCCGCCCGCCGGACCCGGAAGGGACGGATGCTTGCCGACTTGGAACGGCTGATGGCCGAAGCCCGGCGTCTGGAGGGTCTCTACTGCTTCGAAAGCGTCGAAGCGCACGCTTCACCGGCGGTTTCGAAGTCGGGCAGGGCCTCCTCGGCGAAGTCCTCCGCGTCCCCGTTCCAAGAAGCGGTCGCGGCGAGGTGATCTGCGGCGATGTCCTCCAGTTCGCCGCAGGAGGAGACGGTGGAGAAGCGCTGCCGCAGCAGCTTGCCTTGGGGCAGGCCCTTGGAGTAGGCCATCAGGCGCGAGCGCATCGACTGCATGGCATGGCGCTCGCTCGGGAATTTGCCCCACTCGATGAGGAGCCGGGCGTGGCGCAGGATGAAGGCCCAGCGCTCCTCGGGCGGAACCGGCTCGGGCGGCTCGCCGGTGGCGAGGTAGTGCTTCGCCTCGCGGAAGATCCAAGGATGGCCCATGGCGGCGCGTCCGATCATGACCCCGCGGACGCCGGTGGTGGCGCGGCGGCGGGCAACGTCGGCCCCGGAGGCGATGTCGCCGTTGCCGATCACGGGGATGGAGACGCTGCGGCTGCATCGGTCGATGACCTCCCAGTCGGCCTCGCCGGAGTAGCCTTGGGCGCGGGTGCGCCCGTGGACGGCGATGGCTTGGATGCCGCAGTCCTCCAAGAGGCGGCAGACTTCGGGGGCGTTGATGAGGCTCTGGTCCCAGCCGATGCGGATTTTCGCGGTCACGGGCACCTGGCCGCCCACCCCTTTCGCGATGGAGGAGGCGACCTGGGCGAGGACGGGGCAGTCTTTCAGCAGGGAGGAGCCGCCGTTCTTCGCCACGACTTTTTTCACGGGGCAGCCGAAGTTGATGTCGATGAAGTCGGGCCGCTTCCAGTCGATGATCTTCTTCGCGGCCTCGGCCATGCGGGGGCCGTCGGCTCCGAAGAGCTGCACCCCGACGGGGCGCTGGGCGTCGTCGAACTCGGTGTAAACCCGCGTCCGCTCGTCGGCCTGCATGATACCCTCGGCGGAGACGAACTCGGTCACCATCACGTCGGCCCCCAGCTCCTTGCAGAGGCGGCGGAAGACGAGATCCGTCACTCCCGCCATGGGGGCGAGGTAGAGGGGGAAACGACCGTCGGCGAACCAAGGGAGCATTGGCAGGAGTAAAAGGTGAAAAGTACACCGCCACCCCATGGATGCCAATGATTTCAGCGCCAAAGGCGCGGCCCCATGCCAGCCCAGGCCGACGGCCTGGGAACCCGGCCACGGAAAACGGGAGAGGGCTGAAAGCCCGATCCATCCCGCCCGGCCAACCTGGACCGTTGGCCCAGGCTGATATGGAATGCGCCTTTGACGCGAAGCGCAGACCTTGAAACGGCCTTGGTTCTGGGTAGGATCGCTCTGGGATCCCTGTCCGCCCAACCCCCGACCGGGCCGGTCGGGTCTACCCTCCTTGCCTACCTCGCTTCGCTGAGTTCGCGGATGGCGGCGATGTATTCGGCGAGGGCGTCGGTGGGGTTCAGCTCCTGCGATTTTTCGAGGTGTTCGATGGCGTTTTCGTAGTCGCTCGTGGCGACGAGGATGCGCCCTCGGGCGAGGTGGGCGGAGGCGGCGGATTCGGGGATGCGGGCGGCCTGCTCAAGGAGCATCTCGGCCTCGACGCGCTGCCCTGATTCTTCGCGGAAGCGGGCGAGGAGGAGCAGGGCGGGGCCGTCGAGTGGCTCCCGGCGCAACCATTCCTCGACGCGCTTCGCGCCGGTGGCGGCGTCGCCGGTCTCCAGTTCGATCATCGCGCGGGTGCGGGTGAGGCGGGAGACGAGGGATTTGTCGCCGGTGTCAGGATTGAAAGCCCCGGCATAAGCGGCGGTGCCGTCGAGGAGGGCGGCGAACTCCTGGCCCCGGGCCCAGTCGGCGACGGAGAGGAACATCTCCAAAGCCTCCACGGCGCGGCCGACGGGGGCGGGCTCGGGAGCGGAGATGGCGGCGCGGTAGCGCTCGAGGGCGAGGTCGGGCAGGCCGTTTTGCAGGTAGAGGTGCCCGAGGGAGAGGGTGGAGTTGGAGTCGAGGGCACCGGTGCGGTGGACGATCTCCAGATTGGCGGCGGCGGGCAGCTCCCTCTCCAGACCGATCCAGGCGTCGGCCTGGATCAGCCAGTTCGAGATCTCGGCGGGGTTCTTCTCGAGCAGCGATTGCAGGATGCCGGCGGCTTCGCGGGGGCGCTCCAAGGCGAGGAGGGCTTGGGCCTCGCCGAGCTTCCACTGGCTTTCGTCGGGCTGGGTGATGAGGGCGAGGCGGTAGGCGTCGAGGGCGGGCTGGTGGTGGCCTTCGCGGGCGTGGCAGTAGGCGAGGAGACCGGCGGTGACGCCGTCCTGCGCCCCCAGTTCGAGCGCGCGGATGAGATGGGACTTCGCTTTCTCGAGCTTCTCGGTCTGGACGAGGACGACGGCGTAGTTGCGGTGGGCGTCGCGGAAGTTGGGGAATTGGGCGAGGGCCGACTCGAAGTCTTTCACGGACTCCTCCGTCTCGCCGGCCTCGAAGCGGAGGGAGGCGAGGGTGAAGAGCATGGCCGGGCTTTTCGCGAGGAGGGTGGAGTCGCGCAGGATCTGGATGGCCTTGGCGCGGTCGTTGGCGGCCATGGCCTTGGCGGATTCGTCGAGGTAGAAGGCCTCGTCCTCGGTGATGCGGGGCTCGATGCGCGAGTCGATCCCGTAGCTGGCGGTGATGGAACGGCGGAAGGTCTCGCTTTTCCAGAGGGGGTCGATGGGCAGCGGCCCGGCGGCGCAGGCGAGGACGGCGGGGAGCAGCGCGAGGGGGAGTTGGAGGAGGAGGCGCATCAGGATTTCAGAATGAGGGGCCAGCGGAAAAGGGCGTTGACGGGGCGGCCGTCCTTCTTCGGTGGGGTGAAGCGGGCGCGGGCTGCGAAGGAGCGGGCCATGGCGGTGAAGTCGTCGTGGGGGCTTTCGAGGACGCGTTTGACCGTCACCGAGCCGTTGGAGCTGATGAGGATTTCGAGGACGACTTTCGCTTCGGTGACACCGAGGCGGCGCTGGGAGGCGGGGAAGGCCACGGAGGGCTTGTTGACGAGGCGGGGCTGGGAGTCGAGATCGACGGAGGCGAAGGTCATCTGGGCCAGCGGGATCTCCCTCTCGGGGGCGAATTCGGTGCGGCGCAGGCGCAGCTCGGGCTGGGGCTGCAAGGTGGCTTTGACGGCGGGGGCGACGGAGTCGAGCTCGATCTTCAGGTGGGGAAGGTCCGGCGGGGGGGGCGGCGGG
>ERZ761602.6606-NODE-6606-length-12841-cov-4.404818_pt1 | contig 12841 bp, 9 predicted proteins | sample MGYA00512165_ERZ761602 | MGnify/ENA primary metagenome ERZ761602 (study PRJEB28899, sample SAMN02445085) | bioreactor sludge metagenome | biome: EBPR sludge; isolation source: Thorneside wastewater treatment plant | place: Australia: Brisbane, Thorneside...
GGACTGAGTGGCACCCGCCTGTGCTGCGGCATCGGCGTCTGCAAGGCCTGCACCGTGGCCACCCAGCGCACGCCCACCAGCCAGCCGCAACCGATGCTCGCCTGCTCCACCCCGGTGGCCCTGCTGCAGGGCCAACGCATCACCACCGTGGAAGGCACCGGCAGCCCGCAAAAACCCAGCAAGGTGCAGCAGGCCTTCCTGACCCACTTCGCCTTCCAGTGCGGCTACTGCACGCCGGGCTTCGTCATGGCCACCGAGATGCTGATTGCGCGCTTGCGTGCCGCCCCCATCCCACGCGCCGAGCTGGACCAGGCCATTGAACAGGCGGTGGGCCAGCACATCTGCCGCTGCACCGGCTACGCGCGCTACCAGGCCGCCATCCGCGCCGTGATCTTGGAAGAAAAGGGGCTTGTGCGATGAAACGCCTGCTGCCAATCCTGTTGCTGGCCGGCGCCGCCCAGGCCGAAACCCTGTTCGAGTACGGCCGCCAATGCGCCCAGGAGATCGCCGCCATTCCGGCCTTCAGCTGCATGGCCGGTGAGGAGATTCCCATCACCGTGGACGGCGGCAAGCCGGTGCCGCCGACCGAAGCGCCCAAGCTCTGCGACCGCCCCTCGCTGCTGCCCGCGTATGAACAGGGCTCGCAAGGCCAGTGCGTGCCCGGCAGCCGCGCCCTGCTGCTGCGCGACGACGCCACGGCGCAGATCAGCGCCATCTGCCGCAAGAAGGTGGCGCGCCCGGCCGGCAGCCCGCTGTTCGACGAGATCAACGTCATCTCGCACAGCCTCAAAAGCGGCAAGAGCTGCTGGTTCACTGCCAAGGCGAAGGAACCGCTGACGGCAGCGGGCGGCATCGACGGCCGCTTCGTGCCCTCGCCCTCGGCGCTGACGGCACGCCAGGCCATGGAGCCCCGGCCGACCGAAAAGCTGCAGATGCTGCCGCCCGACAAGGTCTGGCTCAGCCCCAAGCAGGTGGCCGAGAGCAAGCCGGCCTGCGTCAGCTGCCATGACAGCGGGCCCTTCATGTACAGCCCCTACATCGCCCAGACCACCCAGCTGCCGGGCGACCCCTTCGGGCGCTACCAACCCAAGGCCATTGGCAAGGATTTTCAGAAGGCCTGGTGGAACCTGAATGCCTTCGGCATCACCACGCGCGGCAACACCTGCACCGCCTGTCATCACGTGGGCAATATGAACTCCTGCCAGACGGCGATGTGGCAGAGCACCGGCCGCGCGCCGCAGGAAGGTGGCAATGAGTTGTCGCGCCAGTTCCCGCAGTCGCACTGGATGAGTCCGGGCAATCTGCACAGCAAGCTGCAATGGGACGAGGCCTTCAACGACAGCCTGCGCAAGCTGGCCGCCTGTTGTGCCGACCCGAAGGGGCCGGATTGCCAGACGGTGGACTACAACCCACCGCCGGCCAAGAAGCGCTGAGCAGCTCAGCGCCGGGGCCGCCGTAGCATGCCTGGACCCGGACTCTGCGGACTGCTCATGAAGCCTCTGGCCCGATGCGGTGCACCCTGGTTGCTGTTGCTGGCCGTTGCGGCGGCCCAGGCCCAAACGGATGACGACGGCCTGGAGGCGCTGCTGCAGCGCGAGGTCGAGGGGCCTTCGCGCTACGCGCAAAGCCTGCTGGATGCGCCCGCTGCGGTGGCCGTGTTCAGCCGCCAGGAGGCCGAACTGCTGGGCCACCAGCGGGTGGCCGAGATGCTGGCGCGTCTGCCCGGCGTGCACCTGGGGCACACGCGCCAGTACGTCACGGTGGGCCTGCGCGGCCTGAACCGCCCGGGCGACTACAACGCCCGCATGTTGGTCGCCATCGACGGCTTTCGCAGCAACGACGCCCTGTACGACCAGGCCCTGCCCGACACCGAGTTCCCGCTCGCGGCCGAATGGGTCAAGCGCCTGGAGCTGGTCTACGGGCCCAGTTCCTCGGTGTACGGCGGCAACGCGCTGCTGGGGGTCGTCAATCTGGTGACCGTGGACGGTGCCGACGCGCCCGGCCTGCGCGCCAAGACCTCGCTGGGCCGCTTTGGCAGCCGCCGCGCGCTGCTGCAGTACGGCCAGGCCGATGCCGGCGGCGGCGATCTGTTTCTGGGCCTGCAGTGGCGGAAGAGCCGTGGCGAAACCCTGGAGCTGCCCGAGTTGGTACTGCCGCCGGGGCAGCTGCGCGGGCTCGATGGCCTGGAGCAGCGCAGCCTGTTCGCCAAGTACCGCCTGGGGGCCTGGCGCGCCACCGTCTCGGCCCTGCAGCGCGACAAGGAGCTTGCCACCGCCCCTTACGGCACCCTGCCCGGCGTGCCCGGCACGCGCTACCGCGACCGCTTCTGGCATGCCGAGCTGGCGTATGAGGAGGACTGGAGTCAGGCCCTGCGCCGCAGCCTGCGCCTGGGCACGGCCGGCAGCGGCTTCGATGGCCACTACGTCTATGAGGGCGGGCTGATCAACCGCGATGTGGCGCGCAGCCGCTGGCACAACCTGGACGCACGCCTGCAATGGCGCGGCTGGCTGAATCACGAGCTGCTGCTGGGCCTGGAGGCGCGCAGCGTGCCGCAGGGCCTGCAGCGCAATTTCGATCTGAACCCAGCGGCCGAGTACCTGAACAGCCGCGAGCACAGCCACAGCCTGGGCCTGTACCTGCAGGATCAATGGCGGCTTTCGCCGCACTGGCAGCTGACCAGCGGTCTGCGCGCCGACCGCATCCGCAGCTTCGGCACCCGCGCTTCGCCGCGCCTGGCCCTGGTGTACCGGCCGCGCCCCGGCGAGGCCCTGAAACTGATGCTGGGCACGGCCTTTCGCGCCCCCAATCTGGCCGAGCGCTTCTACGACGACGGCGGCATCTCCCAGCAGGCCAACCCCGGCCTGGCGCCCGAGCGCCTGCGCACCGGCGAGCTGGCCTGGGAGCGCGAGCTGGACGCCCGCAGCGCGTTCAGCCTGGGCCTCTTCGACACCCGGTTGCACCGGGGCATCGAACCCCAGCCCACAGCCATCGAAGGCGTGAGCCGCTACGAGAACGCCGGCCACTTCCACAGCCGCGGCCTGCAGCTGGGTCTGCAGCAGCGCCTGCGCGGCGAACCGCAGTGGCGCGTGGACCTGGCCCTGCTGCAGGCGCACCACCTGGGCCAGCGGCTCAGCAACGCGCCGCGCTGGCTGCTCAAGGGCCATTGGATCCAGCCGCTGGCGCCGCTGTGGAGCCTGGCGCTGGAAGCCCAGGGCCAGGGCGCGCGCCGCGCCGGCCCCGGTGGGCAGGACGTGGGCGCGCAATGGCTGGCCCATGCCGCGCTGCGCTACAGCGGCTGGCCGGGGCAGCACTGGCTGCTGCGCATCGACAACCTGGCCGACGCGCGCCACTTTGACCCCGCCGGCCCCGAGAACCCGGCCCTGCAGCGCGTGCCGCAGCCGCGCCGCAGCCTGCGCCTGGACTGGGAGCTGCGCTTCTGATGCGCGGCGCCGCGCTGGTCCTGCTCACCGCCAGCCTGCTGCTGGCCGGGCCGGCCTGTGCCCAGGCGGCCAGCGCGCCCGCACTCAAGGCGCAGGTGCTGCTGAAGGCACTGCGTTTCATCGAATGGCCGCAGGCGGCGCTGGCCGGGCGCAGCGGCCTGCAGCTGTGCCTGCTGGTGGAGGGCGAGCTGGCGCAGCAGCTCAGCGGCCTGGAAGGCCAGCGCATCAACCAGCTGCCGCTGCAGGTGCGCCAGGTGCGCAACCAGCAGCTGGCCGGCTGCCATCTGGCCTTGGTGGGCCCGGATGGCCCCTGGCAGGCCGGCGGCGCGACACTGCTGGTGACCGACGCCCCGGGCCTGCTGGACCGGGGCGCCATGCTCAGCCTGCAGACCGAGGAGGGCCGCGTGGTGTTCGATATCGAGCTGGATGCCGCGCGCCGCGCCGGCCTGGAAATCAGCGCCCGCCTGCTGCGCCTGGCGCGTTTCGTAAAGAAGAGCGGATGAGCGCGCCCCCTGCTGAAGGCTGTCGAGCTGCCGGCCCAGCATGAGCAGCATGGGCGGCCTCCAACCCCTGAGCCACCTGACGGCGCAGCAGATGCGCCGCGCCGCCGCCCTGGCGGTGGCCTTGCTGCTGGTCTTCCTGGGCGTGCTGGGTCTGCTGCAACACGATCAGCTCGACAAGCGCTTTCGCACCGATCTGGAAGTGCAGGCGCGCATCGTGGCGGACAACGCGGCCGCCACCTTGGTCTTTGAGACGGCTGCCGAGGCGCGCGAGATCCTGGCCGCGCTGCGTGCTGCGCCCGCCATCGTTGAGGCCGAGCTGAGCTTGGATGCCCAGCGCAGCCTGGCCCTGTACCAGCGCGCCGATGCCGGCCCGCCCAGCCTGCTGGAACGGTGGGCGGGCGAGACCACGCTGCAGCTCCCGGTGCAGGCCCAGCGCGAAACCGTGGGCCAGTTGCGTGTGCGTGCCAGCCGCGTGGGCATCTGGGCCGACCTGCTGCGCTTTCTGGGCAGCGCCAGCGCCATGCTGGCCGCCGCCCTGCTGCTGGCCTGGCTGGCCAGCTGGGGGCTGCGCGCCGAAGTGCGCCGCGCCGAGCGCCGCACCGAGTACCTGGCCCATTACGACACCCTGACCGATCTGCCCAACCGCGAAAGCTTCCGCGTCGCGCTGGAGCAGGCGGCCGCGCGCAGCACCAGCCAGGCCGCCGCCCTGCTCGTCATCAACGTCGACAACTTCAAGCAGATCAACGAGAACCATGGCCACGCCGTGGGCGACCAGCTGCTGTGCGAGCTGGCGCAACGCCTGCGCGGCCTGCTGCGCACGCAGGACCTGGCCGCCCGCCTGGGTGGCGACGAATTCGCCCTGCTGCTGCAGGCGCCGGCCGATGAAGCCACGGCGCGCAACCTGGCCGCCCAGCTGGTGGCCCTGCTGCCGGTGCCGATGGGCGAGCTGTTGCCCACCCATGTCTCGGTCGGCGTGGCCCTGCTGCCCCAGCATGCGCAAAGCGCCAGCGCGGCGCTGCGCTGCGTGGACGCCGCGCTGCAGCAGGCCAAACGCCAGGGCAAGGACGGCTATCAGCTTTACAGCCCCGAGCTGGGTGCCGCACAGGAAGCCCGCCTGCGCCTGGAGCAGGACCTGCGCGCGGCCCTGGCCAGCGGGCAGCTGCGCCTGGTCTACCAGCCGCTGTTCGATGCCGAGGGCCGGGTGCAGAGCCTGGAGGCGCTGTCGCGCTGGAACCACCCGCAGCGCGGCGCGGTCTCACCGGCCGAGTTCGTGACGGTGGCCGAGAGCTCGGGCCTGATCGTCGAGCTGGGCCTGCACACCCTGAGCCTGCTGGCCGCAGACCTGCAGGCCTGGCGTGCCCAGGGCCTGGAGGCACCGCCGGTGGCGATCAACCTCTCCTCGCGCCAATGCCGCCAGCCGCAGCAACGCCAACGTCTGCTCGACAGCCTGCAGCGCCTGGCCCTGGGGCCGCAGCAGCTGGAGTTCGAGCTGACCGAGGGCACCCTGTTCGAAGATTTGGAGGCACCCGATTCGATGGTGGCCCTGCTGCAGCAGCGCGGCTACGCGCTGGCCATCGACGACTTCGGCACCGGCTACAGCTCGCTGTCCTATCTGCGCCGGCTGCGCTGCCGCAAGCTCAAGATCGACCGCCTGTTCGTGCACGGCGTGGCGCGCAGCGCCGAGGCGCGGCTGCTGGTCGAATCCATCATCCGCGTGGCCCAGGGCCTGGCCATGCAGGTGGTGGCCGAGGGCGTGGAGGCCAGCGCCGACTGGCATTGCCTGCACGAACTGGGTTGTGATCTGTTCCAGGGCTTCGGCCTGGCCCGCCCGCTCGAAGCCGCACAGGCGCTGGCCTTGCTGCAGGCCCAGGCCACCGGGGCCCGAACCTGCATCAGCTCGGACTGAGGAACTGCGCGCGCAGCCGCGCCAGCTCGCCGCTGCGCTGCAAGGCCTCCAGCTCTTCGTTCACCAGGGCCTGCAGGCGTGCGCCCTCGGGGCGGGCGCGGGTGAACATCAGATGAAAGCGGCTGGGCAGGCGGTCTTGCAGCACCGTCTGGCCCAGGGCCGCGCTGGCCGCAAAGGCCGGGCTGCCCAGCGCCGCGTGGCCCAGCATCACGCCCTCGTTCACCAGCGCCACGTCGATGCGGCCACGGTGCAGCATCTGCACCAGGGATTCGTAATGCGGCGCGCGCTGCAGCCGGGCCTGCTCGGCTTCCGCCAGCTGCGAATAGCTGTAGCCATGCACGCCGCCGATGCGCAGGGCGGCCAAGTCGCTCTGGCTGGTCAGGCGCAGGCCCTGCGGGTGCTGCTGGCGGCTCCACAGCGCCAGCAAACGGGTTTCGTAGAGCGGCTCCGAAATCAGGAAGTCAACCTTGCGCTCGGCCGTGACGATGGCGTTCAGAAAGCCCAGGATCTCGCCATGGCGTACCGCCTCGACGCAGCGCTTCCAGGGCAGCATCTCGATGCGCAGCTCGAAGCCCCGGCGCTGCGCGATCAGGCGCAGCAGCTCCACCGTGTAGCCGGTCAGCTCGCCTCTGCGGTCACCGTTGACGCGGCGCTGGAAGGTGTAGGGCGGCCACTCGTTGACGTCATCGCACAGGCGCACCGGGTTGGCGCCCGTCCAGGCCTGGGCCAGGCCGGGCAGGCAGAGCAGCAGGGGCAGGAGGTGGCGCCACATGAGAGCGCGCAGCCTAGCGCATCAGCCCGGTCAGCGCGCCATGCGGTGCCAGCGCTGGCGCAAATCGTCCATCGCCGGCACGGCGGCCAGGGCCGCCAGCAGCAAGGCCAGCGGCAGGGTGGAGCGGTAGCCGAAGGCCTTGAAGCCGTAGGCCCCGGCCAGGCCGCCGGCCAGGAAGCAGGCGAACAGGCTGGCCAGCACGGTCATGCGGTCGCGGTCGGCCAGCACCGGTGCATGGGCCGAGTCCGCACGGTTCCAATACAGCAGCTTGCCCAGCTCGATGCCCAGGTCGGTGACGATGCCCGTCATGTGGGTGGTGCGGATGACGGCGTTCGAGAGCTTGGTGATGACGGCGTTCTGCAGGCCCATGATGAAACACAGCAGCACCACCGTGGCCGGCACCAGCAGGCCTTCCCAGTGCGCCAGCTGCGAACCGAGCAGGCCGAAGGCCAGGATCAGCGCGGCTTCCAGCAGCAGGGGCAGCGCGTACTCGCTGTGCAGGCGGCGGCGCCGCGCATAGTTCACCAGCAGCGCGCACACCATGGCGCCGAGCAAGAAGGCCAGCAGGCCGGCGATGCCGTCGATGACCAGATCGAAGCGGCCCAGCACGAACTGATCAGCCACCGACGACACGGTGCCGGTGACATGCGAGGTGTACTGCTGCACCGCCAGAAAGCCGCCGGCATTCATGGCGCCGGCCACGAAGGCCAGGGTCAGGCCGAGCCGGCGGTTGCCCTGCAGCGTGCGCGCCGGGCCGGTGAGCTGACGCGCGAAGTGCAGCGGCAAGGGGCGGGCTTCAGCGCAGCTTGAAGGAGCTGACCAGCTCGACCAGCTGGCCGGACTGCTGGCGCAGGCTTTCCGCTGCGGCGGCCGACTGCTCGACCAGCGCGGCATTGGCCTGCGTCACCTGATCCAGTTCCACCACCGATTGGCTGACGCCGGCAATGCCGGCGTTCTGCTCGGCCGAGGCATGCGAGACCTCGCCGATCAGGCTGCTGACTTTCTGCACGCGCTCGACGATCTGCTGCATCGACTGCCCGGCCTCATGGGCCTGCCGGCTGCCGGATTCGACTTTCTCGACCGACTGCTCGATCAGGGTCTTGATCTCGCGCGCCGCCGTGGCGCTGCGCTGGGCCAGTGCGCGCACCTCGCCGGCCACCACCGCAAAGCCGCGCCCAGCCTCGCCGGCGCGCGCCGCTTCCACGGCCGCGTTCAGGGCCAGGATGTTGGTCTGGAAGGCGATCGAATCGATCAGGCCGACGATGTCGGCAATGCGGCGCGAGCTTTCGCTGATGCCCTGCATGGTGTCCACCACGCGCGCCACCACCTCGCCGCCGGCGCTGGCCGCGCTGCTGGCGCTGCCCGAGAGCGTGTTGGCCTCGCGCGAGGTTTCGGCGTTCTGGCGCACGGTGGCGGCAAGCTCTTCCATGGCGGAGGCGGTGCGCTGCAGATTGCTGGCCTGGGCTTCGGTGCGTTGCGACAGGTCGGTGTTGCCGCTGGCGATCTCGCTCGAACCGGTGGCAATCGAATCGGCCACCCCGCGCACCCGCGCCACGATGGACGACAGATTCTGGTTCATGGTCTGCAGCGCCTGCATCAGCTTGGCCAGCTCATTGCGGCCCTGGGCGTCCACATCGGCGGTCAGGTCGCCGGCGGCCACGCGCTCGGCCACCTTGACGGCCTGGTTCAGCGGCAGGGTGATGGAGACCACCAGCCAGCGCCCGTACAGGCCCACGGCGGCAAAGGCGAAGCTGACGCCGACGATGACCACCCAGACCATGGTGCGAAAGCGCCACTGGGCCTCTTCATGCGCGCCGCGCACGTCGTCCACCAACTGTTGGCTGGTGTCGGCAATGCGGCCGCGCAGGCTCTTGAACTGCTCCACCAAGGCGCCTTCGGCATAGGCGCGGGCCTTCTCGCCGTCGTCGGCCTTGAGCGCCACCAGCAGGGGTTCCAGGCCGCTCTTCTGGAAGCTGGCGTAGGCCAGCGCCATCCCTTCGTCGGCGGCCTTCAGCTTGGCCGGTTTGGGCTGCGCCCGGTAGCTTTGGATGTCCTTGTCCAGTTTGGCAATTTCCGCTTCCAGCGTGGCCATGGCGTTGAGCTGGGTCAGGGCGGCGTCCACGGCCAGACGGGTGTCCATCAGCTGGGCCTCGATGCGGCCGAGCTGCGCAATGGGCAGCGCGCGCTGCTCGTAGATGGCACCGGCGGCTGCCGTGCCTTGCTGGGTGCCGTAAAGGCCGATGGCGGATCCGACCAGGATGACCACCACGAAACCGGCGATGACCGACCAAAGTCGGGCCCGGATGCTCAGATCCCGCATGCCTGTTCTCCTCCTGAATGCAGCCGGGGCACTTTAACGGCCACCCCCTGCAGGCCGGGGGTGCTTGGTGGAGCGCTTGACGGGCATCAAGGCCGGACCGTGCAGAACTGCCCGCGCAGCCTGGCGCGCGCCGAGTGGGCTGTTGGAGCAAGCCCTATGCTGCGCCGGCTCATGTGGATCGATGTCCTGCTTCGTTGCGCTGCCATCCGCCCTGCCATGCGCACTGCCATCCGCATGGCCATGGGCATGGCCATGCCGTGGGGGCTGGCCATGCTGGGCCAGGCGGCCCAGGCCGCACCGCCCGGCGAAGCGCCCGTGCAGGTGTGCTTCGACGAAGCCGATCACACCCCCTACCTGTTCCGCGACGCCCAAGGACGGTGGCAGGGCGCCACGCTGGCGCTCACGAGGGCCGCGCTGGAGCGCGCGGGTTTGAGCGTGCTGTGGCGGCCCATGCCCTGGCCGCGCTGCGTGCGCGAGGTACAGGAGCTGGCCCAGCGCGGCCAGATTGAGCTGCTGCTCTACGCCAGCCACAACCAGGAACGCGACCGCCAGTTCCTGTTCAGCCAGGCCCTGCACCGCGTCCCCGGCGGCGTCTGGTACTCGCGCCTGGCCTTCCCGCAGGGGCCGCGCCTGCAGCGTCTGGAAGATCTGGGGCAGTACCGCCTGTGCGGCATGCATGGCCACAACTACGGCTGGCTGGCCGAGCGTGGCATCGGCCCGGTGGACAGTGGCGCGCTGACGCTCAAGGCGGTGCTGGACAAGCTGGTGCGCGGGCGCTGCGAGCTGGTGCTGTCCTCGCGCGAGCCGGTGCGCGGCGCCGCGCAACTGGGCTTTGTGCGGCTGGCGCCCGAGCTGGACTTCCTGCCCTACCCGGGCCGCGAGCCCGTCAGCCAGCACCTGCTGGTGGCGCGCAGCTCGCCCCGCGCGAGCGAACTGCAGCAACGGCTGGATCAGGCCCTGGCCGAACTGCACAGCAGCGGCGCGGCGCAGCGCCTCTACAAGCCCTACCTGCCGGACGGCACCGGCCTGCCTTGACTGCCTTGAGTGCTGGCCCCATTAAGCTAGCCCTGGCCCGGCCACAACAGCTGGAAGGCGCAGCGCGGAGGTGTTCATGCCCGACCCCGATTCCTACGAGCCCACCGAACCCGCTGAGCTGAACGCGGCCGAGCCCGCGCCCGAGGATTTCAGCTGGCCCACGCCGCCGTTTGCGGCCTACCCCGCGCCCCAGGCGCAAGAGCAGCCCGAGCCGGTCGAGATCACCGCCATCAACGGCGCGCGCAGCGTCGGTCAGTTGCTGCGCCTGCTACCCGGTCAGCGCCAGGCGCTGCTGCGCCTGCCCAGCTCGCCGCAGGCCTTGCAGGTGGACTGGGACGAGCTGCTGAGCCTGCGCCTGCTGCGCCCCTTGCGCGTGCCGGCCGCGCTGCCGGTGCAGAGCGGCGGCGCCGACGCGGCCGACAGCGACTTTGACCGCCGCCCCCGTCACGAGTACCGGCTGCGCCTGCGCCATGGGCCGCTGCTGCAGGGGCAGACCATCGGCTACGTGGAAGACGAGCTGGGCTTGTTCCTGTTCCTGCCCCTGAGCGCCGAGGACGACTCGGTGCACCGCTTGTTCGTGCCGCGCGAGGCCATCGAGCACTGGGAGCAGGGCCGGCGCAGCGGCGCGGCGTTTCTGGCCGCCGACGCCGCGCCGGCCGAGCCATCCGATCTGCCTGACCAGCCCAGGCGCCGCGCGCAGGAATCTGGGGTGCCCGGGCTGATCGTCAGCCCCGAGCAGTTGTTGCAGGCGCTGGCAGCGCAGTCGCGCATGCCCATCGTGCGCATCGGCGAGGCCCTGGTGGCCATGCAGCTGATCAGCGCCGAGCAACTGGGCGCGGCGCTGGAGCTGCAGAAGCACGAGCGCGGCATGCCCCTGGGCCAGTTGCTGGTGCTGCGTGGCTGGGTGCGGCCGGAGGAGCTGCAATCCGCCCTGGCGCGCAAGATGGGCTACCCCAGCGTGGACGTGGCGCATTTCCCGATCGAGCTGCTGGCCCTGCAGCGCCTGCCGCATGCGGTGGCGCGACGGCTGGAGGCGCTGCCCCTGCTGCTGCGCGAAGGCCGGCTGATCGTCGCCATGGAAGACCCGACGCGCCGCGATGTGCTGGAGGAGATCGAGTTCGTGGCCCAGGCCAAGGTGGTGCCCACGCTGGCACCGCTGGGCCAGCTGGGTGCAGGCATTCGCGCCGCCTACGAGCGCATTGGGGCCATGCAGGAGGCGAGCCGGCGTGCCGGCGAGCGCCTCGACACACCGCGCACCGATCAATTGGTGGAAAGCCTGGAGCGCGAAGGGGGTCTGCGCGCCGAGCACGACGAGCGCCCGATCGAGCAGAGCGACAACAACCTGGTGCGCCTGATCAACAGCATGATCCTGGAAGCCCATGCGCGCGGCGTCTCTGACATCCACATCGAATGCCAGCCCGGGCGCGAGAAGGTGCGCATCCGCTTCCGCCGCGACGGCGTGCTGGCGCCCTATCTGGAGCTGCCGCACACCTACCGCCAGGCGGTGGTGGCGCGCATCAAGGTGATGTGCGACCTCGACATCTCCGAGCGCCGCAAGCCGCAGGACGGCAAGATCAACTTCGCCCGTTTCTCGCAGCGCCACCCGCTGGAGCTGCGCGTGGCCACCATCCCCACCACCCATGGCCTGGAAGACGTGGTGCTGCGCCTGCTGGCCAGCAGCAAGCCGCTGACGATGGACGAGCTGGGCATGAGCCCGCCGCATCTGGCCAGCCTGCGCCAAGCGGTGGAGCGCCCGCATGGCATGGTGCTCTGCGTGGGCCCCACCGGCTCGGGCAAGACCACCACGCTGCACTCGGTGCTGGCGCACATCAACACCGCCGAGCGCAAGATCTGGACCGCCGAGGATCCGGTCGAGATCACCCAAGCGGGGCTGCGCCAAGTGCAGGTCAACCCCAAGATCGACTGGACCTTTGCGCGCGCGCTGCGCGCCTTTCTGCGCGCTGACCCCGACGTCATCATGGTCGGCGAGATCCGCGACCAGGAAACGGCCGAGATCGCCATCGAGGCCTCGCTGACCGGCCATCTGGTGCTCAGCACCTTGCACACCAACAGCGCCGCCGAAACCGTGGGCCGCCTGCTGGACATGGGCTGCGACCCCTTCAACTTCGCCGACTCGCTGATCGCCGTGCTGGCCCAGCGTCTGGTGCGGCGTCTGTGCCCCAGCTGCGTGCGCCAGCGCCGGCTTGAAACCCACGAACGCGACGCCCTGCTGGACGACTATCTGCGCGTGCTGCCTCCCAAACAGCGGCCGCAGCGCGCCGAGCTGCTGGGCAGTTGGCAGACGCAGTACGGCAGCAAGGGTGTGCTGCAGCACTACGAGGCGTCCGGCTGCCCCGAATGCGAGCACAGCGGCCTGCGCGGCCGCGCCGGCCTGCACGAGCTGCTGATGGTCAGCCCCGGCCTGCGCCAGCTGATCCAGTCCGGCGCGCGCGCCGAGGAAATCCAGCGCCAGGCCCTGCTGGAAGGCATGCACACCCTGCGGCAGGACGGCATTCTCAAGGTGCTGCAGGGCGTGAGTTCGCTGGCCGAGGTGCGGGCGAATACCGCGCATTGACCCCGGGAACCCCAGCCACCGCACTACCCATGCCCCAGCGCTTCTGGGCCCACCCGGCCCTGCCCTTCCTGGAGCTGCGCGCCACCGACGACGGGCGCGCGCTCTGCTACGGCCTGCACAGCCATGCCGAGTTCTCGGTCGGGTTGATCGAGGCGGGGCAGAGCGGGTTCCGGCTGGGCCATCAGGAGCTGGCCGTCCGCGCCGGCGATCTGGTGCTGATGAACCCCGGCGAGCTGCATGCCTGCCGTGCGCAGGACGAAGGCCAGCCCTGGGCCTACACCATGCTGTAC
>ERZ761602.6607-NODE-6607-length-12840-cov-11.923817_pt1 | contig 12840 bp, 17 predicted proteins | sample MGYA00512165_ERZ761602 | MGnify/ENA primary metagenome ERZ761602 (study PRJEB28899, sample SAMN02445085) | bioreactor sludge metagenome | biome: EBPR sludge; isolation source: Thorneside wastewater treatment plant | place: Australia: Brisbane, Thorneside...
GAGATCACGTCCGGCGGGGTCACGACGGCCGCGATGACGAACGACGCGACGATGAAGTAGCCGCGCCACTGCTTGAGCTTGTCGATGCTGACCAGGCCGATGCGCACGAGCACGATCACCGCGATCGGCACCTCGAAGGCGATGCCGAACACGAGGAACAGCGTCAGCACGAAGCCGAAGTACTGCTCGATGTCCGGCGCCGCGGTGATGGCCGTCGGCGCGAAGGCCTGGATGAACTTCGACAGGCCCGGGATGACGATGAAGTAGCAGAACGCGACCCCGATGAAGAAGAGGATCGTGCTGGAGACCACGAGCGGCAGGACGAGACGCTTCTCGTGCGAGTACAGGCCGGGCGCGACGAAGGCCCATACCTGGTAGAGCACGTAGGGCAGCGCCAGCAGCAGCGCGCCCATCAGCGTGATCTTCAGCGGCACCAGCACCGGCGAGATCACGTTCGTCGCGATCAGCTTCGTGCCGTCGGGCAGGTTGGCGACGAGGGGCTGAGCGAGCAGGTCGTAGAGCGCGGCCGGGCCGGGGAACACGGCCAGGATGCCGAACGCGATGCCGATCGCGACGAACGCGCGGATCAGTCGGTCACGCAACTCGACCAGGTGCGAGACGAACGGCGCCTCGGTGCCGGCCAGTTCGTCCTCCTTCGGGTCAGGCGCGCTCACTGGACTACCCTCCGCCCTGCGGGCTGCGGGATGAGCGCTTGGGAGCGGCCCGGCGCGCTCATGAGCGGGTCTCACGCGGGCACCTGGCGAGAACCGGCCGCCGCGACTGCGGGGCCGCGCTCGGGAAGGCCGAGAGCCGGGAGCGGACCGCGGCGGGGTCCGCCCGGCGGCAGCCCGCGGATCTCATCGGGCGACCTTCTGCCCGGGCGGGCGGAAACGCGCCACGCGCGCCGCGCCGGACTGCGTGCGCGTGCGGATGCCGTGGCGCTGCTTGTACCACTGCGGTACCGCTGCTCGCTTGAGCCGCCACTTCTTGCCCGGGTGCTTGTAGTTCAGAGGAGGCTCGGCCAATGGTTCATGCCCGGAGCCCGCCGCTTCGCTGCCGGACCAGCTGCTGCCGAGCTCGGACCAGTCCTTCTGGAACTCCGACGACGCGGCGTTGACCTCCTGCTGGACGGTCTGCTCGACGTCGCGCGCCGCGGTCTCGAACTCCGTCTTCATCTTCTTGAGTTCGTCGAGCTCGATCGAGCGGTTGACCTCGGCCTTCACGTCAGCGACGTAACGCTGCGCCTTGCCGACCAGGTGGCCGACCGTGCGCGCGACCTTCGGCAGCTTCTCCGGGCCGATGACGATCAAGGCCACGGCGCCGATCAGCGCGATCTTGTCGAACCCGAAGTCGATCATGAGGCGAACGGATCCCGCGCGGCGGGAGCCGCTTCAGCGTGCATCGGCGCAGTGGCTCAGGACTTCGTCTTGGCCTCGACGTCGACCGTGCGGGCATCGCCGGCCTGGCGCGCCGTGACCTGCGGTGCGGCCGCTGGCGGCTGCGCCGCCGCGTCGTCGGCGGCCTCGTTGGCGCCCTTGACGCCATCCTTGAAGCCCTTCACCGCGGACCCGAGGTCCGAGCCGATGTTCTTCAGCTTCTTCGTGCCGAAGATCAGCACCACGACCAGCAGCACGATCAGCCAATGCCAGATGCTGAAACTTCCCATCGTCGCTCTCCGTTTCCCGATCAGCGTCCACGCTGGACGCGCGAAGGTGCGCGCCCGGACCGGACATGCCCGGGATTCTAGGGGGACGGGACTTCAGCCCCGCTTCCAGGGCCTTGGCCCCCCCATCACGTGCATGTGCAGATGGTAGACCTCCTGGCCGCCATCCGGGCCGGTGTTGACGACCGTCCTGAATCCGTTGGTCACCCCGAGCTCCCGCATCAGCCTGGGCGCCAGCCCCAGCATCCGGCCCAGCAGGGCCTCGTGCTGTGGGCCGACGTCGGCCAGCGTGGCCACGTGCTGCTTCGGGATGATCAGCACGTGAACCGGCGCCCAGGGGGCGATGTCGTGGAAGGCCATCAGCTCGTCGTCGTCGTAGGCCTTCTTCGACGGGATCGTCCCGGCGATGATCTTGCAGAAGATGCAGTTCGGATCGGCGCTCATGCGTGGGGAACCTCGTTTGGGCCGGCGGGGGGACGGTGTCGTCCAGGCGGCGAGATCGGCGCACCGCGCGCTCAGGCGGGATGGACCGGCTTGCCCTCGGTCAGTTTCAGCCAGCCCTTGACGACGCGGTAGATCATCCAGATCCAGGCGACGAACATGACGACGATCCCGACGAGCAAGACGGCCAGCACCACGCCGACCACCGCCCACAGCAGCCCCCACCAGAAGGTGCGGATCTGCCAGTCGAAGTGGCTCTCGTAGAGCGTGCCGCGCGCGTCGTCGCGCTTGATGTAGTTGACGATCAGCCCGACGATCGCGGGCAGGCCCCAGAAGAAGCTCAAGGCCTGCAGGCCGTAGACGACCATCGTGATCGTCTTCAGCGACGCCAGCTCCTCGGCCGTCCTGCCGGTGCCGGGCATGCCGGCGGCGGCCGGGGCATCGTGGATGTCGTTCATCGCTGATCCTCCCCGTCCGGCCCACCGGGGCGCCGTCCCGGCACCCGCAGGGCGAACTCCTCGAGCCCGGACAGGCCTTCCCGCCGGCGCAGTTCGTCGATCACGTGCTGCGGGCGCAGGCCGTTCGCCGCGAGCACCACCATCGTGTGGAACCAGAGGTCGGCGACTTCCGCGGTCAGGCGACCCGGATCACGATCCTTGGCAGCCATCACGACCTCGGTGGCTTCCTCGCCGACCTTCTTCAGCATCGCGTCGAGGCCCTTGCCGAACAGCCGGGCGACGTAGCTGCGCTCCGGATCCCCGCCGCGGCGCGACTCGATCACGTCAGCCAGCCTCTCCAGGCTGTCATCCACGGTGTTGGCCGAACCGCTCATCGGTAGATCGCTTCCGGGTCCTTGAGGACCGGGTCGACGGCCTGCCAGCACCCGTCGCGCAGCTCGCGGAAGAAGCACGAGTGACGCCCGGTGTGGCACGCAATCCCGGGGTCGTGGCCCTGCTGCGTGACCTTCAGCAGCACCACATCGCCGTCGCAGTCCAGGCGCAGCTCGTGCACCTGCTGCACATGGCCCGACTCCTCGCCCTTGTGCCACAGCCGCTGGCGCGAGCGGCTGAAATAGACGGCGCGGCCGGTCTCGGCGGTCAGGCGCAGCGCTTCGCGGTTCATGTGGGCGACCATCAACACGTCACCGCTGGTGCGTTCCTGGGCGACCACCGGCACGAGGCCGTCGCGACCCCAGCGCACACTGTCCAGCCAATCCTGCTGCTGCGCCTGCTCCATGGACCGCAGTCTACGCGCTCGCCCGTTCGCCGCCGAAGCCGCGCTCCTGGGCCAGCCACTGCAGCACGGGCAGGGTGCCGGGCAGCACCGGCTGGACGCGCACGGGAAGCGTCTGCCACGCCATCTGCTGACCCTCGCGCATGTGCAACTCGCCGCTCCAGTCCCGCACCTTGCAGAAGTGCAGTCGCACCCGCGCGTGGGGATAGTCGAACTCCTCGACGCGCCAGCGTGTCGCCCCGGCGATCGAGACGCCGATCTCCTCGTGCAACTCTCGCGCCAAGGCCACCTCGATGCTCTCGCCCGGCTCGACCTTGCCGCCGGGGAACTCCCAGTACCCGGCGTACACCTTGCCCGGCGGCCGGCTGGTCAGCAGGAAGGCCCCGTCGGGCCGGATCAGCACGCCGACCGCGACGTCGACCGGCGTGCGCGGCGCGGCGTCCGCAGAGGCCCGAGGCGACATCGCGCGCGCCGCCGTCAGGTCGCCACGGACGGGCCGGCGGCCCGCCGGGCGGCGTAGTCGCGCGCGAACTGTTGCGCCACGCGCCCGGATCGCGATCCGCGCTCCAGTGCCCAAACCAGTGCCTCGGCGCGCGCCGCCTCGACACCGGCATCGTCGACGCCCAGACTGCGCAGCCATTGCCCGGCGATCGCGAGGTACTCGGCCTGGCTGAAGGGGTAGAAGCTGATCCACAGCCCGAAGCGCTCGGACAGCGAGATCTTCTCCTCGACGACTTCACCGGGATGCACCTCGCCCTCCTCGGTGTGCCGGTAGCTGAGGTTGTCCTTCAGGTACTCGGGCAGCAGGTGCCGTCGGTTGCTGGTCGCGTACACCAGCAGGTTGTCGCTCGCCTGAGCGACCGAGCCGTCGAGGATCGACTTCAGCGCCTTGTACCCGGGCTCGCCCTCCTCGAAACTGAGGTCGTCGCAGAACACGACGAAACGCTCCGGGCGCTCGGCGACGAGGTCCACCAGGTCCGGGAGGTCCACCAGGTCCGCCTTGTCGACCTCGATCAGGCGCAGGCCCTGTGGCGCGAACTCGTTCAGGCAGGCCTTGATCAGCGAGCTCTTGCCGGTTCCGCGGGCGCCCGTCAGCAGCACGTTGTTCGCCCCCTGCCCGGCGACGAACTGGGCGGTGTTGCGGACCAGGCGCTCCTTCTGCGGCTCGATCTCGCGCAGGTCGGCCAGACGGATCGACGCAACGTGGCGTACCGGTTCCAGCACGGCGGCACTGCCGCGGCGCCGGTAGCGAAAGGCCTTCGACGCCTGCCAGTCCGGCGCATCCGGCGGATGGGGCAACACGGCCTCCAGGCGCGCCAGCAGCCGCTCGGCGCGCGCGATCAGGGATTCGACGGAACTCATCGGGCGCAGTGTAGTCAGCCGGGCAGGAGCCGGGGCACGCCGTCGACGATGGCGACGACCCGGTCCCCCGGCCTTCGGCGGATCGCGTGGCCGCCGGTGAACTCGCCGAATGCCGGCAGCAAGCCAGCGTCGCAGCGGAGGTGGAAGCAGGGCAGGCGCAGCCGCCCGACACCGCTGCCCAGCACGACGCAAGGGTGCTCGTGACCTGCCAGGACATAGGCCCCGGGCAGGAACTGCGGATGGTGGCACAGCGCCCAGCCGCCGACGCGCCAGGGCTCGTCGACGACCGCGAAGTCCCAGTCGCCGGGCGGATCGCCGGCCCGGCTGTCGTGGTTGCCGCGCACCAGGCGCATCGGCACTCCGGCGTGCGCCTGCCGCCAGCGCCCGATCGCCGCCATCGTGGCCGGCGAGCGTCCCTCGCGGGCATGCAGCAGGTCGCCGAGGAAGACCACTTCGCCGGGTTGCATCCGGGCGATCAGGTCGCCGAGACGACGCAGGTTCTCCGCCGTCGTGCCGGCCGGCACCGGCACGCCGAGCCGGCGAAAGGCCTGTGCCTTGCCGAGGTGCGCATCGGCGACCAGCAGCAGCCGGTGCTCCGGCAACCAGGCGGCCCGCTCGCCGAGCAGGACGATCGGCCCGGCGCCGACCTCGATCGTCAGCGCGCCGTCCATCGGCGACCACTCAGTGCGTCAGGCGATCGAGGGCCAGGTCGAGGTTTTCCAGCGGCGAGCGGCGGAATCCGGTGCGGGCGAAACGGTGCAGCCGGCCGGCGATCAGGGCGACGAGCGCCGAGGCCAGCGCGTTGGCGTCGACTGTCGGCGTCGGCGAGCCGGCGACCTCGGACGCGCTGCGCAGGCAGGCCCTCAGCTGCGACTCGATGCGATCGAACAACTGGTTCATCCGCGCCCCGAGGCGCTCGTTCTCGAAGACCAGCGCATCCCCGACCATCACGCGCGTCATGCCCGGGTTCTTCTCGCCGAACTGAAGCACGACCTGCGTGATGCGCCGCGCCTGCAGCGCCGCCGAGGTCTCGCGCTCGACGATCTGGTTGATCAGCGTGAACAGGCTCGACTCGATGAACTCGATGAGCCCTTCGAACATCTGTGCCTTGCTCGCGAAGTGGCGATACAGCGCCGCTTCGCTGACCTGCAGACGGGCCGCCAACGCCGCGGTCGTGATGCGGTCGGCATCCGGCTGTTCGAGCATGCTGGCCAGCGTCTCGAGGATCTGCACCCGGCGCTCGCCGGGCCGCGGCCGCTTGCGAACCGGTCCCGCAGGCGCGCGCGGCGGCTCGCCCTGCTGCGGGTTCTCGGTTTCGTCGGGTGTTTCGGACATCACGATCCAGCACTGATTCGGCGCACGGAAACATTTTGTCATGGGCCCCAACGGGGCCTCGGAGATGGTAAACACTGACTTCCACCCGGTAACCGGGGGTGTCAATCGTGTCGCAGGTCCCGCAGGCGGGAGATCCGGCGGTCGACATACGCCGGCCGACGCGTCAGGCGCGCCGGCGGCCTGGCAACCCCGGCCCCGCGGCCACGGACGAAGCGCTGCATCCAGACCGTGCGCAGACCGGCCTCGCGTGCCGCCTTCTGGTGTTGCAGCGTGTCCTCGACGAGGACGCAGCGCGACGGCTCCACCCGCAACCGGGCAGCCAGGTGACGGAACATCCGGACATCAGGTTTTGGCCGAAGATGACCGAACATGCGCATGTCTTCGATGGATATCACCGCATCGAACCGGTTGGACAGCCCCAGCGCCTGGAGTACGCGCTGGGCATAGGCACGTGGCGCGTTGGTGAGCACGAAGCGCCGGCCCGGCAGCCGCCGCAAGGCTTCGCGGTCGGCGCGTGGCGAACGAACGCGAGCCTCGAGACCGGGCAACAGGTGGGTTTGGTGCAGGAAGTGCGCAGCCGAGACGCCGTGGTGGCGCATCAGCCCGAGCAACGTGACGCCGTAACGCTGCCAGTAGCGGATTCGCAACACATTGGCGTCGTCGCGACCCACCTGCAACTCGGTCTCGATGTACCGCGTCATGCTCTCCCGCAGGGGGCCGAAGACGGCGTGCGACGCGTCGTGCAGCGTGTCGTCGAGGTCGAAGAGCCAGACCACCGGGCGCCTCGACCCGGTGCGCTCCGCCCGCCCGAGATCGCCTACGGCCATCGGATCGGTCGCCGTGGGGCTGCCGCCGCCGTCAGTGCGAGCGGATCATCGTGCCGTAGGCCTGGTCGGTCAGGATCTCGAGCAGCATCGCGTGCGGAACGCGGCCGTCGATGATGTGCACGGAATGCACGCCGCTGCGCGCGGCGTCCAGTGCCCCGCTGATCTTGGGCAGCATGCCCCCGCTGATGGTGCCGTCCTCGAACAGCGCGTCGATCTCGCGCGCCGACAGGTTCGTCAGGAGCTTGCCGTCCTTGTCGAGGACTCCGGGGGTGTTGGTCAGCAGGATCAGCTTCTCGGCCTTCAGCACTTCCGCGAGCTTGGCGGCGACCAGGTCGGCATTGATGTTGTAGCTCTCGTTGTGCTCGCCGAACCCGATCGGGCTGATCACCGGGATGAACTGGTCGTCCTGCAGCGCCTTGACGACCGACGGGTCGATCGCCGTGATCTCGCCGACCTGGCCCATGTCGTGCTCGATCGAAGGGTCCTTCGCGTCGAGCATCTTCAGCTTGCGCGCCCGGATCAGGCCGCCATCGCGTCCGGTCAGGCCGACCGCCTTGCCACCAGCCGCATTGATCAGGCCGACGATGTCCTGCTGGACCTCCCCGGCCAGCACCCACTCGACGACGCTCATCGTCTCCTCGTCGGTCACCCGCATGCCCTGGATGAACGTGCCCTTCTTGCCGATCTTGGACAGCGCGGTGTCGATCTGCGGCCCGCCCCCGTGCACGACGATCGGGTTCATGCCGACGAGCTTCAGCAGCACGATGTCCTCCGCGAAGTCCTGCTGCAGCGACGGGTCGGTCATCGCGTTGCCGCCGTACTTGATGACCAGCGTCCTGCCGTGGAACCGCCGGATGTAGGGCAGCGCCTGGGCGAGGATCTCGGCCTGGTCGCGCGGAGTGATATGGTCGAGCGAGTGGGACGGTGCGGCGCTGCTGGTCATGGATCGAAGGCGGCAGGATGGAACTCCGCTCGATTGTAGGAACCCCAGCGGGAGCGCCCCGCGAGTGGGCCCGGCGCCGTCGGCGCCAGCCCTGGTCGAACAACCCTGGCCGATGGAGTCCGCCTTGAAGAATGCCCTGGCTGTCCTGCTGTGCTGCGCGTCGGTCGGAGCGGCCGTCGCCCAGAGTGTCGACGGCGAGGTCCGCAAGGTCGACAAGGCGCAGGCGCGGATCACGCTGAAGCACGGCGAGATCCGCAACCTGGACATGCCGCCGATGACGATGGTCTTTCGCGTCAGGGACAAGGCCTGGCTGGACCAGCTGGCCGTGGGCGATCGCGTCAAGTTCGACGCCGAGAAGGTCGACGGCAACTATGTCGTGACCCAGATCCGCAAGGCGCCCTGACCGCGGGTGCGGCGTCCAGCCGGCCGCTCGCGACCCCGCACCGGCACCGGCACCGTCGCCCGAGGCGGGCGTCGGCGCCCGCATCTTCCGCCGCATGTGCCGTTTAGGCGGCACACCCCAGAGCCTGCCCATAGCATGTCGCGACGGAGGCCACGGGGTGTGGCCCCGAGCCGTGCACAACAGCAAGAGCAAGGATACCCATCATGGTCAGGAAGATCCGGAAGGCCCCCGCGCGATCGGGCGGCGCAGGCGAGTCGCCCGAAGGCGATGCCGACAAGCACCTCGCGGCCAACATCAAGGATTCCGCCCAGCAGATCTGGCTGGCGGGCATGGGCGCCTTCGGACGGGCGCAGGCCGAGGGCGGCAAGGTCTTCGAGACACTGATCAAGGAAGGGCTGAACCTGCAGCGCCGGACGCAGGGGATGGCCGAGGACAAGATCCACGAGGTCGCCGGGCGCATGACCAGCATGGCCGGGGACGTGCAGGCGCGGGCCGGTCAGCACTGGGACAAGCTCGAGGCGATCTTCGAGAAGCGAACCGCCAAGGCGATGGCCCGGCTGGGCGTGCCCACCGCGAAGGACGTCGACGCGCTGATCAAGCGTGTCGACGAACTCGCGGCGGCGGTGGCCAGGCTCTCCGGCGAGGCCGGTTCCGGGCGGCCGGCGGCGAAGCGCGCGACGCCGCGCAAGACCGCCCCGGCCAAGACGGCGCCAGCCCGTCCCGCGTCGCGCAAGCCGGCGGCCCGCTGAGGGCGGAGGCGATCGTTCATGGTGGTGACCCCCCGCCGGTTGCAGCCGGCTGCCGGGACCAGGGTGCCGCGGTGAGCGCCAGGCCTGCCAGGATCGGGCTGGCCCTGGCCGGTGGCGGCCCGCTCGGTGCCGTCTACGAGATCGGCGCCCTGTGCGCGCTGGAGGAGTCGATCGGCGGGCTGAACCTCTCGGCGCTGGACGGCTACGTAGGCGTCTCCGCCGGCGGCTTCATCGCCGCCGGGCTGGCCAGCGGGATGTCTCCCCGCGCACTGTGCGCGGCCTTCATCGAGACCGGCGAGGCGCGACCCGACGCGATCGATGCGTCACTGTTCGTCCGGCCGGCCTGGCGCGAGTTCGCTTACCGCGTCGCAGCGCTGCCCGGCCTCGCCGCACAGGCCGCCTACGAAGCCGTGTTCGGCCGGCGTTCGGCACTCGCCGCGGCCGAACGCCTGGGGCGGGCACTGCCCACCGGCGTCTTCAGCAACGCGCCGCTCGAGGAGGCGATGCGCCGGCTGCTCTCGGGGCAAGGTCGCACCAACGATTTCCGCAAGCTGGAACGGCGCCTCGTCCTCGTGGCCACCGACCTCGACTCCGGTGAAGCCGCCCCGTTCGGCATGCCGGGCTGGGACCACGTCCCGATCTCGCGCGCGATCGCCGCCAGTGCCGCCCTGCCCGGGCTGTACCCGCCGGTGCCGATCGGCGGGCGCTGGTACGTCGACGGCGCGCTGAAGAAGACGCTGCACGCGAGCGTGCTGCTGTCGATGTCACCGGACCTGGTGATCTGCCTGAACCCGCTGGTGCCGTTCGACGCCTCGCACTCCCGGCACCGCGTGCTGTCCGCCGGCGAAGGCCGGATCCCGAGACTCGTGGAGGGGGGCCTCCCGGTCGTGATGAGCCAGACCTTCCGCTCGCTGATCCACTCCCGGCTCGAACTGGGCCTGAAGAGCTACCGCACCAGCCACCCGCAGACCGACGTCCTGCTCTTCGAACCCGATCACCGGGACCCGGAGATGTTTCTCAGCAACATCTTCAGCTACTCCCAGCGCCAGCACCTGGCCGAACACGCGTACCAGCGGACCAGGGCCGACCTGCGCTCGCGGCGCAGCGAACTGCGCCACGTGCTGGCGCGCCACGGCCTCGCGCTGGAGGACGCGGTGCTCGACGACCCCAAGCGCAGCTTGACACGACGCCGTCGCGCACCGGTTCGCAACCGCTCGGCGCTCGTGCTGCGCCGGCTCGACGAGGTGCTGGACGACCTGGACCGGGCGCTTGCGCTGTGGGAGCGCGCGCGTCAGGCAGCGCCCAGGTAACGCGCCTCGAGGTGGGCCTTGAAGTGCGCCGGGTTGAGCGGCTCGCCGCTCGCCCGCCGTGCGAGTTCGTCGGTCGTCCAGCGGCAGCCCTGGCTCCAGATGTGATCGCCCAGCCAGCCGAAGACCGGTGCCAGGTCGCCCTGTGCGATGCGCGCGTCCAGGTCGGGCATCGCGCGGCGCATCGCGGCGAACCACTGGGCCGCGTACATCGCGCCGAGCGAATAGCACGGGAAGTAGCCGAACAGGCCGCTGGGCCAGTGCACGTCCTGCAGCGGACCGTCGCGGTAGTCGCCACGCGTGTCGATGCCCAGCAACTCCTGCATCTTCAGATCCCACAGCGCCGGGATGTCCTCCGCCTCGATCTCGCCGTCGATCAACGGCTGCTCGATCTCGAAGCGCAGGATCACGTGCGCCGGGTAGGTCACCTCGTCGGCGTCGACACGGATGCGCCCGGGCTGCACGCGGGTGAGCAGGCGCTGCAGGTTGCCCGGCTCGAACGCGGGCTGGTCGCCGAACGCGCTGGCGATCATCGGCGCCAGCCGGGCGACCAGGCCCGGATGCGAGCCCAGTTGCATCTCGAAGCTCAGCGACTGGCTCTCGTGCAGGCCCATCGAGCGGGCACCCCCCACCGGCTGGTCGACCCAGTCACGCGGCAGGTTCTGCTCGTAGCGCCCGTGTCCGGTCTCGTGGATCGTCCCGGTCAACGCGCCCAGGAAGTCGTCCTCGCGGAAGCGGGTGGTCAGCCGGACGTCCTCGGGCACGCCGCCGCAGAAGGGGTGGGTGCTGACGTCCAGGCGCCCGGCCTCGAAGTCGAAGCCGAACAGGCGCATGACCTGCTCGCACAGCTGGCGCTGCGCGGCGAGGCCGAACGGGCCGACCGGACGGATCACCGCCTCGCCGCGCTGCCGCTCGAGCACGCGCTGCACGAGACCCGGAAGCCAGCGGCGCACCTCGCCGAAGACGACCCGCAGCTGCTGCGTCGTCATGCCGGGCTCGAAGCGGTCCATCAGGGCGTCGTACGGGCTCGACCCCGACCGCTCGGCCAGGAGCCGGGCTTCCTCGCGCGCCAGTGCCAGGACCTCACGGAAGTGGACGAGGAAGCCGGCCCAGTCGTTGGCGGGGCGCAGGCTGCGCCAGGCGTGCTCGCTGCGGTTGCGCACCACGGTCTGCCGCTGCACCAGCGCGTCGGGCACCGCAGTGGCCTGCTGCCAGTCGCGCCGGATCTCGCGGAGGTTGGCGCGCTGCAACTCCCCCAGGGGCTCGGTGGCGGCCTGCTCGATCAGCGGCCCGAGCCCCGGGTCGGTGCGCATGCGGTGCAGCAGCGCGGCCATTTCGGCCATCGCGGCACCGCGTGCCTCGTTGCCCTTGGGCGGCATGTTGGCGGCCTGGTCCCAGCCGGCGATCGACTGCAGGTGGCCCAGGCGATACGCACGGGCGTAGGTCGACGCGAGGCTGTCGTAGGCGGGGGTGGTGGTGCTCATGTTGCGGTGCGGGCTGAGGCGACGAGGTGGGGCGCGGCGCGCAGTGTCGCAGCTCCGCGGGCGCGACGCGCGCGAGGGTCGATGCCCTGCAGCGCCGGCAGGCCGAAAAGGCCCTCGGGAGGGCTTGCCTCGTCACGCTCCGGGGCACGCCCGCGCGGCGACTCCGGCGCGGCCGGCGTCCGCGCGGCTCACAGCGAGACCTGGCCCGGAATCAACCACATGAGAACGGCGGTCATCACCACGTAGCGCAGGAACTTGCCGATCATGCTGTAGCCCATGCAGGGCCAGAACGGAAGCTTCAGCCAGCCGGCGACGGCGCACAGCGGATCGCCGACGACCGGCAGCCAGGCCAGCAGGCAGGCCTTCGCGCCGAAGCGCTCGAGCCATTGCAGCGCGCGCAGTTCGCCGGGCTTGCGCCGCCTGACGGCCTCGTAGGCCCGCTCGGCGCCGTAGCCCATCCACCAGCTGATGCCCCCACCGATGGTGTTGCCCAGCGTGGCGACGAGCACCGCGGGCCAGAACAGCTCCGGGTTCAGCTTGACCAGTCCGATCACGACCCACTCGCTGCCCAGCGGCAGCAGCGTGGCCGACAGCATCGCGACGACGAACACGGTGCTCAGGCCGAACTCGGGCAACGCGAGCGCAGCCAGCAGCTCCTTCAACCACAGATCGGTCATCGCTGCACATCATAGGCAGCCGGCGGCGACCCGGCCCCCGCGCCCCCGGGGTGCGCGACGGCCGGTGGCTATACTGCCGCCCCTGGCGCCGCGATCGCGTCGCACAGCCGGACCCCTCCGTCCCCGCCATGCACATCGGTCCGATCGCGCTGCCCAACAACCTCTTCGTCGCGCCGATGGCCGGCGTCACCGACCGGCCGTTCCGCGTGCTGTGCCGGCGCCTGGGGGCCGGCTATGCGGTCAGCGAGATGGTCACCTCGCAGCGTTCGCTGTGGAACAGCCTGAAGACCTCGCGACGCACCGACCATGCGGGCGAGGCCGCGCCCATCGCGGTGCAGATCGCCGGGGTGGACCCGTGCGCGATGGCCGATGCCGCGCGCTACAACATCGACCGCGGCGCGCAGATCATCGACATC
>ERZ761602.6608-NODE-6608-length-12840-cov-11.348533_pt1 | contig 12840 bp, 10 predicted proteins | sample MGYA00512165_ERZ761602 | MGnify/ENA primary metagenome ERZ761602 (study PRJEB28899, sample SAMN02445085) | bioreactor sludge metagenome | biome: EBPR sludge; isolation source: Thorneside wastewater treatment plant | place: Australia: Brisbane, Thorneside...
GTTCTTGTAATGCAAAGATAAGTTCCTGTTCTTTACCATCCATGATTTTTTCTAATTCACGGGAAGAATACGGTTTTTCAGAAATAATATTCAGAATCAATTGATTGAGTTGATTTGAATTATTGCTTTTTTCTTTTTTTGAAATGCAGTAGGAGCAAATTCCGCAATTGGTTGTGTTTTTCTCTCCAAAATAGGCTAGTATAAAACGACTTTTACAAATTTCATTATTAGTAACGTAATGAAAAACCTCTTCAATTTGTTCCTTTTTTAAATCGTTTTGCTTTTCTAAATATTTTGAAACGCGGTTTATTGTGCGTTCGTCTTCTCTAACTTCATTAAAAGTAATTATGGCATCGTTATTTTTGGCAATATAATCAACAATGCCTTTTTCTTTTAGACGATTTAAAACTGATTCAACTTGTTCTTCGGAACTGTTGCTTTTTCGTGCAATAAGTGAAAGATTTACAGCGGTTTGATATTCATAGATACCAGGGTACGTTCGCAAAAAAGCTAAAATGATTTCCTCTTCAGAAGGATTCAAGCTGATGTATCGAATCACTTCCTTACTTTCAATAATGAATTGCAAATTGATTTTTTCTGAATATTCCTGCGTAAAACTGATGATTCCTTGACGGTCTAAAAATTGCAAACCTGAATACGTTTTTATGATAGGAAAATTATATTGCGAACAAAAGTGATTCAAATTAAACGGAAATTCTTCATTAATTCCTTCGCCGTATGCAATTTGAAAATAATTACACAATTTAATATAAACTGTTTTCAGAAATTCTTTATCTGGCAAATTGGCGATGAATTGCGATTTTGCTGAATTCACGTCACCCGGACCAACCAATAAAACAGCATATGCTTTTTCTCCATTTCTTCCGGCACGACCGGCTTCTTGATAATAGTTTTCAATATTTTCCGGCAATTGAATATGAATGACAGTTTTTACGTTGGATTTGTCAATTCCCATTCCAAAAGCGTTGGTTGCCACCATGACTTGTACTTTTTCACTCATCCACAAATCCATGTTTTTTGTCTTTTCTTTCATTGGCAAACCACCGTGATAAAAAGCGGCTTTAAAACCCATTTGTTGCAATTGATTGGCAACATCATAACACGATTTACGGTTTCGCACATATATAATAGAAGATTCCGGATTTTTGCTCAACATTCTTTCAATTTTGTGCAACTTATCTTCCGTTTCCACAACCATATAAGCAATATTTTCTCTGGAAAACGATTTTTGAAAAACGGTTGGTTTCTCTAATTTTAATTGCTCAATAATATCCTTTTTAACCCGTTCTGTTGCCGAAGCCGTTAAAGCCAAAAAAGGAACTTCCGGAAAGAAACTTTTTAATTGTCCAATTTTTAAATAAGACGGTCTAAAATCGTGGCCCCATTGCGAAACACAATGAGCTTCGTCAATCGCAATTAAATTTAGCGGAAGATTTTTGATTTTTTCTAAGACCCAATCTTGTTCTAATCGTTCGGGTGAGAGGTATAAAAATTTGTAGTTTCCGTATAAACAATTATCTAACAAGGTAATGGTTTCGTCGGTAGAAATTCCGCCGGTTAATGCTAAAGCTTTTATATCTCTTTTGGAAAGGTTTTCTACTTGATCTTTCATCAAGGCAATCAAAGGAGAAATTACCAGACATATTCCGTCTTTCATTAAAGCCGGAACTTGAAAACATATTGATTTTCCTCCTCCGGTGGGCATTAACCCAAATGTATCAGATCCGGATAGAACGGCGTTTATAATTTCTTTTTGAGGCGTTCGAAATTCATCATATCCCCAATATTTTTTTAGAATTTCTTCGGCTTTTATCATTTTTTATCGCGATATGGCATCTAAGATAAAAAGAATTCTTTTATCTTGTACATCCAACGGAACTTCTATCAGTTCGTAGCCATAATTTTCGTAAGTTTCCTTCAAATGATTATAGATGAGTTTGGCTTGTTCGAAGTTTTCATAACGTTCTTCATCCGATTGATAAATTTCTTCCCATGGCGGTAAAAGAAAGACTTTTGTGTATTTATTTGTACGGCATTCTTCATCAAAAAAAGAAGGATAACTATCTCCAATATAATGCATATAGGCTAAAATATCAGGAATGCCGCGATCTAAAAAAATTAATTTTTCTGAATGTTCATTCGCCTGAATGTATTGTTTTTTTCTTCCTTCCAACAACAATTCACTAAACAATAATGGTTTTTCCAGAAATAATTGTTCAATTCCCTGTTTTCGGGCATCGTTAATAATTTCTCTGGAAATTTCAGGAAAACAAGTGTAACCTTTTTCAAGTAATCCGTTAATAATTGTTGTTTTTCCTGTTCCGGGACCACCGGTTATAACTATAATTTCTTTATTCACAAGTATTCAATAAGGTGGTAAATTTAGAAAAATACTCAGCTTGTAAACAAACTTTTGCAGAACTTTAAGTCTTATTAAATAAATTTGTTCAGAAATTTAATAAGATAATTTTCAATTCAAACTAAATGAATGATTTAAACTCAGCTACAAATCATTAAAATTCAATTTCAATTTTCTAAAATCTAAAATCAATACTGTATATTTGCCTATAATAAAAATGTTATGGATAAGAATACAGAAGAATTTTATGAAAGACTGAAAGAAGAATTACGAACTACTTCAAATTGGCCTTCCATTTACCTTTATAAATTTATTGTTCCAACCGATACTTCAAAAATAATTGCTGTGGAAGAAGCGTTTAATAACATGGGTGCAGTGATTAACACCGTACAATCAAAAACCGGTAAGTTTACCAGCGTTTCCATTAATGTTAGCATGGAAAGTCCGGAACATGTAGTGGCAAAATACCAAGAAGTTTCTACAGTAGAAGGAATAATTTCGCTTTAAAAAATACGAAAATGACTCACAATGAAAAAGCACATGATATTGTGCATGTATTAGAATATAATGCCGAGCGACCTCATTTAATGATACCTGAATATGGCCGTCATTTACAAAAATTAATCGATCAGGCAACCATTATTGAAGATAGAGAAGAGCGTAACAAAGCTGCTCGATATATCATTAAAGTAATGGGAAGTTTGAATCCGCACTTGCGTGATGTGCTTGATTTTCAACATAAATTATGGGATCAACTCTTCATCATGTCTAATTTTAAATTAGAGGTTGATAGTCCGTATCCTATTCCAACTCGTGAAGTTATCAACCTTAAACCGGAACGATTGGGGTATCCTCAAAAATTTCCAAAGTATCGTTTTTACGGAAACAACATCAAATACATGATTGATGTGGCTAACAGTTGGGAAGAAAGTGAGTTAAAATCGGCTCTCATCAAAGTTATTGCCAACCACATGAAAAAGTCTTATTTAAGTTGGAATAAAGATACCGTTGATGATAAGGCAATCTTTGATCATTTATTTGAACTTTCCGGCGGACGAATTGATTTGCATCAAAGTACAGAAGAATTGCTGAATACGTCTGATTTAATGCGAACCAATAAAAAGGTTTCCAATAAAAACATGCCGCTTATTCAAAAAAATCCTCTGATTAAGAAAAACAACAAAAATATAAAGGCAAAACCGTATAAAAATAACAATCAGAAATAATCGCTATAAACGAATATGGGAACATTCAAAATAGAAGGCGGTCATCGTCTTAAAGGAGAAATTCATCCGCAAGGAGCAAAAAATGAAGCATTACAAATTTTATGTACGGTACTGCTAACGCCTGAAAAGGTTACGATTAACAACATTCCGGATATTTTGGATGTCAATAAATTAATTACACTTTTAGGAAACTTAGGTGTAAAAATGCAAAAAAACGGACCCGGTTCCATTACGTTTCAAGCAGATGAAGTAAATGTAGGTTATTTGGAGACCGAAGCATTTAAAAAAGAAGGTGGTTCATTACGTGGTTCTATCATGATTGTTGGTCCGCTTTTGGCTCGTTTCGGAAAAGGATATATTCCAAAACCGGGTGGCGATAAAATTGGAAGAAGACGATTAGATACGCATTTTGAAGGATTTATCAATTTAGGTGCAAAATTCAGATACAATAGAGAAGACCATTTTTATGGCGTTGAAAATGAAGGAAGATTAAAAGGAGCTTATATGCTTTTGGATGAAGCTTCCGTTACGGGTACGGCTAATATTGTAATGGCTTCTGTTTTGGCAGAAGGAACAACAACAATTTATAATGCTGCTTGTGAACCTTATTTGCAGCAATTGTGTGGTATGCTAAATTCGATGGGAGCAAAGATCACCGGCGTTGGTTCAAATTTATTAAATATCGAAGGTGTTGAAAGTTTAGGTGGTTGCACACACCGTATTCTTCCCGATATGATTGAAATTGGAAGCTGGATTGGTTTAGCTGCTATGACCAGAAGTGAAATTACCATTAAAAATGTAAGTTGGGATAATTTAGGTGTAATTCCATCGGTTTTTAGAAAATTAGGAATCACGATTGAACGTCGTGGCGACGATATTTATATTCCTGAACATAAAGATGGTTATGAAATTAAGAAAGATATCGATGGTTCTATTCTAACCGTTGCCGATGCTCCGTGGCCAGGATTTACGCCTGATTTATTGAGTATTGTTCTCGTGGTGGCTACACAAGCAAAAGGGGAAGTGTTAATTCACCAAAAAATGTTTGAAAGCCGTTTGTTCTTCGTGGATAAATTGATTGACATGGGAGCAAAAATTATTCTGTGTGATCCGCACCGTGCCATTGTTATCGGACATAATTTTCAATCGCAATTGAAAGCTACTACTATGTCATCACCTGATATTAGAGCAGGAATTTCATTATTAATTGCTGCTTTGTCGGCAAAAGGAACAAGTACTATTCAGAATATTGAACAGATTGATAGAGGTTATGAACGAATTGACGAACGATTAAGAGCCATTGGTGCAAACGTTGTCAGAATTTAGTTTTACATATAAAAAATAAAAAAAAGAGAGTAGTTTTTTAATTACTCTCTTTTTTGTTTTAGTCGATAACCTTCAATAATTCAAGACCAATCATAATTCCATCGTTTAAGAAAGTAGTTCCGTTATACGATCGAATATAATCTAATCGAAGCAATTTAAATTTTCCAAAGCCCAATTTGTCTAAACCGATGCTAAATTCTTGATAAGGTTTATTCTCCGGTGTGGCTAAATGATGATAGCCAATAATCATTGTAGATTTTAGTTTGTTGAGCAATGGTATTTTATTCATAATAAAACCATCAAAATTATGCTCAACATGCATTTCCGTATAACTATCATTCGTGCTATGCGAATAGTATGGAAGTAAATTAAACATATCTAAATAACGATTATTTGGACTGATAATGATTTGATTTCCATTAAAATGTTTATAGTCTACAAATGAAATTTCATCTGCATTAAAGAATTTTCCACCTTTTAAATTAATGGCGAAATTTCCTTTATTTCCAAGTGTTTGTTCATAAAATACTCGTGCTGCAACAAAATCATAATTATATTTTGATTCACTTGCGGCAAAACCTTTTTCATAGCCTAAATAAAGAGTAGGGTACTTTTCATTTGGAATAATAAATTTTCCGTCCGGTCTTGAAAAGTATTTTTGTCCAAAATTGATACGAGCATTTACATTTGCTTTCACTAAATTATTTCGTTCAAAGCCGGGATTTACATAATCATCTTCATCTAGCGGATTATTCGACATAAAATCAATTTTATTTTTAATAATCACATAATCGGTGTTATTAAAAAGCGGACTTCTTTCTGCATATTCCAATGAACCCTGCATATGTAGCCCGTTAATAACTTCTTGACTATAGGTCACATTAGCAAAGTTTTTTTCATACACTTTCATGTGGTTTTCTTTTAAAAATAAAGAAACAACTGTGTTTGCAAGTCTGCCGATGGGCTCGTTTTGGTTAAATTGTGTGACTTCGCTACCACCTTTTATACTTAAAAAACTATTTGTCTTTGCACTTAATCGCGACAGAAAATAACCTGATGCCCGAAAACGTTCTTCGGCAAAACCATAATTAAATTTTGTGCCAAAGGTGGTATATTTTCGATCATCTTTACTTCGTTTAGTATACGATAATGAAGTTGATAAATTCCAACCTTGCACTGTGTTATACAAAGGAATTTTGAACAATCCCGCATAATTTAAACGCCAATTTTTTTCTGAATTTTGATAAGAATAACCCGTGATTATTTTCTGAATCTTAAATTTATTATTCAAACGATCAATAGAATCCAAATACGGTTTTGAATTTCGAACCAATTGAATACTGTCTTTTCTAATGTAATCATCACTTTCTTCTTCAGTTAATGGAACAGGTCGCATTTGGTTCCAATAGGTAGAATCCTTTTTATTAGCATTGTCCTCAAAACTCAAAATTTCTCTCGAAAAAGTTTTAGCATCAAAGGCTTCTTTAAAGTCATAATTGCTGTAAACATGCGTAAACTTTCCTGTAAATTTGATTCCGAAAGCCCCGGCCTCAAATTCTAAACTTTGCGAATTTTTTGCCCATAGTTGATTGTTGTCATTAAAACTGAAATTCTGTTTCAATTTCATCACATCCAAAAATTCTTGCTTCATTCGATAACCTTTGATGTCTAAATCGATACCGTAAATTGCCCAACTGTCTTCCAAAATATAAATATAACCTTCAAAAACAGGTTCGCCGTCTCTTCTCGGAATTACTTTAATTTTATTGATTAAGTTGTTTCGTTCATCATAAAAAGCACCATCTAAGGTGTATTTGTAATAACTAAACGCATTTTCTGCAAGCGGTGAAATCATACTGATATTTACATTAATTGTATTATCATAAAAATCATACATGGTTGCTCTGGCTGTGTTGTAGCTATAGCCATTGTCTCTTCCACTAATTTTTGAAGCGATGATTTTTTCATTCAAATTATCAGGTTTTTCAAAGATAATTTTGGAGACAGTTTCTGATAAATATAAAATTCCGGTTCCGGTAGAGTCTAACGCACCATCAAAATCACCTAATTCTTGACCTAATATTTTTTTAGGAGCATTTTTCAATCGAAAAATTCCACGAGAATAAAAGTCTGCTGTAAATCGTGCTGTTTTCAGGGAGTTTTTTTGCTTATTCGCTATTGCATTTCGAATAATGGCATTGGCCGGATTATCTTTTGAACTCAAAACAACTTCATTCAAATTATAATTCTCCTCAATCAATTTAACATCAAAAGTATATGGAAATTTGTTTATGTTTAAGATGTGTTTTTGCGTTTTATATCCTAAATATTGATAAACAACAGCCACTTTTTCCTGATTTTGAACATTAAGTTCATAAAAGCCATTTTCGTTTGAAGTTGTTCCGATATAGGTATTTTCAATATAAATATTTACAAAAGGCAAAGGATTTCCTGACTCATCAGTTATTTTTCCTTTAATTTGAGCGAATGAAATTATTGATACTAAATTAAGTATAAGAACGATACTATATTTCATGTGTAGGTTTTGCGAGACGAGTTAGTAGTATAAAGTTGAAAGCGTATTTTTTTATTTTATTAATGATAGAAGGGCCAATTCATAACTTTTTAATCCAAATCCAACAATTATTCCGGCAGCATTAGGCGAAATAAAGGAATGATGTCTGAATTCTTCACGAGCAAATGTATTCGAAATGTGTACTTCAATTACAGGCGTTTGAATGGCTTTTACAGCATCTCCAATTCCAACAGAAGTATGTGTATAAGCCGCAGCATTTAAGATAATTCCATCAAATGAAAATCCGGTTTCTTGAATTTTATCAATCAGTTCTCCCTCGATATTGCTTTGGTAATAAAACAGTTCCAAATTAGGATATTTCTCTTGAAGCGATTTAAAAAAATCTTCAAACGATTGATTACCATAAATGTCCGGTTCTCTTTTTCCTAAGAGATTTAAATTTGGACCATTAATAATTATAATTTTCATAGAAAGCGTTTTGGAGTAAATTTATCAAAAAAATCATACTTTCAAATCTATTACTTAAAAACATTAGTTTAATATTAACATTTTGATAGGTTTGAAACAACTATTTTTATGGTTCTAACAAAACATCATCAAATGAGAAAAAAAATACTATTTTTCTTCCTATTCATTTTCGGATTCAGTCAAGCTCAAAATGACTACCTTACTTATGAAGATTTATCAAAAAAACTTAAAGAATTAGCATCAAAAAACAAATCGTGTTCCGTTAAATCAATTGGAAAAAGCAGTGGCGGAAAAGATATTTGGCTCTTAACACTTTCATCATCAGAAAAAGCCAAACCCGCACTTTTAATTACTGCCGGAATTGATGGAAAACACCAAGCCGGTACTCAAATTGCCGCTAAACTAATTGAGCAATTGCTTGACGATGCCAATCTTTCCAAATTATTAGAAGATAAAACCTTGTATTTTGTTCCTTCTGTAAATCCTGATGCAATTGCTGCGTATTTCACTAAATTAAAATTTGAAGAAAGTGGAAATGCAACCAAAACTGATGATGACCGCGATGGAAAAATAGGCGAGGATGGTTTTGAAGATTTGAATAATGATGGTTATATCACTCAAGTTAGAATTGAAGATGTAACTGGAAGTTATATCGAAAGTCCCGATGATGCCCGAATTTTAATCAAAGCCGATCCTTCAAAAAATCAGGTTGGAAAATTCAGTTTGATTTCCGAAGGATTTGATAATGATAAAGATGGCAAATTCAACGAAGATATTTCGGAAGGTGTAAACATTGATAAAAATTTCACGTTCGATCATCCTGTTTTTGAAAAAGGTTCCGGTGTTTATGTTGCTTCTGAACCGGAAACCAGATCATTGTTGGATTTTTTATACCTCAATCAACATATTTATGGTGTGCTAACATTTGGAATGCACAACAATTTGTCGGAAGCTCCAAAATTCGACAGCAAATCGGCCAGCAGTAGAATTGTTAAAAGTTGGTTGGAAAATGATGTGAAAGCAGCTGAGCATGTTTCAAAATTGTATACCGAAAAAGCAGCCATCAAAGACGGACCAAAATTGCCGATGACAAAAGGTAATTTTGCTCAAACAGCTTATTATCATGCCGGAAAATTCAGTTTTTCAACGCCTGGTTGGTGGATAGATAAAGTGGAAGAGAAAAAAGATTCAACCGAAGCAAAAACCGAAAAACCTAAAAAAGGTGAAAAATCAGAAGTAAACCCTGAAATTGAATTTTTAAAATGGGCTGAAAGAAATCAGTTAAACAATGTTTTTGTGAATTGGACAAGTATCAAACATCCCGATTTTCCCAATCAAAAAGCAGAAGTTGGCGGATTTGTTCCGTATGTGATGAATAATCCACCGTCTAAATTTTTGGATGAATCGGTTGCAAAACACAAACTTTTTTTGGTAGAATTAGTGAATGCAATGCCAAAAATTGAAACGACAGTTCCTGTGGTAGAAAAGTTAGATAGCAATTTATACCGCATCACCATTAAAGTGGTTAACAAAGGAATGTTACCCACGTATGCTGAAATTGGTGATAAAATCCGTTTCGTTTCTCGCATGAAAACCGAAATTATGCTGAACAATAATCAGAAAATGGTTTCAGGAAGAAAATACTTTTTGCGAAACACGCTTCAACCCAATGAATCGGAAGAATATTCGTGGTTGGTTTCCGGATCGGGAACGGCAACTATTACAACTGGTTGTGCAACAACAGGAATCAAAGAAATTAAGGTTGAATTGAAATAAGATAAACATGAAAAGATATATACTGACTACTATTTTATGTTTGTTAATGGCAAATGTAAATGCACAAAAAAATGATATTGCTCCTCAGGATTTAAACGGAATGAGAGCAATCGGTTCGCCGGCAAATCCAAAAGTTCGCATGTCTTGGGATCGGTACCACGATTATGCACAAATTACTCAGTTTTGTAAAGATTTGGTAAAAGCCTATCCCAATTTGGTAAAAATGGAATCCATCGGAAAATCTTTTGAAGGAAGAGATATTTGGTTGTTAACCGTTTCCGATTTCAAAACCGATAAAACAGAAAATAAACCGGGTTTCTATATTGATGGTGGAATTCACGCTAATGAATTGCAAGGTGTTGAAATTTCAATGTACACTGCTTGGTATTTGGCAGAAAGTTTCCAAACCGTAAAATTCATTAATACCTTATTAAAGGATAAAGTATTTTACATTGCGTTGACCATTAGCCCTGATTCACGTGAGAATTTTATCTACAAAGAAAATACGGCCAATTCTTCTCGTTCAGGAATGCGTCCGTTTGATAACGATGGCGATGGATTGGTGAATGAAGATAAATACAATGATTTAGATGGCGATGGAAATATCGTCATGATGCGAAGAAAATCAAAAACCGGACGATATAAAATTGATCCAAAATACCCAAGCAGAATGTATCAAGTGCGAGGTGATGAAATGGGTGAATATGAATTATTGGGTTACGAAGGACTTGATGCAGACGGAGACGGATTAGTAAACGAAGACCAATTGGGAACCTATGATCCAAATCGTGATTGGGCTTGGAATTGGCAACCCGATTATGTGCAGAGAGGAGCTCTTTTTTATCCCGGAACGTTACCTGAAACCAGAGCTGTAAAAGATTTTATCGTTAGTCATCCAAATATTGCCGGAGCACAAAGTTATCATAATTATGGTGGGATGTTTCTCCGCGGGCCGGGTGCTGCAGAAGATGATCCGTTGTTCAGCAGACAAGATATTGAAGTGTATGATAACATCGGTAAATTAGGAGAGAAGATGATTCCCGGCTATAATTATTTTGTATTGCACAAAGATTTATACACGGTGTATGGTGGTGAAATTGATTTTCTATCATTAACACGTGGCATTTTTACGTTTAGTAATGAATTGATGACTTCATACAAGTTATTCAACCAAAAAAGTTCATGGAGTCGTTGGGATAACGATGAGTTTAATGAATTTGATAAATACCTTTTATTTGGTGATGGTTATGTGGAATGGAAACCGTTCAATCACCCGCAGTTTGGTGAAATTGAAATTGGTGGAGCTAAGAAGAATTATATCAGAAATCATCCGGGTTTTATGTTGCAGGAAGATGCTCATCGAAACATGGCTTTCACACTATACCATGCCTATCAAACGCCAAAATTAGAAATTTTAGACATTAAAACCGAAAAACTTTCCGGAGGATTAACAGCAGTTACTGCAACTATAATGAATACACGAATTATTCCAACGCATTCATCGATTGATGTAAAAAATAAAATTGAGCGACCTGATTTTATTACACTAAAAGGAGCCAATGTGATAGCCGGAATGACTGTTCAAAACGAAGACTTGAATTTGTTTACTGAACAAAAACATAGTCCACAAACCATTGAAATCGATAATATTCGTGGAATGGGAAGCGTAAAAGTTCGTTGGTTTGTGAGCGGAAATGCAAATGGAGCAACTGTTGAGGTTTCCAGTGCAAAAGGTGGATTTGTGTCTGATAAAGTAAAATAGAAAAAAATTAGCCATATAAGTCATATAAGTTTAGAGTGTCTGAAAACTTATATGACTTATATGGTTTAAAATTTTAATTGGTTAGAATCGATAACCTAGTGAAACCTGAATCACTCTGTTTTTAACTTCTGCATCTTTTGAAGCTTCGGTTAAACCAACTACATATCTTGCTTGTGCAAAAATATTGTCAGTAATATTCAAACCCAAACCACCAACTGCAGCAAAATCGAATGATTCTGATTCAAATTGATCCCCAACATTATCATCAATTAAAAAGGAGAATTGCGGTCCGGCTTCAACACTCAATCTATCTGAAATTAAATAAAATTTGGCTAATACAGGTACAGTTAAATAATTAAAGTTAATGTCGTCAAACGATTCACTTTCAACTTTAGCACCTTGTGAAGAATATAATAATTCAGGTTGAAGAGCAAAGTTCTCAAACACTTTTAATTCTAACAAAGCACCAAAGTGAAAACTTGTGTAGGTTTCTAAACCTTCTAAACCATCTCCTTCAAGACTGGCAAAATTGGCTCCGGCTTTTACACCAAATTTCAACATTTGAGCATTCGATTGGGTTATCCCAATAATCATGAATGCGATAAAAAAAAGTAGCTTTTTCATGTTTTAATAATTTAGTTGATATATATTGATAAAACAAAATTATAACAAATTTATTATTAAATATATCGAGATTGTTACCAAATAGTTGTTGATAAAATTGTTGATAACTGAAATTTGACCAATAATTACTTACAATAAGAGTTTATAATTTTGTATTATAACTTTAAAACAAGTAAAACATGAAAAAAATCATTTTATCTATTCTTGCTGTTGCAGCATTTGGGACTGCAAATGCTCAGGAAATTAAATTTGGTGTAAAAGCCGGAGCGAACTTCTCTAACTTCACGGGAGATGCTGAAACTGATGGTAGAACTGGTTTCTATGTAGGCGGTTTAGTAGACATTGGTATTTCAGATAAATTTCATGTACAACCTGAGTTACTATACTCTATGGAAGGTGCAGATAGCGATGGAGTTGATTTAGGTGTAAATTATTTGAGAGTTCCAATTATGGCTAAATATTACCTTACTGAAGCTTTGAATCTTCAAGCTGGTCCTTCTGTAGCATTTAAAATCGGTACAGTTGAAGAAGATTTTGACGATGCAGTAAAATCAATAGATTTTGGCTTAGGTTTAGGTGCAGCTTATGAGTTGCCAATGGGATTGTTTTTTGATGTGAGATATAATTTAGGTTTAGCAAACATTAGCGAAACAGATGCTGTTGATGTTAAGAATACTAACTTCCAAGTAGGTTTAGGATATAGATTCTAATAATTTAATTGAATAAATAAAAACCACGCTTT
>ERZ761602.6610-NODE-6610-length-12838-cov-3.749120_pt1 | contig 12838 bp, 11 predicted proteins | sample MGYA00512165_ERZ761602 | MGnify/ENA primary metagenome ERZ761602 (study PRJEB28899, sample SAMN02445085) | bioreactor sludge metagenome | biome: EBPR sludge; isolation source: Thorneside wastewater treatment plant | place: Australia: Brisbane, Thorneside...
CGATGAAGACGCGCCGGCGCCCGCGAGGGTCTTGCCGGATGGGCTCGAGCAGCTGCTCGGCGAGCGAGTCCATCATGTGCTCGAGGGGCGGGTGCCAATCGATCTCGATGAGCCCGTCGTCGATGTATGGCTGTAGATCGATCCCGAGCTTGCGAGACTTTGCGATGAGGCGCGGCGGCGGCTCGAAGAAGCCGAAGTACGTCCCCGGCTCGCCCGACCGCGCCCCGTCCAAGAGGAAGCTCAGCCCGAGGATGGTCTTGCCGGTGCCCGGTGAACCGAGGAGGGCGGTGGTCGACCCCGAAGGCAGCCCGCCCCCGATCATTTGATCGAGGCTCGGGATCCCGAACGGCATTCGCTTGCGCATCTCGGTGGCGTGTCCGGACGGCTTCTCGAACTGAATCTCCGTGCGCGGATGAACCACGATGCCCGAGGCATCGATCGCGACCTCGTGGCGGCCGCGCAGGTAGTCGCTACCGCGAAACTTGTGGACGGTGAGCTCACGCACCGCGCGCGGCCCGATCAGGCTGTCCGAGAGCTCGACCACGCCGTCTACGAGCGCGTTCTCGTCGTGAGCACGGTCACGCAGGTTGGAGAGGAGAAAGACGGTAGCGTCGGTCATCGTCGCCAACCCCTGGAGCTCGTGCACGAACTCGCGGTACGCCTGATGACCGGTCGCCGCTTGCTCGACGCTCTCGAGGCCGTCGACGACGAGGACCCCCGCGTGGTGCGCGCGGAGGGTCTTGCGGAGGAGCTGCAACAGCCCGGTGAGGCCCTGCGACTGTAAGGCCGGGTACCCGCTGACATAGACCATGCGCTGCGGGACGAGCGCCTCGTCGAAGAACCGCATCGCGCGGAGGTGGCTGATCATCTTGGCGTGCGACTCGACGAGGAGGGTGACGTAAACACACCGCATGTCTGCCTGGAGGCGCATCGCGTTGAAGCAGATCTGGTTGGCGAGGATCGTCTTGCCGCTGCCGGGCGGGCCCTGCACCGCGTAGGTGCCGGCGCGCAAGAAGCCACCGTGCAAGATGTAGTCGAGACGTGGAATCGCCGTCTCGATCCGTCGCGGGCCACCGTCATCCACCTGCGTCATCACCGCCGCTCCTCTCTGAGCTCACGATCGGCAGACGCACGACGACGCACGCGCCCGGCCGTGGCCCCTCCTCGATGCTCACGGCTCCGCCATGACCCTCGACGATTTGACGAACGATATAGAGGCCGAGCCCGAGGCTCTGCTTGGTGGCGCGGCTCGCGACGCGCTCGAAGCGCTCGAAGACGCGCATGCGATTCTCGGGCGCGATGCCCGGGCCGTCGTCGTCGACCTGCAGAACCGCCGATGCTCCGTCGCGCCGCAGCGACACGTCGACCCTGCCGGGCGCCGCGTACTTGATCGCGTTGCCGACCAAGTTCTGCACCACCTGCTCGATTCGTACGCGGTCCCACTGCCCGTCGATCGGCTCGCATCGCGAGAAAGACAGCTCGACCTCGGCGCCGAGCGCCGTCTCGTGGAGCACGCTCACGGCGTCGGCGACGATCGCGCACAAGTCGCATCGTTCACGCTCGAGCTCGAACTGATTGGTCTGGATTCGCGTGACGTCGAGCAGGTTCTGCACCAGGTTCGTGAGCCGGTCGCTCTGTCGTCGTACGGTACGGATGAGCTTCTCGAAGTCGGCCGGGACGGTCGCCGCTCCGATCCGTGAGAGGAGACTGTGGGTGGCGAGCGACAGCACGTTCAGCGGCGACCGGAGCTCGTGGGCCGCAACCGAGAGGAAGTCGTCGCGCGCCGCGAGCGCCTCTTCCAGGCTCGCCGCGTGATCGATGAGACGGCTCACGTCGGTGATGGTCATCGCGGCCAGGCGACCGCCACGCGCCTCGAAGACCTCGACCCCCACCAGGATCGACACGTCGGCGTCATCGAAGCGCGCGGTGAGAAATCGAGGCGCAAGCCGTCGGCCCGACGCGACGTGGCTTGCGGGTCGCTCGTCGGGGGGCAGGGCGCGTCCGCTCGCGTCCTTCAGCGGCGTGCCGCCAGCCGGGTCGGCGATGCCCTGCATCCTCCGAGAGCCCTCGGTAGCGAAGAGAACACGGGGACGCTCGTCGGTCGACAGGATGAACAGAGCCGGGGCGGCGAGATCGGCGGCGAGATCGAGCGTCGACATCGGATCGTGATGTCGCCAAAGCAACCAACGTTCCCACGCGTATCTGCCGCAGGTGGCGAGCCGCGTCTGCGCGCCCGCGCACACCCTGCGCTCTTGCGCTCTACGCCGCGATCCAGCTCACGCGAGCGGGGCTGCGAAGACCCAGCCCGACGCGACCGCCTCGTCGACGGCGGCGACCGCGCGGGCGAGCCGCCCTTCTCGGCCGCCGCGCAGCCATCGCCAGCGCCGCCCCGACGACGAGAGCCGATCGACGAAGCGATCTGTCATCCAGCTGCGCAGGTGCTCGCCGTCTCGTAGCCCGTCCTGCACGAACGGGACGTCGTCGGGGTGCGTCAGCAGGTACAGGTGGTGCGGCGCCGGCTCGCCCAGGGCGTCGACCTCGGCGGCGCGCTCGGCGCGGTAGCGCTCGTGCCAGATGCCCGTCGCGAACGCGTCGGTGTCGCAGACGATGACGGGTCCGCCGCGCCTCGCCGCGTCCGCCTCTCGTTCTCCCTGGAGCCGAGCGATGTGCACGAAGTCGCGCGTCTCCCAGACCAGTGCATCGATGTCTCCGCTCGGCCCGAGCGCGGTGACCTTCGCTTCAGTGATCTCGCGCCCCACCTCCGCCACCCACTCCGTCGCGACCCAGACGCCGCCGCGGTCGCGCAGCGCGGCGGCGAGCGCTGCCGCCAGCGTCGTCTTGCCGGTCGACTCCGCCCCCACGAAGACCACGCGCAGGGCGAGGTGCTCACGCACGCACGGCGCCAGCATCGCCCAGGCCGCTACCGGGTCGGCGCGTGCCGCGGTGCCAGAGATGGGATTGGCTACGCGCGCGAGATCCACGAGGACGTGCCGAGCGCCGAGACGGCGAGCGAGCTCGTCACCGTAGGGCTCCGACGTGAACACCGCATCGACCGCCTCGCTCGATACGGTACGAGCAGCCTGGAGCATCAGGTCGACGTGGCCTCGCCATATCGTGTCCGACTCGTAGTCGATGGGCAGGTCATCGCGAATGCCTACGACCGTGACGCCGGCATCGCGCGCGTGCACCTCGCGCATCCACCCGACGCGAAGCTCGAGCGGGATGCTCTCTACGCTCGCCGCCATCACCACGACCGTGAGCCGCTCGCAACGCTCCGCCGCGTAGCGCACGAGGTGGTGGTGGCCCGCATGCGGCGGATAGAACTTGCCGATGACGAGGCCGTGCGAGGCGCGCACGCTCACGACGCCTCTCTCGCGAGCAGGTCGCGTCGCCACGCGCGAAGGCCCACTACGCAGATGATGCCGAAGACCACGTAGAGCGCCGCCGTCGGATACAGCGCACGGCTGACGTAGAGGGGCACGCTGATCACGTCGACCGCGATCCAGATCCACCACGACTCGAGCACCTTCTCGGCCTGGCCCCACGTCGCCGCCAAGCTCAACGTCAGCACGCTCGCGTCGGCGATCGGGGCGGGCGAATCGGTGCGGAGCGCGAGCCAGCCCGCGATCAAGGCCGTCGACACTCCGACCAGGGCCCCGAGAACCTTCCACTCGGCGGCCCGCGTCCGACGGACCGGCCGCGACGACGGCTCACCATGGCGCCGAGCCCAGCGCCACCAGCCGTAGCAGCCCAGCACGAAGAAGATGATCTGCAGGGCGCTGTCTCCGTAGAGCTTCGCGCGAAAGAACAGGAGCCCCCAGAACACATTGTTCAGCAGGCCGAGCGGCCAGTTCCAGATGCTCTGCCGCGCGACGAGGGCGACGCAGGCCGCGCCCGTCACGTCGCCGAGCACCTCCGACCACGACACGGCCGCCCCGAAGAGGACGAAGGCAGCACTGTCGAGCCAGGCGAGGATCGAGGTCATGAGCCGGCGGGTCGCGCCTCCTACGTTCTAACGCATGCGGATTGCTGATACCAAGAGCCTAGGCCCCCGGCACGACGAGTGCACGACCCATGAAACAACACCGTCATTCTCAGCTGAGCCGCGCGCCGACGAACCCGAAGCGGGGCTCCGCGCCTGCGCCGTTCGACGTCGCGGATCTCTACCGCGGCTCGCTCGGCGACGCGGGCATCGAGGCGCCCGCGACCCTGCCGCTCGACGAGAAGCTGCGCCAGGCCTACTTCTGGATCGTCAACCACGCGATCATCAGCCCGTTCTACGACATCGAGCTGCTCGACGCGCCGCCGCCCACGTTCCAGGTCGGCCAGCACAAGGTCCGGGTCGTGTTGCCGACCGCGCAGAGCTACTCGAGCTACGTGCTCATGCCGCTCCTCAACCTGGCTGCGCGGCGGCGTTGCCTCCTCGTCGGCGGACCCGGGCGCGGCAAGACGGTGATCGCTACGCTCATCGGCCTGCTCGCCGGCTACACGCACCGGGAGATGAAGCAGGGCATCCAGCACGGGCAGCCGCAGATGACCATCGCGGATCTCCTCGGCAACCCGCTCCCGTCGAGCCTGGTCAGCGCCACCAGCATGGACGAGATTCGCATCGCGTGGCGCAAGTGGCTCGGCATGCGCGTCAAGGTCATCGACGAGTACAACCGCATCCCCACGCGGACGCAGTCGGCTCTCCTCACGGTCATGGCTGACGAGTACGCCGAGCTCTACGATCAGGTGTACGAGTGCCCGCCGGCGGCCTGGTACCTCACCGCCAACGACGACGCGGGGGGCGGCACCTACCAGGTCATCGAGGCGCTGCGCGACCGCATCGACGTGGTCGTCAAGGCGCTTCACTTCAACACCCGCTTCTTGGGTGAGCTCCTCGAGCGCGTGGAGTCGGGCCTGCGCCCCGAAGACGCCGTACCTCCCGAGATCGTCTTCACGCCCGAGGAGCTCGACCGCATGGAGAGGGAGATCCGCCTCGTCACGCTGCCCGCTCCGCTCCTCCGTCGAATGGAGTTCTTCGCCGCGCAGTTCGAGCTCTTCGAGCCGGGCGGCCGCACCCTCGAGTACCTGACCAAGGACACGGTGAAGCTCGCCGCGATCCCGTTCGAGAGCTTCGGGCGCCGCGCCGACCTCGAGGATCTGGGTGCGCAGACACGCAACGGGCTCTCGGTCCGCGCGCTCATGACGTGCCTCGTGTTCGCCAAGGCCCTGGCCTGGTTCCGTGGCAACCTCGAAGTCTCGTTCGACGACGTTCGGCAGATCTTGCCGTTCGTGCTCCACGACAAGCTGGTGCAAGAGAGGAACGCGGCGTTCTTCGAATCGGCCGAGAGCGCCCCCTACCGGTCCGATCTGGTCGGCTGGATCCGCGTGCTCTTCGACCGCGCCTGCCAAGAGTACGATCGACTCGGGCGCGACACCTCCGACCCGGTGCGCGCAGCGCTCGATCTCTTCGACCAAGGCCTCGAGGGGCTCGACGAGGCCACCGTCGACGGGCGCCTCGCCTCTCTCGAGCAGCAGCTGCGCACGATCGAGAAAGGGGCCAAGCTCTACGGTCACCTCTACGACGACGTGCTCGCGGTGAAGTACCTGCACCAGCGCTACACCAACTACCGGGCCTGGCTGCGCGCGAGGGCCGGGTCGGCGTGACCGGGCGCTTCACGAGGCTCGCCGCCAGCCGGCGCGAGGAGCTCAACGCGCGTTTCGTTCGACTCGGACGCGGCGTCGACGGCGCGGCGATGCTCTCGTTCTTGCGCGACGTGGCCGCGCCCATCCTCGACGATTGGGAGGGCGAGGAGGCGGATGCCGTCTTGTCGGCCCTGTTCGAGCTCGGCATCGCCGGTCTCCGGAGCGGCCTCTTGGGATCGGGCGCCCGCTCTCCGCTCGGGCAGGTGCTCGTGCGCCACCGCGCGTCGCTCCGCCCTCACCTGGCGGCGGAGCCGGCGCTCGTTCTGAGAGCGCTCGGCAATGGCGCGGAGCGCGTCGAGCGGGAGCTGGGCCCGGACAGCGCGGCGCGGTGGCTCGAGGTCGTGGCGAGCCGCGCCGCGACGTGCCCCGACCGAGCCGCGCTCTTGGATCTCGGGCTCGTCGTAGCCTGGACGCTCGGTCTCGCGGAGGCGCGTGAGCGCGCCCTCGAGCGAGCGCAGAGGTTGTCGCCTGCCCTTCGCGAGGAGCTGCTCGGGGGAGCCACCCTCGACGCGAGCTGGGAGCACCGCTTCGCGCCGCCGGGCGCCCGCGCCGAGCTCGGGCCGTTGTGGCTCCTCGGGTGGACGGGCGGCTTCGTAGGATTTGGTGGTCCTTTCCGGCGACCGCCGCGCGCGTGCGTCGTCGCCGACCGCGTCGTCTGCACCGACTTCGAGGCGACGTACGAGCTATGCGCCGACGTGTACGGCTCGCGGCTTCGCGCCGCGGCCTGGGCGCACGAGGCGGCCTGCGCGGGCGGCGCGTCCGGTGGCGCGTCTCTCGATCCACGGGGGACGCTGCGCTGGGGCGGGCTCGATCTCTCGCACCCCGAGCTCCGCGGCGCGACGAGCGCGGCCGCCGCGCGCGGGCTCGTGGGCGTAACGCTCGCCTCCAGCCATCGCGTCTTCGTCGTCGGCCGTTGGGGGAAACAGGCGTGAACGCAGCCGCGATCGCCGCCGCAGAGGCTGCGTTCCGAGACGCTTGGCCACGAGCGCGCGTCGCGTTCAGCCCTTACACGCGGCTGGCCGAGCCAATCCTGTGCCGAACCGAGGAGGAAGAAAAGACCGAGGGCCTGGAGGGCTCCTTCGCGATGATCCGCATGAGGGACGAGCGCATCGTGATCGGCCTCCGATTGGTCGCCGCGCGTGGCCTCACCGCTCACGCGCACGCCATCCTCGCGCACGAGGTCGGTCACTACGTGCACGCGCCGGGCACGCTGCGCGAGCATGTTCGGCTCCACGACCGCATTCGACGGACGCTGGCGGCCGGATTGAGGTCACACGCCGGCCTCGTCGCCAATCTCTACACGGACCTTCTGCTGAACGACCGCCTCCAGCGCTCGAAGATGGCGGACATCGCGGCCGTCTACCGGGCGCTCCGTGAGGGGGGCGACGCGAGCCTCTTGTGGAGCGTCTACATGCGCGCCTACGAGCGGCTGTGGCTGTTGCCGCCCGGCGCGTTGAGCCCGCCGCTCGCCCCAGAGGGCGAGGCCGACGCCGACCTCGTCGCGCGCATCGTTCGCCATTTTCGCGACGCATGGCTCGACGGCGCGGCGTCTTTCACTTTGCTGGTCGAACCGTACCTCGAGGCGCTCCCGACCGACCGCGCCGTCGTCCCCCCGTGGATGGACACCGCGGGGACATCGATCGGCGACGGCGTGCCCGACGGTTTGATCGAGGACGACTTCGATCCGGCCGAGACGCCGCACCCAGCCCTCGATCCACGGCTCGGCAACGGCGAGGCGCCGAGCGACGACGAAGCGGCGGGCGCCCTCGATCACGCGACCGGTCCGCACGGTCGCGCGATCCGTGGCGACGGCCGCCCCGACCGGCGAAAGGTCGTGCGCGGCCCGGCCGAATGGCTCGATCTGATGCGCGCCGTCGGGGTCAAACGCGACGCCTCCGAGCTCGTCGTACGCTACTACCGCGAGCTCGCGATGCCACACGTCCTGCCGTTCCCGACCGAGAAGCTCGAACGCGCCGGCGAGCCGCTCCCGGAGGGGCTCGAGCCATGGGAGCCCGGGAGCCCGCTCGATCGCGTCGATTGGTTCGAGACGCTGGGCCGCGGCCCCGTCGTCATTCCCGGTGTCACGATGGTCGAACGAATGGAGGGCACGACGACGGGAGGCGAGCCGGAGCGCAGGCCGCCCGATCTCTACGTGGGGATCGATTGCTCGGGCTCGATGGCCAACCCCGCCGCGTCTCTCTCGTACCCGGTCGTCGCGGGCGTCGTGCTCACGCTGAGCGCGCTCCGCGCCGGGGCCCGCGTCATGGCGTGCCTCTCCGGTGAATGGCACGGCAAGGGCCGCTTCACCGAGACCGACGGCTTCAGCGGGAGCGAGCGCGCCATCCTCGGGGTCTTGACCGGCTACCTCGGGACCGGCGCGTCGTTCGGCCTTCCTCGGTTGGCAAAGACCTTCGCCCTCGCGCCAAAGCGCGCGCGCCCTGCACACATCCTCGTCGTGAGCGACTCGGATCTCTTCGGCGAGATAGACGGAACGAAAGACGGCTGGGATATTTTGCGGCGCGCCGTAGAGAACGCCGGCGCCGGCGGCAGCGCCGTCTTGCGGCTGGCTCAGGTCGGCCACTACGCGGGCCACCTCCAGAAGCTCCGCGATGCCGGCGTCACGCCCTACCTCGTCGCGAGCGAAGAGGAGCTCGTGGCCTTTGCGCGGGCGTTCTCCCGCCGTACCTTCGGCCAATCGTGATGCCCGACGTCGAGCGTTTGAAGGACCGCCTCGCCTCCACCCCGGCCGTGTTCCGGCTCGCGGATGGCGGGCGCGACATCGCGCTCTACGCGGTCGTCGCGGACCTCTTCCGTGATCGGTCGACACGGCCGCTCGAGCCCGCGGAGCTCGCCGCCTTCGGGCTCGAAGGGTCCGCGGGTGCGCGACAGCCGCACCTCGAGCTGGTCGCGATCGCCAGCTGGCTGCTGCATGATCGTGCGTTCCAGGGCGCGGACGCGAGCGCGCTCCTTCGCTTGCTGGTGAACCGGCTCGCCGCGCTCGCAGACCACGTCAGGCCGCACCTCTTCATCGAGGACGGCGAGCGTCGCGAGGAGCTCGTCCGCACCTGTCTGACCGAGCTCGGACTCGTGCCGGAGGGCGAGACGAAGGAGGTCGCAGAAGACCGCCTCGCGTCGCTCGACTCGATCAAACAGAGCGCGCTCCTGCTCGCCGCACGCGCTCGCGAGCAGAAGCGAGCCGAGCGCCGCGCGGAGCTGGAGCGCATCCGACGGCAAGAAGAAGAAGAGCGCAGGCAAGCCGCCCGGACGACCTTCGAAGACTGACGATGAGCCCCATCCCCGAAGCCTGGAGGGCGCGAGCGCCCGCGATGAGCCAACGCGCTTGGGAGGGCCTCGAGCGCGTCCTGCAGCACGTCGACGCGCCCCGGTACAACCGGACGATGGGCGATCGCGTCGGTGACGCGGAGCTCGATGCGCTCGCTCGGTTCCGCCGTGCGCTCGCCGAGCGCGAGCTCGAGTGGGCGGCGGCACCGTCAGCCGCGATCGCGAGCTTCGTGGAGGGCCTCCGCGGGCGCCTCTACCTGCTCGATGAGCTACCCGCCGGGTTCGACGTCGCACGTGACTTCGAATCGCTCCCGACGACCGATCGCGACGCGATCGCGAAGCGCCTCGAAGATCTCGTCCCTCACGACGAGCCTCTCGAAGACGCCATCGTCTATTCGACGTCGGCGACCACGGGTCACGCCGTGATCGTTCCGAGCCGCCCGTCTGCGATGGTGCAGAACCTGGCGCATCTCGAGCGGCTCGCCGCGCTCCACGGCGTGACGCTCGAGCCACGCGAGGGCGAGCCGTTTGCGTTGAACGCCACGGTGCAGCGCCACACCTACGTCTTCGCCACGACGATGAGCGGCTGGTCTGGCGCCGTCTTCACCAAGGTGAACCTGGAGCCGCACGACTGGGCCGGCGGCGACGCCTCGCGCGACCGGTTCCTCGGCGAGCTCGCGCCCGCGTTCCTCGCGTCCGAGCCGGTGACGCTGGCGACCGCCCTCGAGCGCGAGCTACCGCTGAAGCCGCGCGTCGTCGTCTCCAGCGCGGTGAGCCTGCGCGGCGCGCTCGGCGCACGTCTCCACGAGGCCTGGGGCTCCGCGGTGGTCGACCTCTACTCCACGACGGAGACCGGCCCCATCGCCGCGAGCGTGCCGGGGGTCGAGGGCCACGTCGTGCTCGTCCCCGACCTCTTCGTCGAGGTGCTGGGGCCCTCGGGCGAGCGCCTCGCAGACGGCGAGCGCGGGGAGATCACCGTCACCGGCGGGCGAAACCCGCTGCTTCCGCTCGTGCGCTATAGGACCGGCGACCATGGGCGCCTCGCGACCACGGTCCTCCCCGACGGGAGGCGAGCTCGCGTCATCCTCGACCTCGAGGGCCGGTCGCCAATCTCGTTCGTCGCGGGCGACGGCGGGCGCGTCGGCTCGGTCGACATCGCGAGACGAATTCGCCCCATTGCACCGTTCGTCCAGCACGCGCTGTGGCAACGCGCGGACGGCGCTGTCGAGCTCCGCTTGCGCCCGCTCTCGGGCGTACCACTGCCGCGAGACGACTTCGATCACGCCCTTCGAGAGCTCTTCGGCCAAACCGCAACGATCGAGATCGTCATCGACCCCGACCTGGGCCGCTCCGGCGGCAAGGTGATCGCCTGGCGAAGCGACAGAGCCCCCCAGCGCTCATGACCAGCTCGGTGGGTCTCTTGTGGGTGACGATGACCGCGCTCGTGGCGGCGCTCCTCTGGGTCCTCGCGACCGAGCGCCGCGGCGAGTGGATCCTCAAGCCGGCTGCGTCGGCCACCTTCATCGTGACCGCGCTCGTCGCCGGAGGCCTCGGCTCCACCGTCGGGCGGATCCTCGTCGTCGGGCTCGTCCTGGCGGCGGTCGGGGACGTCTTGCTCATCCCAAAACGCAAGGCGACGTTCCTCGCCGGCCTCGTTGCTTTCCTCTTGGGTCACGTCGCCTACGCCGTCGCGTTCGTCGTGCGCGGCGTCGACGTGCCGGCAACCGCGGCCGCCGCCGTCGTGCTGGCCATGGCCGCCGCACCCATCCTGCGGTGGCTGTGGCCTCACGTCGAGCGTCCGATGCGCATGCCCGTCATCGCGTACATCGCCGTCATCACGGCCATGGTCGCGGTCGGGGCAGGCACCGCCCGGCAAGGCGGGGCGTGGCTCCTCTTGCTCGGCGCGTTCGCCTTCTACCTGTCGGACATCGCGGTTGCCCGCGAGCGATTCGTGAAGCGCGGCTTCGTCAACCGAGCCTGGGGCCTCCCCCTCTATTTCTTCGCTCAGATGGTGCTCGCGTCGCAGGCCGGCGCGGTGCCGTAGCGCCGGTCTTCTCGCGGCCCAGTTCGGCGGCGCGCACAACTTCGAGAACTGCGCGAACAACGCGCATTGGCACTTCGACTTCTGATCCGCGCGTCGCGCGCGGATCACGTCCGCTTGTTCTTTTCGTCCCAGAGCATCGGCTCCCAGAGCTCGATCTTGTTGCCGTCGGGATCGACGATCCAGGCAAACTTCCCGTTCTCTTCGAAGTCCGGGCCTTTCAGGATCTCGACGCCCGCGCTTTGGAGCTGGGCGAGGAGCGCTTCGAGATCGTCGACGCGGTAGTTGATCATGAAGCTCGAGGTGCTCGGACTGAACCAGTCGCTGTCCTTCGCCGCGACTGTCCACACCGTCAGCCCACGATCCTCGGCCTTGTCGTCGGGCCACTTCAAGATGGCGCCGCCCCACTCCTCGAGCGCGAGCCCGAGGTGCTTCGCGTACCACGCCGCCAGCGCCTTCTTGTCCGACTTGGCTTTGAAGAAGACGCCTCCGATTCCCGTGACCTTTGCCATGCGCGCACCATGCCGGTGCGGCGTACGGCGTTCAAGGACGGGCGAGGAGACCGACCGCGATTACGCCCCCTGCGCCCTCGAGCCGAGCAGCGACGCCAGCTTGCGTCGCACCAACGTTCGAGCGCGCTCGGATGGCGCCCGCTCGACCCAACCCTCGAGCTTGCGCCGTGAGAACCGTGGGCCGAGCTCGAGCTCGGGCAGCCGGGTGAACCGACGCGAGCGCCCCCCGGAGAGGTAGGCGAAATCAAAGAGGGCTTTCTCGGGGCTCGCCAACCTGATGAGCTCGGGAGTCTCGACGAAGCCGCCGAACAGGCTGGGAGCGATGTGGTGGACCGAATACGTGGCGACCTTGGATCGAATCGTCTGCGACCGGGCGAGCGAAACCACGTAAACGACCTCGGGGATCTGCTCGATCATCCCATGAAGGAACAGCGCCGACTGAAGCGAGACATACGCGTCGAATGGGGCCATCAAGTGTGTGGCCAATCGATTCGGCTCGGGCTCACCGTTCAGCCAATAGAGGCCATGACGCACCTGCACGACGAGCCCAGCCGCCACGAGTCGGCTCAGTGTCTTGCTCGCGGCGAACGTCGACTGTTCGAGCAACGCAGCCGCGTCGGCGGTGCTCACCGCGGGCACCTTCGCTCGGCGGAGCCGAGCGAGCGCTTCGCTCGCGTTCATCCGGCGCCCTCGGCGATGCGCTCGAGGTGTCGGACGACCGTCTCCTGCATGAGAGACCAGGCGTCCCTTTCGGCGTAGGGCGGCGCCAGCTCCGGGTCGAGGTAGGCGACGACCGTCGAGGTGTAGTCATCGAATGAGATCCCAATCGCCCGATCGATGGCGCGCGTGACCAGCGACGGGTCGACGTCGGAGCTGCCGACCATCGCCCCTTCGGGGCGGGACAGGAGCAGGCCGAGATCGAAGACGTCGCGGGGTTGAGGCTCGGTGCGGTCGGCCAGCGCACGAACCTTCTGAACGATCGCCGCGCGCGTCGCGTAGTGAGGCGCGAGAAATGGCGGCAAGCCGCCCGGGAGCAAGACCGAGGGCACGACGGGCTCGAAGGCGGCGCCGTCGATGGCGCCACGCCGCGAGAACTCGATCTTGGTTCGAACGATGGGTCCCCCGATCGTCCGGAGCCCCGCCTTCCACCGTTGCGTGGTCTCGGTCTGCTTGGGCGCCGTTACCTCGACGATCTCGATTCCCTTTGCAAGAAGCGGGCTCTTCACGAGCGGCGACGCGAGGAGGCGGTCGACCTTGTGCTTCAACGTTTGCTTCGCGACGACGACGACGTCGACGTCGATGTCCTCCGAGT
>ERZ761602.6613-NODE-6613-length-12835-cov-3.717058_pt1 | contig 12835 bp, 11 predicted proteins | sample MGYA00512165_ERZ761602 | MGnify/ENA primary metagenome ERZ761602 (study PRJEB28899, sample SAMN02445085) | bioreactor sludge metagenome | biome: EBPR sludge; isolation source: Thorneside wastewater treatment plant | place: Australia: Brisbane, Thorneside...
GGGGGGGCTCCTCGGGGGGGCCGGGGTCGGAGGCTGAATCGGGGTCGGCGTCGGACTCCGCGTCATCGGAGTCGGATTCCGAGGCATCGGGGTCGGAGGCGTCGGCGGGGTGCTGGTTGGAGAGGGCGGTGCCGAGCTCCTCCAGGGCGGAGACGAAGAGGCCGACGTCGGCGTCGAGGCGGAAGGCGCGATCGAGCTTTCGCTTGGCGTCGTCCCACGCGGGGCCGAGGGTCTTCGCGTCGATGCCGGCGCCGGCGACGACCTCGACGCGCTTCTCGAACGCGGCGACGTACACGAGCACGCTCGCGTGATCGTCGGCGTCGGCGAGGCCGAGGTCGACGAAGGCCGCCTTCGCCGCGCGCGCCGCGTTCTCGTCGCGCAGCTTGCGCGACGAGAGCAGGCGGCGCAGCGGGACGACGCTCGCCGAGAGGATCGAGCCGAGCACGTACGCAATGCCGAGCTCGAGCGGCAGGAACGTGTAGTCGAAGGGCTCGGGGTGGTAGAGGAACACGCCGAGCAAGAGCAACGCGCAAGCGAGGCCGACCTGCGCGTCGGCGTATCGGTAGTCACCCGAGGCGCGCCGGATCGTCACCACGACCTCGGCGGTCGTGCGCGCCTCGACCGTCGCGACCGCGTCGCGGATGGCCTTCTCGGCTGGTTCGAGGAAGAACGCGTGGGTCCCCAAGGGACGAGCCTCGATCCCGGGCTACCAGCTCGCGATGCGACTCACAAGTCAGCTGCGAGCCTTTCGCGGTGCCGCCGGCTCCTCGATCGCCTCGAACTCGGCGTCGAGGATCTTCTTCTCGTCGATCGGCGGCGCGACCGCGGGCTCGGGGTCGGCGACGCGAACGCGCGGCCGCGCCGCAGGACCGCCGCTGGACGCGACGCGGAACCCGGAGCCGCTCGACCAGCTCGCGGCGTAGACGAAGCCGCGCCCGCCGCCGATCGACCGCGCGAACTCGTAGAACACCTCGCCCTGGTCCCCGATCTCGACGTCGACGTCGTCGGGCCGCTGCTTCGCCATGCGCGTCAGCACAGCGTCGGCGTCCTCGACCGTCATGTCGAGTGCGGTGGCCGCCTCGAACGCTTGCCGGCGCCCGCCGCGGTTGGGCGCGAGCGCGAAGAGCGCCTGCTCGCGGCGGCGCGCGAGCGCCTCGTCGCCCTCGGACTCGAGGCGGCGCTTGCCGTAGCGGGCGAGCAAGAACACCGCGAGCGAGAGCGCGGCGAAGACGCCACCCGTGACGAGCCCGGCCGTCGCGCTGAAGATCGCCACGATGAGCCCGATCACCAGCGAAAAGCCGAGCCCCAACAGGAACAACAACCACCCGAAGGCGTGCACCACCGCGCCGGCCACGTGCGCTGGCTTGCCGGCGTGAGTGAGCGAGGCCCCGGTCAGGACGGTGCGCGGCTGCCCGCACCCCGCACAAAACGCGCGGACGCCCCGGTAAACCAAGGGAGCGTTCCGGCGGCAGAAGGGGCACATGACGCGGCCAACATGGAGCTAGCTCGCTCCCAGCGCAACTCCCCCTCCACGCAGTGGAGGGGGCCGGGGGGAGGAAATCACCGGAAAGCACCTCGCTGGTGGCGAGGCGTCACAGCCCGGGCCCACGTCATTTCATCAGCAGGAAGAGAATCGCAGTCGCCGAAACACCGAAGATTGCGCCGAGAACCGCGGCCATCACGACGACCCGCTGGGGCGGAGGCGGTGCCTCGAGGGCCATCTGCCCGCCGGGCCCGTTTCCGGCCCCCGCGTAGTCGCTCTGGCGGCGGCGGAACTGGCCCTGCATGCGGTCGGACGCACGACGGCCCACGGAGCGGTAGCGCACCGCCTTGATCTCGTTCAGGGTCGCATCGAGCTGGCGGCCCACGTCACCGGCGCCCTGGATGCGCTGGTCACGGTCGCGACGCAGGCACGCATCGACGACCTGGCAGAGCTTGGGGGGTAGGTCGGGCTTGCGCGTGGCGAGCGGATCGACGTCCTGGGTGAGGATCCTCACCATGAGCGCGTTGTAGTTCGGCGCCTCGTGCGGCAGCGTGCCCGAGAGCGCCTCGTACATCACGACGCCCAGCGACCACACGTCGGCGCGGCCGTCCAAGTCTTCACGCCCCGACGCCTGCTCGGGCGCCATGTACGCGGGCGAGCCGACCACGGTGCCGGTGCGCGTCAGCGTGAAGTTGTTGTTCGTCTCGAAGATCTTGCTGATCCCGAAGTCGAGGATCTTGGCGATGACGTGACCCTCGGGGTCGCGGTGCAAAAAGATGTTCGCGGGCTTGAGGTCGCGGTGGATGATCCCCTGCCCGTGCGCCAGATCGAGCGCCTTGGCGACGGAGATGAATATCTCGCACGCCGCTTCGGGGTCGATCATCCCGTCGCGGGCGAGCCGCGCGTCCAGGCCCTCACCGTCGAGCAGCTCGAACACGAGGAAGGGCGAGCCGTCCTCGGCCTGCCCCAGATCCAGGATCTCGACGATGCTCGAGCTGCGGACCCGGCCGCTCGCCTTGGCCTCGTTGAAGAAGCGCTGGAGCGCGACCGCGTCTTCGGCCACGTCCGGGCGCATGACCTTGAGCGCGACGTCGCGGTCGATGAGCTCGTTCTTGGCGGCCCAGACGGACCCGCTCGCACCCGATCCTAAGAGGCGGTTCAAGCGGTAACGAGATTGGATCAGCTCCCCGGGTTGCACCGCGCCGTCGGTCCAACCTAAACCAGGTGCGAGGCTGGAGCGTAAGAAAATCTCTAGAAGATTTCACCGCCGGCCAGTCCTCGGAGGTTGTCGCGGGCAGCCGTCTTGGCTACGAGCCGGCTCTTGGCCTAGGGTTTGGCCCGAGCCGTTGCGCGTTCGGCCCGAGGAGAAGCACTTGCACCCGATCGTCGAAGCCATCCTCCTCCCGAAGTCGATCCTCGGGAGCTTCCTCGTCCTCTTCTTCGGCGGCGTCACCTTCTTCTTCCTGACGTCGGGGACCAGCTACCTCTACTACCAGGTCCTCAAGCGAGACCGGTTCTTCAGGGGGCAGGAGCGCAAGGACGAGCGCGCCGAGGTGAAGAAAGAGTGGCTCTGGGCCTTCTACAACATCCTCGGCAACGCGGTGATCACCGCGCCGATTCACCACTTCATCATCAGCGGCAACAGCAAGATCTACTTCTCGGTGTCCGACTACGGCTGGGGGTGGTTCTTCGGCAGCCTGCTCTTGGTCGTGGTGATCACCGAGCTCTGCGTCTACTGGGCGCACCGCATCTTGCATCACCCGGTGCTCTACAAGCACATCCACCTGCACCACCATCAGTTCCGGGTGCCGTCGCCGTTCACGAGCATGGCGTTCCACCCGCTCGACTCGTTCGCCCAGGCCGCGCCGCATCCCCTCTGCGCGTTCCTGTTCCCCATGCACATCAGCCAGTACGTGTTCTTCATCGTGTTCTTGCAGGTCTGGTCGACCTTCATCCACGAGCGCGTGAGCTGGGTGCGGTGGGGCTTCATCAACTACACGGCGCACCACACGCTGCACCACAAGGCGAACAAGTACAACTACGGGCAGTTTTTCACTGTCTGTGACCGCATCTTCGGCACCTACAGGGACCCGGTCGGCCTCGTGTACGACGCCGCCATGCCGGACGCCCCCCCGCCGAAGCAAGCGACCCAACCCCGGGCTCGCCCGCAGGAGGCAGCATGAGCAAATACGTCTTTTCTCCAGAGGTCCTGCACGGCGTCGCAAAAGAAGCGATCGCGAGCCGCCCCACGACCGAGGGCAAGGTCGAGCTCATCCGTTCGCGGTTGATGGAGATCTACCCCGGCCACGTCCGCCCGGAGAACGACTGGGTGTTCAACATCGCCGGCGGCAGCATGGGTCACATGACGATCCTGCACGCCTCGATCAACGAGTACGTGATCGTGTTCGGCACCCCGATCGGCACCGAGGGCTACTCGGGGCGGTTCGCCGCCGACGACTACTTCATGATCTTGGAAGGCGAGCAGTGGGCCTACGACGAAGAGACACAGAAGAAAGAGATCTTCCGGCCCGGTGACATGCACATCATGCCCCGCGGGGTCGCGCGCGGCTACCGCATGCCCGACCACTGCTACGCGCTCGAGTACGCGCGCGGCCTGGTCCCCGCGATGCTCCCGTTCGGTCTCGCCGACTCGTTCACCAGCACGATGGACATGCGGAACGTCGCCAAGACGATCAAGATCTACGCGCGGGCCACGCTCTCCGAGTGGGCCACGCAGCTAAAAGAGCGCATCTCGCCCCCCGCAATGGCCCCTCGGCCCGCGCAGCCCGAGATCGCTCCGCGGCATACGAACGGTTCGACTCGCCTCTCGACCTGACGCCGCTCGTCAGGGGGCGGGCGACTCGTCGAGCAGCCAGACGTCGGTCTCGGGTCTCCCTACCGCGCAGACGACCCGCTTGCCGTCGGCCGTGATGTCGGCGTAACTGACCACGCTCGGCGCGAAGTCGAAGTCCACGACCGTGCGCGGCTCGCCCCCACGTATCGGAACGCGGACCACCGCCGCGAGGCCTCGCTCGGCGTCGGCGATCTCGGTGACCGCGAAGACGCCATCTCCATCGCCGGCGATGCGCAGTGGAAAGACGCGGCCGGTCGCGAGCTTGTTCGGGCCGGCCCCCGACGCCGGCAGAAGCCAGAGCCCGTAGCTCGACGGGGTCTCACCGGGCACGTTGCGGAACGCGACCGCGTCGCCGCTCGCCGATGACTGCGCATGAAAGGCCCAGCCCTTGCGCTCCGGAAAGAGGTGGCGCTCGACCGCGCCGGTGCCGGGGTCGACGACGGCCCAGTCACGGTTTCCGGCGAGACGGACGAGGAGCCTGTTGCCGGGGCTCCATGAGAGCGTGCGCGCGCCGTCCCCGGCCATCTCGAGCGGGGTCGCGAGCGGCAACGGCTTGGGCGCTCCGCCGCTGGCCGCGACCGTGAAGAGCTCGAGCGCCCCCTCGCGCCGCGCCAAGAGCGCCAGGCGCTCGCCGTCGGGCGCCCACGCGAACGATCGCACGTCGATGCCCGCCGGCGAGATGCGCGCCTCGGGGCCGCCCGCGACCGGCATCGAGTAGAGCTCACCGGTGTTGCCGCGCCGAAGGAACGCCACCTGGGCGCCGTCCGGAGAGAACAAGGGCAACGCGTGGCTCCGCGTGCCGCGCGTGAGCTGCACGCGCGGGGCCCCCGAGCCGGCCGCATCGAGCAGCCACAAGTTCGATGGATCTTCTCGCTTCGTATAGAGCAGGCGCGTGCCGTCCGCGGAGCGCGAGAGCGTCTCGACCGGCACCCCCGAGAACACGCGCTCCGGCGGGCCGAGGGTCGCGCCGCTCACGGGGTCGATCGGGAACCGCAAGACCTCGCTCGACGGCTCGGGCTCGGTCACCAGGTAGATCGAATCTCGGGTCGCGAGGTGCGTGCGCCATCGCGGCCGATCGGCGACCAGCTGCACGGGCGTGCCACCAGCGGCGGGCACCGACCACAGCTGTCGCGTGCCGTCGCCGCGGAGCGTCGTCACCACGATGCGGTCGACGCCGCGCAGCCACGTGACGTCGACGAGAAAATCGTGCGGCACGTCGAGCGGGATCTGGTCGACGCGCCCGTCGACGTGCTGAACGAAGAACTTCCTCCCGACGGAGTTGCCGGTGGCCGCAAATGCTCGGCCATCGGGCGCCCAAGACACCGTGAAGTACGGCCGCCAGGTCTGGACCTCGGCTTTGCCGGCGGCGTCCACGAGCACCACCGCCAACTCGTCGGTGCCGGCGGGCTCGCCCACGACGACGACGCGATCGCCGGCGTCGCTCACGTCGAAGTCGGCGATGCTCTTCATGCGCACCACTTCGCGCGCGCTCTCTTCGTCGACGTTCTGACGCCAGAGGACCCGCTCGGCGCCGTCGGTCGAGAGGAAGTACGCCGTCTTGCCGTCTGCGCTCAAGACGGCGCTCTGTGCACCGCCCGTGAACGTGACCTGCCGAGCGCGAGCGGGACCGCGCGCGGCGGGGGGCGATCCACTGCTGGCAGCGACGGCCGACGACGGCGGCGCACCCGCGCCGCTTCGACCCCCGAAGACGAACGCCACCGCGGAGGCGACCCCGACGACCGCGAGGAGCAGGGCGGCGCCGAAGATCACCGACCGGGATCCACGGTTGGCCGGCGCGGTCGGCGCCCCGACCGGCGTCGCCGCGTCACGTGCGTCAGAGGCGCTTGCTGGGCCGGCGGTGTCGGGATCCGGGGTCACGGGCGGTCGGTCCATCGCCCCGGGCAGCAGAATGGGGCGGAGCGCGTCCGTCATCTCGCGCGCTGACGCGAACCGCTCGGCCGGGTCGCGGGCGACCGCGCGCGCGAACCACGCGTCGAACCCATCGGGGACGCTCGCGTGTCGTGACGGGATGGGCAGCGGATCGGCGCAGATCCGGAGCACGAGCTCACCGAACGAATCGGCCGCGAACGGGCGCGCGCCGACCACGCACTCGTAGGCGATGACGCCCAGCGCCCAGAGATCGCTGCGGCGATCCACGGGCTTCGAGCGCGCCTGCTCCGGGCTCATGTAATGCGGCGTCCCGACGATCGCGCCGGACGCGGTCGAAGGGCTCTCGGTGGTCGCGTCGACCGACACGCCCGCCTCCAGTCGCTTGGCGATCCCGAAGTCGAGGACCTTCACCAGCCAGGTGCTCCGAAGAAGCTCGCTCTCTTCGCCGTCGTTCCGGGTGATCCACACGTTGGCGGGCTTGAGATCGCGGTGCACGATGCCCGCCTCGTGCGCCTTCGTGACGGCCCGCGCGACGTGATCCACCACGCGCCACGCGACCTCGGGCGGCAGCGGCCCCCGCCGCAAGCGCTCGTCGAGCGGCTCGCCCTCGAGCAGCTCCATCGCGATGTAGGGCGCCGCCCCGTCGACGCCGTAGTCGTGAATCTGGATCACATGGGGGCTCTTGAGCTCGGCCGCCGCCTTGGCTTCGCGGAGGAAGCGCCCGCGGGCGACGGCCTGCTCCGCCAAACGCGGGTCGAGGCGCTTGAGCGCGACCTCGGAGCCGAGCTCGAGGTGCCGGGCACGCCAGACCTCGCCCATCCCGCCCTTCCCGAGCGCGGCCAACAGCTCGTACTTCTTCGCGACGATCGCCCCCTGGCGCCACCCCGCTTCGGATCGCGACGGCGTCGTCACCGCGGCCGAGGATAGCGCCATCCCGAGACGAGCGGGGGGCGGTCGCGCTCAGATCGAGCCGGACGGCATTCGGACGTGCACCCGCAAGAGGCTCTCTTCACTGGGCACGCCGATGCGTAGCGGAAAGCCGTAGTGGCTCGTCCCGCGGTGCACGTAGAGCCGGCCCCGCCCATAGGCCCATAGCCCATGATCGGGGATCTTGGTGAGCGCGCTCACGATGGTGTGCTCGAGACCCAGCGAGAGGAGGCCGAGCTGGCCCCCGTGGGTGTGCCCGCTCAAGACCAGATCGGCCTCGCCGTCGGGGACATGACGGAACGCGCCCGGATCGTGGAGGAGCACGAGACGGAACGCGCCCTCGGTGCGCGGGTGGCGGCGGCAGGCGGCGGCGATCTTCTCGTTGCGACCGCGGAAGTGGAAGTCGAGGCCCAAGATGTCGACGGCGCCGAACGGCGTCTCCACCAGGACCGCCTCGTCGATGAGGAGCCGCGCGCCCACCGCTTCGAGCGCCCGGGCCACCATGCGCGGAGCCTCGTGATCATGGTTGCCGCGGCACGCGAAGACACGCCCGGGTAGTGCCTGGAGCGGCGCGAGCGCGCGCGCGAGCGCGTCCTCGGCGTCGTGCGACTCCATCGTCACGAAGTCGCCGGTCAAGAGGACGAGATCGGGGTCTTGCGCCACCGCTCGCTCGGCGAGCGCGCGGAGTCGCCGCTCGGACATGAACGGCCCCAGGTGGGGGTCGGTGATCTGCACCAGCCGCAGCGGACGCTCGACCCGCTCGGCGCCGCGCGGGTGGCGGCGAAGCGAAGCGACGGGGGCGCCGTCCACCGTGATGTCGATCTCCTCGGGCCGGTGGCTGATGCTCTGCAGGAGGCCGACGGCCGCGACCACGAAGGGCACCCATGCGCCGTGCGGCTCGAAGCCGAACGCGACCGCGATCGCCCACGGAAACGCGAGGAAAGTCCCCGCGACGAAGAACGACGCGGGCACGCTCACGAGGAGGCGGTACGGGCGAGGCCGCAGCCGCGCCCAAGCGAGCGACGCGAAGTGCACGTAGACGGTGGCCTGCAGATACGCGTAGACGGGCCACGCCCAGGCGAACGCGGGCCAGAGCGCCACCGAGACCAGCGTGTGGATGGTGAGGAGCACGCTTGCGAAGATCGCGTACAGACGCCCGCGGACCAAGGCTGCGAGCGCCACTACCGAAACCGCACCAGCCAGGCTCAGCCAGCCGAACGACATGCCTCGAAGATGTAGCAGACGCCCGGGTTTGCGAAAGCTCAGCCGCGGAGTTGGCGGCCGTCCATCGTGACCTCCCACCCGACGCCGCGTTGCTCGAGCTCGGCGGTGTAGATCGACGTCCGGCGGAGGAGGCGTGAGACGAACGCCGCGACGGCGGTCGTCAGGAGGAGCGGAACGACGATCGCGTAGTCGCCCGAGAGCTCGAACGCCATGACCGCCGCCATGAGCGGAGCGTGCGTCGTCGCGGCAGTCGCCGCGGCCATGCCGACGAGCGCGTAGCCGCCCGGAGAGCCCACCGAAAGGCCGAGCGCGGCGAGGCCGCTCGCATACGCGAAGCCGATCCCGCCCCCGATGAGGAGCGAGGGGGTGAAGACGCCGCCCGGGCTGCCCGACGACACGGACGCGGTCGTCGCGAGCGCTTTGCCGACCAAGAGCAGCAACAAAAACCCGACGCCGAGCTCGGCATCGAGGATTCGGTTGAGGGGCTCGTAGCCGTTGCCGGCGACCTCGGGGAGCGTCGCTACGATGAGCCCGGCCAGGAGGCCACCGAGCGCGGGGCGCCACGGGAGGGAGAGCTTTGGATGACGGAACTGTTTCTCTCCCCACGACAAGAGACGCATGAACCCCTGCGCCCCGAACGCGGCGAGCGCACCGAGCGCGGCGAACGCGACGAGCTCGGCCGGGCTCTGGAGCGTGAAGGTACGCAGACCATAGATAGGCCCGACGCCGACGACCGCCCGCGTCACAGTCGTCGCGATGGCCGTCGCCACGAGCACCGGGACGAGCATGTCGAGCACCACCATGCCGACGACGACCTCGAGCACGAAGAGGACGGCCGCGAACGGCGTGTTGTACGCGGCGGCAAAACCCGACGCGGTCCCCGCCGCGATGAGCACGCGCGTCGAGCCCAGCGGCAGCTGCAGCCGCTCACCGAGGAGCTTGCCCGCCGCGCCACCGAACTGGATCAGCGGACCTTCGCGCCCGAGCGATCCACCGAAGGTGATGGCGAGCCACGATGCGAGCGACTTGAGGAGCGTGACCGGCATCGACAGCCGAACCCGGCCGAGCACCACCGCCTCCATCACGTCGCCGACACCGTGCCCCGCCGGAGCGCGCGCGATCAGGAGACCGACGAGCCCGGCCAAGAGACCGCCGACCGCAGGCGCGCCGACCCTGACCCACCACGGCGCGCGCTGCATCGCTTCGACGACGTCACCCGCGCCGGACACCGCGCCGAGCACCGCTTCGAGCGACCACCGGAACGCGACTGCGAAGCCGGCGGCAAGGAGCGCCACGACGACGATGCCGAGCCCGACGACGACCACTTCTCGAGGCGTCGGCCCGATCCGCGGGCTGGGGGCCGAGGGCTCGGTCACCGGCGCACCCGGCCCCCGTCAGTCCATCGCGCGCAGCTCGTCGTCGAGCTGGGTGTCGAGCTCGTCGCGCTTCTCGGGCCCGGCTGGGGTGGCGGCGCTCTTGGCGGCGCGAGCGGTCCGAAGCCAACGCCGCACGGCGTAGATGAGCGAGACCCCGGCGAGGAGGGCCAGCCCGAGCACGACGAACCCGGCCGAGCTCAGCGAAGAAGAGTCGGTACCGGCACGGACGCGCTCGCCGTAACGCGCGACGAAGTCGGCCTCGATCGACTTCGGCTCTTCACCCGCGAGGAGCCGGCTGCGGACCTCGGCCCGCAGCTGGTCGGGCGTGCCACCGCCGTGCACGTCGAGGGTCTGGTTCCAGCAGCAAGGGGCGACGAGCCGCCCGAGCAGCTCTTTCTCGCCCGGGGCCGCCTGCGAGTCGTCGATCACGACCGGGCCGCCGGGGGCGTGCGCATCGTCGGCCGACACCGGCGAAGCGATCGCCAGCGCCGCGACGACCACCGCGAGCAGGTGCCAGCGAATTGGCGACATACCCGAGACGGTGGCCGAGGAACGCGATGCGCGCAAGCGAGAACGGCCGAGCGGCCGAGCTACTCGAGCAAGCTCCGCAGCATCCACGCCGTCTTTTCGTGAATCTGGAGGCGCTGGGTGAGCAGATCGCACGTGGGCTGATCGTTCGCCTCTTCGGCGGACTTGAACACGGTGCGCGCGGTGCGCGCGACCGCCTCGTGGCCCTCGACGAGGAGCTTGATCATGTCCTGGGCCTTGGGCACGCCGTCATCCTCTTTGATCGACGAGAGCGCGACGAACTGCTTGTAGGTGCCGGGGGCGGGATACCCGAGGGCGCGGATACGCTCGGCGATGAGGTCGACCGCGACCCACAGCTCGTTGTAGTGCTGCTCGAACATCAGGTGCAGCGTCTGGAACATCGGCCCGGTGACGTTCCAGTGAAAGTTGTGGGTCTTGAGGTACAGGGTGTACGTGTCGGCGAGGACGTTCGAGAGCCCACCTGCGATCTTCTCTCGATGGGCGGCGTCGATTCCGATGTCGATCTTCATGGCCGGGAGCTAACGCCGCGACGACCGCCTCGCAAGGGAGACCGACGGTCGCGACTCGGCGTACCGCCACGAGCGAGCCACGCAAGCCACGCACGATGCCGCAACCCGTGCGGGCGTCTCCCGCCGCGCGGCGCGTGGATCCCGGTCGGGGCGTTGGTGCGGTCGTTGCGAATGGCGCGACCATGAACACCGGTCGCCTCCTCCTCCTCTTCGGGCTCGCCGTATCTGCGTGCGCAGGGGAGGAGAAACCTCGACCCGACGATGCCTCCGCGCAGACGGCCCCCGCGCCCGCTCGCGGGCGAGGCCGGGGCGCCGGCCCGGGGTCCGGAACCGTCGACGGTCACCCCCACCTCGCCTGCACCTTCGCCGGGGGCGCGCTCGCAGACGCCGTGAGAGCGGGCGTCGAAGAGGCGCTCGCAGACGAGTGGGCTGCCGAGGCTCGATACGAAGCGTACGCCGGGAAGCTCGGACGTCCGTTCCCGCGCCTCGAACGCGCGGAAGCACGCCACGCCAACCTGCTCGTGGCTCTGCTCGAGGCCCACGGACACGCGATTCCCTCGAAGGAGAAAGAGAGTGTGCCCGAGGCCAAAGTGCTCGCCGAAGCCTGCAAGGCCTCGCTCGAAGCGGAGCGCAACAACGTGGCGCTCTACGATCGGCTGCTCGCCTCGAATCCACCCGACGACGTGGCTTGCGTGTACGGCCATCTCCGATCACTCTCCGCTGACCGCCACATCCCCTCACTCGAGCGTTGCGGTCCCGGCGCGCCGTGAACGCGCTCCCGTTCTTGCCACTTCGATCGGACGAATCCCGCTACATTCGACGTTCGCAACCAGGAGGCCACACGTGAGCTTGGGAACCAGGCGTGAGCTGAAGGCGGGCTACGACGAGACGCTCGCCAAGATCCCCGACGCCCTCAAGGCCGAGGGCTTCGGCATCCTGACCGAGATCGACATCAAAGAGACGCTGAAGAACAAGATCGGCGTCGACTTTCGTCGCTACAAGATCCTCGGCGCGTGCAACCCGCCGCTCGCCCACCAGGCCCTTCAGGCCGAAACCGAGATTGGCCTGATGCTGCCGTGCAACGTCATCGTCTACGAGACCGACGACGGCCGCGCCGTCGTTTCGGCCATCGACCCGACGGCGACGATCGCGTCGGTGGGCAACCCCGTCTTGGTCGAGCTGGCCCAGACCGTCCGCGACAAGCTGGCCCGCGCCCTCCAGTCTCTCGAGTAGACCGCTCACCAAGATCGTCCCCTGGTCGAAACGCCAGTGTGGCGAAAGCGCGACAGTGGTACGTTGCGGCCATGCTTGGTCGCCGAAGTCGGGGCGCGCTCTGCGCAGGGCTGGGGCTCGTCGCGGTGGCGCTCGCGCCGAGCTGCAGCGACGACAACATCAACCCGACGGGCGCGGGCGGTAGCACCGCGACGGGCCAGAACGGTTCGAACGCGTCGAGCGGCCAGAACGGCTCGAGCGCGTCGAGCGGTCAGAACGGCCCGAGCTCGTCGAACGGCTCGAACGGCTCGTCCGTCTCGAGCGCGACATCGTCCTCGGGCACCGGCGGCAGCGGCGGCGGCTTGGTGCGCTTCGTCGCCATCGGCGACTCCGGCAAGGCCAACCAGGGCCAGTACGACGTGGCCGCGGCGATCGCGGCGAAGTGCGCGGCCGACGGTTGCGACTTCGTCCAGATGCTCGGCGACAACATCTACGACAGCGGTGTCGACGGCACCGATGATCCGCAATGGCAAGAAAAGTTCGAGCAGCCGTACGCGAGCGTGAACCTGCCGTTCTGGGTCGTGCTCGGCAACCACGACTACGGCGGCGAGGGCATCGGGCTCGAGTTCCAGAAGGGCCAGCACCAGATCGACTACTCGAATGTCTCGAGCAAGTGGGAGCTGCCGTCGGCGTACTGGCAGCGCACGGTCGAGCACGTTCACATGACCGGCCTCGACACGAACCGAGCCATGTACGGCCAGGCCGACGATCAGCACGCCGACGTGCCGCAGTGGCTGGCCGCATCGAACGC
>ERZ761602.6614-NODE-6614-length-12833-cov-4.181014_pt1 | contig 12833 bp, 13 predicted proteins | sample MGYA00512165_ERZ761602 | MGnify/ENA primary metagenome ERZ761602 (study PRJEB28899, sample SAMN02445085) | bioreactor sludge metagenome | biome: EBPR sludge; isolation source: Thorneside wastewater treatment plant | place: Australia: Brisbane, Thorneside...
ATGCGGAAACGAGCGGCGAAGGTGGCGAGCTGTGGCCGCCACATCTCCATCGTGGTGCCGAGCGAGTTCGACAGCATGAGGACGGGGGCGTCCTCCGGTCCATCGAGCGCCCATGCGATGCGGCAGCCGTCGCCGAGCGTTGCGATACCGGTCGTCATGCGGTCCTCCGAATGGGTGCACCTGTGCGTTCGAGGATTTCAGCGGCGGTCACGCCGGGCGCGCACTCCACCAGGGTGAGCCCGCCGTTCGCCTTGTCACAGGCGAGGACGCCGAGATCGGTGATGATAAGATCGACGACACCGATGCCGGTGAGCGGCAACGTGCATTCCGGCAGGATCTTGGGTTCGCCGCTGCGGCTGCAATGTTCCATCACCACGACGACGCGGCGGACGCCCGCGACGAGATCCATCGCGCCGCCCATGCCCTTCAGCATCTTGCCCGGAATCGTCCAGTTGGCGATGTCGCCGCGCGCGCCGACCTGCATCGCGCCGAGGATCGCGAGATCGATGTGGCCACCGCGAATCATCGCGAAACTCTCTGCGGACGAGAAGAAGCTGGAGGTCGGGAGTTCGGTGATCGTTTCCTTGCCAGCGTTGACGAGATCGGCATCCTCCTCGCCTTCATAGGGATACGGCCCCATGCCGAGCATCCCGTTCTCGCTTTGCAGCGTCACGCTGATACCGGGCGGAATGAAATTCGCGACGAGCGTCGGGATACCGATGCCGAGATTGACGTAGTCGCCGTCGGCAAGCTCCTGCGCGGCGCGCGCGGCCATCTGTTCGCGGGTCCAGGGCATCAGGCGGCCACCGGGCGCGGACGCGTGGTCAATTTCTCGATGCGCCGCTCGTAACCCCTGCCCTCGACGATCCGGTCCACATAGATGCCGGGCGTGTGTACTTCGTCGGCGGCGATGGAACCCGCCGGGACCAGATGCTCGACCTCGGCGATCGTTACCTTCGCGGCGGTTGCCATGACGGGGTTGAAGTTGCGCGCGGTTTTCCGGAACACGAGATTGCCTTCGGGATCGCCCTTCCACGCGCGGACGATGGCGAGGTCTGCCCTCAGCCAGCGCTCCATCACGTAGCGGCGGCCTTCGAACACCTCGGTCGGCTTGCCTTCGGCAACGACGGTGCCGACGCCGGTTGCCGTGAAGAAAGCGGGAATACCCGCGCCGCCCGCGCGGATGCGCTCGGCGAGCGTTCCCTGCGGGACAAGTTCCAGTTCCAGCTTCCCGTCGAGATAGAGCTGCTCGAACAGCTTGTTCTCGCCGATGTACGACGAGATCATCTTCGCGATCTGGCCGTTCGCGAGCAGCGTCCACAGGCCGAAACCATCGGCGCCGCAATTGTTGGAAACGATCGTCAATCCCTTGACGCCGGAGGCGCGGAGCGCGGCGATCAGGTTCTCCGGATTGCCGGTGAGGCCGAAGCCGCCCGACATGATCGTCATGCCATCGAACAGCACACCTTCCTGCGCCGCCTCGGGACCAGAGAAGACCTTGCCTTTCATCAGGCCGCCTGCGCCGGGGCGCGGTGCCGCGCCATCAATTCAGCTTCCGTGCTTTCCGCCGCGTCGTGCAGCACGAAATCGAAATCGATCTCGCTGAACGGTCCGTTGAGCTGCTCGGCGTGGATCGCTTCCGGATCCTCGCGGCGGACGACTTCGGGGATGAGATCATTGTGCGTGGCGAAGGCGAAATCGTCGTAGAGATAGGGGTCGCCCTCGATGTTGATCTGCGTCGTCAGATGGCGATGGCCGGGAGCCGACACGAAGAAATGAATGTGCGCGGGCCGGTTTCCGTGGCGCCCGATCGCCTTCAGCAACTGATCCGTGCTGCCCTGCGGCGGCACGCTGTAGCCGGAGGGGATGACGCTGCGGAATACGTAGCGCCCGTCGGCATCCGTCTCGATCCGGCGGCGGTTGTTGTAGGGCGCCTGCGAGGGATCGAAGGTCGAATAGGCGCCCTTCGTGTTGGCGTGCCACACGTCCACGATCGCGCCTGCAACCGGCTTGCCGCGCGCATCGCGCACCTGCCCGCGCATGATCAACACCTCGCCCGCGTCGCCGCCGTCATCAAGACGCGCGCGGCCCTTTTCGATGGGTGCGCCGGGCACATAGAGCGGCCCTTCAATCGTGCGCGGCGTACCGCCCGAAATGCCCGCCGCGCGATCGGCAATGTCCATGCGCACGTCGAGGAAGTGATCGAAGCCGAGACCGGGGGCGATCAGGCCGAATTCGGGCGCGGCCTGCTGCATGAAATGCAGCGCGTGCCAGAACTCCTCCGCGCTCACATCGAAATCATCGATTGTCGTGAAGAGGTCGGAGACGATCCGGCGAATGATGGACTTGGTGCGCGCATCGCCGCCCGTATCACCGAGGCCGGCGATGCGATCGAGATAGGCCTGTATTTCGGCGCTCTGGACCAGTTCGGAACCCATGTCGTCTCTCCCCTTGGTGTTCTGGATTCAGGAAACTCAGCGATCGTCCGCGTGGATGGAGGACGGGTGCCGGCAGAGCGGCGTCACCCGGATTTCCATGAACGGAAACAGCGGCAACCCGACGAGAAGCTCGTGAAGCTCCGCATTGCTTTCCACATCGAAGATGCTGGTGTTCGCGTACTGCCCGGCGTGGCGCCAAAGATGCCGCCACTTGCCGCTTTTCTGCAGCGCCTCGGCACGGGCCTTTTCCTCGACCTTCAGCACATCAAAACGCGCTGGATCGACTGTGTCCGGCACACGCACGTGCATTTCCACCTGGAAGAGCATCAGGCTTTCTCCGCTGCTACGATGCTGAGGGTTGGACGCGGCTGCGCGTCACGGCGAAAGAATGCGATCTTTTCGAGATCGAGCGCGACGCCGAGGCCGGGGCCGCGGGGCACGGCGAGCTCGAAATCGGCGTAGAGCGGCGGCGTTTCCAGAATCTCCTCGGTGAGGAGCAACGGCCCGAACAGCTCGGTTCCCCACGGCAGGGCGGCGAAGGTGGCGCAGAGATGGGCGGCGGCGATGGTGCCGACACCGCCTTCGAGCATTGTGCCACCGTAAACGGCGATATCGGCAGCTTCGGCGATCGCGGCCACTTTCGCGGCGGCATGAAGCCCGCCCGCCTGCGGCGCCTTCACCGAGAACACGTCTGCCGCGTGGCGTCGGGCGAAATCAAGCGCGTCGGCGGGGCCCTGCAGCGCCTCGTCGGCCATGATCGGGATTTCCGAGCGTGCGGTCAGCCTCTGCATCCCGGCGCGGTTGGCGCGCGGCAGCGGCTGCTCGACGAGATCAACACCCGCCTCCGCGAGCATCGCGATGCCCCGGCGCGCAGTCTGCTCGTCCCAAGCCTGATTGATATCCACGCGGACGCTGGCGCGATCGCCGAGCGCCTGCTTGATCGCGCGGACGTGCGCGACGTCCGCCTCGACGTCGCGCTTGCCGATCTTCAGCTTGAAGATCCGGTGCCGACGCGCATCGAGCATCGCTTCGGCCTCTTCGATATCGGTTTCGGTGACACCGCTCGCCAGCGTCCACAGCACGGGAAGCGTATCGCGGACACGTCCGCCGAGGAGTTCGCTGAGCGGTAGGCCCGCGCGCTGCGCGGCGGCATCGAGCAGCGCAGTTTCCACCGCGTTCTTTGCAAAATGATTGCCGACGACGTGCTTGCGCACCAGCGCCATCGCCATCGCCGGAGAGTCAGCCGCAGCACCCAAGAGCAGCGGCGCGAAATAGGTATCGATGGCGAGCTTGATGCCCTCCGGGCTCTCATCACCGTAGCTGAGCCCGCCGATCGTGGTGCCCTCGCCGAGCCCGACGATGCCATCCGAACAGTGCACGCGAACGATCACCATCGCCTGGCTTCGAATCGCCGTCATCGACAGGACGTGCGGGCGGATTGTCGGCACATCGACAATCCAGGTATCGATCTTTTCGATCGTCAGCAAAGCAATGACCCTTCCATATTGCATGACTTCCGCCATTTGGTAGGTATTGCACGGTGCGGCGTAAACGACCGTCTCGGTAAGCCGCGAGACCTGAAAGGTATCGAATGGAGCTGAGGCACCTGCGCTACTTCGTTGCGGTCGCCAACGAACGGAACTTCACGCGCGCGGCCGAACGGCTGAACATCGCGCAGCCGCCGCTCAGCCGACAGGTCCGCCAGCTGGAGGAGGAACTCGGCGTCGACCTGTTCGACCGCGAGGCGCGGCCCATCCGCCTGACCGAGGCGGGGCGCCTGCTCTACGAACAGGCCGTGCAGGTGCTCGCCGGAGTCGACCGGATACGCGAGGTGCTGCGGGATCAGGCTGGCAAAGGCCGCAAGCGTTTCGTTATCGGCTTCGTCGGCTCGACGCTCTACGGCCTGCTGCCAGAAGTGATCCGGCGTTTCCGCGAATGCGCGGCGCGCAGCGACGTTTCCGTGATCGAGCTTTCGACCATCGAACAAATCGCCGCACTGAAGGACGGACGCATCGACGCCGGCTTCGGCCGCCTGCGCTTCGAGGATGCCGCGATCCGCCGGATCGTGCTCGCGGAGGAGCCGCTGGTGGTGGTGATGCCGATCGATCATCCGCTTGCGGGCGGCGGACCTGTTCACCTTGAGGCGCTGCTCGGCGAACCGCTGATCGTCTACCCGCGCCCGGCGCGGCCGAGCTACGCCGATCAGGTGCTCGGCATATTCCACGATCTCGGGCTGCAGCCGCGCATCGTGCGCGAGGTGCGCGAGGTGCAGACGGCGATCGGGCTTGTCGCCGCGCATGTCGGGTTCAGCATCGTGCCCGCATCGGTGCAGCGCATGAAACGCGACGACGTTGCCTACGTGCCGATCGTCGACAGCCCCGCGCACTCGCCGATCATGATGATCCACCGTACCGGAGACGTTTCGCCGGAACTTGCGCAGCTCGTGGCGATCAGCGAGGCGCTCTATGCCGGGCACGGCCAGGCCAGCACCAACCGATAACAGCCCCTCGATCATCGCGACTGAAGCGCCAGAGGCAGCATCGTGTCCAGAACGCGTCTCCCCATGTTTTCTGATACCGCCCACCGTGCGGGAGAAGCCGGACGCCCACTATCCCCGCCCCGCAGCGGGTGGACGCTGAGTGCGGATTTCGCAGGGGCATCTGAACCCGCGCAGGTGCGTCCATCGGCAGCCGGGACATGACGATACCCTACAGGTCTGGAGATCGGGCGAATGGGTATTGGACAGGGAACCGCGCGGGACGCAGCTTCTGCAGAGGATATCGAGCCGGGTGACACGCAACTGCCGGGCCCGTTGGATGCCAGCTCTTCGATACCTGAGACGGGGGAGTTCAGGGCCAGTGCAAAGGTGGGTCACGCCGGTGGCCGGCGCATCGAATCGTCGCTTGATCGCAGGGGCAATGTGCGAAATGCTGCCAGGCGGGAGAGGCCGGGAAACAGGCCAAGCGGAGGTGGGAGCATGTTGATCACGGATGTGGAGACGGCCCGCCGCTGGGCGGGCGACGGGCTGCCGCTCGCGGAGCGGGCAAGGCTGGTGACGAACGACATCGACGAGGTGCATCAGCACATGAGCGCGATGTTCTGCCCGCACGACCTCCGGATCGAAGGCGGCGTGCCGCCGCTCGCGTTCCGGCATCATCAGGCGGCGCTGCGGTCGCTGACCTTCAACGCGACCGACTACGGCAATCCCTATGGCCGCGTCGTCGTCAACATCCCGCCGATGGATGCGCTCTATCTCGTGCAGTTCTCGCTGCTGGGCGTCGCGCAGATCGTGCAGGACAAGAATACGTTCGAACTGCATCCCGGCGAAATGTGCGTGATCAGCCCGGACGCGAAGGTGCGCCAAGTCTTCGGCGAGGGCTACAAGCACTTCACCGTGAAGATTCCGAAAAGCGGCCTTGAGGCCGTGCTGGCACAGGAGCTGGGCTTTCGGCCGGGCGATCTGCGCTTTTCGCCGCGTCCCGTGCGGCTGCAGGGCGCGGCGGCGGCGTTCGCGCAGCTCGTGCGCACGGTTTGCGACGGGCTCGATACCGGCGCCACCGGCTATACGCACGCACGCGCCTGCGGCTCCGTGGAGGAAACGCTGGAGAGGCTGCTGCTCGCCGCGGTGCCGCACAACCATTCTGACCTGTTCGACGCGCCGCCTTCGGGACCGGCGCCCTATTATGTGCGCCGCGTGGAGGAGTTCGTGCGCGAGCACGCGCGCGACCCGATCACGCTCGGCGAGATGATCGACGTTTCGGGCGTCAGCGCGCGGTCGCTGCATGCCGGGTTCCGGCGCTTCCGCGACACGACGCCGATGGCATATCTCAAGAACCACCGCCTCGACCTCGCGCACCGGCAGCTGAAGGCCGGCGCCGATCTTGGTCTATCGGTCACCGACGTCGCGCTCGCCTGCGGCTTCACACACCTGTCGAAGTTCGCGCGCGATTATCACGACCGCTTCGGCGAACGGCCTTCCTGCACGCTGAAACGCCTGAGCAGCTGAATCAGGAGGTGAGCAGGACCTCGCCGTCCTCGACCGTCACCACGTAGGTCCGGAGCGCGACCGAACAGGGCGCGCCCGTGGGCTCGCCGGTGCGGATGTCGAAGCTGCCGAGATGGAACGGACAGAGGATGTTGCAACCCTCGATCTCCCCTTCCGCAAGCGACGCGTCGCCGTGCGTGCAGAGATCGTCCGTCGCGTAGAACGCGCCTTCCAGATGATAGACGGCGAGCGCGCGGCCATCTTCGAGATCGACGCGCAGTATCTCACCCTCGGCGATGTCGCCGACAGCGCAAAGACGCACGCTCACCGCGCGACCGGCTGCTTCAGATACCATGGCGGGTTCGCTTCGCCCTGGAGCCGTATCTCCAGACACACATTCCTGAATTTCCATCCGTCCTCAGTCCACTCCGCTTCACTGTCGTACCATCCGCCGAGCCATTCATCCCGCTGACCCGCGTCCCCGGCCATGGTGCACAGTTCCCAAAGATACCAATGGCATCGCGCCGATCTTCCGTCGGGCGCGAGCACGATGTGCGGCGACACCATGAAATGGATCGACCACAGCACGCGCGATGCCGCGATTTCCGCAAGCCCCTTGGTGATCGCCTCGCGACCTTCGAGCGCCGCGAAACCCGCCGCCGACCATGTCGCGTCCGGCGTGAAGAGCGTGCGCATGATCGCGGGATCGTTGCCGCGATCCGCCCCGTGCGCATAGCGCGCGACTAGGTCGCCGATTTCGGCGCGCGCCTCCAGCCGTGCCAGACGCGCCTCGGCCGAAAGCGCCATGCTCAGATGCCCGCCATCGGGTGCAGCCCGCGCCATGTCGGCTGCGCACCATGCACGGCGATGAAGCGGCCTTCCTCGAACGCATAGGGCACGCCGGGCGAGCCGCCGTAGAGCTCGACATGCGGCGCCACCTCGGCGAGCGCGAGCGCCATGTCGTAGATGGCGTGATGGCTCTCCGGCAGGCCGCCCAGCGGATATTTGTCGACCTCGGCGAGGATCGCCTCCAGCCTTGGCAGAAGCGCGTCGTAGAACGCCTTCAGCCCCTCCCGGCTGGCATGGCGGCGTTTGGTCTGGCGCTCGTCGGCGGTGGGCAAGGCCCAGTCGAGGAACGGCGCGAGATCGGCGAAGGCGGGCGGCAGCGTGGGTTCGGTCATGATCGTGCTCCGCTCAGGCGTTGACGTACTGGTCGACGACAACCGCGCCGTGGCGGATGAGGATTTCGTCGTCCTGAAGATGCTGCAGCGTCTTGGCGCGCGACTGCATGGCGCGCTGCGTGTCCTCCATCGTCGCGGTGTCTTCGAGCCAGGCATTGCGCTGCAGCGTCATCGCGTGCTCGATCGCCCAGCGCTGCGCATTGGTGGTCGGCGCCTTCACGTAATAGCGGCCTTCCCACAGCGTGCGGTTGTGCGCGATCGGCCAGAACTGGTGCGTGAACCAGATGCCTTCCGACACATGCAGTAGCGTGTTCGGGAAGATCACGCTCAGCTCGAACGCGAAATCGCTGCGGTGATCGGGATTGATCGTTTTGGGCAGCATCGATTCGCCGCGCTGTGAAACGAGGCTGGCGCCGGCCATGCGGTTGGCGATGCCAGCCACCGGCGTCGGCTTCGCATCGAGCGTCAGGCACACCGCGCAGGTGCGGTGCGGCCCCATCAGCTTCACGTTCTGGAGGCCGGTGGAGAACACGTTCGGGAACGATCCGGCGTGGATCGTATCGACGTGATACGCCTCCGCAAACGCATCGTGCGCGACCTTCCAGTTGCATTCGAGCTCGGTGCGATAGGTGAAGCCGTAGTCGAGGCTGTCGAACGGATAGCCCCGGAAATGCTCGGCATAGTCACCGAGGAATTCGCCGAGCGTCGTCTCCGGCGTTTCGGCGACGTTGATGAACATGAAGCCTTCCCATAGCGACAGGTGCACGGGCGTCAGACCGTTGTGCCCCTTGTCGAAGCAGGAATAGAAACGCTGCTCGCTCGGCACGCTCCTGAGCGCACCGTCGGCGCCGTAAACCCAGCCGTGGAAGCGGCAGGTGATCACCGCCGCCCGGCTCTTGCCGTACGTCTCCTGCCCGTGTTCGGTGACGACGGTGTTGCCGCGGTGCGCGCAGACGTTGTGGAACGCCCTCACCTCCCCGTCCTTGCCGCGAATGAGGATCACGGAGGTTCCCGCCGCCTCGATGCGCTTCACCTTGTAGTCGCCGGCCTTGGGCAATTCGTTCACGCGGCCGACGCACAGCCAGACCTTGCGGAAGATCTTCTCGCGTTCCTTCTCGTACCAGTCGGGCGAGATGTAGGGTTCGGTCGAGATCGGGTTCGATCCCAGCTCCGGGTATTTTTCCAGCCAGCGATGTTCAACGCTCATGGGTTCGCTTCCTTCGGGTTTGGCCGGCGCTTCAGTCGACGAAGATGTCGAGCGGCAGCACGGCCGAGACGATGATGTTGGGAACATCGACGAGCTGGCCGATGCGCAGGTCCACCGCCGCGGCGGCGACCGCATAGGCCTGCTCGCGCGTCAGCCCCTTGTTCTCCACCATCCAGTCGATGATCCGGATGAGCGCATCGCGCGCGGCGAGCGTCAGGTCTTCGGACAGGTTGGTGAGCGCGGCGACCTTCGGGCTGTCGAGATAGGCGAGATGCGGCGGCACTTCGCCCTTCTTCTTCACCGGCATTCCAACCACCGCGTGAAAACGCCCCGGCTCCGTATTGCGGAGCTGGCTGCCGCCCGTGACGTGCGGGAACACGATGTTCTTGCCGCCGCCCTTGATGACCTCGCACTTCAGCGTGACGCGCGCCGCCATCTCGACAGCGGTGCCGCAGACCTCGCCGTCGCCTTGCGCGAAGTGGATATCTCCGGTCCACAGGCCCGCACCGTCGACGAGCACGGGGAACAGGATGGTGGTGCCGACCTGCATGGCCTTGATATCCATGTTGCCGCCGTTCTCGCGCGGCGCGACGGTGCGCAGCCCCTCGGCGGCGTAAGGCGCGCCCTCGGCGAACAAATGCGCGGGAAGCGCGCGGCCGGGATCGGGCATCAGCACGAAGCCGCCCGCCGCCGCGAGCGCGCCTTCGCGTTCGAGCGCGGCGGCGACCTCGGGCTTGCCGGGGAGCACGCCGATGGAGCCCGGAAACGCGCACATCGGAATGCGCACGCCCGGGATCTGCTCGGAGACCGCGCAGAGCCGGTCGAGCTTCCAGTTGGCGATGAACGGCCCGGGAATGATATCGCGAAGGAAACCGAAGCCCGGCACGATCACCGTGTAGCCGTAAGCGGACGGGGCGATATCGACGATGGTGACGGCGAGCGCGTCGCCGCGCTCGGCGCCTTCGATATAGACAGGACCGGTCATCGGGTGGACGCGGTTCAGATCGCAGGCGGCGACCTCCGCTGGCGTCGTCGCGAAGTTGAACTGGTCGTCGAACGCGTCGCGCGTCTCGTAGACGATATAGTCGCCCGGCCGCGCCTTCGCGACCGGCTCGATCGCCCAGTGCAGGCGGTTGAAGCAGTTGGGATCGTCCTTTGCGGTTTCCCCGCTGCGCAGCACTTCGACAGTGTTGGTCATGAGTCTTTCCTGGCTTGCCGCCAGCCGGAGCCGGCCCGTTTCGTGGAGAGATCATGTCGGCAGGGTGCCGCCGGCGGCTATCCCGCTGCCGAGCCTGTTAGCCGGTTACCGCACTAAAGCGGTGCAAAGCACCCTTGCCGGGCCGCGGAAACGTGACAGTGCGGGTTGCACTCGATCGCACTGCGGTGCTGCTCATCGCACCCTTGGGCTAGCGGAAATCGCAGCGTTGTTGTTGCCTTGGGAGTAACAATGGATGGCGCGTGGATGGTTTCCGGTGGGATGGAAACGGCGGGCGCCCCGGGGCGAGAACAACAACGGCGCCGCCGGACAGCGGGGCACCAACAGGAGGGGAAAGACACATGAACGGAGCGACCGGAACAAAGATGCGGGGGGCTTACGGGTTGCTGGTGGGCGCATCGCTGCTCAGCATCGCGGGCACCGGCCCGGCACTGGCACAGGATGCCGCGCCCGCACAGGCGGAAGCCGATACGGGCGGCCTTGAGACGATCACCGTGACGGCACGCCGCCGCGCGGAATCGCTGCAGGACACGCCGATCGCGATCTCCGCCGTCACCAGCGAGGGCCTTGCGCAGCGCGGCATCGAGACCGTGACACAGATCGGCGATTTCACGCCGAACGTGAAGTTCAACAGCTCGGTTCCGGTCTCCGCGAGCAATGCAACCGCGGCCATCTTCATCCGCGGCATTGGGCAAAACGATTATCAGCTCTCCGCCGACCCCGGCGTCGGCCTCTATCTCGACGGCGTCTACATCTCGCGCGGCGTCGGCAACGTGCTCGACGTGATGAACGTCGAGCGCATCGAAGTGCTGCGCGGTCCGCAGGGCACGCTGTTCGGCCGCAACACGATCGGCGGTGCGGTAAGCGTGGTGACGCAGAAGCCCACGGACACGCTCGGCGGCAACTTCGAGGTATCGACGGGGAGCCACAACCGCGTTCAGCTGAAAGGCATTCTCAACCTGCCGCTCGCAGAGGGCATCTACAGCAGCGTTGCGGGCTTCTATCACAAGCGCGACGGCTACGTGAAAGGCGTGGTCGACGGCGCGCCCGACCTTGGCGATACGGACAACCTTGCCGGCCGCTTCGCGCTGAGGCTTGAACCTTCCAGCAACCTGACGATCGACCTTGCCGTGGACGGATCGCGCACGCGTGAGAATTCCGCGCCGAACGTGATGCTGAGGGTCGACGAGAATGCGCCCGCCGCGCAGGCCTGGAACGCCGCCTATTCGGGCGCAGGCGCCATCTGCGCCGATCCGCTGAACCCCGCGCGCCTGACCGACCAGCGCTGCTACAACAGCCAGTGGGCGCTGGCGCCCTATCGCCACGGCGGCACGTTCAGCGCGATTTCGGACGTGTTCGCGAACGGCAATCCGAAGCCCTACCAGTCCGGCTCCGATGTCGACATCTGGGGTATTTCCGGCACGATCGAATGGAAGATCACCGACGACCTGACGCTGAAATCGATCACCGCGTACCGCAAGGTGACCGGCTTCTGGACGCGCGATTCCGACCATAGCCCGGCCTCGATCGTGCAGACCAACAGTGACTGGAAACAGGACCAGTTTTCGGAGGAATTGCAGCTCCTCGGCGAGACCGGCGACGGGCGCCTGAACTGGGTCGTCGGCGGCTATTATTCGAGCGAAAGCGGCAACCATAAGGATCTCGTCAACCTCATCGATGCGGTGTTCCTGAGCGGTGCGGTACTCGACGGCGAAAGCCTCGCCTTCTTCGGCCAGGCGACCTACGAAATCGTCGACAACCTGAACCTCACCGCGGGCATCCGCTGGACCGAGGACAAGAAGACCTTCGGCAACGCCAATCAGTATGTCGTGGAGGCAGGCTTCCTGACCGGGCAGCCGTTCAATCCGGACGGCTCGGGCCTGCAGAACGGCGACCCGCTTATGGGTCCGCTCGGCCAGACGGCGACGATCACAGACCGTGCATGGACGCCGATGGTGAGCCTTGCCTATCGCTGGAGCCCCGAGCTGCTCACCTACGTCTCCTATTCGGAAGGCTTCAAGGGCGGCGGCTTCACGCAGCGCGTGTTCCCGCCGTTCGCCTTCATCCCTTCATTCAAGCCGGAAACGAGCACGACCTACGAATTCGGCTTCAAGTCCGACCTCGCGGGCCGGACGCTCAGGCTGAACGGTGCGGCGTTCCTGAACGACTATGACGATCTGCAGGTCACCGTGAACGACCCGACGCTGGGTTTCGCGCCGATCATCCAGAACGCCGCGAAGGCGCGCATCAAGGGCATCGAGCTTGAGCTTGAAGCGCGGCCCGTGGATGCGCTCCGCATCGAGGCCGGCATCGGCTATCTCGACGCGAAATATCGCAGGGTCGACATCCGCGCGCTGAACGCCGGCGTCACCACCGACACCAAGCTGCAGAACGCACCGAAGTGGACGCTGAGTGCGGGCATCTCCTACCTGATCGAGGCGCCCGGCCTCGGCAGCTTCCAGCCGCGCGTCGACTGGTCGTACCGTTCGCGGGTTTACAACGATGCCGTCAACAACCCGCTGCTGGTGCAGGACGGCTATCACCTCGTGAACGCCTCGATCGCCTTCAACGACGAGAGCGAGCGCTGGGGTCTGTCGCTCGGCGTCAAGAACCTCACCAAGGAAGTCTATCTCGGATCGGGCTACGCGGACGCGTTCGGCGGCATCACCGAAGGCGTCTATGGCCGCCCGCGCGAGTGGTACTTGAGCGCACGTTACAAGTTCTGATCTTCCCCCGGCGGGCCTCCCCCCTCCCGGAGGCCCGCCCCCTTACGCGGGAGCCCTGCGATGCCGAACCCGACGCTTGA
>ERZ761602.6615-NODE-6615-length-12831-cov-18.481997_pt1 | contig 12831 bp, 9 predicted proteins | sample MGYA00512165_ERZ761602 | MGnify/ENA primary metagenome ERZ761602 (study PRJEB28899, sample SAMN02445085) | bioreactor sludge metagenome | biome: EBPR sludge; isolation source: Thorneside wastewater treatment plant | place: Australia: Brisbane, Thorneside...
ACGAGATTTCTGCCTGTCTCGTGGGCTCGGAGATGTGTATAAGAGACAGCTCTTAAAGGATATCCGGAGATAATAGAAAACTCTCAATATGAATTTGCACTCAACTATATTCAGATTTATTACAGTTACATAAAATTTAAATCCTCATATGACAGAAATGCTTTCCTTGATATGCCATTCATATCTTATGTTATAAATTTTATTAAACAGAATCAGTCAGACATAAAAAAAAATCATCCCGTCTTATACTGTGAGTATCTCGCTCTTTTAACTATCCAGGAACCTGATAATTATAATAACGCAGTTAACATCAAAAACTATCTGAATGAAAATGAATCAAATCTTGACCTTATAACATTGAAATATATGATGCTTGTTCTTTATAATTATTATGTGGGAAGATTAAATAAAGGTTTTAATGAATTTAGAAAACCTCTTTACGACTTGATAAACGAAATTGACAAAAAAGATCTTGCCGTAGGCGTGTATTCTTCTTTTGATTTATTTCTTTTTACTGCGGTAGGAAACTGCATAGTACTGAACGAGTTTGAAACAGGTGAATATCTGCTCGAAAAATATAAACCCTTTTTACCTCCCGCTCAGCGTGAGCATATTTATAAAATTAATCTCGCTAATTTAAAATTTTTTAAAGGTGATTCTGACTCTGCTTACTCTCTGCTTAATTCTGTAAAGTTCAGTAATCCTCTTCATTATCTTTTTGCAAATTCAGTTTTACTGAAAGTTTATTATGAAAAAAATTTCTGGGATTCTTTAAATGCACTTATGGATGCAGTTAGAAAATTTCTCACAAGAAAAAATAATCTCTCTGATTATCACATAAATGTTTATATGAATTTTATTAAATATCTTAATGAGTTTTTGAAAACTAAGGATAACAAGGAAGGATTATTAAAACTCTATGATGATTTGGTTTCAGAAAAAACCTGTAATTCAAAAAACTGGCTACTCGAAAAAATTAATCAAAAACTTTCCGTTTTAAATTAATCAATTAATTAAAATCATAATTAAGTTTTTACTCCTTCTCTTTTTTCAACTTCCTCAATCTCTTTGGTCCCGCCCATAACCAAAATCCGGTCACGGTAAATATTAACAATGCTCCTCCCATCACACTTGTATAAATCAATTTTATATATCCATCACTCACACCGAATACTTTATCCAAATATGATGCATCATGCAAATTTTCAATAAAATCACTCCACCTTAATTCTGCCGATAAGACTTCTCCCGTTACTCCGTCTGCCTGAATCTCCCAGTAATTATCGGCAAAAACAACTTTCACAATTCCCTTATCCGGTCTTATATCCAGTCTGTCTATCTTTACCGACTCAGTTCCTGAAATTTTTTCTCTGAAATATTTAATTGAATTTTTTTCAAGTGAATCCAATGGTAACCATCCTGATAATTCTTTTGATACTCCCTTTTTAGTTTCCGGTAATATCAATCCACCTGTATGTTTCTTCCAACCAAGCAATAATCCGGTTACCGCAATAAACATAAAAAATAAAAATAATATTATTCCTGTTACTCTGTGTATCTTTCTGAAAATCCTTAAAACTTTTACTGCCTTATCTTTTTTATTCATTTACCCCGCTGACTCGTATGCCTCTCTCAACCAGTCAATAACTTTATTATCAACTTCGTCTGCATTTTCTAATTTCACTCTATGGCTCACCATAGCGTTGAAACTACCTGATGCTTCTAACTTTCCTTCAGGTGATTTACCTTTTATATTTATTCCTAAGTCCAGTCTCGTTTTTGTTGTTGGTTGAATTATTGCAAATTGTTTTTTTCTTCTTACACTCACGTAAGCATTCTTTGGTGAGAATTCAAGATCCTTTCCAAATTTGTTTATCTCTTTAACAAGTTTCTCGTATATTGGTTTCAGATTTTCTTTTCCTTTGTATTGATTCCCAACTAAATCACCCGTCTCTGCCACTGAAGCCGCATCTGTTCCTCTTGATTTTAAGGCTACTAAATTTGCAAACCCGTGTGTAAACGAATGTTCTTCTTTTAGAAATTTTAAAATCTCACCGTGTTTTTCTTTACCGGATTTTTTCACAATACTTATCCAATCTTCAAGTGATTTCCCTGTGTTCTTCTTCAGGTTATCTATCATTGTCTGTGTTGCTTTGTCTATATCCATAATATTTATTTAAAATTAATTAAAAAATTATTCTTCTGATAAAACAATTATCTTATCACCCTCTTCAAAAGTTATTTTCTCACTTTTTTTAGGATTCACAACCACACCATATGCCCTATCAGGATCTTTTGAAAATTTCATTTTCCTGTATCCTATTGCAGTTTGGTTTTTCCTTGAAGCTGATTCCAGCAATGTATTGAAATCTGTTTCTATTCCTGTTTTCAAATACCCATTCACCGGTTTTAAATAAATCTCTGAACCGTCAGCATCAAATAAATCATCAAAAACTTTTTTTAGATTTTTATTCTCGGTAAGTTGAGACATTAATAAACTAACCAACCTGTTGCTGATTATAAAGTCATCCGCTTTTGTAATCTCCGCTAATTCTTTATCCCGTATATCCAACATTTCGCTGACTATGCTGAATTCTTTACCTGTTTTATTACTTATATCCCTTAAATGGAGAAGTGTCATCAGTGCCTTTGCATCCGCATCGTGTATATGCGTTGAATCTGAGTCACATAAAATAATTATGTGATCGTAATTTTCATTTGCAAATCCTTCTATAACTTCCCTGTTTGTTGTAGTTACATTTTCAAAAATTAATTCCGAATTTTTTATTTCTTTTTTTAAATCATCAACCTCCGTTCTTATATATGTGCTGTCTTCTGCTACTTTTATTAACGAACCCTTCGCTAAATAATTATCCAACTCCCTAACTATATTAGCACCTAATTTATTCCAGTTAAATAATAATATTTTCTCCGGATTGTTATTTTCTGAGTTTAAGTCCGTTATTATTGCTTCTCTAATGTTTACATTTCCGGCATTCATAACTATAGTATCATCATCTTCTGAAATTGCAATTAATTTGTCTCCATCAGAGATTTTTGTATCCATTGATGGATTTATCTTACACTCCCCGTTTTTAAATTGAATACCAATGATTGCCGAATCATTATATACAAATAAACTTTCTTTGTATGTCTTCCCTGTAAGTCCTTTCTCTTCTTTGAAATATATTTCATCACCTCCAAAATCCAACAATTCAGTATAAACAATACTCAAACCGGATTGTCTGCACGTCTGTGCTATCACTCTTGAAATTAAATCTTCTGAAAATACTAAAGATACCTCATCTTTTCCTACTAACTCCGCAATGTCTTTGTTTTTAATATCTGAAATCTCCGCGGTTATATGATATTTATCTTGTTTCCTGTTAGGGTTATTTGTTAAAGCCAATATACATTTGATAACATTTATATCAGGGTCTTTATCTGTTGAAGCAAGTATAACAATACTTCTCGCTTCATTTGGATTTACAATTTCTAAATCAGAATATTCAATCGGGTTACCTCTGCGGCAAATAATTTTCATATTCTTTTTATCTTTTATTTCCGCATCAATCTCATCTTCCATTTCAACTTTATCTTTATCCGCAAGAATTACAATTTTAGGTTTAGTCTGATTTTCATTTGCTAAAATTAATTCTGAAATAATTGGAAATATTTTTTCTGACCAACCTAAAATTAAAATGTGACCGTTTTCAATTACAAACGATCTGCCTTTTCTTAATTGTTCAACTTTTTCTGAAATCGCACTTGATAATACCCCGATCAAAGTAGAAACAATAAAAATACCGCCAAGTGTTACGCCTAACATAACAATTCTGAATCCCCAACCGGTATCACCTCCCATAGTTCCCGGATCCAAAGTCCGCATTAAAGAATTCCACGCCGCTTCTATAAAACCCGGTGCTGTTTCATCACCTTCCTGAGTTAATCCAAGAATACTTACTATACCCGCCGCGATTACTACTAATATAATAGACAAAATGCCTAACCACCCGATTAAAGCAATTACCCCTTTAGACATTAAATTGTCAAAATGGTATTTGACCTTTTGTGTAAATGTAAATTTTTTCATCTTTAATTTTGTAAAAACAAATATTTATATGTATTTTAATTTATTTTTTGTTAATTCAGATTCTTTTTGATTTCCGGTATTCAGTGTAGTCTTTGGCTCAATTAATAATAAATGAACTTCCTCCATCGCAACCGGTTTATGAATTACACCATTTGGTATCACAATAAACTCACCCTCTTTTATATTTATTATTTTCTCAATTGACACTTCCTCACAACCATTCTCTATCCCTTTATCTTCTGACTTTGTTTTCTTGTCCTGTCCTGATACATCGGGAATCCGCAATCTATTTTTTTCACAATTCTTTTCACCTACCTCTAAATTTTCATCATCACAATTTAATTTTATATGCATATCAAAATTTCCTTTCACTACCAAAAACATTTCATCTTCATTTTCGTGTTGATGCCAAATAAACTCCCCTTTAATTTTTGCAAGCTTAACATAATTTTCATTCAAATCCCCAACAATATGAGGACTCCAAAACTCATTAATAAAACCAAACTTTTCTTTGATATTTACTTTCTTAATTTCCATTTTTTATTTTCAATTCCTTTTATAAATTCCTTTATTATTCTTCCTGTCGTTCTGAAGGAGCTAGCAACAGTAGAATCTCTTTACCACAAGTTCCCATAATTCATCCTCTCTCGCAGGAGTCTCCTGAAAGGGACTCCTGCGTATCACACCTTCCTACCCCCAACTGTCATCCTGAGGAAGCGTAGCGACCGAAGGATGTATAACTATAAAAACTAACCCTCTCCCGCAGGAGTCTCCTGAAAGGGACTCCTGCGAAACATTATTTCCAATTCAACAAAATCCACACCCATATGTCATTGCGGGCTTAGCCCGTCTCGACCTGTCAGGAACCCGTAATCTCTTATCCCTCTCACATACACCCAACCATCTTATCACTATAAATTCGTGTAATTCGTCTAATTTGTGTTAATTCGTGGTGAATCACTCCATTTCCAACTCCTCCTAACCCCCCCTTTGTTTCACGTGAAACATTCACCCATTTATCCTTCTGTCATTCTGAGGGAGCTTGCGACCGAAGAATCTCATATCCTCAAATCTTACCTCATTCTCGCAAGTGCTTCACGCAATTCACTCCAACATGCCTCAATTCGTGAAATTCGTCTAATTTGTGTTAATTCGTGGTGAATCAATCCAACCCCACCCACAAAAATTCACTCATTTGTTTCACGTGAAACAATCATACACTCAAGCCCTACTCACGCAGGAGTGTACTGCAAGGGACTCTTGCGTAACATACTTTCATAATCCTACTATCCAACCAAATTCGTGTAATTCGTCTAATTTGTGTTAATTCGTGGTGAATCAATCCAACCCCACCCTCACAAAATTCACTCATTTGTTTCACGTGAAACAATCACACCTCCAGAATTTCATACTTCCTCAACTTCTCCGGTGCCAAAACCTTCTTACCCGGAAACCTCTCCAAAATCTCCTGCCCAATCCTATCAATTGTCGGCTTATCTCCATGAACTAAAATCACTTTTTCGGGATCCAATTTTTCAACCATCTTTATCAAATCCTCCGATTGTGCATGAGATGAAAAAGTAAAATTCTCAACGCGGCAATTCACATCTACTATTTCACTTCCTAAGCGATCTAAAATAATTCTCTCATAACGGTGTGAATTTTTTATCTTATATCCGGGAGTCTCAGGATCACAATATCCTGTCATCGCTATTCCGAAATCTTTCCTCCTCAAAAAATGTTTCGCCAACCGGTAAGAATATGTATCTTCTATGACCATTCCGCTTGTCGCTAATATAATTGACGGATGTTTATAAAATGCACCTCGCGTAACATCATTTCTTCGCAATAATCGAATAGGAATTTCACTTAACTTTAATCCCTTCTCAACCCGTCTAACAGTATAATTGAAATCATCATAAACCCTATTCAACGCATTTGCTAATGTACTATAATAAATTGGTAAATGGGGAATTTTATTTTTTGTCATCATATCACTCAACCGTTTTAACATCTCCTGTGCTTTTCCTAATGCAAAGACTGGGATTAAAACCGATCCGCCATTTCCGGTAATCTCATTGATAAATTTTTTCAATCTTACTTCTTCTGAATCGTAACTTGGCAATTTCTCCTGCATTCCGTTAGTGCATTCTGTTATTAAAACATCTACCTTATGTCTTGGTAAAACAGCAGGTTTTATTAACTTCTGTTGTCTGAAATTTATATCTCCAGTAAAATAAATACTTCTATTTTCAATATTTAAAAGCACACCGGCAGAACCCAATAAATGTCCGGCATCTGTGAATTCAAACTTTACTTCTTCTTTCAAATTTACCTTCGAGTTATAATCTATTTGTTTTATTATTAAAGGAATTATATTCAAAATTTCTTCTTTGTAATATTTCAAATAAGACGTATCCCACTCAAACTGAAATTCCCTTTCCATCAGCCCGGCTGTATTAACTAATGTAACTTCAGCAACTGATGCTGTCGGTTTGGTTGTGTATATATTTGCATAAGGAAATTTATTTAAGAAATAGGGAAGTGCTCCAATATGATCATTATGTGCATGTGTGATAATTAAATTCTGAATTGTTAAATCTTTTATATCTTCATAATTCGGAAAAATTTCTTTACCTTTTTTTCTTGGATGTAACCCGCTGTCTAAAATTAAATTGAAATCTTTATACGAAATTAAAAATGAGTTAGCCCCAATTTCATCTCCGCCTCCAAGTGCAGTAAAAAAAATTTTATCCGTGTCAGTCAATTTTGAAAGTTAAATAAATATTGTTATTTCAATATCTTAATCAGTTAATAATCCACCTTTCTGAATAGATATTAATATTTAAATATTTTATTTTTAAACGGGTAAATCTAAATAATTTAAATTTAAACATAAACTTATTTAATTGTGCAAAGTGAATTTGATATAATTGTTATCGGAGCCGGTCACGCAGGTGTTGAAGCATCTCTTGCCGCTGCAAAAATGGGTTTCTCTGTTGGTCTCGTTTCTATGGATGTAAACGCTATCGGTAGAATGAGTTGTAATCCGGCTATCGGTGGAACAGCAAAAGGTCATCTTGTAAAAGAAATTGATGCCCTCGGTGGAGTAATGGGATTCATTGCAGATAAAACAGGTATCCAGTTTAAAATGTTAAACCGTTCAAAAGGTCCCGCAGTATGGAGTCCGCGTTGCCAGTCTGATAAAGATTTATATTCTCTCGAAGCCGCTGCACAAATTAAAAAATTCACAGGTATCACAATTATAGAGGATATGGTTAAGTCACTCGATGTTGATGAATTTAAATCTGAAGGATATAATTTTAAAATCAAAGGTATTAAAACGGAAAAAGGGAATTATTATAAATCAAAATCCGTCATCATAACCTCAGGTACTTTTCTAAATGCAATTATGCACACGGGCAAATCGCAGGTCAGTGGCGGAAGAATAGGTGAAAAGTCAGCGACCGGTTTATCTGAATGTTTACTCGAAATGGGTTTCGTTACCGGCAGATTAAAAACCGGAACACCTCCAAGACTTGATATAAACACAATTGATTTTTCAAAAACGGAAGAACAAATAGGGGATTCATATCCCGTTACTTTTTCACATAAAACAGATAAAACAAATTTCCCTTTACAAAAACAAATCAGTTGTTTTATAACTTATACAAACGCAGACACACACGAAATTTTAAGAACAGGATTTGAAGATTCTCCAATGTTTACGGGACGAATCAAAGGCATTGGTCCCAGATATTGCCCGTCCATTGAAGATAAAATTTCACGCTTTTCTGAAAAACCACGACATCATATTTTTCTCGAACCTGAAACTCTTGACGGAGAAACAATTTATATGAATGGTTTTTCTACAAGTCTTCCCGTCGAAGTACAGGAAAAAGCAGCAAGAACAATTCCGGGTCTTGAAAATGTAAAAATTGTGAAACAGGGTTACGCTGTTGAATATGATTTCTTTCCGACTTACCAAACAAAACTTACACTTGAAACAAAAATCGTTTCAGGTTTATATGTCGCGGGACAAATCAACGGAACTTCAGGTTATGAAGAAGCAGCAGCACAGGGCTTTGTAGCGGGAGTTAACGCAGCACTTAAATTAAAAAACAACGAACCTTTTATTCTAAAAAGAAGCGAAGGGTATATCGGAGTATTGATTGATGATTTGATAAACAAAACCCCTGACGAACCATACAGAATGTTCACATCAAGTGCAGAATATCGTTTGATATTAAGGCAGGATAATGCGGACATAAGATTAATGCACAAAGGATATGAACTCGGATTGATTGATAAAACAACAATAGAGAAACTTGATAAAAAAATTGAACTTATCAGAGACGCAAAAATTTATTTTGATAAAAACACTTTACTACCGCGAGATGTAAATGAATTTTTAACTTCAAACGGTTCATCAGAAATTTCACAAGGTGAATTTATTTCATCACTTATAAAGAGAAATCAAGTTAACACAAAAGATTTGTTATCACTTGATTGTTTCAGAGATAATGAATTAGTTCGTTCAGTTTTAAATAACGAAGAAGTATTGGAACAGATAGATATTGAAATTAAATACAGCGGATATATAAAAAGACAGAACGAAGTAGTAGAGACATTTAACAAAAACGAAGAGTTGAAAATCCCTGAAGATTTTAAATATGAAAAATTAAAATCAATTTCCGCCGAAGCACAGGAAAAACTTTCAAAAGTGAAACCACGATCAATAGGGCAGGCAATGCGAATTTCCGGCGTCCGCCCCTCCGACATCTCCGCCCTCATGATCTACATGCGCGGCTAACATTTTTCTAAAAGCCCCCTTTGGAGGAGCCTGTCCCGACTTGTCGGGAGGTTGGGGGGAGGATAAACACATCCCCTCCCGCAGGAGTCTCCTGCAGGGGACTCCTGCGAATCAACAACCCTTGTCATCCTGAGGGAGCGAAGCGACCGAAGGATCTCCGTAATAAAACCTTGCCCCAACAATTGATTTCAGTATGGAATTCCTAAGTGTCAACCCCCTCTCCCGCAGGAGTCTCCTGCAAGGGACTCCTGCGAATAAACATGCCTGTCATCCTGAGGAAGCGAAGCGAAAGCTTGTCCCGACCTATCGGGAAAGAATCTCTTTAACATAATATTTTTCCCCTTTCATCTTTCTTTTTTGTCATTGCGCGCTTCGCCTGTCCCGACTTGTCGGGAACCCGCAATCTCATCACAAGCCCCCCTTTGGAGGGGGTTGGGGGGAGGATAAACACATCCCTTCCCGCCGCAGTCTCCAGCAAGGAACTCCTGCGAATCACCACATTTTTTCTCCCCCCTTGTCATCCTGAGGAAGCGAAGCGACCGAAGGATCTTTTTACAATCATAGACTATCCCGACCTGTCGGAAAAGGGTTTCATTTATATCAGAATTTATTCCCCTTCAACACATACCTTAATTCTAAATCATTCAAATCATTAGGAGAAGAAACCAAAGTCCCCCTTTGGAGGAGCTTGTCCCGACGTGTCGGTAGGAATTAGAGTGAGGACTCAAGTTCATATACTTTTATAGTTCTGTCATTCTGAAGGAGCTTGTCCCGACTTGTCGGGAGGTTAGGGGGAGGATAACCACATCCCTCTCCCGCCGCAGTCTCCCGCAAGGAACTCCTGCGAATCACCACATTTTTTCTCCCCCCTGTCATCCTGAGAGAGCGAAGCGACTGAAGGATCTCATTAACATTACACTACCTCACAACCCCCACCAATTTTATACATAAAATCTTTCCGAAAAAAATCATATTATAATAACCATCCACTCAAAAACAAATCATCATCATGACAAAAGACTGGCTAACAAAAAAAATTACAATAGAAAAAGCATTAGAAGATAGTAAAATCAAAAATGCAAATGGTGAATACGAACCCGATGAAAATTTAAAAACTTTAATTTCAAAAATGGAAGAAGGAGATGAACTTTGGGAATATTCCAGCCCTCTCCACTCCTGGAAAAATTTAGTCGGAAGAGGCGGATATGCAATCGTCCGAAATGGCGAAGTAATAAAATACTATAATAACGTAATGAGCTAATTTATTCATTTTACTTATTTATAAGTTAAATTCATCAGTTTTATTTAAAAATATTCTGATTTATTATGTCCACACCATAGAGTTCAATTTAACAATAACCTAAAGTCAGAAGTTTAAATCATTTCCAATACAAATTATTTAGTTTTAGGATTGTGAATAATTAAAACATAAGATAAGGCTAAAAGAAAACAAGTAAAGGATAATCTTGTGCTCGAATGTAGGTATGTTAATATTGCTAAGCTAAACAATGCAATATTATTAATTGAAAGCCTTTTACCAGAATTTAAAAATATCAAGAAGATTAAAACAAACAAGATAATTATAAAAATTAATCCGAGTAAACCATGGTCACCTAAAAGTCTAGTTAATTCATTGTGTGATAATGCACGTAAACCATGAACTTCGTTTCTATATCTCTGAGAACCACCAACCCCTTGCCCAAAGTAAACATTATTAACAAAACTTTCTATTTCTAATTCCGCTATAGAAACCCTACTATCTTTAATGCTAAAGTTTTGATCTTCATCATCTATAACAGTTTCAATATATCTTTTAGATAATATTCCTTCAGTTAAGTTATCAACAATATTCCAAATAACAGTTAAAACAAACAGAACAATGAAAATATTTACAAAAATTTTTCTTGATTGTTGAGGTTGATACTTATATAAAAAAATAAAATATAATAAAAGGTAAATTAATAATGAAATAACAGCAGCAGTTGCCCCACCACGAGAAAAAGTTAATAAAATTCTAAAACATAAAAACAGAATGAGAAAAACATCAAATATCTTATTTTTAAAAAATGTTTTACCGTTTAATAACAGAATAATTCCAGAAAACAAACCGAAGCCTAAAACAGTTGAAACTTGATTTGGACCAAAACCACCGGATGCTTGAAAGTTTGCTTCGGTGGTAAAGCTAATTTCAGATAGATCAGGAGATTTTAAAAACAGAAAAAAAGATAGTAAGAAACAACAAACGAATATCAACTTAAGAATTAGATAATAAAATTCAACAGATATTTTTACTTTATAAAGACAAACCAGAGCAAAAATAAAACAAAACTGACCGGACATATAAAATGCAAAATTCTTATAAACAGTTATTTCTTCAACTGATTTACCAATAAAAATTCCGGGAATTAATAAAACCAATAATAAAAATAAAATAAAATTTGAAGGTTTAATAGAATTCAAAACGAACAATAAAACACTTAACAAAATTATAGCATATTTACCGAATTCATAAGCAACCTGAGCACCAGAAATTCTTGATAATATTTCTGCAATGGAAATTAAAATACACCATAAAATATAGCTCTGTATTCTAAAATTAGTAGTTCTAATTATATCTATTATGGCAGTGATGAGAAAACCAATACAAAGAAAATAACTAAAAGTACTTATAAATTCACATAAGCCAACACAAATAAATAGAAAAACAAAAAATCTTAAACTATAATTATAAAATATATTTATTAACATAATTCTTTTGTAAAATTAAGAGACCACTTATTCATCATATTTTCTTTTATAAACTCTTTCCAATTCTCCAATGTAAAATTCTTAGAAGTATTAAATGCTATTGCAGAAGTTAATGTATAAAAATTTTTATCCAGGATTAATTTTTTTATCGCATCTGCTAATAAGATTGGATCCGGTTTTTCAATTAATAAGCCACCACCTTTTGATAGTAATTCCGGAATTACAGAAACTGGTGTCGCAACAACGGGTAAACCATAAGCAAGTGCCTCGCCTACAACTTTTGGGAATCCTTCCGAAGACCAAGTTGGAAAACAAAAAATATCTGAGGATTTTAATTGATTTTTAACTTCAACATTTGATAACTTACCTAAGAATTGAACATAATTATTTAAAAACAATGAATCTGATTGTTTCTTGAAATTATTTAAGTAAGCACCATCACCAACTACTTTCAAATTTATTTTAAAGCCTTCATCTATTAAAATTTTAACTGCTTCAAGAACTATTCCTGTTCCTTTTTCCAATTCTTGTCTTGAAACAATAATAAGATTGATATTTTCAGAATTCAAGGTTTTAGGTTTAAAATCTTGATTAATTTCATTGGCAGATATAGAAGTTGAAAATATCCATTTAATTTCAGGATTTTTTAATGAGGGAGGTTTTGAATCACCACCTGTAGCTAACATTAAATATTTTTTCCCTTTCAAATTTTCCATGCAATATTTCCAGAATTTTTCGGCTGAAGTCTTAATTTTGAACCAATTTCCACAATAGCGAATAAACAAATTTTTTCTAAAAATAACTGCAAGAAAAATACCCATAGTACCAACATCACCGGGAACAGGTGAATGAATGACATCCGCTTTTAAAGTATATTTAAGAATTTTCGGAAGATTAAATAAAAACCAAAATGGGAATAATAGTTTTCTATAAATACCTTGTCCTAAAGGTTTTGAAAGGGTGATTATTTGTAAATTATTTCCGGATAAAGGAATTTCACCAATAGAATTTCTTGGATATTTTGGTAATAATAAATAGGTTGAATCAAATATTTGAGAAAGATAATTCATTTGCATTGGAAAACCACCATCAGTAGCATAACCGGAGGGAGAATTAGGGGAAACCCAAACAGGTTTATGTGAGAAAACAGTTAAAATCATTTTAATACCTGTCTCTT
>ERZ761602.6616-NODE-6616-length-12831-cov-3.942470_pt1 | contig 12831 bp, 10 predicted proteins | sample MGYA00512165_ERZ761602 | MGnify/ENA primary metagenome ERZ761602 (study PRJEB28899, sample SAMN02445085) | bioreactor sludge metagenome | biome: EBPR sludge; isolation source: Thorneside wastewater treatment plant | place: Australia: Brisbane, Thorneside...
CTACAATCCGGCGCGCGCCGCGAAGAACCCCGAAGGCCTGATGCGCAATCTCCGCAAAGGCGACGACGGCCGCCTGCGCTGGCACTGGGACCCGCAGGTGATCGGCAAGAAGCCCGATCCCGGCCTCACCGAGATGCTGTCCGCCAAACTCGCCAGCCTCCCCATTACACTGCCGCTGCTGCTGGTGGCGGGCGCAGACAGCGATGTGGTGGATGCGGAAGCGCTCGAGCGCTTCCGCGCGCAGGCACCGCACGCCGAAACCATCGCCATCGCACGCGCCGGACACATGGTCGCGGGCGATCGCAACGACGCCTTCGGCGACACCATCGCCGCCTTCCTGAAACGCACCGTAAAGGGCTAGACCGCGGGCGCGGCGTTGTACGCTTTCTTGAGCGCCCCGCGATCGATCTTGAGCGTCGCGCTGCGCGGAATCTCGTCGATGATCGCCATGTGCTTCGGCTGCTTGAAGCGCGCAAGCTTGCCATCGGCGTGCGCGAGCAGCATCTCGAGCGTCACGGTCGCGCCCGCCTCCGGCTCGATGATCGCCATGCCAACCTCACCCCAGCGATCGTCAGGCACCGCGATCACCGCGACCTCCTTCACCCCCGGCGCGTCCGCAAGCACGAGCTCGACCTCGGCCGGGTAGATGTTCTCGCCGCCAGACCGATACACCTCGCGCAGCCGGTCGACGATGTAGAGCCGCCCCGCCTCGTCCTTCCGCGCGCAGTCGCCGGTGCGGAACCAGTCGCCGCTGAAATAGTCCTCGCGCGGCCGGTTCCAGTAGCCGGGCGTGATCGCCGGGCCGCGTGTCCAGATCTCGCCCACCTCGCCTTCCGGCACGTCGTTCCCGTCCGCATCGACGAGGCGGAGTTCAGTGCCCGACATCACCGTGCCCGAACAGTTCTTCAGCGCCAGATCGCGCCCCTGCTCAAGCACCGTGACAAGCGGCCCCTGCTCGGTCGATCCATAGGAAAGCTGCAGGAAGAAACCGCGATCCTGCCATGTCTGGTGCACCCACACGGTTTTCGGCCCCCAGCCCCCGAACAGCGCGGTGCGCAGCGCAGGAAACGACGCATTGGCGAATTCGGGAAGCGCCGTGACGAGCTCGTACATCTGCAGCACACCGCACATATGCGTGATGCCGACCTTCGGGTCCGTCAGCAGGCGCAGCGTCTCCGCCGGATCGAAGCGCCGCGTCGTCGTCACCTGCCCGCCCCAGTAGAGCGCCGGGTTCGAATAAGTGTTGAGCGCGCCTGCGTGGAACAGCGGCACGATATTGAGATGGTTGACGCCCCGCTCCGACAGGCGCGAGGTCTGCGCCGCATTCAGCGCGTGGTGCTTCAGCGTGCCCTGGCTGCACAGCGCGCCCTTGGGCAGGCCCGTGGTGCCGGAGGTGTAGAGGATGTGCGTGATCGTATCCTCATCATGGCTGCCCCCGGGCATAGCGCCGGACGCCCCTGCAATCAGCGCATCGTAGGGACTCTCAGCAATCGTATCAGACCAGAGCAGGCGCGGACCGATACCGACCGTGTCGGCAACCGCATCGCCGGTTTCGCGCCATGCCGTATCGTAGATCATCAGCTTGGGCGCCGCGTCCTTCGCCAGCGTCACCATCTCGCCCACCGCGAGGCGCCAGCTCATCGGCACGAGGATCAGCCCGGCGCGCATACAGGCGAACTGCAGCTCGAAGATGCGGATGTCGTTTTCCGCGATCATCGCCACGCGGTCCTGCGGCTTCAGGCCGAAGTGCTCGCGCAGCAGAAAGGCGAGACGGCCGACACGCTCTTCGAGTTCGCCCCACGTTTCGGTAACGCCGCGCGCGATATCGGTCAGCGCGGGCGCGTTCGCCCGCCGCGCGGCGTGATAGGCGACCCAGTCGTGGACCCAAGGCTTCATTTTCCGCTCTCCTCACCCGCTTTTCTTATGAAGATTTCCTGCGCGACCGAGGCGACGAGCGTCCCTGCCCGGTCGAAGAACCGCCCCGTCGTGAAGCCGCGCCCGTCTGCGGCGCGCGAGGATTCCTGCACGTGCAGCAGCCATTCGTCAGCGCGCACCGGCGCGTGCAGCCATATGGCGTGGTCGAGCGACGCGCCGAAATAGCCGCGTCCGGCGATCAGGTCTTCCCAGCGGATCGGGTGCTGCACGGTAACGGCGTCCGCCATCGTGATGTCGCTTGCATAGACGAACAGCGCCGTGTGCAGCAGCGGGTCATCAGGCAGCCGTTCGTCGACGCGCATCCAGATGCGATGATGACCGTCTCCGATTGCCGGGTCCCACGGGCGCTGATCGACATGCCGCACGTCGACGGGCCACGGCACCCCGGCGTTCACTGGGAGTTCCGCCCCGTGCATCTCCATCAATTCGATGTCGCGCGAGGACACGCTTTCCGGGTCCGGCGCGTCGGGCATCCGCCACTGGTGCGTCATGCCTTCGCTTGGCGCCGCGAACGAGAAGGTAACGAGCGTCACCGTCTTTCCGGCCTGCTCGGCACGTACCTGACGAACGGAAAAGCCCCGTGTATCGCGCAGCCGTTCGACGCTGTAGGAGACCGCGAGCGAAGGGTCGCCGAGGCGAAGGAAGTAGCAATGCATCGAGTGCATCACGCGGCCTTCGGCAACGGTTGCCGCCGCCGCCATCAGCGCTTCAGCGAGCAGGTGTCCGCCGTAGATGCGGTCGAACACGCTGTCTCCCACGGGAACCTCGAAGCGGTCATTCCCCACGGGCACGATCTGGCCGATGCGCGCGATGAGCCTGCGCAGCGACGCGGCGCGATCCTGCCGGGCATTTTCGGTACGTGCGAGGTCTTCAGCCATGCCTTATCCGCCGCAAAACCTGCTCCTCACTTGCTATCATCGCGCGATCCTATAATCAAACATTGTATTGTTTTTGGGCAGGAGGTTTGTCCCCAATGATTGAAACATGCACCGACACCGCGCTGCCTGCGGACACGGCGGCTCTGAAGCGGCTGGTGACGGCACGGCACAGCTGCCGTGCGTTTAAATCCGCGCCCGTTCCGCGCGCCGATATCGAAACGATGCTCGGCATCGCGCAGCAGGCCGCATCGTGGTGCAATTCGCAGCCATGGCAGGCGATCGTCACCGAAGGCGAGGCGACGAACCGGTTCCGCGATGCGCTTTATGCCTATGCCGCATCGAACGCGTGGTCGGATCAGGCGAACCGGCCCGAAGCGCCGGACTTCGCGTTCCCCAAGCAGTATGTCGGCATCTACAAGCAGCGCCAGCGCGAGACCGGCTGGGCGCTCTACGAGAGCGTCGGCATCGCCTACGGCGACCGCGCCGCGTCGGGCAAACAGATGCTCGAAAACTTCCGCCTGTTCGGCGCGCCGCACGTGATGATCGTGACCAGCGAGGACGATCTCGGCGTCTACGGCGCCATCGATTGCGGGGCCTATGTGGCGCATGTGATGCTCGCCGCCGAAAGTCTCGGCATCGCCACGATCGCGCAGGCAGCACTTGCCGGATGCGCGAACTTCATCCGGGACTGGTTCGATATCCCGCCGCACCGCAGGATCGTCTGCGGCATCTCGTTCGGCTATGCGGACCCCGATCATCCTGCGAACAGCTTCCGCACGACACGAGCGGCGATTGGCGAGGTCGCGCATTTCGTAAGCTAAGCCCGCGCCAGCGCAGCCGCACCCCGCCCGGCGATGCGGCCGAAGATGATGGCGTTGCTGATATAGTTGCCGCCGCCGATGTAGCGCTCGCCGAGCACACCGCCTGCCGTCTCCCCCGCCGCATAGAGGCCGGGGATCACGGCCTGATCGGCGCGGAGCACACGCGCGTCGGGATCGATGCGAAGCCCCGCCGATGTCGCGCCATAGCTCGCCGCGTGAACCTCCGACGCGTAGAACGGCGGCGTCTCGATGGTGCTGAGCGGGCCTTTCTTAAAGAACCGGCTGTCGCCGCCCGCGCGCACGTCCGCGTTGTACGCGGTGACCGTGCCTTCAAGGCTGCCCGCGACAATCACGCGGCCCTTCTCCGCCTCCTCGGCGAGCCGGTCGCACGAATAGGCATAGTCGCCGACGCCGAGCTTGTCTGCGAACGGATGCCGCGAGGGCGAGGCGGCGCGCGTCGGCTCGTCGAACACCGCGAAGCAAACGCGCCCCGGCTGGTCCTCGATCATGTGCCCGGCGATGCAATAGGGCCACGTCTCGTCCATGAACCGCTGCCCGTCCCGATTGACGAACACCAGCCACGGCGGATGGAAATCGGCAACATCGCACGAAAAGCCCGGCGAGGCATTGACCATCAGGCGCCCCTTGCCCGCGATATCTGCGCCCGCCGCGCGGCCCATCAGCAACCCGTCGCCCCGGCTCGTCTCCGAGCCGAAGTAGAACGACCAGCGTTCGTCCTGTGCGGCAACCTCCGGATTGAGTTCGGCAAGCAGCGCACGGTTGGCACCGTAACCGCCGGCTGCGAGCACCACGGCGCCCGCACGCATCTCGCCGCCCTGCGCCGAAACACCCACGACGCGGTCATCTTCAACGAGCAACGATTCGACGCGCACGCCCGAATGGATGCCGACGCCGCGCACGGAGGCCGCGCCCAGCAGGTGTTCGAACAGCACCGCGCCCGATCCGTGCGTGTGGTGCCCGCGCGGCGTGTCGTCGACGCCGGAGACATAGAGTCCATCGACCGGGAATTCGACGCCGAGGCCGATCAGCCATTCGAGCGTCGGCGCCGATTCCTCGCAGAAGCGGCGGATCAGCCACGGCTCCAGCTTCCACTGGTTGAAGGTCATGATGTAGCGGAACATGCGCTCGGCATCGTCCGCGATGCCTGCCGCGCGCTGGATGCTCGTCCCCGCCGCGTAGAACACGCCGCCCGAGAGCGCCGTCGATCCGCCGGGGCGTTTCCCGGCTTCGAGTACAGTCACCGATGCGCCGTTGTCGGCCGCCTCGATCGCCGCAGCCATGCCGGCCCCGCCCGCGCCAACCACAATCACATCGCAGTCCCGCATCCGTTCCCTCTCCATGCATTTTTTTAGTCGTGCGCGATCAGCAGCCGCGCCGGGTGCTCGAGGAGGTCGACGATCGCCGCGAGGAACCGCGCCGCCGCCGCGCCATCGATGGCGCGGTGATCGCACGAGAGCGTCAGCGTCACCTCCTGCACCGCTTTCGGCTGGCCGTCCGCACCAAGGCGGAACGCGACATGCGGCGCGCCGACGCCGAGCATGAAGGTCTGATCGGGATCGATAATTGGCGCCAATGCGCGCACCCCGAACATGCCGACATTCGAGATGCCGAGTGCGGCTTCGCCCATGTCCGCAGCGCCGAGCCGCCCGGTCCGCGCGCGTTCGATCGCGGCATCAAGGTCGCGCGCGAGCACATGGATGCCACCGCGCACCGCCACCACCGGTGCCATCACACCACCCGGCGCATCGACCGCAATGCCGATGCCGATCCCCACAAGCGGCACCGCTTGCCCGTCCCGCCACACAACGTTCGCCTCGGGCATCAGCTTCAGTGCCCGCGCCGCAGCGGCGACGAGGAAGGCGGTGACGCTGAGCTTGCCCGGCGCCGCCGGGTCGGCATTGAGATCAGCACGGAGTGCAATAAGCGCGTCGAACACCGCGTCGGCGGTGAGATAGAAATGTGGAACCTCGGCCTTGCTGCGGCTGACACGCGCAGCGATCAGCCCGCGCAGGTCGCGCGCCTTGGCCAAAGGTTTCGCCCCTGCCGGCTTTTCGGCAAGCGCCGCCCGCACATCTTCGGCTTGAATACGTCCGCGCGGACCGCTCCCGGCGATATCGCCAAGCGCAATCCCGCCGCGTTCGGCGAGGCGGCGCGCGAAGGGCGTCACACGGATGCGGCTGCCGTTTTGCACAACCGGAAACGGCGCAGGTGTGGTCGGAGCGGCTGGCGGCGTATCGGCAACGGGAACCGCCCCCTGCCCCGGCCCCGTCCAGAACGCGACGGGCGTCCCGACATCCACCGTCTCGCCCACCGCAACTAGCACCTGCGTGATCCGCCCGGCGGCGGGCGCTTCGATCTCGTTGCTGATCTTGTCGGTCTCGACGACGAACAGCACCTGCCCCTCGGCGACCTCGTCGCCCGGCGCGACCAGCCATTCGGCGATCAGCCCCTCGGACATGGTGAGCCCGAGTTTCGGCATGACGATCGGCGCCTCAGCCATAGGTCGCCCGCACGGCTTCCACGATGCGCTCGGCATTCGGCAGATATTCCGCCTCGAGCGTACGCCCGAACGGCACCGGCATGAACGCACCGCCGACGCGCACGATCGGCCCGTCCAGTTCGTCGAACCCCACCTGCGCCATGCGCGCCGCGATCTCCGCCCCCACGCCGAACGCCTCCACCGCCTCGTGCGCCACGACCAGCCGGTGCGTGCGCGACAGCGATTCGAGTACCGCCGCCTCGTCCCACGGCTGCAGCGTGCGCAGGTCGATCACCTCGGCCTCGATGCCCTCCGCCGCGAGCGTTTCAGCGGCGGCAAGCGCTTTGTGGACGAGCGCGCCGTAGGTGACGATCGTCACATCGCGCCCCACCCGTGCAACACGCGCCTTGCCGAGCGGCACAGCCTCCGGCTCGGCCGAGAGCGTGCCCTTCATCGGGTAGAGCGACTTGTTCTCGACGAAGATCACCGGGTTCGGATCGTCGATCGCACTCCTCAGCAGCGCATAGGCGTCGTCGAGCGTCGCCGGACACACGACCTTGAGGCCGGGGATATGCGCGAACCAGGCTTCGAGGCACTGCGAATGCTGCGGCCCGGCGTTGAGCCCGCCGCCGTGCTGCGTGCGGATCACGAGCGGCACAGCACCCTGCCCGCCGAACATGAAGTGCAGCTTCGCCGCCTGGTTGACGATCGCGTCCATCGCGAAGGCGACGAAATCCATGAACATGATCTCGACGACCGGTTTGAACCCGCCGATCGCGAGACCCACGGCCATGCCCGTGATCGCGTTCTCGGCGATCGGCATGTCGATCACGCGGTCCGCGCCGTAGCGGTCCTGAAGTCCGCGCGTCACCGCGAAGGTGCCGCCCGCCTTTCCGATGTCCTCGCCGAGCAGCACCACCGACGGGTCGCTTGCCAGCGCATCGTCGAGCGCGCGGTTCACGGCATGGGCGAAACGCTGCTCGCTCATCGCCGAATCTCCGCCGCATAGACCTCTTCGGCAGCCGATTGCAGCGTCGGCTCTTCCGAAAGCCGCGCCGCCTCGACAGCGGCAAACACCTCAGCCCGAATGGTTTCCGCAAGATCGTCGAGTTCGCCGCCCGAAGCCCCACGCTCTTCAAGCAGCGCGCGCGTCACGGCAAGCGGATCGATCGCATCTGCCGCGTCTGTTCGATAACGCTGCGCATCGCCCTCGTAATGGCCGCGCACGCGCGTGGTGAAGAATTCGAGCACGATCGGGCGACTTTCGCGGCGCACCGTCGCGATCGCCTCGGCGGCGAGCGCAGCAACGCCCTCCACCTTCGTGCCGTCGATGCCGTGGTATTCGATGCCGTAAGCCGCCGCGAGCTTTTCGAGCGTGAAGATGATCTGCGTCGAGGTCGGGCTGAATTCCGACCAGCCGTTGTTCTCGCAAGCGAAGATCATCGGTATGCCCTTCAGCGCCGCGATGTTCAGGCATTCGTGGATCACGCCCTCGGCAAGCGCGCCGTCTCCGAAGAACGAGACCGCGACACCGTCCCCGCCGCGCAGCTTCTGCGCAAGCCCGCTGCCGACCGCGATGGCGATGCCGCCGCCGACAATACCGTTCGCGCCCAGCATCCCCACCGAAAGATCGGCGACATGCATACTGCCGCCGCGCCCCTTGCACGCACCGTCCGCCTTGCCCATCAGCTCCCGGAAGAAGCCGTCGAGGCTGAGGCCCTTGGCGAGCGCGTGGCCATGGCCGCGGTGCGTGGAGGCGATCGTGTCGTCCGTGCGCAGCGACGCCATCACGCCGACGCTCACCGCCTCCTGCCCGTCGCTCAAATGAATGAAGCCAGGAATCGCGCCTTCCGCGAAGAGCGCCCCGCAGCTTTTTTCCGCCTCGCGGATCAGCAGCATCCGCCGGTAAAGCTCGATCAGCTCCGGCGTCTGCTCATTGCGGCCGCGCACGGCCTCGACAGCCCTGTTCAATCCGGTTCCCTCCCCGCAACGATGTCGCCGACGCAGACGCCGGCAACACACTCAAGCCTCGGCCGTGATTATTCCGCGGCTTGCGGCAGCGGCTTCGGGTCGGGCTTGTACTTGGGCTTCGTCGAACGGATGAACGGCCCCTCGTAGTCGGGCTGCGTCGGCGGCGTGTCGTCCACGAGGATTTCGAGGGCGTACTTCGTGTCCTCAGCGTTGATCGGCCGCGTGTCGTAAGTCCATTCGACGAGGTTGCCGTCCGGGTCGAACGTGTAGATCGAACGGATGAACTCGTGGTCGGTCTGCGAGACGTGGTAGCCGTTGTCGAGCCAGCGCTGCTTGCGCTCTTCAAGCTCGTCGTTGCCGCCGTTGCAGTTGAACGCGAAGTGATTGATCCAGCGCGGCAGGCCAAGGCCGGTGGAAATCGCGCTCCGCCACTCGTCGGCGTTGATCTGCACGCCTTCGATGCCGCGCAGATCCCACAGCGCCATCGTCTGCCCGTCGCCGATGTCATAGAACATATGCTTGGTCCAGCCGCCGCCCGGCGCCTGGCGCTTCACGCCCGCGACGAGCGGGAAACCCATCACCTCGGTGTAGAAATAGTGGGCCGCCTCGAAGTTCTTCGTCGCGATCGCAAAATGGTGAATCATCTCTGAAAATCCTCCCGCCTGACCGGCTTTTCATATCCAGCACATCTCTTGTCGGCGCTTAACCTAACATCGACAGAATTTATGAGCAACGGCTTTGTGTCATCTTGATGCAGAGACAAGCGCGTTCAACGGACTTTCTGCGTTGAGGCGCACAATCACGTGCAAAATGCGTCTTGCATCCTGAAACATACACTGTAAGAGAAATCCAACGACAAAGCAGGAGCGTGGTATGCAAATAGGGCTCATGTCCTTGGGGGACATCATCGACGATCCGGTGACGGGGACACCGTTTTCCGCGGCCGAGCGCTACAAGATGACGATCGAGGCCGCCGTGGTCGGCGACCGTGTCGGCATCCAGGGCTATTACATCGGTGAGCACCACGGCATCGACTACACCTTCTCCTCGCCCGCCGTCGTGCTGGCGGCGATCGCGGAGCGCACCACGCGCCTCCGGCTCGGAACGGCGGTCGCCCTTGCCGCCAACCTCGATACGCTGCGCATGGCGGAGGATTATGCGACCGTCGACGTGATCTCGGGCGGACGCCTTGAGCTCGTAACCGGGCGCGGCAATTTCTTCGAACGCACGTACGATCTCTTCGGCCAGGACGCCGCCGAGTCGGCGCCGCGTTTCGCAGAGGCCATGGAGCTGCTCTGCAAGCTCTGGCCGGGCGAGCCCGTGCACTGGAGCGGCCAATACCGCCCGCCGATCACCGGACAGTATCTGCAGCCGACACCACCGAAGCGCGATCCGCTGCCGTTCTGGGTGGGCGGAGGCAGTTCGCCCGCCACTGCGCAGCTCGCCGGCCGTCTCGGGCTCGCGCTGATGCTGCCGAGCGCCTTCGGCCGCCCGGACAAGTTCATCGAGGTCGCCAACATCTACCGCGAGGCTTTCGCAGCCGCCGGGCACAAGCACGACGCGCGCGTCGGCGCCTGCTGGCACGGCTGGGTCGGCAAGACCGATGCCTATGCCCGCGAGCGTTATGAACCGCGCTACCGCGCCTATCACGCGTTCAACCAGGCGATGATCAAGTGCGTGCACTCGAACCCGCCCGCCTATCTCACCACGGCGTTCGACTATGATTTCCTGTCGACGCGCGGCCCCGCCATCGTCGGCGGTCCGCAGGCGTTCGCCGAGCGCTTCACCACGCTCAGCACGCTCGTCGGCGCTGACGTCAATCTCATCAAGATGGACATGGGCGGCGTTCCCCGCGAAGAATATGTCGAGATGGTCGAGATATTGGGGAGCGAAGTGATCCCGCTGCTGAACACCGAAGCGCGCGCGCCCATCGCGGCAACAGCCTGACCGTGGCCGCGCCAGCTTCCGGGCGCGGACCGCTCGCGGGCGTCCGCGTCCTCGACCTCAGCGGTCTCGGCCCGGCGCCGTTCGCAACGATGATGCTCGCTGATTTCGGTGCGCAGATCATCAGCGTGCGCAGACCCGATCCGCAGATTTTCGATCCCGCCGTCGCCATGTCGCGCGGCAAGGACGTCATCGGCCTCGATCTGCGTTCGCCGGATGGGCAGGAGGTCGCGCGGCGGCTGGCAGCGAGCGCGGACGTGCTCGTCGAAGGGTTCCGCCCCGGCGTGATGGAGCGGCTCGGCCTCGGCCCCGATACCATTGCCGAGATCAACCCGCGCCTCGTCTATGCGCGCCTCACCGGTTGGGGCCAGACCGGCCCCTATGCGAAGCGCGCCGGGCACGACATCAATTATCTCGCCATCTCGGGTGCGCTCGCTCAGGTTGGCGAGGATCGGCCGACGGCGCCGCCGGGGCTGCTCGGCGATCTCGCCAACGGCTCCTACACGCTCATCATCGGCATCCTGCTCGCGCTGTTTGAACGGCAGCGCACGGGCCGCGGTCAGGTGGTGGACGCCGCCATCGTCGACGGCGCCTCCTACATGCTGAACGCCATGTTCGGCGAGCTGGAGCTGGGGCTGTGGGACGGCAAGCTCGAACATTCGATGCTCGTCGGCACCGCGCCCTTCTACGGCGTCTATCGCTGCGCCGACGAACGCTGGTTCTCGGTCGGCGCCATCGAGCAAAAGTTCTACGCGGCAATGCTGCAGATCCTCGGGCTCGATGATGTCGACGCGTCGGCCGAAGCACAACTCGACCGTGCGAACTGGCCCGCGCTCCGCGAGCGCATCGCGGGCGTTTTCAGAACACGGACGCAGGCCGAATGGACCGAACGCTTCGCACCTATCGACGCGTGCGGCGCGCCGGTGCTGGCACTGGATCAGCTCCCCGCTGACCCGCATGTTGCCGCACGCGGCACGGTGATGGAAAAAGACGGCGTGTTCACCGCCGCGCCCTCGCCGCGCCTGTCCGCGCATCCGGACCTCGTGTCCGATTTGCCGCCGCGCCGCGTGCGCCCGGCAGAGGACGTGCTCCGCGAGGCGGGACTCGGCGAGGAAGAGATTTCGGCGCTGATCGCCGGAAAGGCCGTCTGGTCGCCGTAGCGCGAAAAGAGCAGGGGAGGCTCTAGAATGACGGAAAATCAGAATGGCGCTTGAACACATCCTCCGTCCGATCACCATCAACGGGCTGGAGGTGAAGAACCGCATCGTCCGCGCTAGCCATGGCACCAGCTATGGCCGGGGGGTGATCAGCGACGATCTCATCGCCTATCACGAAGCGCGCGCCAAATCGGGCGTCGGCCTCAACATCCTCGAGGCGACCAACGTCCACCCGTCGACCTCCAACCACACCGTCGACGCTTTCGACGATTCGATCATCGACGGTTTCGCCGCGCTCGGCCGCGCCTGCGCGCGGCACGGTATGCGCACATTCGTGCAGCTCTGGCATGGCGGCCACCGCTGGGCGCCCGCGACCGGGCAGGCGCCGCTCTCCGCCTCCAACGTCCCCTGCCCGCTCGGCGCCGTGAACACGCCGTTCGCGATGACGCAGGATCAGATCGACATGGTGATCGAGGCTTTCGTCGCCGGCGCGCGCCGCGTGAAGGCGAGCGGGCTCGACGGCATCGAGCTTCATTTCGGCCACGGCTATCTCGTGCACCAGTTCCTCTGCCCGCTCACCAATCGGCGTGAGGACGATTACGGCGGCAGTCTCGAAAACCGGATGCGGTTCGGCCGCGACATGCTGCTCGCAGTGCGGGACGAGGTCGGCCGCGACTATCCCGTGGGTATCCGGCTTTCGGACTACAACGCCCCCGGCGGCCTTACTCCCGAAGAGGCCGGCGAGGTCGTTCACCGGCTTTGCGAGGAAAAGCTCGTCGATCACGTCAGCGCCTCGATGGGCAGCCCGTACAGCATCTCGACGATGCTCGGCTGCATGGACCAGCCCGCTGGCTACATGCTCTCCTCGGCGCTCCCGATCGCGCGGCGCGCGAACGTGCCGACGATGATCGCCGGGCGCTACCGCACGCTCGAAGAAGGCAATCAGGCGATCAAGGAAGGTAACGCCGACATGGTGAGCTTCGTGCGCGCCATGATCGCCGAACCCGACCTCGTCGCCAAGACCGTCGCGGGCCACCCGGAGCGCGTGCGCCCCTGCATCGCCTGCAACCAGGGCTGCGTCGGCGGCATCCGCACGCCGCTGCAGCGGATGCTCTGCACGGTGACCCCCGTCGTAGGCCGCGAGCGCACTCTTTCCGAAGACCTGATCGTACCCGCCACGAAGCCGCGCAAGGTCGTCATCATCGGCGGCGGCCCCGCCGGCATGGAGGCGGCGCGCGCGGCGGCACTGTGCGGCCACAAGGTCGTGCTGTTCGAGGCGCAGGCAGCGCTCGGCGGCGCCATCAACATCGCGAAACAGGCCCCGAAGCTCGCCACGATCGGCGACATCACCTACTGGTTGGAGCCGGAGATCTACCGCCTCGGCGTCGACGTGCGCCTCTCCACCTACGCCGAAGCGGACGAAGTGCTGGCGGAGGCGCCCGACGATATCATCATCGCCACCGGCTCGCTCCCGCGCATGGACGGCTATCAGGTCGCCCGCCCCGAAGCGCCGATCCCCGGCTTCCATCAACCGCACGTGCTCTCGTCGTGGGACGTGTTTCACACGCCCACCGAGCGGCTCGGCAAGACCGCCGTCGTGCTCGACGACATCGGCCATTACGAGG
>ERZ761602.6617-NODE-6617-length-12830-cov-6.630841_pt1 | contig 12830 bp, 13 predicted proteins | sample MGYA00512165_ERZ761602 | MGnify/ENA primary metagenome ERZ761602 (study PRJEB28899, sample SAMN02445085) | bioreactor sludge metagenome | biome: EBPR sludge; isolation source: Thorneside wastewater treatment plant | place: Australia: Brisbane, Thorneside...
CCCGCAAGGTGGACTGGTATCAACTGGGAGACGCGCTGGGCGCGCGGCGGGGCAAGGCCGCGAACGGCGCCGCAGCCTCGGTCGAGCCGGCCGGCGGTTGAGGCGAATTGCTATCCCAAAGCCCTCCTCTCCCACCGAGGGAGGGGTCTGGGGCGAGGGTCGGGGACGGCGAATCCGTTCCTGACCGGCGAACCCCAGGCCGGGCACCGCCACGTCACCTTGACCGAATGGCGCACCGCCGCCGATTTCGCCCACGAGGTGCGCGACCTGCTGGAGGCCCGCTATCCGCGTGCCAAGAAGGCGATCCTGGCGATGGACAACCTCAACACCCGCGAGCCGGCCGCGCGGTACGAGGCCTTCGAGTCGAACCGTCCCGGCGAGCACGTCGGGACGGACGACGGCAAGATCGGCGGTCTGGTCAAGGCCAAGGACGGCAGCGCGATCGCGGTCAAAATCACTCGCGCCGGCCCGAACGGCGGACATTTGCGCGCGGGAAAGGGCATCAACTTCCCGGACACCCAGTTCGAGATGCCGGCGCTGACCGACCAAGGATCTCGCCGATCTCGGCGAGCACGTCGGGCTGGTGGACATGGTGGCGCAGTCCTTCCTGCGCGAGACGCAAGACATTCTGCTGCCGGAAGATCACTTGCACCGGCTGGGCGGCGGGCATCTGGGCATCGTGCTGAAAATCGAAAACCGTCAGGCATTCGAGAACCTGCCCCGCATCCTGTTGGCATGCCTGCGCTCGCCGCCGGTGGGGGTGATGGTGGCGCGCGGCGATCTGGCGGTCGAGGTCGGTTTCGAGCGGCTGTCCGAAGTGCAGGAGGAAATTCTGTGGCTGTGCGAGGCCGCCCATGTGCCGGTGATCTGGGCGACCCAGATTCTGGAAGGCATGGCCAAGAAGGGTGCGCCGTCGCGGGCCGCAGTGTCCGATGGGGTGATGAGCAGCCGCGCCGAATGCGCCATGCTCAACAAAGGCCCCTACATCACCGAAACCGTCCGGTTCCTGAGCGGCATTCTGTCGCGGATGGACGCCCACCAGGACAAGCGCAAGGCCATGTTGCGCCGGCTGTCCATCGCCGAGATGAAGTCAGGACTTTCGCTGGAAACTTTGATCGTCATACCCGTCAAAACGGGTATCCAGCTTTTTCAACGGCTTACTGGATTCCCGCTTGCGCGGGAACGACGGAAAGCGAAAGTCCTGGAAGTAAAAGATCCCATCTGCTCGGGACAGCCATTCCGCCGGCTATTCGGATGGGTTGGTTTCCCGAGCGAAACTTCCGAAACGCGCTCTTTGCTCTCTGCGCTCCGCTCGCAAACGCGGATTGTCATAAACCTGCAACTCAATCCTCTTATTGTGGTGTAGCGCCGTCGCTACTTTCAACAGCTTCCAGGGGGTCTCCATGTTCCATAAATTCGCCGCCATCGCGCTGGCGGCTTGTCTGCTCGCATTCGCCGTCACCGCGCGCGCCGAAGCCATCAAACTGGCCGTCACCGATCTGGTCGGCTTGGAGGAACTACAGCGGGAGTTTGGGGCCTTCAAGGCCGAACTCGAAAAAGCCACGGGCTCCAGTATCGAATTTCTGCCGGTGACCAACCGCACCGCCGCGCTGGAGGCCCTGCGGTTCAAGAAGGTGGATTTCGTGCTAACCGGCCCGGCCGAGTATGTGGTCATGAAAAAGCGGGCCAACGCCGACGTGGTGGTGGGCCTGTCGCGGCCAAACTATTTTTCGATGATCGTGGCGATGGCCGATAGTCCCTATTTTTCCCTCAAGGAGTTGAAGGGCAAGAAGATCGGCATGGGCTCGGTCGGCTCCACGTCCCGCCATCTCGGCCCCACGCACATCCTGGCCGAAGCTGGCGTGGACCCGCTCAAGGACGTTCAGGTCATCCACACCAACGTGCGCTTAGCTTGGGAATCGCTGAAGAAGGGCGACGTCGACGCGGTGGGCATGGGCCGTTCCGACTACGAGGGGCTGCTGGCCAAGGAAGCGGAGACCAAGGGCTTGCAACCGAGCGCCTTCCGGGTGCTGGCGCGCAGCCCCGACCTGCCCAACGACCTGCTGATCGCCGGCGCACACGTCGATCCCGCCGTGGCCGATAAGATGCGCAAGGCGTTCGCAGAGCACTCCGACGCCCTGATCGCCGCCATCCTGGTCGGCGAACAGAACAAAAAATACCATGGCATGCGCTTTTTGCCCCAGATCGGCGACAAAGACTACGATGTGGTGCGCGTCATGTTCAAGACAGCCGGCTATCCCGAGTACTCCCAGTTCATCGGCGAGTGATGCGATGAACGCCGCCAATCTGTCGAATGGCGCGATCGCGCCGCTCCCTCCGGCCCTGGAGGTTCGGGGGCTGAGCAAAACGTTTCGCAACGCCACGGCCCCGGTCTGGTCGAACGTATCCTTCAACGTGCCCGCCGGCCAGCGGGTGGCGATCATCGGCGGCAACGGCACCGGCAAGAGCACGCTGCTGCGCTGCTGCCTGCGTCTGATCGAGCCCGACGCCGGGGAAATCCGCCTGCACGACAAGGCGTTGACCGGCACTCATTTCCGGCACTTGCGGCGGATGCGCGCGCATGTCGGGTTCGTGTTCCAGAAACACAACCTGGTGCCGCGCTTGTCGGTGCTGACCAACGTCCTGCACGGCGGGATGGCGCGAGCGCGGGGACCGCGTTATTGGCTCCAGGCGTTCGCCCGCCGGGAAGAGCGCGAATACGCCCTGCACTGTCTGGAGCAGGTGAAGCTGGCGCATCTGGCGACCCGGCGGACCGATCACCTGTCCGGCGGCCAGTCCCAGCGGGTGGCCATCGCCCGCGCCCTGATGCAGCAGCCGAAGATGATTTTCGCCGACGAGCCGGTCGCCAGCCTCGATCCCCAGGCCGGCGAGGAGGTCATGGAGACCTTCGCGGAGCTGACGCGAGCGCATGGCTTGACCTTGATGTTCGTGTCGCACCACCTCGAACACGCCATGAACTACGCCGACCGAGTGCTCGGTTTGCGTGGCGGCAAGCTCGATCTCGATACCCCGATCGCCACGGAAAGCGTTGCCAGCCTGAGAACCCTGTATGCCTGATTCCCAAGCCTCGGCCTCAACCCTGCCGACCCGTTTCGGGGTACCCAGCCCGCTGTCGGCACTGTTGTTCGTCGCTTTCCTGGCCTTTTTCTCCTGGTCGCTGGCCGGGGCGGGCATCTCCATTCCAAGCTTGATCAGCGGCTTGCCGAATATGGCGCGGATCGCCGGCGAGATGGTCCCGCCGGCGACCGACCGTTTCCTGCCGATGTTGCAATCGGTGCTGGTGACGTTTCAGATGGCCATCGTGGGCACCGCGATCGGCCTGGTGTTGAGCCTGCCTCTCGCCGTCCTGGCCTCCCGTAACCATTCGCCGCACCCGCTGGTGCGCTCGGCGGTACGCGGGCTGATCAGTTTCGTGCGCACCGTGCCCGACCTGGCCTGGGCCTTGTTCTTCGTCGTCTCGGTGGGGTTGGGTCCGTTCGCCGGCACCCTGACCCTGATCGTCGATACCATCGGTTTCTGCGGACGCTTTTTCGCCGAGGCCATGGAGGAAGTCGATCCGGGTCCGCCGGAGGCGATGGCCGCCATCGGCGCGGGGCCGGTCGACATCATCGTTTGCGCCACCCTGCCGATGGCCCTGCCCAGCCTGATCAACACCAGTCTGTTCGCCCTGGAGAAAGCGGTGCGGTCCTCGGTCGTGCTGGGCCTGGTCGGCGCGGGCGGCATCGGCGCCGAACTGGCGGTGTCCATGGAAACGTTCCGCTTCGACCAGGCGTCGACCATCATCCTGATGATTCTGGTGCTGGTGATCGCGGTCGAAAGCCTGTCGTCCAGGGCGCGAGCCCATCTGATCGGCGGGCGCGGCTGATCCACAACGGGAAAAAACCATATGCCCGAAAGAATCACTGTCAACGGCCGCGACTACGCCTGGCCCCGACACCCCACCGTCGTCATCTGCGTCGATGGCAGCGAACCGGCCTACATCGAACAGGCGGTGGCCGTCGGCGCCATGCCATTCATGCAGGACATGCTAGCGCGTGGTGCTGACCTCCGCGCTGACTGCGTGATGCCCAGCTTCACCAACCCCAACAATCTCAGCATCGTCACCGGAGTCCCGCCGGCGGTCCACGGCATCTGCGGGAATTATTTCCTCGATCCCGCCAGCGGCGAGGAAGTGATGATGAACGATCCCTCCTTCCTGCGCTGCGGCACCGTGCTCGCCGCCTTCGCGGAGGCCGGCGCCAAGGTGGCGGCAGTGACCGCCAAGGACAAGTTGCGCGCCTTGCTGGGCCATGGGTTACCCCTGGGTTCGGGACGCGCGGCGTGCTTCTCGGCGGAGAAAGCCGACCGAGCATCCATCGAAGTGAATGGCATCGGTGACGTGGTGGATTGGGTCGGGCTGGCCCTGCCCCCGGTGTATTCGGCGGAGCTGTCCGAGTTCGTCCTCGCGGCTGGGGTACGCCTGTTGGAGACCGAGCACTGGGATTTGATGTACCTCTCCACCACCGACTATATCCAGCACCAGCACGCGCCCGGCACGCCGGTCGCCAACGCTTTCTACGCCATGCTGGATCGGTGCTTGGCCCGCCTCGACGCCCTGGGCGCCACGCTGGCCGTCACCGCCGATCATGGTATGAACGCCAAGCACGACGCGCGAGGCCGGCCCAATGTCATCTACCTTCAGTCCCTGCTGGATAGCTGGCTGGGCGAAGACCATGCGCGTGTCATCCTACCCATCACCGACCCCTACGTGGTCCACCATGGCGCCTTGGGCGGCTTCGCGCTCGTCCACCTCGGGCCCGACACCAACGCAGCCCAAGCGGTCGAGCGCCTCGAAGCCATCGACGGCATTATGGCCGTGCTACCGCGCCAAATCGCTTGCAACCGCTTCGCCCTGCCCCCGGATCGGCAAGGGGATCTGATCGTGCTGGCCAACAAGGACTGGACTCTCGGCACCAGCCCGGATCGCCACGATCTAACCCAATTAAAGGAGCCGCTGCGCTCGCACGGTGGCATCACCGAGCAGCGGGTGCCGCTGATCCTCAATCGCCCTTGCGAAAATCTCCCCGATGCCGTGTCGTTGCGCAACTTCGACGCTTTCCATCTCGCGCTGAACCTGGCGGTCTGAAAAGTATCGAGGGCCGGAGCCGATTCCACGCCAAGGAACCGGCACTCGGAAACCCGCTTTGTTCGCGCGATGCCGGGAAGCCGGATCAGCCCCAGCCTTCCAGTCGCCAACCCTTGGCCACGAACGCCGGCACGAACTCTCTCGGGATAAACAGTCGATCCTCCGGATTGGAAATCTTGAAATAACTTTGCGGGCGCAGGATCAGATTCTCGTTTTTGCTCAGATCGATAACGGCGCGATTCGGAGCCTCGCGCCGCCCGAGAAAACGGACCTCGAAGGCTTCGAATCGCAGGGGATCGGCCGGATCGAAAACGCCCAGCCCGGCCGTCCGCGCGGCCTTGACGAAATCGCGGGCGCGGCGCAGCGAACTCGATTGCTGGGCCAAGTCAGCGGCCCGGCCGGCCGGCACCACGGCATCCAGAACCGATTCTCTGTCGCGAAACGGATCTATGTTGGGCCAGATGAAGTAAGGCAACGAAGCGCCCCGCTCCAGCATCCGCTCGTTGTAGGTCAGCGACCGGAGCGGGGCAGCGCCCGTCCTCGGCTGGTTGCGGTTGATGAACGCCAGAAACCGGCCGTAAGCATCGAAGACTTCGTAGGAGAAGGAGAGAAAGAAGCCGAACGCGGACGGAGCCTGCCCCAGTGCAATCATGTCGTCCTGCACGAATTGGGTCAGCGCCGAACGAGCGGCTTCCCCGTGCCGGAAATGATTGGCCGCCGCCGCCGGGTTCGCTCGGGCGCGCAGATGCGCTTCGAGCGCCGGCTCCAGAGGAAACGGCCCTAACTCCGGCGCGAACGGATCGCTCAAGTAGTTGGCCCAGCGAGGATCGTCCAGTCCTGGCCGGCCCTGGTCGGGCAGCTCGAACGCTTTTTCCGGCGTGTCGATACCGAGGAAGCGAACCGCGCCGCTCCCGTCGAGGTGGATGCTGATGGTATCCCCGTCCGGAATCGCCTGGGCCAGGGTTTGGGTGGCGCCGTTCTGTTCCTGGCGAAGCGCGGCGATGCCGCGAACGCTTCCGGAAGACTGGAGCGCGAAAAATACCTGCGGTTTGGATGCCATGCGCGGTTTCCTCCCAAAGAGCCCGTCGATCGGGCAGGATGTCGTTCCGGCGTCACGATGATCCAAAACGACACGCGAGCTTAATCTGTTTTCGTGAAACAATGATGAAACCGGCCGCTGATACGCTTTATCTATTTTGCTTCGCGATAGCGATTCGCGCGCCCTTTATTTCATCGACCACGGGGTTCAAATGCCGAACAAGCGCTTTCTTTTCGTCTCTTGGGCCAGTCTGATCGGCGACATCGCCTGGCAGACCGTCAAAGAAGGTCACGAGGCCAAGTACTACATCCACAGCGCCGACGAGCGCGAAATCGCGGACGGCTTCGTGCCCAAAACCGACGACTGGCAGCGGGAAGTGGACTGGGCCGACGTGGTGGTCTTCGATGACGTGCTCGGCATGGGCAGCTTGGCGGACGAGTTGCGCCGAACCGGCAAACGAGTGGTCGGCGGCACGCCCTACACCGACCGACTGGAAGACGACCGCGCGTTCGGCCAGCAGGAATTGCGGGCCGCTGGCGTGACCATCATCCCGCAGGAGAATTTCACCTCCTTCGATGACGCCATCGCTTACGTCAAAGCCAATCCGACCCGCTACGTGATCAAACCCAGCGGCGAGGCGCAAAACTACAAGCGCCTGCTGTTCGTGGGCGAAGAAGACGACGGCCGCGATGTGATTCAGGTGCTGGACGACTACAAGCGCGCCTGGGCCGACAAGATCAGGGAGTTTCAGCTCCAGCGCCGGATCATGGGCGTAGAGGTCGCCACCGGCGCGTTTTTCAACGGCTCGGAGTTCGCCTACCCGATCTGCGTCAATTTCGAGCACAAAAAGCTGTTTCCGGGCGACATCGGCCCCTCGACCGGCGAAATGGGCACCGCGATGTTCTGGAGCGAGCCCAACAAGATCTTCAACGCCACCCTGAAAAAGATGGAGCCGAGGCTGCGGCGAGAGCGCTTCGTCGGCTACATCGACATCAACTGCATCGTCAACGGCAACGGCATCTACCCGCTGGAATTCACCGCCCGCTTCGGCTATCCGACCATCAGCATCCAGCAGGAAGCCCTGCTCACCCCGATTTCGGAGCTGCTCTACAATCTCGCCGAAGGCAGCATCACCCGGTTTCGGGCGCGCAGCGGCTTTCAGGTCGGTGTGCGGATCGTGGTGCCGCCCTTCCCCTTCAAGGACAAGGAAACCTTCGACAGCAGTTCCAAGGATGCGGTGATCCTGTTCAAAACGCCCTCGCGCGAGGGGATTCACATCGAGGACGTGAAACTGGTGAACGGCGAGTGGCTGGTGACCGGCACTTCGGGCGTCGCCCTGATCGTCTGCGGTCTCGGTCCGACCATGAAACAGGCCCAGCGCCAAGCCTACAACCGGGTCAAGAACGTGATGATCCCCAACATGTACTACCGCGAGGATATCGGCGATCGCTGGAACGAGGAGGACAGCGACCGGCTTCACTCCTGGGGCTACTTGCGGGAATGAGCGGCACGCTGCCCGCGACCGATGTCATCGAATTCGAAACCGGGCGATTGCGGCTGCGCCAATGGCGCCCGGCGGATCGGGTGCCGTTTGCGCGGCTGAACGCCGGCGCGAGGGTCATGGAATTTTTCCCCGCCCCGCTGGATCGGGCCGCCAGCGACGCTTTGGCGGATCGCCTCGAATCCCAGATCGCCGAGCGAGGCTGGGGATTCTGGGCCGTCGATGTGCTCGGCGGCGATGACTTTATCGGCTGCGTCGGGCTGCACGTTCCCGTGCCAGACATTCCCTGCTCGCCTTGCGTCGATGTCGGCTGGCGTCTCGCGTTCGAGCATTGGAGCCGGGGATACGCCACCGAAGCGGCGCGGGGCGCGCTCCAGGTCGGGTTCGAGCGGCTCGACCTGTCCGAGATCGTCTCTTTCACGGCTCTGCAAAACCGTCGGTCGCGCGCCGTGATGGAGCGCCTCCACATGCGCGATACCGGCGAAACCTTCGAGCATCCCAACGTGCCGGTCGGCAATCCGCTTCGCGCGCACCGCTTGTATCGGCTGTCTCGCGAGCGGTGGCAACGCGACGGGGATCGCCCGGTTTTGCGCTGGATTGACGGCAACCGCTAGCGGCGAACCTGCCCTGGCCGATGCCGCGCGATCCGGCCGCTCGGGCAAAGACCCGTGTTAAGCTTGTGTGATGACAGGTTGTTTTGGAGTCGAACCATGTCCCAGCCCGCTTCTCGCCTGACCTACACCTACGACGATTTTATCGAATGGGAAAACCGGCAGCCGATCCGCCACGAGTTCATTCGCGGCGAGGTCTTCGCCATGACCGGCGCCACCGATCTGCATAACGAATTGAGCGGTAATCTGTACACCCTGCTGCGCCAACACCTGCGCGGTACCCCTTGCCGGGTGTTCTTGGCCGACGTCAAGGTGCGCGTCGAAGCGGCGGACTGCGGTTTTTACCCCGATGTGCTGGTGACCTGCGCCGAAAGCGACCGCGTCGACCGCTACGTCAAACGCTCTCCCCTGCTGGTGATCGAGGTGCTGTCGGCCAGCACCGCCGCTTTCGATGTTGGCGACAAGTTTGCGGCCTACCGGCAACTGGACAGTCTGCGGGAATACGTGCTGGTCGATCAGGAACGGATCCGCGTCCAGATCTACCGCCGGTCGGATCACCGATGGCTGGTGGACAGCGTCGGTCCCGGCGAGCGCTTGCGCCTGGAATGCATCGATTTGGAGTGCCCGGTGGAAAAAGTGTACGAAGACCTGAGCCAACCGTTCGCTGTCGGATCGGCCGAACCGGAACGTCGACCGGCCTGAAGGCGGGCTCCAATGCCCCAAGCTGACGAAAGCGTGCGGGCGTTCTGGCTGGCGGCGCCCGGCAAGGGCGAAATTCGCGGCGAAACCCTTCCCGCTCCCGGTCCCGATGCGGTCCTGGTGCGCACGCTCTATACCGGCATCAGTCGCGGCACCGAAAGCCTGGTGTTTCGCGGCGAGGTGCCGGTCAGCCAGTATCGGGCCATGCGCGCACCGTTCCAGCAGGGCGATTTTCCGGGGCCGGTGAAATACGGCTACTGCAACGTCGGCGTGGTCGAAATCGGTCCCGACCCTCTGCGCGGGCAACCCGTGTTCTGTCTTTATCCTCACCAGGACCGCTACGTCGTGCCGACGACGGCGGTGACGCCGATCCCGGCCCATGTCCCGCCTGGCCGAGCGGTGCTGGCGGCGAATCTGGAAACCGCGCTGAACGTGCTCTGGGATGCCGCGCCTCGGCTGGGAGATCGGGTGACGGTGATCGGCGCAGGCGTGGTCGGCTGCTTGATCGCCCGCTTGGCTGGCCGGCTGCCGGGCTGTCGAGTCCAGTTGGTGGACGTGGACGAAGGCAAGGCGGCAATAGCTGAGCGATTGGGGGTCCGGTTCGCCTCGCCGAACCAGGCGGAAGGGGACCAGGATGTGCTGGTTCACGCCAGCGGTGCGCCCGACGGGCTGGCGCTGGCCCTGCGACTTGCCGGATTCGAGGCGACGGTGGTCGAAGCGAGCTGGTTCGGCGCGCGCTCGGTCGGTCTGCCGCTGGGCGAGGATTTTCACGCCAAGCGGCTGGACATCCGCAGTTCCCAGGTCGGCAGCATCGCCGCCGCGCAGCGCGCCCGCTGGGATCATCGCCGGCGCATGGCGACCGCCATGGAGCTGCTGGACGATCCGGTCCTGGACGGCCTCATCAGCGGCGAAAGCCCCTTTGCTGACCTGCCGCGAGTCATGGCCGAGCTAAGCCGTAATCCGCGCGGCGCGCTGTGCCAGCGTATTGTCTATCCCGGCTAGAAACGCGCGCCCGGTCCCGCCCGGCCTTATACTCGCCCTATCCGACGCTCCCAACCGAGGTCATTCCGCCATGATGTACACCGTTTGCGTCCGCGATCATTTCATGATCGCCCACAGCTTCCGGGGAGATATCTTCGGCCCGGCTCAACGCCTGCACGGCGCCACCTACGTGGTCGATCTCGAATTGCGCCGGCCTGACCTGGACCCGGATGGCGTGGTCGCCGATATCGGCAAGCTCGGCGATTGCCTGCGGGCGGTGCTGGGCGAACTGAACTTCCGCAATCTCGACGAGATGCCGCAATTCGCCGGTCGCAACACCACCACGGAATTTCTGGCGCGAGAGATTTTCGACCGGGTCGCGGCCCGCATCGACGACGGGCAATTGGGGCCGAACACCGCCGGCCTCGCGTCCATGCGCGTCGCCCTGCACGAATCGCACGCCGCCTGGGCAGCCTACGAGGGTCCGCTGGCTTGAAATCGGTGCATTTCCTGATTCCGGGCGATCCGGATACCCGCACCGGCGGTTATCTCTACGACCGCCGGATCATGGCCGGGCTGGCGGTGCTGGGCTGGCAGGTCGAGCTGCATCGCCTCGACGGCTCGTTTCCGACGCCCACGCCGATGGCGCTGCGACAAGCCACCGAAGTGCTGGCCGCGTTGCCGGACCAAGCGCTGGTGGTGGTGGACGGGCTGGCGCTGGGCGCGATGCCCGATGCCGTCGCCCCCCATCGAGACCGGCTGCGATTGGTCGGGCTGGTCCATCATCCGCTGGCGCTGGAAACCGGCCTCGACGAAACCCGGCAACAGATGCTCCACGCCAGCGAACGCGAAGCGCTGCGTTCCGTCCGCCACACCATCGTCACCAGCCCCAGCACGGCGCGGGCGCTGGCCGATTACGGGGTTGCGCCCGACCGCTGCACCGTGGTACAGCCCGGCACCGACCCCGCACCGCTGGCGACCGGATCGAACGGTGGCGAGCCGGCGCTGCTGTGCGCGGCCAGCCTGACCCCGCGCAAAGGCCACGCCGTGCTGTTCCGGGCGCTGGCGCGGCTCAAACACCTGCCTTGGCGGTTGCGCTGCGCCGGCAGCGCAACGCTCGATCCCGCGACTGCCGCTCGGTTACGAGTCCTGCTCGATGAACTGGCGCTGGGGGACCGCGTGGACATGCTGGGCGAGTTGAACACCGACGATCTGGCGGGTCGCTATCTGGAGTCGGACCTATTTGTCCTCCCCTCCTTCCACGAGGGTTACGGCATGGTGCTGGCCGAAGCGCTCGCTCGTGGCTTGCCGATCATCGGCACCACCGCCGGCGCGATTCCCGACACGGTGCCAGCGAACGCGGGGTTGCTGGTCCCGCCCGGCGACGAAGCGGCGCTGGCCGACGCCTTGGCGCGTGTGCTGACCGAACCCGAGTTGCGCCAGCGGCTCGCGGCCGGCGCCCGCGCGGCGCGGGAGACATTGCCCGGCTGGCCGACCGTTTGCGCTCGATTCGCCACCACGTTGAACGAGGTATTGGCCCGATGAGCGGCTTTTCGGTGGACTGGCTCGCGCTGCGCGAACCCGTGGACGCGGTGTCTCGCGACCCGGAATTGAACGCCGAGCTGCTGGCTTGGCGGCGACGGTGCGGCCCTTTGTCGGTGCTGGATTTGGGCAGCGGCACCGGCGCGAACCTCCGCTATCTCGCCCCGCTGCTGGGCGGCGAGCAACGCTGGTTGCTGGTCGATCACGACCCGGCCATGCCGGCGCGCGGCGACGAGCTGCTCCGGCGATGGGCGGCGGCGCGCGATTCGAGCCCGAGTCTGGAGTGGCGCTTGCTGGACCTGAACCGGGACTGGGAGCGGCTGGACCTGCCGGACGTGCATCTGGTCACCGCTTCCGCGCTGTTCGATCTGGTCTCGGCGGCCTGGCTGGAGCGATTCGCCCGGCGCTGCCGGGAATGGCGGGCGGCGGTGTTGGTCGCCCTCAGCTATGACGGGGCCATCATCTGGGAGCCGGCGCTGGAGGGCGACGAAGCGCTGCGCGAGCGGATCAACCGCCACCAGCTCACCGACAAGGGTTTCGGTCCGGCGCTCGGCCCCGCCGCCCCCGCCGCACTGGCCATTCTGCTGCGACAGCTCGGCTATTGGGTGATGTTGCGGCCCAGCCCGTGGCTGCTGGAACCGGAACGCGCCGCGCTGCAAACGGCTCTGCTGGATGGCTGGGTCAAAGCCGTTCGAGCCATCGCGCCGGAATCGGCTGGCTGGCTGGACGACTGGTCGGCGCAGCGCCACCGCGCGATAGAGCAAGGCGATTCGCGGCTTCGCGTCGGGCATTGGGATCTGTTCGCTTGGCTGAAGGAGTAGCGCCAACGGAGTGGCCTCAATCTCCCAGCCAACAATCGAACAGCACATCTTCGCCCATCGCGTAGCGACGGTGGCGGGGACGCAAGCTTTGGGACAAATCCGAAATCGGCGGCAAGGTGATGCCCGGCCGCCCGGAGCCGACGATCAGCGGCGCCACCGCGATTTGCAGCCGGTCCAGCAAACCCTGTTCAAGAAAAGCCGACACGGTCAAACCGCCGCCTTCCACGAAAACCCCGCACAGGCCGCGCGCATGTAATTGTTCCAGCAACGCGCCCAAATCCAGACGCCGACCGCGACACGGCACGCCGAGAATTTCGGCGTCGCCCGGCCCGGCCCGATCCGCCAGCGCCTCGTCGCAGACCAAAACGGTCGGCGCCGCCCGATCCCGAAACACGCCGTAATCGGCGGCGAGGCGACGACGCGGATCGAGAATCGCCCGCACCGGATTGGGGCCGGGGACGCGCCGGGTCGTCAGTTGCGGGTCGTCGCA
>ERZ761602.6618-NODE-6618-length-12827-cov-5.620263_pt1 | contig 12827 bp, 13 predicted proteins | sample MGYA00512165_ERZ761602 | MGnify/ENA primary metagenome ERZ761602 (study PRJEB28899, sample SAMN02445085) | bioreactor sludge metagenome | biome: EBPR sludge; isolation source: Thorneside wastewater treatment plant | place: Australia: Brisbane, Thorneside...
CGGTGTAGACCGTCTGCGGGCAGGCATAGCCGCACCACAGCCGCCCGGCCACCGCAGTGAACAGGAACAGCGACAGCGCCGAGACGATCAGCAGGCCGGTGAGGTAGATGAAGTCCTGCGGGTACAGGACGAGGCCGAAGATGTAGAAGCGGCGCGCACCGAGGTCGAACAGCACCGCCTGGCGCGCATTCCACTCCAGCCAGGGCAGGCCGTAGAAGACCAGCTGGGTGGCCCACACCAGCGCCCAGCGCCAGCCGGCGAACCAGCCCGAGACGGCGCGCGCGTAGATCTTCTTCTGCGCCTGGTACAGCGAGACGACCTGCGCGCGCGCGTCGTCCTCGGGCGGCGGCACGACCGCGCCGGGCGCGGCCGGGCCGCTGGCGGTCGCCTCGCCGCTGCTCATCCGCGCTTCAGTTCCCGCTGGCGGCGACGGCGGTGCCCTGCGACAGGCTCCAGACGTAGCCGCCCAGCACGTGGATCTGCTCGGCCGTCAGCAGCTTGCCCTGCGGCGGCATCACGTTGTTGATGCCGTTGGTGATCACGCCGGCGATCGCGCGCTCGCCCCAGCCGTGCAGCCAGATGCGGTCGGTCAGGTTGGGCGCGCCCAGCGCCTGGTTGCCCTTGCCTTCGGGCCCGTGGCAGGCGGCGCAGACGCCCCACTTGGGCTTGGCCAGCTGCGCCCAGGCACTGTTGTGCGGGCTGCCCGACAGGCTCATCACGTAGTGCGCCATGTTGCGCACGTCCTCGGAGCCGCCCAGCGCGGCACCCAGCGGCGGCATCACGCCGGTGCGGCCCTCGGCGATGACGGTCTTGATGTAGTCGTGGCTGTCGCCGCCCAGCCAGTCGCGGTCGGTCAGGTCCGGGAAGCCGCGGCTGCCGCGGCCGTCCGAGCCGTGGCACTGCGCGCAGTTGTTCAGGAACAGGCGCTGGCCGATGCCCATCGCCTGCTCGTTCTTGGCCAGCGCCGCGGCGTCCATCGCCGCGAACTGGGCGTAGACCGGGGCCATCGCGGCGCGTGCGCGCTCCTGCTCGGCCTCGTACTGGTTGACGCTGGTCCACTTCAGCGTGCCGGCATAGGTGCCCAGGCCGGGGTAGAAGGCGAGGTAGATCGCCGAGAAGACCACGGTGATCACGAACAGCCACATCCACCAGCGCGGCAGCGGGTTGTTCAGCTCGCGCAGGTCCTCGTCCCAGACATGGCCGGTGGTGTTGTCGTTGGCCATCACGCGCCGGCGCGCCGCGATGATCAGCAGCGCCAGGCAGGCGACGAGGCTGACGACGGTGGCGACGGCGACGAACAGCCCCCAGCCGCTGTGGATGAAATCGCTCACGGATGCTCTCCTCGGTTGGCCGGCTCGTCCTCGCCGCTGAACGGCAGCCGGGCGGCCTCGTCGTGTTCGTGCTGGCGGCGCCGGCTCCAGGTGTGGACGACCAGGGCCAGGAAGGCCAGCAGTCCCACCACCGTGACGGCGACGCGGATGTCGTTGACGTCCATCGCGGCCCTCCTACTTGCGCGCGGTGCCCAGCACCTGCAGGTAGGCGATCAGCGCGTCCATCTCGGTGCGCCCGCGCACCTCGTCGGCGGCCTTGGCGACCTCCTCCTCGGTGTAGGGCACGCCCAGGCGGCGCAACGCATTCATGCGCGGGGCCAGGCTCTCGGGGTCGACCGTGGCGCGCTCCAGCCAGGGATAGCCGGGCATGTTGCTCTCGGGCACCAGGGCGCGCGGGTCGATCAGGTGCAGGCGGTGCCACTCGTCGCTGTACTTGCCGCCGACCCGGTGCAGGTCGGGCCCGGTGCGCTTGCTGCCCCACTGGAAGGGGTGGTCGTAGACGAACTCGCCGGCCACCGAGAGCTGGCCGTAGCGCAGCGCCTCGGCGCGGAACGGACGCACCATCTGCGAGTGGCAGTTGTAGCAGCCCTCGCGGATGTAGACATCGCGCCCGACCAGCTGCAGCGGCGTGTAGGGCTTGAGCCCCTCCACCGGCTGCGTGGTGCTGCGCTGGAAGAACAGCGGCACGATCTCGACGATGCCGCCGATCGCGACCGCGACCAGGATCAGCACGATCATCAGGAAGTTGCTGGTCTCGATCTTCTCGTGACCGCGGGGAGCGTGGTTGGAAGCCATGTTCTCGTTCTCCGCTTCGGGCTCAGGCGTGCGCGGCGACCGGCGCCGGGATGCGCGCCTCGGCGGCCTGGCCGCTCTTCACCGTCATCACCACGTTCCAGGCCATGATCAGCATCCCGCCCAGGTACAGCAGCCCGCCGAGCAGGCGCACCACGTAGTACGGGAAGGTGGCCTTCACGCTCTCGACGAAGGTGTACACGAGGGTGCCGTCGGGGTTGACCGCGCGCCACATCAGGCCCTGCATCACGCCGGCGATCCACATCGCGGCGATGTAGAGCACGATGCCGATGGTGGCGATCCAGAAGTGCAGCTCGATGGCGCGCATGCTGTACATCTCCTTGCGGCCGAACATGCGCGGGATCAGGTAGTACAGCGAGCCCATCGAGATCAGGCCCACCCAGCCCAGCGCGCCGCTGTGCACGTGGCCGACCGTCCAGTCCGTGTAGTGCGACAGCGCATTGACGGTCTTGATCGACATCATCGGACCTTCGAAGGTCGACATGCCGTAGAACGACAGCGAGACGATCAGGAACTTCAGGATCGGGTCGTCACGCAGCTTGTGCCAGGCACCCGACAGGGTCATGATGCCGTTGATCATGCCGCCCCAGCTGGGCGCCAGCAGCACCAGGCTGAACAGCATGCCGATGCTCTGCGCCCAGTCCGGCAGCGCGGTGTAGTGCAGGTGGTGCGGGCCCGCCCACATGTAGGTGAAGATCAGCGCCCAGAAGTGCACGATGGACAGCCGGTAGCTGTAGACCGGGCGCTCGGCCTGCTTGGGGATGTAGTAGTACATGATCCCCAGGAAGCCCGCGGTCAGGAAGAAGCCGACCGCGTTGTGGCCGTACCACCACTGGATCATCGCGTCCTGCACGCCGGCGTAGGCGCTGTAGCTCTTCCACAGGCTGACCGGCATCGCCGCGCTGTTGACGATGTGCAGCAGCGCCACCGCGATGATGAAGGCGCCGAAGAACCAGTTGGCCACGTAGATATGGCGCACCTTGCGCGTGCCGATGGTGCCGAAGAAGACGATCGCGTAGCTGACCCAGACGACGGCGATCAGCAGGTCGATCGGCCACTCCAGTTCGGCGTACTCCTTGGCCTGCGTCATGCCCAGCGGCAGCGTGATCGCCGCCGCGACGATGACGACCTGCCAGCCCCAGAACGTGAACCAGGCCAGCTGCGGCAGGAACAGCCGCGTCTGGCAGGTGCGCTGCACCACGTGGTAGGCGGTCGCGAAGAGCACGCTGCCGCCGAAGGCGAAGATCACCGCGTTGGTGTGCAGCGGCCGCAGGCGGCCGTAGCTGAGCCACGGGATGTCGAAGTTCAGCTGCGGCCAGGTCAGCTGCGCGGCGATGATCACGCCGACCAGCATGCCCACCACGCCCCACAGCACGGCGGCCAGCGCGAAGGCGCGTATCACGCCGTCGCTGTAGGTGCCGGCCGATGCCGTGTCGGCGGGCAGGGTTGCGGCGTTGTTTGCCATTCGTTTGCTCCTCACTTCGCCCTTTGCGTTGAATCGGACGGACCCCGGAATTGTTGCGACGCGGCAAGGGTCTCTTCTTGACCGCCGTCAAGCGGCACCGCCTCGTCCGTCAGGATTCGTTCACCTTCGCGGTCCAGGTCCTCGAACTGGCCGCGGTGCAGCGCCCAGCCGAAGACGGCCAGGATGGCCAGCACCAGCAGCGCCGACAGCGGGATCAGCAGGTACAGGCTTTCCATGCCTCGTGCTTCAGGCGGCCGGCTCGCGCGCGGCGCCGGGTTCGACGGCCGGCGCGCGTGCCGCGCGCAGGGCATTGCCGATGACGAGCAGCGAACTCAGCGCCATGCCCAGCCCGGCCGCCCAGGGCGGCAGCCAGCCGGCCAGCGCCATCGGGATCGCGCTGGCGTTGTAGGCCGCGGCCCAGAAGAAGTTCTGGCGCACGATGCGCACCGCGCGCTGCGCGGTGCGCCGCGCGTCGAGCAGGTCGGCCAGCCGGTCGTGCACCAGCACCGCGTCGGCGCCGCTGCGCGCCACCAGCGCGCCCTGCCCCATGGCCAGCGAGACGTCGGCGCGCGCCAGCACCGGTGCGTCGTTGATGCCGTCGCCGACCATCGCGACCCGTTCGCCGCGCGCCTGCGCGGCCGCCACCGCGGCCAGCTTGGCCTCCGGCGTGGCGCGCGCGACGACGTCGGTGATGCCCACGCGCGCGGCCAGCGCCTGCGCGCGCCCGGGCATGTCGCCGCTGAGCAGCGTCAGCTGCAGGCCGCCGGCGCGCAGCGCCTGCAGCGCCTCGGCGGCGCCTTCGCGCAGAACCTCGTCGAATTCGAAGGCGGCAACGGCGCGGCCGTCGACGCCGAGCCAGACGGCGGCCCCTTCGGCCGCGGCCGCCGACCGGGCCGCGGACTCGTCGACCCAGCGCGACGCGCCCAGCCGCCACGGCCGGCCGCGGGCGTCCGTGGCCTGCAGGCCCTGGCCCGGCAGTTCCTGCACGTCGGACCAGGCCACGGACTGCCCCGGGGCCGCCGCCGCCAGCGCCAGCGACAGCGGATGCGTCGACCAGCCGGCGAGCGACGCTGCCTGCGCAACCGCCGCGGCCTCGTCCAGCGCGAGATCGGCCGCCGCGGGCAGCAGCCGTGTTGCGCGCAGCTGCAGGCGGTCCTCGGTCAAGGTGCCGGTCTTGTCGAGGAAGATGCGCTGCACGCCGGTCAGCGCCTCGAGCGCGTCCAGCCGCTGCAGCAGCACGCCGCGCCCGGCCAGGCCGCGCGCCGCGGCCACCAGCGTGGCCGGCGCCGCCAGCGACAGCGCGCAGGGGCAGGTCACGATCAGCACCGACACCGCCACCCACAGCGCACGCGGCGGGTCGTAGACGCTCCAGACGGCCGCCGCCGCGGCGGCCAGCAGCAGCACGACCCACAGGAACGGCGGTGCCCAGCGGTCGGCCAGCCGCGCCGCGGCCGGGCGCTGGTCGAGCGCGCTCTTCATCATCGAGACGATGGCCGCCAGCCGGGTGTCGCCGCCCACGCGCAGCACGCGCGCCAGCACCGGGGCGCCCAGGTTGACGCTGCCGGCGACCAGGAGGTCGCCCGCGCGCTTGTCCACCGGCATCGATTCGCCGGACAGCAGCGCCTCGTCGGCGCGGGTGGTGCCCTCCAGCAGCACGGCGTCGGCCGGGAAGGCCTGGCCGACCGGCACGCGCACGCGGTCGCCGGCACGCAGGCGGTGCACGCTGACGCCCTCGGTGCTGCCGTCGTCGGCCACGCGCCAGGCGGTCTCGGGCAGCGCCGCCAGCGCCGACTCCAGCGACTCCGCGGCGCGGTGGCGTGCCAGCAGTTCCAGGTAGCGTGCGCCCAGCAGAAAGGCGACGAACATCGTCAGGCTGTCGAAGAAGACCTCGTGCCCGAACGGACCGGCGGGGTCGAAGGTGGCGCCGGTGCTGGCGACGAAGGTGATCGCCACGCCCAGCGCCACCGGCACGTCCATCGAGATGCGGCGCTGGCGCAGCGCACGCCAGGCGCCGGCGAAGAACGGACCGGAGGAGAACAGCAGCACCGGCAGCGACAGCACCCAGCTGCCCCAGTTGAGCAGCCGCGCCATGTCCGGCGCCAGGTCGCCCGGGCCGGCGACATAGCTGGGCGTGGCCAGCATCATCACCTGCATCATGCAGAAGGCGGCGACGAACAGCCGCCACAGCGCACGCCGGTGCTCGGCGCGGCGCAGCGCGCGCGCCGGCGCGGCGGCGTCGGGCACCGCGTCGTAGCCGGCGCGGCGCACGGCCTGGATCAGTGCCGAGGGACGCGTCAGCCGCGGATCCCAGCGCACGGTGGCGCGCTGCGTCGCGGCGGCGACATGCGCCTCGTGCACGCCGCCCACCGAGCGCAGCGCATGTTCGATGACGCCGGCGCAGGCCGCGCAGTACAGGCCCGAGAGCTGCAGCGAGGACTCGCCCAGCCGCGCCCCGTCGGGGCCGGCGACCCATTGCGTGAAGCGGCCCTGCTCGACGGGATCGTCGACGACCTCCAGCGGGGCGGATGCGGGTACTGCGGTGGCGGCGGTCATCGGCAGGAGGCGGCAACCCGGCATCGGTCGTCGGGTCGTTCGCGGCGCCGATAATCTAGGGCCGCGGACCCCGAAGCCTCATGATCTGCATCAAGCGCCTCCTTGTCCAGACCTGTGCTGCCTTCATGGTGCTGCTGCCGGCCCTGCCGGCAGCACGGGCGCAGGACCGACCGCAGCCCAGGTTGCCCACCGTGGACCTGCGCGCCGGCATGCACCTGATACGCGCCGAGCTGGCGGTGAGCGCCGAGCAGCAGGCCACCGGCATGATGTTCCGCACCACGATGGGCGCCAACGAGGGCATGCTGTTCGTCAACGACGACGCCGGCGTGCGCTGCTTCTGGATGCGCAACACGCTGATCCCGCTGACCATCGCCTTCCTGGACGACGACGGGACGATCGTCAACCTGGCGGACATGCAGCCGCAGTCCGACCGCTCGCACTGCTCGGCGCGGCCGGTGCGTTATGCGCTGGAGATGAACCAGGGCTGGTTTGCCAAGCGCGGCATCCAGCCCGGTTTTCGGCTGCGCGGCGGACCGTTCAGGTAGTCCGCCGCGAGCGGTTTCAGGCGAAGTTGGCTTCCGCGAAGCCCCAGTTGACCAGCTTGTCGAGGAAGGTCTCGACGAACTTCGGGCGCAGGTTGCGGTAGTCGATGTAGTAGGCGTGCTCCCACACGTCGACCGTCAGCAGCGCCTTGTCGGCGGTGGTCAGCGGCGTGCCGGCGGCACCGGTGTTGACGATGTCGACGCTGCCGTCAGGCTTCTTCACCAGCCAGGTCCAGCCAGAGCCGAAATTGCCCACCGCGCTCTTCACGAAGGCCTCGCGGAAGGCCGCGTACGAGCCCCACTTGGCGTTGATCGCCGCGGCCAGCGCGCCGGTGGGCTCGCCACCGCCGTTGGGCTTCATGCAGTTCCAGAAGAAGGTGTGGTTCCAGATCTGCGCGGCGTTGTTGTAGATGCCGCCGCTGGACTTCTTCACGATGTCCTCGAGCGACATGCTCTCGAACTCGGTGCCCTTCTGCAGGTTGTTCAGGTTCACGACATAGGCGTTGTGGTGCTTGCCGTGGTGGTATTCCAGCGTCTCGCGGCTGTAGTGCGGCGCCAGCGAGTCGATCGGATACGGCAGCGGCGGCAGGGTGTGTTCCATGGGGCTCCTCGTTCGATGGGGTGGGTCCGGGACGTGCCGGGAGTCAGCGCGAAGGATTGTAGGCAGCCGCCTTCACGATGAAGGCGGCAGGGGCACGTCGTCGCCTTCGGGGCCGGGCCCGGCGGCCGGCTCGAGATGCAGGATCTCGGCGCGGGCACGGCCGTCGGCCCACACCGCGCGCACCTGCTGGCCCACGTTCAGGGCGCGTGCCGACACCACCGGCCGACCGTCGGCCGACTCGACCCAGGCGTAGCCGCGGCGCAGCACGCGCTGCGGGTCCTGGGCCTGCAGCCGCGCTGCCGCGGCCGCCAGGCCCAGCCGGTGGCGCTGCAGCTCGCCCTGCAGTGCGCGGCCCAGCCGTTCACGGCGCGACTGCAGCGCGCGCTGCAGCCGCTGCTGCTGGTGCGCCAGGCGCTGCAGGTGCGGCGCCAGCACCTGCGCGGGCCGGCCCAGGCGCGCGGCGGCGGCGTCCAGGCGCTGCGCTCGGCTGTGCAGCTGGCGTTCGACCGCACGCCGCAGCCGGTCGGCGCGCCCCTGCAGGCCGGCCAGCAGTTCGTCGCGCACCGGCGCCGCGAGCTCGGCCGCCGCGGTGGGCGTCGGCGCGCGCAGGTCGGCGGCCAGGTCGGCCAGCGTCAGGTCGGTCTCGTGGCCGACGCCGCAGACCACCGGCAGCGGGCTCGCGGCCACGACGCGCTCGTCGTTGAAGGCCCACAGGCCCTCCAGCGAGCCGCCGCCGCGCACCAGCAGCAGCAGTTCGGTGCCGTCCGCGCTGCGGCGCAGCCCGGCCGTGTGCAGCGCCTGCGCCAGCGCCGCCGGCGCCTCGGGGCCCTGCACCGGGCTCGGGTAGACGACGACGCGCAGCTGCGGCGCGCGCCGGGCCAGGGCGGTCAGCACGTCGTGCAGCGCCGCCGCACCCAGCGAGGTCACGATGCCCAGCGCCCGCGGGTACGGCGGCAGCGGCCGCTTGCGCGCGGCGTCGAACAGGCCCTGCGCCTGCAGCATGGCGCGGCGGCGCAGGAATTCCTCGTACAGCGTGCCGGTGCCCAGGCGCTGCAGGCTCTCGACGACCAGGTTCAGCTCGCCGCGCGGCTCGTACAGGCCGAGCCGGCCGCGCACCTCCACCTGCTGCCCGTCGGCCGGTGCGAAGTCCACGAGCGATGCCGCGCGGCGGAACATGGCACAGCGCAGCAGCGCCGGCGCGCCGTCGGCGTCCTTCAGCGCGAAGTAGCAGTGGCCGCTGGCGGCACGCGAGAAGCCGGACAGCTCGCCGCGCACCGTGACGGCGCCGAAGCGCGCCGCCAGCGCATCGGCGGTGGCCAGCAGCAGCGCCGCCACGCCCCAGGGCGCGCGCGCTGGCGCGGTGATCGCGGCCTCAGCCACGCGAATCGCCAGCAATGGCGCGGGTCGGGAACTCCACAGCCGCGCCAGTCCAGGGCCGGCGACCGATCACCCTTGTCATCAAACTGACTTCTTCGTGCAAGTGACTGATTCCGTTGAAAAAACGGGTGCCCGACTTTTGAGCAGCGGGGCCGGGCGCGGGCGTGGCGCGCGCGCCGGCCCGTTGTCCAGCGTCTTGCCCACAAAGTTGTCCACAGGCCCCGTGCATCGGCTGCGCGCGCTCGCGACCGGGGCATGGCAAGCATCGGCGACCCGGCGGGCCGGCGGCCGGCACATGGCGCCGGAATTGGCCTGCAATCCGGGCCCGGGCGCCGGGATTCCGCGCGGAGGCCTGCCCCATAATCCGGCGCCATCGTCCGGTGCACCGATGCGCCGGCCCCCTCGACAACGCCGCAGAGAAAGCCTTGCTGTCGATCATACAAGCGGCCGGTTGGCCGATCTGGCCGCTGATCCTGTGCTCCATCGTCGCGCTCGCGCTCGTCATCGAGCGCCTGTGGCACCTGCGACCCTCGGCCGTCGCGCCGGAGACGCTGGTCGACGAGGTCGTCGGCGTCACGCGCTCGAGCCTGCCGCCGGCCGACGTGGTCAACAAGCTGGCCGACAACTCGGTGATGGGCAGCGTGCTCGCCGCCGGCGTGCGCAGCGTGGTCGCCGAGCCGCGCATCACCGAGGAAGCGCTGCGCCAGTCCTTCGAGAATGCCGGCCGCATCGCCGTGCACCGGCTCGAGCGCTACCTGAACACGCTGGGCACCATCGCCTCGGCCGCGCCGCTGCTGGGGCTGATGGGCACGGTGATCGGCATGATCGAGATCTTCGGCTCGCAGGCCCCGACGGCGGGCGCCGGCGGCAACCCGGCGCAGCTGGCGCACGGCATCTCGATCGCGCTCTACAACACCGCGTTCGGGCTGATGATCGCCATCCCGGCGCTGATGTTCTACCGCTACTTCCGCGGCCGCGTCGACGAGTTCCAGCTCGCGATGGAGATGGCCGCCGAGCGCATGGTGCCGCACCTGATGCGCTTCGTCGTCCGTGGCTGAGTAGGCCCGCGCCGCGATGAAGTTCGGCCGCCGCCGCATCGACGATCCGGAGATCAACCTGATCGCCTTCATCGACGTGCTGCTGGTGGTGCTCATCTTCCTGATGCTGACCACCACCTACTCGCGCTTCACCGAGCTGCAGGTCAACCTGCCCTCGGCCGACGCCGAGCGGCTGGCCGAGCGGCCGCGGGAGGTCGTCGTCGCGGTCGCCGCCGACGGGCGCTACGCGATCAACCGCAAGCCGGTCGACGGCCGCAGCGTCGAGCTGCTGACCGCCGAACTGGCGGCCGCCGCCGGCGGGCGGGCCGACACGGTGGTCATCGTGTCGGCCGACGCGATGGCCACGCACCAGGCGGTGATCAACGTGCTCGATGCGGCGCGGCGCGCCGGCCTGGCGCGGCTGACCTTCGCCGCGCAGACCAACCCGCCGATCCCGCGCTGACGGTCATGGCGTCGCGCGCCGGCGCATCCGGGCCCGCTGCCGGCCGCCGGATGGCCGGGATGCTGCAGCGCCACTGGTGGCGCGAGCGCCCCAGCCTGCTGGCGCAGGCGCTGCGCCCGCTGTCGTGGCTGTACCGCATGCTGGCCGTGCTGCACCGCGCGCTGGCGCGGCCGCGCCGCGCGCCGGTACCGGTGCTGGTGGTCGGCAACCTGGTCGTCGGCGGTGCCGGCAAGACACCGACCGTCATCGCGCTCGTGCATGCGCTGCACGAGCGCGGCTGGCACCCGGGCGTGGTCTCGCGCGGCTACGGTCGCACCCACGAGGCGCTGCGCGAAGTGGCCCCCGGCGACAGCGCGGCGGCGGTCGGCGACGAACCGCTGCTGATCCGCCGGCGCTGCGGCGTGCCGGTGTGGGTCGGCCGCGACCGTGTGGCGGCCGCCTCGGCGCTGTGTGCGGCCCACCCGGGGGTGGACCTGGTCATCGCCGACGACGGCCTGCAGCACCATCGCCTGGCCCGCGACGCGGAATGCGTGGTCTTCGACGAACGCGGCGCTGGCAACGGCCTGCTGCTGCCGGCGGGCCCGCTGCGCGAGCCGCTGCCGGCGGCGCTGCCGCCGCAGCGCGCACTGCTCTATACCGGCGGCGTGGCCAGCACCGCCTTGCCCGGCGCGCTGGCCCGGCGCGCGCTGGTGCAGGCCTGGCCGCTGGCGGCCTGGGCGCGCGGCGACGTTGGCGCGGCAAAGCCTCTGCAGGCCCTGCAGGGGCGCATGCTGCTCGCCGTGGCCGGCATCGCGGCGCCGCAGAAATTCTTCGCGATGCTGGACGCGGCCGGGCTGCGCTTCGAGCCGCGGCCGCTGCCCGACCACCATGCCTATGCGACGCTGCCCTGGCCGCCCGCTGCCGGGGTCGTCACGACCGAGAAGGACGCCGTCAAGCTGGACCCTTCGCAGCCGGGCACGGCCGGCGTCTGGGTGCTGCCGCTAGACTTCGAACTGCCCGCGGCGCTGGTCGATGCCCTGCACCGGCGACTGCGGGCCGCCCCGCGCGCGCCGCGCCGACCGCAAGCACCGTCCCGATGAGCCTGGACCACCGCCTGATCTCGCTGCTGGTGTGCCCCCTGTGCAAGGGGCCGCTGCAGCTGCGTCGCGACGGCGAGTCGCGCCCGACCGCGCTGGTCTGCCCGGCCGACCGGCTGGCCTTTCCGATACGCGACGGCATCCCCGTCATGCTGGAGAGCGAGGCACAGCCCTCCGAAGGCCCCGAGGGCTGGGCCGCGCCCGGCGCGCCCCCCGAGGGGGCCCGGATGCCCGGCCAGGCCGGTTCGTCCTGATGCACCCCGCCACCGGCGCACCTTGGTGAACGGGCGCTGACGGCGTGGACTTCACGGTCCTGATCCCGGCGCGCCTGGCGTCGACGCGGCTGCCGGACAAGCTGCTGGCCGACATCGCCGGCCGGCCGATGGTCGTGCGCGTCGCCGAGCGCGCCGCCGAGAGCGGCGCCGCGCGCGTGGTCGTCGCCTGCGACCACCCGCGCATCGCCGCGGCCTGCGCCGAACATGGCGTGGCCGCGGTGCTGACGCGCGAAGACCATGCCAGCGGCAGCGACCGCCTGGCCGAGGCCTGCATGCTGCTGGACCTGGACGGCGACGACCGCATCGTCAACGTGCAGGGCGACGAGCCGCTGATCGACCCGCTGCTGGTGCGCCGCTGCGCCGAACTGCTGGACGAGCGGCCGGACTGCGTGATGAGCACCGCCGCGCACGCGCTGCACGAACTGGCCGACTACCTGAACCCGAATGTCGTCAAGGTCGTGCTCGATGCCGGCGGGCGCGCCCTGCTGTTCAGTCGCGCCCCGCTGCCCTGGTGGCGCGACGGCCATGCCGGCGGCGTTACCACCCTGCCCGCGCAGCCGGCGCCGCTGCGCCATGTCGGTCTGTACGGCTACCGTGCCGGCTTCCTGCGCCGCTTCCCGGCGCTGCCGCCCGCGCCGCTGGAACAGTGCGAATCGCTGGAACAGCTGCGCGTGCTGTGGCACGGCGAACGCATCGCGGTGCATGTCGCGGCGTCTGCGCCGGGCCCCGGCGTCGACACGCCGGCGGACTTGCAGCGCGTGCGCGCGCTGTTCGCGGCGGCCGGCTGAAGCGGCTGCGCCGGGGGGTCCTGCGACGCGGCCTGCGCGTCAGGCTGACGCAGGAACTCGCGTGATATTCTCGATCGCAAGACGTGCCGCGGCGTGGTTGCAGCCGCCGCAGGCGCGCGCGAACACCATCTTCCGAGGAGTCCGATGAGACTGATCCTTCTGGGCGCGCCCGGCGCTGGCAAAGGCACGCAGGCGACGTTCATCTGCCAGAGGTTCGGCATTCCTCAGATCTCCACCGGCGACATGCTGCGCGCCGCGGTGAAGGCCGGCACGCCGCTGGGCCTGGCGGCCAAGCAGGTCATGGACGCCGGCGCGCTGGTCAGCGACGACATCATCATCGGCCTCGTCAAGGAACGCATCGCGCAGCCGGACTGCGCCCAGGGCTTCCTGTTCGACGGTTTCCCGCGCACGATCCCGCAGGCCGACGCGATGAAGTCCGCCCGCGTCAAGCTGGACGTGGTGCTCGAGATCGACGTCCCCGACGAGGCCATCATCGAGCGCATGAG
>ERZ761602.6619-NODE-6619-length-12826-cov-45.141649_pt1 | contig 12826 bp, 14 predicted proteins | sample MGYA00512165_ERZ761602 | MGnify/ENA primary metagenome ERZ761602 (study PRJEB28899, sample SAMN02445085) | bioreactor sludge metagenome | biome: EBPR sludge; isolation source: Thorneside wastewater treatment plant | place: Australia: Brisbane, Thorneside...
GAGGTGGCCGCTATTCTCTCTTAGCCGACGGAAGTCTTTTTTGGGGCAGTACCTTCACCGCCGCTCACTCCCTCCCCTTCTCTCCATCGGCTGCGCGCCGAACTCGAAGCGATGGTGCTCGGCGATTTGCTGGGACCGGCGGGCGGTGAAAGTGAAGAACTAACCGAACGCACGGTGCGGGATCGCTACCTTGTCGGCGTGCTGGCCCCCAGCCGTTCCGCAGGCACCGCCACCAAAACCGCCGTCGATGAGGAAGAGGACGAAGACTTCCCGCTCACCCCCGACGAACTCTCCGAAGGTGGCAGCGACACCGCCGACGACGGCACGACCGACGCCGATGTTCCGGTCGCTCAAGCCCATCTGCCGTCGTCGTTCGGCATGAGCTTCTGCGTCGATGCCGAAGCCAAAACAATCGAGGTCAGCGCTACCTGGGGCCAGTACAAGCGAGAGAAGCGAGATGACCAACAGGATTACAAGGGCGATCCGCTCAAGGTCTGGAAGCGGTACACACGGGGCGGCAGCATTCCGATCCCGCTCAAGGACGGGCCGATCGAGGCGAAGACTCCCGATCCGCAGTTCCCCGACGTTACCATTCAGGGGCAGGTCCGCAAACGAGACACCCACTTCATCGTCACGCTGTTCCTCGTCAACGCTCAAGAGGAACTGCGGCCCAAGGACGAGTACCACATCTTCCAGCCGAAGCTCACGGCCAGCGGCGAAGATGGTCAGGCGATTTTCTGCAAACGCTCGACCATCGGTAGCAATGACGACCTTGAAGAGCGGCTGATGGCGATGCTCTACCGGCACCACGTCGAATTCGCTGTGGGCCACGGTGTCAGCGTACATGCCAAGTCGGCCGCCGATTCACCCGACAAGGCAACGCGCATCGAGACGGTGATCGTCCCGACCCACGAAGTCCCCCGCACCGCCCCGCCGACCGAACAGGACGCCGACGAGAATCCAGCGTTCGGCAAGCTGTCTGGGCTGGTGCTGGATATGAAGGTGTTGGCCGAGTCCGACGCCAAGCAACTGCCGAAGCAACTCGAACCGCTCGTTGTCGCGTACAAGGAATGGATCGACCGAGAAGCAGCCAAGCTCAACGACCCGCAGGAAGGGCTTTCCGCTTTTGGCGATGCCGGTCAGGTCGCTATCGACAACTGCCGCCACACCTTCAAGCGGATTGAAGAAGGGCTGACGCTGCTGACGAAAGATGAGAAGGCGTACGAAGCGTTCCTGTTCATGAACCGGGCCATGTGGCTCCAACGGACGCACTCGATCTATTCCGAGCGGGTACGCCGGGGCGAGCAGCCCGACTTCGACAAGGACGTTGACGAAGAAAAGAACCGCAGTTGGCGACCGTTCCAGATTGCGTTCATCCTGCTCAACCTGCCGGGCGTGACCACGCTCGATCACGCCGAACGGGGTGTCGGCCCCGAAGCCTTGGCCGACTTGCTCTTCTTCCCCACGGGCGGTGGCAAGACGGAAGCCTACTTGGGTCTGTCGGCCTACACGATGGCCCTGCGGCGATTGCAGGGAACGATTGCCGGGCAAGTGGGCGATGAAGGCGTGGCCGTGCTGATGCGGTACACGCTGCGACTGCTCACCATTCAGCAGTTCCAACGGGCGACAGCGCTCATCTGTGCCTGCGAGTCGATTCGTCGCAAAGCCCTCGAACACGGCGATGCCCGCTGGGGGAAGACGCCGTTTCGCATCGGCCTGTGGGTCGGTCGCCGCACGACACCGAACCGCACCGATGATGCTTTCGAAGCGATCAAGCAGGCCCATGGCAACCAATTTGTCGGCAGCGGGATCGGCACGCCCTACCAACTCACAGCTTGCCCGTGGTGCGGGAGCGCCATCGAAGCGGGCAAGCATCTAGAAGCCCAGCCGTATCCGCACCGTGCCGGTCGGACGCTCACCTACTGCGGCGACAAGTTCGGCCAGTGCCTGTTCAGCAAGCGGCAAGCGGCGAATGAAGGGTTGCCCGTCGTCGTGGTGGACGAGGAGATTTACCGCCGCCTTCCAACGCTGCTCATCGCCACGGTGGACAAGTTCGCCCAGATGCCGTGGAAGGGCGAAGTGCAGATGCTCTTCGGTCAGGTCAGCGGCATCTGCGACCGCCACGGGTTTAAGTCCCCGGAGATTGAAGACTCCACCTTCCATCCGAGGTCGAGGTTCGGGTTGCCCTCGGCCCAGTTGAAGGAACACCCGGCCCTGCGTCCGCCCGACCTCATCATCCAAGACGAGTTGCATCTCATCAGCGGGCCGCTGGGAACGCTGGTGGGCCTTTACGAGACGGCCATCGACAAGCTCTGCACCTGGGAGGTCAACGGGAAGAAGGTCCGGCCCAAGGTGATCGCATCGACGGCCACGATCAAGAACGCCGACGTGCAGGTGCGGAGCCTGTTCTTGCGGACGGTCAACATCTTCCCGCCACCCGGCCTCGATGTGCGGGACAATTTCTTTTCCGTTCAACGGGAGCCGACCAAGCAAGAGTTTGGCCGACGCTATCTTGGCATCTGTGCCCCCGGTCGCCGGTTGAAGGCGGCGTTGATCCGGGTTTACACGGCTTACCTCTGCTCGGCTCAGGCTTTTTACGAGAAGTACGGCAAGCGGGTCGATCCGTGGATGACTCTCGTGGGCTACTTCAACTCGATGCGTGAGCTCGGCGGGATGCGGCGTCTGGTCGATGACGACGTGTTCTCCCGTTGTCGCAAGCAGGATCGTCGAGGATTGGCCAATCGCTTCTTCAACGGCGATTACCTTGCCGAGTTGACCAGTCGTATGCGGTCGGAAGAGATTCCGCAGATTCTCGACCGGCTGGAAGCGGTGTTCGATCCCGAACTCGAAGAGCAACGCAAAGAGGCGTTCAAGACCAAGGACTTCAAGAACATTCCGAAGAAACCGCTCGACGTGCTGCTGGCCACGAACATGATTTCGGTCGGCGTGGACGTGAAACGGCTGGGCCTGATGATCGTGGCCGGTCAGCCGAAAGCGACGGCGGAATACATCCAGGCGACCAGCCGGGTCGGTCGTACTTTTCCCGGCTTGGTCTGCACGGTGTTCAATTGGGCCAGACCTCGCGATCTGTCCCACTACGAAACCTTCGAGCATTACCACACGACCTTCTACCAGCACGTCGAACCGCTGTCGGTCACGCCCTTCTCGCCGGGAGCGTTGCAGCGGGGACTGGCAGGCTTACTCGTGTCGCTCGTGCGGCTGCGGGGCGTCGAGTTCAACCCGAACGAAGCCGCCGCTCGGATCACCACCGGCAACCCTTACGTTCAGGACGCCATCGAAACGATTGCCAAGCGGGCCGAACTCATCGGCGACGGCAACAAGACCGGGGACTTATGCCGAGCGGAATTGTTGAGTAAGGCCGACCTATGGCAAGCCGAGGCCCAGAACACCACGGGCGGACGAACGCTGACCTACACCGAATCCTATGGCTCGGACGGCCCCAAAAAGGGAACCTCGGTAAAGCTGCTGCACAGCCCCGGCATGGAACGCTGGGAAGAGTTCACCTGCCTCAACTCGTTGCGGGAGGTCGAGCCGCCGGTGAAGTTCATCCTCAGCGACGGCGGGCTCGATGAAATCGCGGGCGAACCCGCGGCCGAACTGACACCCGCAGCGCCGCAAGCGGAAGGAGATCAGGCATGACCACTTCCAGCCACATGCGGAAATCCGAGGTTGGGGAAGTTCGCCCCAGCCAAACCCTTGCGACGTTCGGTATCGGGTCACTGGTCGATTTGCCGAATATGTCGGTGATCGTGATGGGCTTGGACGACTGGCCCAACGCCCATTCCAACGAGATTGCCGAAGAGCGCCTGTTGCGTTCGGCTCAGTCCATCCTCGGCCCTCAAGTGAGTCGCTTCCTAACGCCCCCACGGGGACCGGAAACCCAAGGGTCGCAAACGAACTGGTTCGATGAAGCCCGGCAGATCGGCGTGCCGGTCGCTCCATTCCCTCGCTGGATGGTCTGCTCGAAATGCCGGTTATTGGCCCCGATCAGTTCCGGCCTGTTTGAGCCGAAGGTTTACCCCTACCGCCCCGACCGAGCCTGCTACGTCCACAAGTGCACGACTCAAGGGCGTGCGCCGCTAGTGGTCCCGGCCCGCTTCATGGTGACGTGCGAACATGGGCATCTGGACGATTTTCCGTGGGTCGAGTTTCTGCACCAAGGCCCGACAGACTGCAAGGGCTTGCTCTATCTCTACGAAGTCGGGGCCAGCGGCGAGGCGTTGGACGTGGAAGTGAAGTGCGACGGCTGTGGCGTTCGCCGCCGGATGGGTCAGGCGTTCGGCCCGAACAACCGCACGGTCATGCCCGCTTGCCGTGGCCGACGACCGCAACTGCGAGACATTGATCCCAACGGCTGCGATCAAGACCATGTGAAGCCGATGCTGCAAGGTGCGTCAAACCTCTGGTTCCCCGTGCTGATTTCGGCCCTCTCGGTGCCACAAGCCGCTGACGATTTGGGGCGGCTGGTGGAAGAGAATTGGAACGTATTTGCCGAGATGAAGAGCAAAGAGTTTCTCGCCTACGCCCGTCGTCAAAGGTTGCTGAAGGACTTTGCCAAGTACAACGACGACCAGATTTGGGATGTGATTCAGAAGATGAATCAGGGGACCGGCGAGGAAGTGGAAGACCCGGACGACCTGAAGTCGCCGGAATGGAAGGTTTTCTCGAACCCGTCACAGGCCGAACCGAGCCGAACATTCACGTTGAGAACCGTGGAGCCGCCGACCGATTTCACCCGGCACTTCGAGAAAATCGTGCTGGTCGAAAAGCTGCGGGAGGTTCGGGCGCTGGTGGGATTCACCCGCGTCACGTCCCCCAGAGACTTCGATAGCGCCGCCGATTTGCCGCCGGAGAACCGGGCTAAGATTTCCCGCAAAGACCCGACGTGGTTGCCCGCGTGCGAGACGCGGGGCGAGGGCATTTTCTTCCAGTTTTCGGAAAAGCTCATTCAGGAATGGGTAACGATGAATCACGCCTATGACCGGGAATCCGAGGTCGGCCATCAAACGTGGCGGACCAGCAAGAACCTCGAACCGAATAAGGGTTATCCCGGCATTCGCTACGTCCTGCTGCACACGTTCGCTCATGCTCTGATCCGGCAACTGGCCATCGAGTGTGGCTACACCAGCGCTTCGATCACGGAACGGATTTACTCACGCAATCCGGCTGACGGCGATCCGATGGCGGGTGTGCTGATTTACACGGCGGCACCGGACAGTGAAGGGACTCTCGGCGGGCTATGTGCCCTCGGTGAACCCGACAAGCTCGGTCGGCACATTCGCCGGGCTTTGGAGAAAATGAGCCTCTGTGCGTCCGACCCGCTTTGCTCGGAACACACGGTCGGCAGCGGCGAGAAACTGCACGGGGCGTCCTGCCACGCCTGCTCGTTCTTGCCGGAAACCTCGTGTGAGCGGGGCAATAAGTATCTGGATCGGTCGGCCTTGGTGCCGACCGTGGAACGCACCCACTTGGCATTCTTCGGGTGAGCCATGACGCCGGAACGGATCATCGTTGAATCCGCCTACGCCTTGGCGCGCAGCTTACCAGGCAGCACCGCCGAGTCGGTAGCGGCTGCGATCCTATCCTGTTCCGAAGGGTCATTACCGGCGGAAATCTCCAAGAGGGTGCCCCACCACCAGCATCGAGCCTTGGCTCTTACGTTTGTGGGCCGCTGGCTAAGTGAGGCGAATGAGGTTGATGCCCGAACCGTGAGCGTGGCGCTGCAAACAGCGGCGCTGGCGGACCAGATCCACCGGAATTCGCAATCGGTGGATCTGGTGTGGACCGGCCCCGACCCGGGCGACCCGCCCTTGCGCCGAACCGAACAGACAATCCTGCAAGTGCTGGATGCCGCCAAAAATCGTATCACGCTCGTGAGTTTTGCCGTTTACCGAATTCCGAACATCGGCAAAGCGCTGGTAGAAGCGGCAAAACGCGGCGTGCGGCTGACAGTGATCGTGGAAACCCCCGACAAGATCGAGGGCGAAGGCGAGTACAGCACGATCGAGGCGCTGGGGAAGGAAGTGGCGGCTTGCTCGACGGTTTATTTCTGGCCAAGGGAGAACCGTCCCCGCAGCGACACCCACAAGGTAGGCATTTTACACGTCAAGTGCGCTTTGGCCGACGGAGAGTGGCTGTTCCTTTCATCGGCGAACCTGACCCAACAAGCGTTTACGCTGAATATGGAGCTGGGAGTCTTGATCCGAGGCGGAGAAACTCCAAGCCGGGTCGAACAACTATTCGAGCAACTGATCCATTTCGGCTATTTGAACCGCCTTCGCCTCTGACCGTCGCCGGCGCGCCCGGCTCCAGCGGGCGGTCGCCGCGCCGGCGGCCCTGGCGCGCCGACCGGGGATTTCGCTCTAAGCGCCGGCCCTTGCCCGAACCGGCGGCGGGATGCTGGACGCAACTTCCCCCACCGGAGCCCAGCCGCCCGATTTCGGTGCGCGGCCGGTCGGTCACCTCGCCGGCCGCCGCGCCGCCGCGCGGTTCGATCCAGATGCGCACGGGCGTGCCCGCCGGTCAGTCTTCCGGCAAACGAATCGAATGATCGACCGCGACTTCGGTGATGAAGGTCAGGGGATTCATCCGGTTTTCCTCGGCGGCAAACAGACTGTCTTTGATTATCAGAGGTGCGAACTCTTGGCAGGAATCAACAACTCTGAACACGGGCATTTTGTCGCAGGCCCCGCGTCCGCGCTTTCCTTTCACACGTCGCGCGCCAAAATGGCTCTCGTCCACCTCGACTGTGCCGACAAACGGTGATTCCTGCTCACAACGGACTGCAATTCGTTCCCGAAGCCTCCGCAAATACCGGTTGACCGTGTTGCGGTTCAGACCCGACAGCTGGGCCATCGGAAGAACCGTCAGGTCAACGGAAAAATACTTCACAAATTCGCGAAATTTGGCTTCAGAAAGTTTTGAACTTTTGCAATAGCAGCTCTTTATGGCCTGTCTACGTTACACCGTAGATCAGACCCTCTTCAGGGGCGTATTTTATGGCCTGATGACACGGACCTTAGCATGCCCTCGTCATTTGCCCGTATCTTTTAGGTTTATTGGCTGGGTAACTGTCCCAGTTGATCGATCATTTCGATGATGGTTTTCATCTGTTTAGCCTCGCGAGTTAGATACGCCCCACTAACGTCCCAGTAACATGACCGCGCTTTGCGCGGTGCGCTATCCCTTCCCGGCCTAAACGCCGGGGCCTCTCGCGCAAATCCGGGTGAAATTTCAAACGGAGCCACTCCAAACCGTGTCCCGGTATTGGACGCCGCCGGGCAACCGCGCTCGCCCTGCAGCTCCGCACGGGCGCGCAAGCTGCTGAAGGCCGGCCGCGCGGCGGTTTACCGGCGCGAACCGTTCACGATCATCCTAAAATGATACAATTCCTTATATCACAACTGATTATTATCGAGGAGTTTTATCATGAACGAAATGAAATCGCGCATTCCCGCCCCCAGGTGCCTGTCAGGGGCGGGTTAGCGATTTTTTCTCTTAATGGGATTTCCCTTCCTTATCCAATGCTCTTCAGTCCCTTGTCGCTCGACATAAGCCTTGATGGTTTCCAAGGTGGCACCGCCTACCGAACAGCAGAAGTAGGCGCGGGTCCAGAAGACGGGCTTCCAATAGAGGGTCGCCAAGTGCTCGGCGAACCGGTTCCGCGCCCGCCGCGCGCTGGCGGTTTTCAGGTTGTTCACCAAGTCGGAAATCTTCAGGGCAGGCCGGAAGGCGATCAGCAAATGCACATGGTCCGCTTCTCCACCGAACTCCAGCAGTTCGCAGTCCCATGCCTTGAGGATTTCCGCGAAAGCCGTTTGCAAGTAGGCCAGCAGTTCCGCATTCAGGCTTTTGCGGCGGTATTTAGTCACAAAGACAATGTGTAGCTTGAGGTCAAAAACAGCGTGCGAGCTTGATTTATTTGTATCTTGCATGTTGCGCCCTAATGATTTTTGGCGTATTGTACGCAGCGTGGAAATCGGGCGCAAATTCGCCATCAAGCCCAATCCGGCACAAGAGAAAATCTTGCGCCAATGGATCGGCTCTCAGCGCTACCTCTTCAACGCCAAGGTTGAGGGACTGCGCTATCAGTTGGCCTTGCGCCGTCTCGCCAAGGCTCAATTCCCTGACGAAGCTATTCCGTTCATCGAGTTCGGCCAGGAGTACGCCCGGTTCAAAGACGGCGTGGACTTCTTGCACCAAGTGCCGCCGCAGATCCTTCGAAATGGCGGATACCGCTTCACGCAAGCCGTGATGCGCTGGCAGAAGAAGATCAACGAACGGCCGACCAAGAAGACGCGCCAGGGCCGCCAATCGGTGCTCATCACGTCGGAACTGTTCTCGGTTCAGGGCACCACGCTGATTCTGGGCAGCCGCAAGTTCCCCGTCGGCTCGATCCCGATCACGGCCCATCTCAAGTTCCAGCCGCCCAAGATGATTTCCGTCTCGGTCGACGGGAACAAATGGTTCGTCTCGTTTTGCAACGATGACGGCACCGAATGCCCGAGCTACGAGGAATTGCTCGACTTGTTCTACAGCAAGGACAAGGCGGAACTGGACGCGGATTCCGTCGGTATCGACCGGGGGGTCAAGATCAACGCCGCGTGCAGCGACGGCACGAACTTCGTGTTTTCCGCAGCCGAGCAAAAGAACCTTCTTGCGGCTCAAGCCCGGAAAAAGCGCTACCAGCGGCAGATGTCGCGTCGCTTCAGGCCAGGCCAAAAGCAATCGGCCAACTACTACAAGGCCAGGGCGAGCAAGCAGAAGGCCGAACGCAAGATCGCGAACATCCGCCGCGACTTCAACCACAAGGCGAGCCGCAAGATTGCGGACGGTTCCGCCCATGTCATCGTGTTCGAGTCACTCAAGATCAAGAACATGACGGCCGCTCCCTCGCCCAAGCAGGACGAGAGCGGCCACTACCTGCCTAATGGAGCAGCGGCCAAGGCTGGACTTAACAAGGCGATTCTCAATTCCGCCATAGGTCAGTTGGCCGATTTCACCGACTACAAAGCACGGCAGAATCACAAGCTCGTGCTTCGAGTACCCGCGCATCACACTTCGCAAACCTGCCGCAAATGCCTTGCGGTAGATGGCAGAAGCAGGGTTTCCCAAGCCCTGTTCATCTGCACCAGTTGCGGCCACGAGGAAAACGCCGACTCCAACGCTTCGGGAGTTGTCCGGCATCGTGGCGTGGACTTGCTGCTGAGTGGTCATTTCCACGAGCAGATCAAGAAGAAACCGCGCAGGACCGTAAATTTACGGCGGGCCGCCGTATGTCACGTAACCGACGAAGCGGACCCTAGGGGTCTAGGCGCGACGGTGTGGCAAGAAACCTCACCCTTGGCGCAGCCAGGGTGAGGAGCGTCATCCAGAACCGGGCGACGCCCGCCGAAATCGCGACCGCCGCCGTGCGCGGTGGCGCGTGGTCCGGGATGCGCCCTTATCTGGAGGCCCTGGCGGCGGATGCCTGATCCCGACCCGAACTTCGCCGTGGACTGTCTCCCGCTCCTATCGCGGCGCGCGGCGGTTCGGCCTGTATCCCGGTAGAGATCAACATGCTCGCGATCGAAGACGCCCTGTCGATCATCCGACGCCTGATCGAGCGGTCCGACCGTCTCGGCGCGCCGATCCACCACACCATCGTCGCCGTCGGCGGAACCGCCTTGAGCGCGCACGGGATTCGCCCGGAATCGGAAGACGTCGATCTGTTCGTGCGATCGTTCTCGGACGACGCGGTCTTCGAGCTGGAGCGCGAGCTGCGCGCCACCCACGGCGAGTCGTTCCGGCTGGATGTCACGGGCACCGAGAACCTCTGGGGCGCGATCTTGTTGCGCGACATCGAGGAGCGCTCGCCGCTCTATCGGGCGCTGGAGGTGAACGGCCGCGCGTACGCGATCAAGGCGCTCGCCGTCGAGGATCTGTTTTTGCTCAAACTGAGCGCGGACCGGGAAAAAGACCGCCGCGACCTCCCCTTGCTGGCGGCCCGCACCACCCCCGGTGCCTTGATCGAGCGGTTCAACACGCTCGCGCGGTGGCACGGCAACCGGGGGGCCGTGCTAGGCTATGCCGACGAGTTCGTCCGGCGGCTGGAAACCCTGTACGGTTTGCCGCCCCCGGAGGTTATTCCCCAACTCCATTTGCCCCACCACATGCAAGAACTTCTATGGGAGAGCCACAGCCCCACCCCGGACCGGGACATGGCGGACGACCTCGCGCCGCCACCGCCCCCGAAGCGCCCGAACCCCGCGCCCTGAGCGAGTACCGGGCGGCCGTCGCCGCCGCGATCCGCGAGGAGGAGCGGGACGTGGCGGCCATTGTCGCCGCGCTCGGGGAACCGGTGGCGTGGAGCCGCTGGCCCGAGCGACACCGCCTGCTCCTGATGGCGGCGGTCACGGGCGAAGGGGAGGGGATGGAAGCGCAGAAGGCGCGCGCGCTGAGCCGCCAACTGTTCCAAGGGGACGATCCGGGCTGGCCGCCGGTGCCGCCCGCCGCCCTGTCCCCGGCGGACCTCTGCACGGTCGAGCGCCTGCGGATGGCGCTGCTGGGGCGGACGCCGCTCGGCTGCGGGCGGCGGTTGGCCGGGGATCAATCGGGCTGCCGGCCGGGGCGCGAGGCGCGGGCGAACTCTTCGATATCGTCGTAGGCGGCCGGCGAGAAGCGCGGCGTGCACACCGCCAAAAAGAGCAGGTCGACCTCGCCGAGGTTGGCGATGCGCTGGCGGACGCCCGGCGGGATCAGGACCACCGCGCCCGGCCCGACCGGTTCGGGCGGGTTGTCGCCCACTTCGACCCGCCCCCGGCCTTCGAGGATCAGATAGCGTTCGACGATGCCGCGCAAACGGTGCCAGCGGGTGATCACGCCGGGTTCGACGCGGGCGCGGGCCACCGAAACGTCGGGGTCGGCCGAGGCGTTCCACCATTCGGTGATGTGGCACCCCTCGGCAAAAAAATATTCCGAGGCCGCCGGATGGTGGATCAGGGGAGTCGAGGCCATCGTATTTCTCTCCAAACAGGATATCCGGGTCAACAATCAGTGCGGCGACTCGACTTCAACCCAATCCGTGTACGCCAATTCCTCAATCCGCGCGAAATGCGCTTGGTTGTGGGTGACCAAAACCGCGTTGACCGCCAAGGCGTGCGCCGCGATCATGGTGTCATGATCGCCGATCGGTTGGCCGCTTTGATGCAAAGTCGCCCGCAATCGACCGTAGCGGTCGGCCGCTTCGGCGTCCCAAGGCAAAGTCACGATGAATTGCAAGAACGTTTCCACCAACCGTTTCAACCGGGCCGCTTCGGGGCGCAGCGCGAGACCGAAGCGCAATTCGGCGCGGGTGATCGCTGAAAGGGCGATTTGGCCCGGGCTCGCCTCTTGCAAGCGCTGGTCGAGCGCCGGATAACCCCCTTTGATGGCGTAGCTGCAAATGTCCGTATCCAGCAAGTAGAGCCGGCTCACTCGCGCCAGCCATCAAAGGGGTCGCGGTCCGCCGGTGCCGGTTCGCGCCGCTCCGACATGAAACCGGCGATGTCGCCAGGATTTTCCGCGAGCATCCGATCGCGCCGTTCCAGAAATGCCCCCCAAGATGCCGGGCGCGCGGACAGCACGATATGCCCGGTCGCCACGTCACGCCACACGAACACCTCGCCGACATCGAAGCGAAATTCGGCCGGCAGCCGCACCGCTTGGCTGCCGCCGTGCCGGAACACTTTGGCGGTGTGCATCGCATAATCCTCTTAGAACATTATAGATATATTTTATATCTATAATGTGGGGAGCAGCAAGCGATCCAACCAGTCCGTTGCTGTGGTTGACGCGAACGTGGGCAGGGAGCCGGCGGCCGATCCACCAGCCACAGCAGCACCGCGCCGGTGACGAGGCAAACGACGATCATCAGCGCGGCCGGCCAAAAATAATAGGGCGGGAACAGCGGCGGCGGAAACGTCGGGCCGTCGCAATAGGGGTACCTCGGCGCTCTCCTCTGACGTCACGGACGGGGTCTGGAGTCCTCCAGCCACTGTCGGTACTCCTCGGGATGGCGGTACTTCATGATTTCCATTTCGTCTTCGACCAACCCTTTCAGCCACGGATAGAGCCTGTAGTTCAAGAATTTCGAGGAATCCGCCGGCCACGCGATGGCCGGGTGCCGGCGGCAACGCCAACCTCCCCAGCTCAACTTGGGGTTTTCGATGACCAACGTGCTGTCAGGCTGCATCGACGCCGCAAACGTCAGCGTCGTTTGGCGTGTCTTATCCATAGATCTCGTTCAGCAACAGCGCCTGATGGCCCATCGGTAACCGTAGGCGAACCCCTTGTGCACGGGGCTGTAAAAAATGACCAATTTGCGGTTTGCCGCATCGAATACCCACCACGAGTAATACGATCTCTCGACGGCGTTGTTTGCCGTCGAAAAGGCGCACCGCCAGTTGCCTCGCGCTGTCGGCTCCAGCGAACAGGCCGGCGCCCAACGCCGCAGCGACCAACAGCGCGCACGTCGGTTTCACGGGCCGGCCCCTCGGTTTTCCGAACAAGTAGCTGTTCACCCGCGAAGGAGGGCCATGAGTTCGTCGGTGCCGCGACCGAGCGGCTTGCGCCCGTACAGCGCTCGAATGGCCGCCGCCTTGGACACGGGGCTGGCCACAAGCCGAAGGCCGACCTCATCGGGAACGAAATGGACTTCCGTGTTCGGCAACAGACCGTACCGCTCGCGAAACTCCTGGGGAATGGTGACCTGCCCGCGTTCGCTGATCCGAATAATACCAAAAATCACTAATCATAGTGCATTAATAGCCTGTTGGATGTAGGGATA
>ERZ761602.6621-NODE-6621-length-12826-cov-3.655861_pt1 | contig 12826 bp, 4 predicted proteins | sample MGYA00512165_ERZ761602 | MGnify/ENA primary metagenome ERZ761602 (study PRJEB28899, sample SAMN02445085) | bioreactor sludge metagenome | biome: EBPR sludge; isolation source: Thorneside wastewater treatment plant | place: Australia: Brisbane, Thorneside...
TCCCAGCAGCGCGACGTTGGGGCGCGAAGCCCGGTGGATGAGCAGGACCAGCGAGATGATGCCCCCGATCAGCACGCCCCGGAGCAGGCCGAAACTCAGCACCCCCCCCAGCGCGGCGATCGCGACGACGTATTCCGTGCGGTTGGTTCGGCGCAGGTGCCGGAGTGTGGAGGCCTTGAACAATCCCGTCACCGCCACCAGCACGATTGCCGCCAGCACCGGCTGCGGCAGCGTCCGCAAAAGGTGCGAGAAGAAGAGAACCACCACAAGGATAAAGCCCGACGCGATGAAGCCCGACAAGGGCGTTCGCGCGCCGCCGCCCTCGTTCACCAATGACTGCGACATGCCCCCGCTCACCGGGAACCCCCGCCCCAGACCCGAAGCGAGGTTGGCCGCTGCGAGCGCCAGGAACTCCTGGTTGGCATCAAGCCTGCCGCCGTGCTTGGCCATGAATGTCCGGCCGATGGCCGCGGTCTCCACCGCGCCGAGCATGAAACACGCGAGGGCCAGCGGAAGGAGTTCGTTGAGGTCGGACCAGCCGATCGCCGGAAAGCCCAGCGCGGGCAGCCCCTGGGGTACATCGCCCAGGAGTTTCACGCCGCGCGATTCGAGGCAAAGCAGCGAGGAGGCGGCGATCCCGCCGATGACCACGAAGAGCGCCACCGGCTTGTTCTTGAGGTACACCTTACCCAGCACGAGCACCGCCAGCGCGATCCCCCCCAAAGCCAGCGAGACGGGGTTTGTGTGGTGCAGGTTTGTGAGGAACGCGGCGCTGTTCTCCCAGAAGTTGCCGTGGGCCCCGTGCACGCCGAAGAGTTTGGGGACCTGCGTGCTGGCCAGGAAGAGCGCGACGCCGCACTTGAAGCCGACCATCACGCTCTCGGAGATGAAGTTGACGATCGAGCCGGCCTTGACGAGCCACGCGATGAAAGCGATCGCCGCCACCAGCAGGGCGGTGCCCGCGGCGAGCGCGCCGAACCGCGCGGCATCGCCGCCCGCGATATCGCCCAGCGAGGCGCCCACCAGCAGCGAGATGGCGGAGGTGACCGTGATGGATGTGTGCCGCGAGGCGCAGAAGAGCCAGAAGACCAACCCGGAAAAGAGGCACGCATACAGCCCGGCCTCGGGCGGCAGGTTGGCCAGCGATGCATCGCCCAGCCCCGCGGGGAGCAGATAGGCCGCGAGGGTGATTCCGGCGATGAGGTCGCGCGGCAGCCAGGCGAGTTCGTACGAGCGGAGCCAGCGGGCCGCCGGCAGCGCCGACTTCAGGCGGGCGGCGAACCCCGGGGGGTGAGGCTCGATCCGTTGTGAGGAGGGCTCTTCGGGCACGAGTTGCTCCGACGGCGGTCCGCGCGAAGTCCGCCGGTAGGTCAGTAACGCTCCCGCACGAACTTCCGGGCGGCGATGGTCGCCTGGTCGTCGTACGCGCCTTTCATCGAACGCTTCGGGAGTTTCACCTTTTCACGCTTGAGTTTCTTGTGGGGGATCGTGTCGAGGATGTGGCGGATGATGTTGAGCCGCGCCCGCTTTTTGTCGTCGGAGAGCACGATGTGCCAGGGAGCGTGCTCGGTGTCGGTCGCGTCCAGCATCATGTCGCGGGCCTTCGAGTAGTCGTACCAGCGCTTGCGCGAGGGCAGGTCCATCGGGCTGAGTTTCCACTGCCGCACGGGGTCCTCGATCCGGGCCTCGAAGCGGCGCTTCTGCTCCTTGTCGCTCACCTCCAGCCAGACCTTGATGAGGATGATGCCGCCTTCCACCATGTACTTTTCGATCTGCGGGCAGAGTTCAAGGAACCGCTTGTGCTGTTCCTTCGAGCAGAACCCCATCACGTACTCGACGCCCGCCCGGTTGTACCACGAGCGGTCGAAAATGACGATTTCCCCCGCCGCGGGGAAGTGCTGCATGTAGCGCTGGATGTACATCTGCGACTTCTCGCGGTCGGACGGAGCCGGCAGCGCCACCACCCGGAAGACGCGCGGGCTGACGCGCTCGGTGATCGCCTTGATCGTGCCGCCCTTGCCCGCCGCGTCGCGTCCCTCGAAGATGATGATCGCGCGCAGGCCCTTGGCCTTCACCCACTCCTGGAGTTCACAGAGTTCGGCCTGGAGTTTCAGCAACTCTTTCTCGTACTGTTTGCGTTTGAGGGGTTCACGCTCGGCACGGCTGTCGGTTTTGGACATCGATTCGACCTCCTCGGAACGGACATTGTTGACTTCGATATCCGATTATACGCGTCGCTCTCGACAGATATCTCCACAGACATGCAAACAGCCTCCACCAGGTTCGGCTGATCGAACCCTCAAATCGCACTCTGAAGGTGCACATGAAGGGATGCGCACTCACTCATCGCTCGAGGAAGCTGTCGATTGTGATGGTCCACCGTACTAAACGTGTTCCAACTGAGAGGAGCGAGCCAAATGAAGATTCGGTGTCAACATTGAAGTTGAAGTGACTGAGCGATTCGTGATTCTTCGGGATTCTCGGGTCGGTGTGTGTTCGTACATGCCGGAGAGTTCGACTGCAATCTACCTATATTCACACGAAACAATGTGCAAGCCTTTCCAGGGATCGTTCGGCGTTGAGCATCTTCCGCTCACTGGAGCGTCGAGAAGGCTCGGACCGACAATGGAGAGCGCGCTGCACCCTTTTCGTGGGGCGGCGGGTCACAACCGGAGTGCGGCGCATGGGAGTGGAACACGACACGGGACAGGCTCCTTCGCAGGTCGAGGCCAAGCCGCCGCCGGAAGAGGCGAAGGCGAACCCGGAACTGGAGGAGTTTCCGTGGTACGACCTTCTCGTGGATCTCGAGGAAGGACAGTGCGCGCCCTTCATCGGGGCGGGTGCCTGCTGGCCGCACCTGCCGCTCGGCGGCGATGTGGCGCAGGCGTGGGCCAACGAGCACGACTATCCCTTCGGCGACTCGCGGAACCTGGTGCGGGTGTCGCAGTATCTGGCGACGAAACTTGACGACAACGATGCGCCCAAGCGCCGCATCGTGGACCGCCTGAGGCCCGGCGATGCCAAGCCGCCGGACTTTACATTGGACAACGATCCCCACGGCGTTCTGGCCCGGCTCAAACTCCCCCTGTACATCACCACCAACTACGACGGGTATATGACCCGGGCGTTGGCGGTCGATGGGCGTCCCGCGCGGGCCTTGCACTGCAACTGGTGGGGACGCATCGAGAAGGATGCGCTCGGCAACGCGGTGGAAAAGGAGCCCGATGCCCCGACGGTCGATCACCCCGTGGTCTATCACCTGCACGGCCGCCTCGGGGAGCGCAAGAGTCTGGTGCTCACCGAGGACGATTACCTGAACTTCCTCATCAACGTCTCGCGCGATGAGAAGCGCCTGCCCAGTTTCGTGCGGGCCGCCTTCAAGAGCAAGCGCATGCTCTTCATCGGCTACAGCCTCGAGGATGTCAACTTCAAGGTCCTCCTGCGCCAGGCCCAGCGCAGCACCGACGGCGAGGAGAGCGCCCAGCACATCGCCGTCCAGCTCGCCCCCAACCCCACCAAGGGTGACCAGCCCGACCTCGCCCTGCGCGAGAAACAGGCCAGTTACCTCCGCAAACAGTTCAACAGCCAGCGCATCCGGGTTTGCTACTGCGACTGCCGCAGTTTCGCCGCGGAACTGGCCAGGCGGTGGCGGGAGCGGCAGAAGGAGCTGGCCGGTGGCTGAGTCGGTCGGTGGGTGGAGCACGTCGGAACCAGGAGCCAGTGCGATGAGCACAACCGGACAACCTCGGACGATCGGCACCGTCGGCGATGCGGGCGTCGTGGAGCCCAAGAGCGCGCGGGCGCATCCGAGCGGCCCCTACGTCGGCCCCAAGCCCTTCGGCGCGGAGGACGCCGGTCGCTTCTTCGGGCGCGAGCGCGAGGCTCATGAACTGGCGGCGATGGTTCAGGCGCACCCGATCGTGGTCCTGTATTCGCAATCCGGCGCGGGCAAGACCAGTCTTCTCAATGCGCGGCTCGAACCGATGCTCAAGTCGAAGGGCGCCATCGTCCACGCGGGAGTGCGCACGGGGCAGCGCGTGCCGGGGATGGAAGCCGCGGCCAACGTCTTCACCTTCAACGCGCTGACGCACCTCAAGGGCCGCACGCCCGGACGCGATGAAACCCTGGCTGATTTCATCGACGAGGCCCCCGCCCTGCGCGAGGACGGCCGCCCCGCGCGCCTGCGGGTGATCGTCCTCGATCAGTTCGAGGAGATGTTCACGCTCCTTCCCGAGCACTGGCAGCAGCGGCGCGAGTTCTTCCGCCAGATCGGCCGCACGCTCGACACCGACGATCTGCACGAGCGCCTGACGCGGGTGAGGCGGCTCACCGCCTGGTGCGACCGGCGGGCCGCCCGGCTCGAGGCCGCGGGGCGCGAAGCCGCCCCCACCAAGTCCCTGCGTTCCCGCCTGGCGGGCGAGGCCGCGCGCTGCGCCCGCGCTATCGAGCGGGCCGACAACCTGCGCTATGTCATCGCCCTTCGGGAGGAGTTCATCGCCGAACTCGATCCGCTGGCCTGCCACGTGCCCGAGCGTCTGGGCGCACGCTACCGCCTGGAGCGCCTGCGCGAGGACGCCGCTCTCGAAGCCATCGAGAAGCCGCTGATCGGCACCGGCGTCTCGTACGCCGACGGCGCGGCGAGGCTGCTCGTCGAGAACCTCCGCAAGTCGTCCAGCATGACCGTCGCGGGCACGATCGACGCCTCCGATGAGTTCGTCGAGCCCGTGCACCTGCAGGTCGTCTGCGAGAGTCTGTGGCGCAACTTCGGTCAGGCGCACGGCGTCATCACGAAACAGGATGTGCTCACGTGCGGCAACATCGATGAAGCACTGTCGAGTTACTTCGAGCAGTCGATCGCGCGGGTGGCCCGCCAGCCGGACTGGGGCGTGCCCCAGTTGCGGCGCTGGTTCGCCTGCGAACTGATCCGCGATGGGCGGAGGGTGCTGGTCATGCAGGCGGGGCAGGCCGTCGCGGGCCTCCAGGCGGGTTTGGCGAATCAACTGGCCGGTCTGCAGCTCCTGCGTGCTGTTCCTCGCGCGGGCGTCACGTACTTCGAGATCACCCACGACCGCTTCGTTCGCCCGATCCAGCAGGCGTACGAACAGTGGCGAGAGGAGATGCGGTCGAAGAACCCCGACCTCGCGGAGTGGGAGTCCCGCGCCGCGGCGTGGGCCGCCTCCGGCAGAACGGGCGGTGCCATGCTGCCGCCCAACGCCCTCGCCGCGGCGCGGGCCTGGCTCAACTCCGATGAGGCGCGAACGCTCACGCCCTCGGAAGAACTGCGGGCCTTCATCATCGCGGGCAGTTCGGCCCGGGCGGCGTTCGAGGCCGCCCGCCCGGACATCGCGCACGCGGAGGAGGCCGCGGCGGCGTGGGAGCGCGAAGGCCGCCCGCGACTCCTGCTCCTGTCGCGCGACCAGTTGGGCATGATCGAGGAGTGGACGGCCTCGCCCGAGGCCGAGCGCGTGGGGTACACGCCCGCGCTCAAGGCGCTGGAAGCCGCCAGTCGCGCGGCCCTCAACGACCTCGAGCAGCGACTGCCCGAACTGGTACGGCTGGAGGGACGAGCGAAGCAGTGGGTCAAGGCGGACCGGCACGAGTCCGAGCACCTGACTTACGAGCAACTGCTGGAGGCCGAGCGGATCGAGCGGGATGAGGATGCCGCCAGCATCGGTCTCTCGGCGGTCGCGAAGGAACTCATCGCCGTCAGCCGCGAGGCGCGCGAGGAGATCGAGCGCACCGTGCCGATGGTGCAGGTCTGGGAGCAGAAGGCCCAGTCCTGGCACGCCGCGGGCCGGACCCGCGACCATCTGGCCCGGGGCAGGGAACTCGAACAACTCTCATCGTGGGTGGCCACACCCGCGGCCCGGGGGCTGGGCGCCACGCGCCTGATGGTGGCCTGGGAGACGGCCTCGCGTCAGCACATCGAGGCGCTGCAGGCCAAACACCCCGACGCGGCGTACTGGGCGACCAAGGCGCTGGAGTGGGACAGGAAAGGGCGGAACTTCCGCGACCTGATCCCGATCAAGCACGTCGCGCGGGCCAACCGCTGGCTGGGCGAGGACGATGCCCGCGAGTTGGGGGTCGCCGACATCACGCGGGATTACATCGTGGCCTCGGCGACATGGGCGAAGTTCGGCGTGTCGTTCGGGTTCTTTGTGCTGCTGTGCGTGGGCCTGATCGCGTGGCTGGGGTACTCACGCTACGAGTCCAAGGCCGAGGCGGTGCGCCAGGCCCGGATCGCCGAGGCGAAAGCCGTGGAGACCGCGAAGGCCAACCAGGAGGCGGCCCTCGCGGGCGGGCGCATCCGCAACATGGTGCAGCGTCTGAGCAACGACCGCGCCGCGAAGGCGGTGCAGGTGCTCAACGAGGGCGGCAACCCTTACGAAGCGCTCGCCTCGGCGCTGCTGAGCGTCGCCGATCCCATCCTGGGCGACGATGCACCGCCGGAGTCGGAGAAAGTCCTGCGCCTGGCGTACGAGTCCATCGTCGGTCCTACCCCGCTGCGCGACCTGGGCGGCGAGGAGCCACTCTCGGTCCACGTCTCCGTGGGTGGCACCTACGGCATGGTGGTCTGCCCGCGCGGGCTGTACATCTACGAGTGCAAGACGGGCCGCCGCATGGGCGAACCTGTACGCCCCAGTTCGGCCCAGCTGCGATGGGTTCGGGCACACTTCACGCCCGATGACGGCGTGGTGCTGGCGGTCGAGGCCCCGCTGATCGTGGGGCGTTCTTCGTGGTCCGGCGATGCCCCCGCCGCCAACGCGCCCATGGTGCAGCAGATGCCCAACATGGCGGCCCAGGCCGCGCCGAGCATCGATCCCGGGAAGGAACGCCGTCTCGACACAGCCAGGATCCGCCGCATCCGGATCAGCCCAACCGACCTCGCCCGCGCGGACTACGGCAAGGGTGATCCCGGACGCGCGGCCCCCGTTCGCGGCATCGACATCTTCGATCCCGGCGTTGCCGATGCCGAAATGCTCGGCGCTTCGGTAGACATGAAGTTCTGCTTCGCCGTGCTCGGCGAAGAAGTTCGCCTCTGGCCTGATTGGCCCAAGTCGCGGTTTGTCATTCTCCACGACGAGACCGGCATGGCCAGGTTCCCCGAGAGCGGCGTGCGGGTCCTCATCGCGCCGACAGGGGCACTCGTCGCGACGATGGCGCTGGGTCGCGGCGTGGAAATCTGGACCAGCGATGGGATGTTCAAAGCCCGGCTCGAGCCGGATATCGCCCGTCGATCCGAGCACATCCTCCCGACGGTCATGTGGATGCCCGACGGCGAGGCGCTCTTCTGCATCATCCCCGCACCCGACGGTTTCACGCCGGATCGTTTCGTGGTCTGTGATGCTTCCTCGGGTCGCGTCGTCATCGAGAGAGAGGCGACCATCAAAGTCGAGACGGTGAGCATCATCAACGGGGGCAAAGCCGCGGCGGTCATCGGACGATTGTCCGCCGCCGAGCGGGTCGCCCTCACGGTCGGCACCGACACGCTCAAGCCTCTCGCGCCCCCGGCGCCGATCCCCGTCACGGAACTCATCGGCACCCGCGTGCTGATCGACGGGCGGCCCATCGCCATCGGCGCCCGCATACTGAACGGGGGCGAGCCGTTCGCCGCCGCGGAGGTGGTGCCCGTGCCGGGGCAGTCGGGTGTGCCGCTCCTGCCGGCGGAGTTCGCGGGGGTGTGCCTGAGCGCCGATACCGACAGCCACCTGAAGTACACCATGTGCATCCGCGCGTTGAGCGATTTCGACGGGGCCGAGGCCTTCCTGTGGGACCGCAAGCCCGAGCAGGGGCCGACCGATCTCTCCAACCGCGAGGCGCTGGTGCAGGCCGCCTGCCGCATCATCAACACGCAGCCCGAGCGCGTGCAGGTCGAGGAAATTCTGCGCTTGCGGCTGGTCGAGGCTCAGGCGAAATAGGAGCCGCCCTGCCGGAGCGCGCACCGCAAAGCCCGGCCCGGCGCCGCCCTTCTCAGCGCGTTCCAGGCCGGGCTTTTGACACGATTCGACCGAGCAGAAAACCCGCGGCAGGGGTCAGCAACCACCGGCTTCCCACACGCGGAAGAACCGTTCAACATCGCCACCGTCCACGCCGCCATCGCCGTTGACGTCGGAGCGCGGGTCCGCCGATTCCCATGCGAGGAAGAAGGCCTCCACATCCTGCCCATCGACGCCACCGGAGTGGTCGAAGTCCGCGGGGCAGGGAACGGGTGCGGGCGTGAGGTTCGTGAAAATGCTCAGTGTGTTGCCGTCCCGGTTGACCGTGACGATGTCCTTCGTGGCGCTCCCGCCGACATCGCCGGCGGCCAGTGCGCCGGGCCGTGCGCCCGTCGCCGACAGCGCCGCCGGGGCGAACACCCCACCTCCCAAGCCCTCAAAGACGGCCAGGGTCTGGCTGTCCTGATTCGTGGCCGCGATGTCCGCCGTTCCGTTGAGGTCCAGGTCGGCGATCACCACGCCGAAGGTATTGAACCCGCCCGCGGCCAGGTAGATCGGCCCGCTCAGCCCGGCGCCGTTGCTGGTGTACACCGCGACCGCGTTGAGGGCGAGCACCGAATCATCGCTCACCGTCACCGCGAGATCGGCCCGACCGTCGCCGTTCACATCACCCGTCGCGATCTCGCCCGGTCGCACCGCCGCGCCCACCGGGTACGGCGTGCCGATCCCGAAGACTCCACCGCCCTGATTGAGAAAGATATTGAAGTTCCGGTTGCGGTGGCTCGTCACCGCCAGATCGTTGTGTCCATCGCCGTTGAAGTCACCCGCCGCCGTGCCGAGCGGCTCATCCCCCGCGCTGATGTTCGTCACGGTCAGCGCCGCCCCGTTGTTGAGCACCACGCTCATCGTGTCGCTGTCTCGGTTGGCCGTCGCGAAATCGCTGTCGCCGTCGCCGTCCAGGTCCGCCGCCGACAGGCCCCGCGGATCGATCCCCAGCGCCGCCGAGGCCCCGGGCGTGAAGACCATCGCGCCCGTGTTGACATAGAGGCGCAGCGTGCCTGTGTTCTTGAGCACCACCGCCAGGTCCGCCAGCCCGTCGTTGTTCACGTTCGCCGCGAGCACCGAGTCCGCGCCGGTGCCGGCGCCGGTCGGGATCATCGCCGCTTCGATCAAGCCCGCGCCCGTGTTGCGATAGATCACGATCCGATCGGGCGTATCCGCCGTCGCCGCGAGGTCCGCCCGTCCATCGCCGTCAAAGTCCGCGATGGTCACGCCCGCGGGCCGTTGAAGCAGCGGGAGTGTCGAGCCGGAGAAGTCAATGGCCGCGCAGGCCCCGGAGGCCGCCGCCGCGGCCAGGAGAAGAGAAGTTCGCATGGTCTGTTCCTGTGTGTGTCCGGCGCGGAAGTGCACCGGCCCACTCCATGCGAGAACAGCTCCCCGCGTCTGTCACGATCGCGCGATCAATCCGGGTTCGCCACCCGAACCCGTGAATCCGACCGCAACAACAACTTCCTTCGGGCGCGTGCAACTCTTGGCTGATCGGCGCTGACCGCGGGGCGAGGCCGGGCGCATCGGGAAAAAAACGCGGGCCGCTGCCTCGATGGGCAGCGGCCCGCGCCTCACAGGATCATCGGCCGGGTTCAGCAGCCCGCTTCCCACACTTCAAAGAAGGCCGCGACGTCCGAACCGTCGATCCCGCCGTCTCCGTTCATGTCGGCCGGTGCCTCCCCTGCGGTCCACGTCTCGAAGAAGGCCGCGACGTCCGAACCGTCGATCCCGCCGTCCTGGTTGAAATCTCCGGGGCAGCCGGGGGCGGGTGCGATGCAGTGCGAGCGCTGCTCGAAGATCGCCCCGATCGTCGCGGCGTCCACCGCCACATCCCAGAAGCACAGTTCATCCAGCATCATGACGGAGGGTCGATCGGGCCACGGCGGGGCGATGAGAAGCGGTGCGCTCGAATCGAGATCCCCCGCCATCGCGCTAGGGAAGGAGGTGTGCAGCGCGCCATCGATGTAGAGTGACACACTCCCATCGGGTGTGCTCTCGCGGTCCACGACCACCGCGATGTGGTGCCACACGCCCGGTGTGATCGGCCCGCCGGCGGTCTGGTAGCCCATGCAGGCCCCCGCGCCGCCGACCTGCGTGCAGAGAATGAGGCCCAGGTCGGCGCCGTTCAGGTTGACCTCGTAGGCCCCGCCACCGGCATCGGGGTTTGGACCTTTCGAGATGATCGGGTACGGCGAGGTGATCAATGGGGCTGTCCACCAGAACTCGATCGTAAACGATGCCTCGCCCGGGTTGGTGTCGCTGGACGAGGGCACCTCGAACCAGTCATCGGGATTCAGCGCGATGCCGTTTCCGACCGCGCCCGCGACCGGGGTCGGCGTGCCGCGGGCCAGCGCGTCGAAGGAGCCGGTGATCTCCGCCGCGCCCGGCTGGGCGGCGCTCTCGTCGAACGGAAAGAAGGCGGTGATCCCCTCGGGCACCTGCTCGCACTCCTCGCCGACCCGCAGGGCGATGCCGCATTCATCGCAGGCGCGATCGATGGCCGGTTCGTAGACGCCGTTGGCGTTCACGTCGATGACGATGAGGTACTCGCCACGGAAGGGAAGGTGGCCGATGTACGGACCCGTGAGCGAACCACCCGCGGGCACCGTGAACACGTCGTAGCCGTCGCTGGTCTGGTCGATGAGAACGCCGCCGGGTTGCTCCAGCGCGCCGTCGCGCACCACGTACACCCGCACGTTGGCCCCCGCGGGCAGCCGCTCGGCGCGGAGGAAAATCGGCTCCTGTTCCTCGAACTCATCGACCGGGCCTTCCCCCGTCTCGCGCTTGCCGCTCACGTGCAGTTCACTCACGCAGAACGTCCGCGTGTGGTCGCCGCCGCAGCCGCCCAGTCCGTCTCCGTCGAGTTGGTTCCCAGCCAGGTCGCGGATGGAGTCCTTTACGGTCAGTCCGTACTGCCCCGCGGCGAAGGCGCCCCCGCCGGGCGCGGTGAGCGTCACGATCGGGTTGCCCGTGGTCTGGTTGATGACGAACGGCACGGCGGACGACTTCTTCATCAGCGTGAAGTCCGACGCGGTGAGCGGGCGCACCCCTTCCGAGAACGTGACGATGAAGGCGTCGATCTCGCCGCCGAGGTTGTGGCGGGCGGTCACGCTCTGCACCCGCGGGCAGAGGGTGTCGCCCTTGATCTCGATGCACGGGCGCGGGCCGCAGTGGAGCGCTGTGGAACTCGGCGCGGCGTCGATGAGGCTGGTCTGTATCCCGTCGGACAGTCGCCGTTCCACCGTGGTCCACGACGCGACCCTCCGGTTGATCTCACAGACACCGATGTCGGCGGTATCGAGCGTGACCTCGATGCGGTCGAAGAGATGCTGCGTCCGCACGGGTTTTTCCGCCGTCAGGTGCCACCCCGTACCGGGGTTCCACGCCCAGATCTCGGCGGTCGCGTACGCGGATCGGAAGACCGGGTTGAAGCTGGGGTTGGGCCGCACCCGGACCCGGACGTCGTACTCCGCGCCGCACGCGGGCGGGGTCGCAGCGCCCGTGGCCTGGTTGGTGTCGATGTCGTAGTAGAAGTGGATGACCCGCTCATCACCTGCCTGCGCTCCCGGCCAGATGAGGTGACTCTCTCCGGTGCTCTGCCCGGTCAGGGCGTCGTACCGCCGCGCGAAGACCGCGCGGCTGGTGAGGAGCGTTCCGTCCTTCTGGAAAAACTCGTACGTCAGGATCTCCTCGGCGTCGGTGTGCGCCCCCTGCGCATCGCCCGGCGCATCGATGATCTTTTGCCCCTCGAAGCCCGTGTCGTTCCCGTCGAGGGTGCTCCAGTTGAACTCCGCGTGGGCGTGCCCGTTGCCGAACCGGTCGCGCCGGGTGTTGTCAAGGTCGAACGTCGCCAGCGTCGAGGGTCGGTTGGTCGTCGGGCACAGGGGATAGTTCGCCGTGTCGTTTTCAGTGGCGCGCGGGGTGCTCAAGGGGCCGGGCACGCCCAGCGATGAGGCGCCGGTGATCAGGAGATCGCCGAGCAGTCTGCCCCGCGGCGTGATCCAGGCGTCGTCCAGGTTGCCCAGCACCCACGGCAGCGCCCCAACCGGCGGGATGTTCATGATCCACGTGAACGGATACGACACCAGTTCCCACGCCGCCATGATGGGCGTGAGAAGGGCGAAGAACGAACTGGCCACCCAGCGCCGGTCGTTCTCGTGGAACTCGATCTCCAGCCAGGGGCGGGTGTTCGCATCGTCGGTGGGGGAGAGGTCGGCATCGTTCGCGCCGTCGTCGTAATAGACCGTCGCGCCGATATTCTTCCAGTTGTACGTCTTCTTTCCGTCGCAGTGGTGATGGCGCTTGTTCGATCGCTTGATCTTGCCCACGTCGATCTCACCGATGTTGATGTCGATGTTGGTGTACTGCCCGACGTTGCGGCCCTGCTGCGGCACGCTGCCCGTCAAGTCCGCCGAGTGCCCGGGGCGGGTCTTCCATCGCAGCACGCCCTCGCCCTTGCCGCCCAGGAAGTCGCCGTCGTGCTGGAACCAGGCGCGGTCCAGCGTGATGCGCGTCTGCCAGGCGCCCGTCGCGCCCCCCGTGCAGTCGTTCCCCGGCGGGAGGTGTGTCTGCACCGGCAGGTGCGGCTGGCATTCATCGGGCACGCCGTTGCGGTTGCAGTCGGTCGAGAATCCGCTGGCGATGTCCCACGCGTCATCCTCGCAGTTGCCGTTGCAATCTGTCAGGGACCACGCCGCGGCCCCCTGCGCGGGAACTCCGCCCGCGGAGACGAAGTTCCCCCCCGCGAAGACGCCCGGCGAGCCGCCGGGATCGGGCGACAGGGCGTAGACGATGTCGCTCGCGCCCGCTTCGAGCGGGATCCACTGGGTTCCCGTCCAGCG
>ERZ761602.6622-NODE-6622-length-12825-cov-49.749021_pt1 | contig 12825 bp, 7 predicted proteins | sample MGYA00512165_ERZ761602 | MGnify/ENA primary metagenome ERZ761602 (study PRJEB28899, sample SAMN02445085) | bioreactor sludge metagenome | biome: EBPR sludge; isolation source: Thorneside wastewater treatment plant | place: Australia: Brisbane, Thorneside...
CCGACCGCTCCGGCGAGGACGCCGCTCGCCGCACCGGCCAGGCCGGCGAGCAGGACCTGGGCGCTGGCCTGCAGCGTGAAGTCGCCCCCTTCGTGCCCGGGGCGGCATTTCTGCATCATCACCGCGAACAGGGCGACCGTGGACATGCCATCGGCAATCTGCTCGCCAAGGGCCACCAGGTAGACCAGGCCGGCGCTGTCGCCGTGATCGACGAGCAGCGCCATCGCGGAGATGCCAACCGCCTGCAGGAGGCCGAAGAGCAGCAACGAGCGCAGCGCGCCCAGCCGCGCGTAGAGCAGGCCGCCGAGGGCGGCGCCGCCGATGCCGGCAACGCTGCTGATCAGCGTCAGCTCGCCGAGGGCGGCATTGGTCCAGCCCTGATCGACCAGCATCGGCTTGACCATCGGCGAACCCAGCGCGTCGCCGAGCTTGAATGTCAGGACCACGGCCAGCCAGGCGAGCATTCCCGGCTGCGCCAGCAGGCCGCGGTAATGAGTCAGCAGCAGGAGTGGACCGTGGACGCTCTCGGCCGCCGTCGCCTGGCGCGGAATGCGCTGCCGTTCGGGAAAGCGCCAGATCGGCACGGTGCACAGCAACAGGAGCAAGCTGATCGACGCCAGACCGGTATTCCAGCCGAGCCGGTCGATGACGATCAGCAGGCCGCTGCCGCTGATGATCATGCCGACCTTGTAGCCGCCCACCTGCAGGCTGTTGCCGAGACCCCGCCCGCGCTCGGACAACAGGCGCACGGTGAGGCCGTCGGTGGCGATGTCCTGGGTGGAGGCGGCCAGGTTGATGAGCAGGATCAGCCCGAGCAGCAGTGGCAGGTGAGCCGTGAACAAGGTCGCCGGGCGGATCAGGGCAAGGCTGGCGACGCACACGATGACGGTCGTCTGCAGCGGCAGTATCCAGCCGCGATGATGACCGAGGCGTGCCGAGGCGATGCGGTCGACCCAGGGCGCCCACAGCACCTTGAGCATCCACGGCAACGCCAGCAGCTTGAGGAGGCCGATCACCGCGAGGTCGACGCCGTGCTGGCGCAGCAGCACCGGCAGCGAGTGGGCGATCAGCCCGGAGGGCAGTCCCTGCGCGCAGTACAGGCTGGCCAGCAGGACCAGCGTCGCCATGGCGGGACGCCCGGCGGCGTCAGCGGGCGGCGGCATCACCGCTGCGGCGTCCGGATCGATTTCGGAATCTGCCGGTTTTCGCGGGTCGACCGCAACAGCCGCCTCCGGCAGGCGCAATCGCCGCCGGCCGATGAGGCGGCGCGCGCGAGTGATCGCTGCGGGAACCGCCGATCGCTGGTGCCGCTGACGCCGGTCAGCGAGTCTGGCGACACAGCGCGATCCGGTGACAATGGTTCAGGTCGCCCTCGACGGCGGCAACCACGGCCGCATCGGCCTGCCCGCGGACGACGCGCTCCTTGAGGATGGCGAGGATATCCCCGGACGCCAGCGGACGCCGATAGGGGCGATCCTGGGCCAGCGCCTGGAAAATGTCGGCGACGTTGATGATGCGCGCCTCGAGCGGCAGCGCGTCGCCGCCAATGTGGAAGGGGTAGCCATGGCCATCCGGAGTTTCATGGTGCCAGGACGCCCAGCGCGCGATGTCCTCGATGGCGTGCAGGCGCCTCAACACCTGTCGCGTGCCGAAGCTGTGGCTCTTCATGATGTCGAACTCATGCGCCGTCAGGGCGCTGCGCCCTTCGATGATCTCGTCGGGAATCTGCAGCTTGCCGATGTCGTGCAGCAGCCCGGCGACCCCGATCTTCGCGCAGGCGACCGGGTCGCATCCCATCTTCGCGGCCACATGCCGCGACAGCAGCGAGACGCCGCGCGAGTGCTGCTCGGTGTAGGGCGACTTGGCGTCGATGATGCGCGCAAGGATCTCGGCGCAGCGCTCGAAATCGGCCCAGCCGATGACGCGCGTATCACCGTGCGATTCCATTTCGGCCTGGTAGTCGTGCACGGCATCGGGCTGCAGCGCCAGCCAGAACGCCTCCCCTTCGGACAACGCGAGAAAGGCATCGACGAGGCGGGGCGCGAAGAGCCGCCCGCGTTCGGCCGCCAGCCGCATGCGGATCTCCCCGGCATGCGACAGCGTGCCCTGATCGGCATGGAACGGCGCCGCCAGGACATCGATGCGATCGGCGAGAAAGATCAGGTTGGCGAACAACGCCGTCTCGGGCGGCAGCGCCGTCTCCCGCCGCAGGACTTCCCAGCGCGTGTGGTGATGGCGGATGACCGGCGCCAGATGCGCCAGCGGCCGGAAATCCCGGAGCAGTTCCTCCCCGCGGATGCAGTGCTCCTGGGCGCCCGGCCATTCGAGATCGACCGCCAGCTGGCGATGCACACGGGTCGACGAAACGCCGCAGTCATGCAGCAGACCGGCGTCGTAGAGCAGCAGTTGCGCCCTCTCGTCCAGCCCGAGCTGGCGAGCCAGCTCCCGCGCCAGCATGCCGACGCGGCGGCCATGCAGCAGGTCGTCGACGCCGACCAGATCGACGGCGTGGGCGATCGTCATGACCAGTTGGCGCAGATCGATCGTCAGGTCCTGCTCCACGGCCGGGACGGTCATCACGCTCAGCCGGCGATGTGCGGCAGCGCCAGGTACTCGCGCGAGTGCATTTCGGTCAGCCGGCTGACCGTGCGGGCGAATTCTCCGGCCTGCGTGCCTTCGGTGTACAGCGCATCCGCCGCGCAATCGGCGGTGGCAATGAGCTTGACCCGGTGATCGTAGAAGACATCGACGAGCCAGGTAAAGCGCCGCGCCTCGGACGCCTGATGCCGGTTCATCTGCGGAACATGCGAGAGCAGGACGGTGTGGTAGCCGCGGGCGATCTCGAGGTAATCGTTCTGCGAGCGCGGCCCGCCGCACAGCGTCCGGAACTCGAACCAGATGACGCCGTGGCCGCGGCGGACCGTGTCGATGTCGCGCCCGAGCACTTCGATGCTGCCGCCCTTCCTGCCGTCCTCGCCGGCCACCATGCGGAAATAGTCGAGCATCTTCTTCTCGGCGGCGGCGTCGGCGGGATGATGGTAGATCTCGACCTGATCGAGCGCCCGCAAACGGTAGTCGATGCCGGCCTCGACCTCGAGAACGTCGAGATGACGCTTGAGCAGCGCGATGGTCGGCAGGAAATTCTCGCGCTGCAGGCCGTTCGGGTAGAGCCGGTCGGGGGGATAGTTCGACGTCATCACCAGGATGACGCCCCTGGCGAACAGCCCGTCGAGCAGGCGGCCGAGAATCATCGCATCGGCGATATCCGAGACATGAAACTCGTCGAAGCAGAGCAGGCGCACCTCGCGGGCGATCTGCTCGGCGATCCGCAGCATCGGGTCGGGTTCGCCCTTGTATTTTTCGAGATCGCGGTGGATCTGCTGCATGAAGGCGTGGAAGTGAATGCGTTTCTTGCGCCGGTAGGGAACGGCGTCATAGAAGCAATCCATCAGGAAGCTCTTGCCGCGCCCGACGCCACCCCAGAAATACAACCCCCTGGGCGGAGTCGGCGGCGCCAGCAGCCGCTTGAACGTGCTGCCGCGGTCGACCTTGAATGCGAGCAGGTTTCCGTAGAGCGCCTGCAGCGCGCTGGCGGCGGCCAACTGCGCCGCGTCGGCGACATAGCCGCGGGTCCTGAGCAGGGCTTCGTAGGTATCGAACATGCCCCGGGCGGAGACTTTGAGTTTTCTGTGCGGCATCGGACGCGTGATGTTTCAGTCGGCGGACGGCGTGCTGGGAGCGACAACAGGGAGGATTATACGGAAACGCGTGCCCTGGCCGGGCGCGCTGTCGACCGCGATGCTGCCGCCGAGCACGCCGTTGACGGTGTTCCAGACGATGTGCAGGCCCAGGCCGTTACCGCCCCGCCCGAGCTTGCTGGTCACGAACGGGTCGAAGATGCGGCCCAGCATGTCCGGCGCGATGCCCGACCCGTCGTCGGCCACTTCGAGGCGCACCTGCCCCTCGTCCTGGCGTTCCGCCATGATTTCCACCTGGCCCCGGGCCTTTCCCTCGAAGCCGTGAGTCAGCGCATTGGTCAGCAGGTTGGTCAGCACCTGCCCGAGGGGTCCGGGGAAGCTGTCCATCATCAGGTCGCCGGGGATCCGGCGGCGCAGCGTGAACGGTGTGCGCTTGAAGGTGGGTTGCAGGGTCAGGAGAATCTCGTCGACCACCTCGGAAAGCAGGAACTTGCGCCGTTGCGCACTCGCCTGGTCGACCGCCACCTGCTTGAAGCTGGTGAGCAGTTCGTTGGCCCGCTGCAGATTGCGCACGGTGATTTCGCTGCCGCGTTCGACGCGGTCGACGAATGACTCCAGCGACGGCCGCCACAGGCCGCTCTCCATCCGTCGGCGAAAATCGCGAACGTGATCGTAGACCGTCGACACCGCCATCACCCCGTTGCCGATCGGCGTGTTCAGTTCGTGCGCCACCCCGCCGACCAGGTTGCCTAGAGCCGCCAGCTTCTCGCTGCGCACCAGCTCGCTCTGGGCGATCTTCAGCGTTTCCATGGCCGCCGACAGCTCGCTGTTGGCGCGTGCGAGATCGGCGGTGCGACGCTCGACACGGCTTTCCAGCTCGAGATTGAGGCTCTGCAGGGTCTGCAGCGTCTGCACCAGACGCTCCTCGCTCCGTTCGACCTCGGCCTGGCGCTGGCGGACGGCGTCGGCCATCGACTCCATGTCGCTCGCCAACTGGTTGAATTCCTGAATCGGCCCGCGTGTGACCCTGCGCCCGAACTTGCCGCTGCTCAGCGCGCGGGTCTGGGCGATGAGGTCGTTCAGCGCCCCGGTCATCGGTGAGGCCAGGAAAGGCGCGAGAACGATGACCAGCAACAGGGACGTCGCAAAGCCGCCAAGAACGATCAGGAGGAGCACGCGGACGCGCGGATTGGCATATCCGGCAGGGTTGGCGACCATGAACAGCCAGTCGAGCCTGTGCGAGCGGACCATTCCGATGTCGAAGGGCGTTCCGGAGAGACTCATCTCCACGACGTCGCCGACGGGTGTCGGCGATGCGGCAGCGAGGTCGGCGGCCCAGTTGCGCAGGCGATCTCCTTCCGCCACGTTCTGGCCCGCGACATATTCGCCGGCGCGATCGACCACCAGGACCGGATAGCCGAGCCGTTCGGCGCCGCTCCGGATGACATCGTGTGAAAAATCCGGAGCAAGTTCGCCGAGCAGCAGACGGTCGCCGGAGGGAATGGCCAGTCCGACGGTGCCTTCGCCGTTGAGCGCCGACAGATAGCGGTCGCTCCAGACGCGCCGGCCCAGCTGCCGGGCCGAAGCAATCAGCGGATTGCGCGAAAGGTCGGCGCCGACCAGGTTCTGCGCGGCATTGCGCGCGTTTTCCGGCACCGCGGCATGGGTCACCCGGCCATGCTCGCCGACGAGGTAGATCGCCTTGAAGCCCCCTTCGGCAACCGCCGCATCGAGGAAGCGCTGAATGCTTGCCGCCGGCATCTCCGGGCTCAGCGCAGCAAGCGCGCCCAGTCGCCCCTCGAGACCATCTATCCGCTGTTCGAAGTGGTACGCCAGCTCGATCGCCTCGGAACGCACATGCTGGCGGTCCTGCTCGAGGAGGATGGGGACGCGATAGGCCAGTACGGCAAAGCCGACGAGCCCGTAGGTGCCCAGCGTGGCGATGACGAGAAGGAGCATCAGCGAACCGCGCAGGCGCCATTCGCGCGTTGCACCCGCAGGGTGCTTCGCCGGGGGCGCGGTCGACTGCCCGGAAAGCTTCAAGATGGCTCCTCAGCGCACGGTGACGAACCGGCCATCGCGCACGGCCGTGACACGGGGAATGCGGCGGCTGTCCCCGTTGCGATCGAAGGTCACCGCCTCGTCGGCGCCGGGGAAGGGTCCGCGGGTCAGCAGCGCCTCGCGCAGCGTCTGCTCGCCCTGCCGGCCGGCAAGCCCCGCGAGAACGGCATGGGTGGCATCGTAGGCGGCGACGCTGGCGAAGTCCGGTTCGCGCAGGAAGCGCTGCCGGTATGCCTGACGCAGGCGCAGCAACCCGGGCGCCTTGCTCTCGCGGTCAAAATAGCTGTGAAGGACAATCCCCTCGACGGCACTGCCGCCCAGTTCGATCAGGCGTTCGGTGCTCGCCCATTGCGAGGCGAAGATCAGGACGCGCAAGTCCCTTTCACGGATTCTTTGCGCCAGGCGCGCCGCATCGAGCGCGCTGGTGATCAGCAGGACGGCGTCCGGCTGTCCCGTCAGCGCATGGCGGACGATGGCGGCCATATCGACGTCGGGACCCGACTCGAAGGGGACCGGCACGACACTGCCGCCACGTTCCTGGAATTCCGCCGTGAAATGGTGCAGCCAGCTCTCGCTGTAGGCGCGGTTCTTCAGGTCATGGATCGCCGCGACGCGCCGCACCCCGCTCTGCGCGAAGTGGTAATCCGCGCTCAGCGCCGCCGCCTCCGCGGTGCTCGACATGATCAGGAAGAGATGGTCGTCACGCCCGAAGAAAGGGTGCGCGGTGACGGTCGGACTGACCAGAACGACCTTGGCCTGCTCGGCGACCGGCACCACCGCCTCGGCCATGGCGCTGGTCATCGGCCCGACAATGGCCTCGACCCGCGCGCCGATCAGTTCCTTGATCGCGGCAATCGCCCTCTCGGGATTCTGGGCGTCGTCGCGGACGATCAGTTCGACCTGGCGGCCGTCGATGCCGCCCGCGCGATTGACCTCTTCGACCGCAATCTGCGCCCCGTTGCGGCCGGCCTCGCCGAGGTCGGCAACGCGACCGCTCAGCCCGCCGAGGAAGCCGATGCGCAGCGGTTCAGGCGGGCCGCAAGCGCCGAGGAAGCCCAGTGCCAGCATGAACGCCGCGATCCGGAGCATCCGCGCTCAGGGCTTCCGGCCCCGCAACCAGACCAGCAGATCGTGCTGCTCCATCGGCGGCGCAAAAACCATTCCCTGTCCCTCGTGACAGCAGAGGCCGCGCAGAGTGTCCAGCTGGAGCGCATTCTCGACGCCCTCGGCGAGGACCCGCATTCCCAGCTGCCTCCCCAGCTGGACCACCAGTTCGGCAATCGGCGTACCCGAGTGGCGGTTGCCGAGCGCTGCGACAAAACTGCGGTCGATCTTGAGGCAGTCGGTCGGGAGCCGGGCGATATAGCTCAGCGACGAGAAGCCGGTGCCGAAATCGTCGATTGCGATCGACGCCCCGAGCGCCTTGATCGCCCGCATCCGCTCCACCGTCTGGGCCCAGCCGAAAAGGGCGACCGACTCGGTGATCTCGAGTTCCAGCAGGCGCGCATCGATCGCCGCCTCGGCGATGGCGGCGCGGACCACACGCAGGAAACCTGGGTGACGAAACTGGACCGGCGACACATTGACCGCCATCCGCAAGGAATGGCCGTGATCGGCAAGCTCGCGCTGCGCGGCCAACGCCGTGCGCAGCACCCAGGCGCCGAGATCGACAATCAGCCCCGACTGCTCGGCCACCGGAATGAACTGATCGAGCGGCACCGCCTCGCCGGTGCCGCGGCGCCAGCGGACCAATGCCTCGATGCCGCAGATGGCGCCGGAAGCGAGGTCGAACTGCGGCTGGTAGGCGACCAAAAGCTGTTCGTTGTCGAGCGCGGCTCGCAAGTCGTGCAGAAGGTGCACCCGCTGCCGGGTGAGCACGCCAACTTCGGCGGTGTAATACGCATCGTTGCCCGGCCCGGCAAGCTTGGCGCGCTTGAGCGCGATCGCCGCGTTGCGCAGCAACTCGGCGCCGCGGTCATCCGCCTCGGCGCCGCGCGCGAAGCCGATCGAGAACGAGATGGTGTGCGGCCCCGCTTCATTTTCGAAGGGTTCGGACAGGATGCCGCGCAGGCTGGCCGGATTGACGAGGTCGCGGCTTCCATAGACGCCGAAGATGTCGCCGCCGACCCGCGCGAGGTGTACGTCAGCCGGCAACGCCGTGCGCAGCCGCGCCGCCACCGCCTGCAACTGCCGGTCGCCGAAGAGGTAACCAAACGCATCGATGGTTTCCGAGAACTCGTCGATATCGATCAGTCCGAGAACCCGGTCGCGTGGTCGCGAAACCTTCCCCAGGCGATCGATCGCCTCGATCTGCGCAATCCGGTTCGGCAAGCCGGTCAGTTCGTCGACGTAGGCGGCGGTGTGCAGCCGCTCGACGAGGCCGACATTCTCGCTGCAGATGGCGACGTTGGAGCAGAAGACGTCGAGCAGATGACTCTCGATCTCCGGGAGTGCCGCGGTCGACTCGATGTAGACCGCGAAATCGCTCCCCTGCCGTCCGGAAAAGTACAGCGCCAGCGAATGCCCGTTGCGCTGACTGCACCGTTCGCGCATGCAGGTTTCGACCACCTGGACCAGCTGATCCGGCAGCGCCGCGAGCGGCTTGTTGGCCATCAGCAGGTAGCGCCCGCTTGCCGCCAGGATCGCTGGCTGGCTCGGGCCGCCCCCCGCCCCGGCCGGACCGTCTTCGCTGCGCACGCAGAAAATGCCGTCGGCAGGAATCCGGAGCAGGGCCGCCAGCTGGGCGATGACCGCCGATGCGAAAACCGGCAGCCCCTGTTCGGCATTGAAACTGCTGACTCCCGCGATGATGAGTTCGAGTCCGCGGCGACTCGCTTCCAGCCGGCGGATCTGCTCGAAGGAGCGGATCGCCGCCGTGATCGTCGTAAACAGCTTGCCGCGGGTGAGTTCGGTCTTGGTCTTGTAGTCGTTGATATCGAAATTGGCGATCGCCTCGAGTTCCGGCGCATGACCGGGCTGGCCGGTGCGCAGGATGATGCGCAGGGCGCTGAGGCGCAGTTCGTTGCGGATGCGTTCGACCGCCTTGAGCCCGGCATCCTCGCCCTCCATCACGACATCGAGCAGAACGACGGCGACATCGCGGCGCCTTTCGAGGATCCGGATGGCCTCCTCGCCGCTGGATGCATGCAGGAACTCGAGCCGCCGGCCGATCACCCGGAGATCGGCGAGGGCGAACTCGGTGGCGTGGTGAACATCTTCGTCGTCGTCGACGATGAGCACGGTCCAGCATGCTTCCCGGGCGCCCGCCGCTCCCGCGTCGGGCGGATCGTCGACAACTGACAGGAAATCCTGGTTATGCATTTGGCAATCTTGCCTGGCGGTCGGCACCGTGAGGAGCCTAGTATGGCCGCAAGTTCGCCAAAAACAAAGAGCCCCGCAGGGCTCTCGTCGCGACCTTGGCCGGGACCAGCGCCGGCCAGGCGTCTCAGAAGTTCAGCGCCCGCTTGTCGCAGGCCAGCGCCGCTTCGTGTACCGCCTCCGAGAGGGTCGGATGGGCGTGGCAGATGCGCGCCAGATCCTCGGAAGCGCCAGCGAACTCCATCGCCACGACGGCTTCGGAAATCAGCTCGGAAGCGTTGGCGCCGATGATGTGGACGCCGAGGATGCGGTCGGTCTGCGCGCAGGCGAGCATCTTGACGAAGCCGGACGGATCGCCCATGCCCAGCGCGCGGCCGTTGGCCAGGAACGGGATTTTCCCGACCTTGTAGGCGATGCCGTCGCCCTTGAGCTGCTGCTCGGTCTTGCCGACCCAGGCGATTTCCGGGGCAGTGTAGATGACCCAGGGGATGGTATCGAAATTGCAGTGGCCAGTCTGACCGGCAATCAGCTCGGCAACCATGACGCCTTCTTCATGCGCCTTGTGCGCCAGCATCGGCCCGCGCACGACGTCGCCGATCGCCCAGACGCCCGGCAAATTGGTCCTGCAGTGCCTGTCGACCGCGACAAAGCCGCGTTCGTCGAGTTGCAGGCCGACCGCCTCGGCATTGAGGCCGTCGGTGTTCGGGACACGGCCGATCGACACGATCAGGCGGTCGGCATCAAGCTTCTGCGCATTGCCATCGGCGTCGTCGTAGGCAATCGAGACCCCTTTGCGCGTCGACTTGACTTCGTTGATCTTGACGCCCGTCCTGATGTCGAGTCCCTGCTTGGCGAACAGCTTGGCGGCTTCCTTGGCAACGTCCTGGTCGGCGACGCCAAGAAAGTCGGGCAGCGCTTCGAGGATGGTGACTTCGGAACCCAGACGGCGCCAGACCGAGCCCATTTCCAGGCCGATGACCCCGGCGCCGACGATTGCGAGCTTCTTCGGCACGGACTCCTGGTCGAGCGCACCGATGTTGTCCATCACGATCTTGCCATCGACCGGCACGTTCGGCAGGTGACGCGCCTTCGAGCCGGTGGCGACGATGACCTGCCTGGCCAGCACCTCTTCGTTGCCGACGGCGACCTTCCACTGGTCGCCTTCCTTACCGGCGAAAGCGCCATGACCGGCCAGGAAGGCGACCTTGTTCTTGCGCAGCAGGCCCTTGATGCCGGCGGTCAACTGGTTGACCACGCCGTCCTTGCGAGCCTTCATGACCGGTACGTCGATGGTCGGCGCCGACACGCCGATGCCCTGCCCGGCGAAGCTGTGCGCGGCCTCCTCGAACAGGTGCGAGGTATGGAGCAATGCCTTGGACGGTATGCAGCCGACGTTCAGGCAGGTTCCACCGAGACGCGGCTCGCCCTTCGGGTCGGCATACGGGTTCGATTCGCAGCAGGCGGCCGAGAAGCCGAGCTGTGCGGCGCGGATGGCCGCGATATAGCCGCCGGGGCCGCCGCCGATGACGAGCACGTCGAATTGCTTTGACATGGGTAAACCTTTCAATATTCAGATGTGCAAAGGCGCCAGCGCCCGCCGGGACGCTGGCGCCGGGGCGTGACGTTCAGACCGCCAGCAGCAGGCGGGTCGGGTCTTCCAGCGCTTCCTTCATGGTCACCAGGCCGAGCACCGCCTCGCGGCCGTCGATGATCCGGTGGTCGTAGGACATCGCCAGATAGTTCATCGGCCGCACGACCACCTGGCCGTTTTCCACCATGGCGCGATCCTTGGTGGCATGGATGCCGAGAATCGCCGACTGCGGTGGATTGATGATCGGCGTCGACATCATCGAACCGAAGATGCCGCCGTTGGAGATCGAGAACGTGCCGCCGGTCAGATCCTCGATCGAAAGCTTGCCATCCTTGGCCTTGGCGCCGAATTCGGCAATCTTCTTCTCGATCTCGGCAATCGTCATCTGGTCGGCATTGCGGATGATCGGCACGACCAGACCGCGCGGCGACCCGACAGCGATGCCGATGTCGATGTAGCCGTGATAGACGATGTCGTTGCCATCGACCGAGGCATTCAGGACCGGGAACTTCTGCAGCGCGGCGCAGGCGGCCTTGACGAAGAAGCCCATGAAGCCGAGGCGCACGCCGTGGCTCTTCTCGAACTTCTCGGCATACTGCTTGCGCAGTCCCATGATCGGACCCATGTTCACTTCGTTGAACGTGGTCAGGATGGCGTTGCTCGCTTGCGACTGCAGCAGACGTTCGGCAATCCTGGCGCGCAGGCGCGACATCGGCACCCGCTGCTCGGTGCGCGGACCGGTGTCGACACCGGTGGCCGGAGTCGGCAGCGACACGGCGGCCGCAGCGGGCGCGGCGACCGGCCCGGCCGGCGCGGCAGCCCTGGGTTGGGCGGCAACGGCATCTTCCTTGGTCACGCGACCGCCACGGCCCGAACCGGCAACCTCGGCGGCGGCGATACCCTTTTCGTCGAGGATCTTGCGCGCGGCCGGGCTCGCCGTACCCACAGGAGCAGCCGCAGCGGCGGCCACCGGCGCGGCGGCAGCCGCTTTCGGCGCTCCGGCCGCCGGCGCGGCTGCGCCGGCCTTGGCTTCGCTGTCGATGCGGGCGATCAGTTCGCCCGAGGCAACGGTCTCGCCGTCGGCCTTGACGATCTCGACCAGAACGCCGGCATCGGGCGCGGGAACCTCGAGGACGACCTTGTCGGTCTCGATTTCGATCAGGATCTCGTCGCGCGCAACGGCATCGCCAATCTTCTTCTTCCAGGAGGCCAGCGTGCCCTCGGAAACCGACTCGGAGAGTTGGGGAACTTGGACTTCGATGATCATATTGACTCCACTGTGCTTTGGTTATCAGTATTCGATCTCGCCCAAGGCGGATTCGATCAGTGCCTTCTGCTGCTCATTGTGCTTGGCGAGATACCCCACCGCCGGCGAAGACGACGCCGGGCGCGCCACCAGCAGCAATCTCTGCTTGGTCCCGAGCTGGGTGTCGAGGTGGTGACGCGAAGCGATCCAGTACCAGGCGCCCTGGTTGCGCGGCTCTTCCTGGCACCAGACGATTTCGGTCGACTTCGGATACTTGGCCAGTTCCTTCTCCAGATGCTCCTTCGGGAAGGGGTAAAGCTGCTCGACGCGGACGATGGCGATGTTCGTGATGTTCCTCTCGCGACGCGCGGCCAGCAGATCGTAATAGACCTTGCCGGTACACAGGATGACGCGACCCACCTTCTTGGCGTCGACCTTGTCCACTTCGCCGATCACGGTCTGGAACGAGCCATTGGCCAGTTCCTCGAGCGAAGAACCCGCATCCTTGTGGCGCAGCAGCGACTTGGGCGACATGACGATCAGCGGCTTGCGCTGCATGCGCAACGCCTGCCTCCGCAGCATGTGGAAGACCTGCGCCGCCGTCGTCGGCATGCAGACTTCCATGTTCATTTCGGCGCAAAGCTGCATGTAACGTTCGACGCGCGCCGACGAGTGCTCCGGACCCTGACCTTCGTAGCCGTGCGGCAGCAGCATGACCAGGCTGCACGCACGGCCCCACTTGGCTTCGCCGGAAGCGATGAACTGGTCGATGACGACCTGCGCGCCGTTGGCGAAGTCACCGAACTGGGCTTCCCAGATGACCAGTCCGTAAGGATTTGCCGAGGCATAGCCATAGTCGAAGGCAAGCACCGCTTCTTCGGACAGGACCGAGTCATAGCAATGAAAGCCGG